>WNFG01000707.1_pt1 | contig 27738 bp, 26 predicted proteins | sample 5400431 | NCBI WGS metagenome assembly WNFG01 (sample SAMN13153346, study PRJNA577476) | soil metagenome | isolation source: 120 cm saprolite under Douglas fir tree site 2 hole 3 replicate 2 | place: USA:California | collected 2015-04-18 | reverse complement strand
AACGGATTCGAAGTGAATGCGACTCCGTCCACGGTGCAGACGACCGGCGTGCGTGCGTTCTGCGCGGACCACACTGGTCTGATCCAGTTCACGTCCCCCGGTGCTGCCCCTATCGGCGTCGCCGCGGGAGCTTGCGCCGCCATTCTGAACGTTCCCGGGACTTCCGGTCCTATCGGCAACTAACCTCCCAAGCTAGTCTTGTGGATGGGGGAGGAAGTTTCGTTTAACTTCCTCCCCCTTTTTTTTGTCAGGACCGTTGAGGACGCGAGAGTGGTCTTCCTTCGTTTCCGTCCCCAGTAGCGCTTTCGCTTGCCTGGTTTGAGAGTTCACTTCTCGATGGATTTGCGTCATTGCCCGACGATAGCTGCGGGCCTATGATACAGCGCAGCTGGCGACGGCACGGCGCGGCTATCAAAGTAATAGCGGCAAAATATAGCAGGCTAGGGCGCTGAGTAATCCTGGAGTGGCCCGTAAAATGCTTCGTATAACTAGGCGAAGAGCTTTCGGCAAGTCGGAACGGAAAGGAAATCTTCGCGGTCCGGTAGGGTCAACATGAAAAAACAACAGGAAGGGTTTTCCCTCATCGAGCTGTTGATCGTAGTGGCGGTCATTTTAATCATCACGGCCATCGCCATCCCGAATTTGCTGCGCTCGAAAATATTGGCAAACGAATCCTCCGCTGTGAGCTCGCTCCGCAACATCAGCACGGCGGAAGTCACTTATCAATCCAATTGGGGCAGTGGTTTCGCGGTTGGTTTGGCGCAACTCGGCGGAGCTGCCCCTTGCACCGTCGCGACTGCAGCCGCAGCTTGTATAATCGACCCCCTTCTGAGTACGCCCCCGTTCACGAAGAGCGGCTACGTGTTCAACGCCGCCGGAACACTCCTACTTAACGGCGTGCTCAACGGATACGAATTGAATGCCACTCCAACTCTGGTGCAAACGACCGGCGTGCGTGCGTTCTGCGCGGACCACACTGGTCTGATCCAGTTCATAACTCCCGGTGCTGCCCCTATCGGTGTCGCTGCGGGAGCTTGCGCTGCCATTCTGAACGTTCCCGGAACTTCTGGTCCTGTCAACTAACTCCGAAACGAGCCTTATGGACCGAGGAGGAAGTTTCCCTTCCTCCTCTTTTTTTTGAGCCGTGCCGAGAATGGACCTCGGAACACAGACGCAACACCACCTCGCGGGCGAGCAGGTGACCCGCTATACTCATCGCATGCGTTCAAATCTTCTTCGTACAGTGTGCGCCCTTTTGTTCTTCGTACTTTCTCCTGTTCTATCGATTAGCCAGAGTGCTCCCTCCTCGGCTCCAGCGAAGGCCTCCGAGCCGTTCCTCCTGCATCAATTCGAAAGCAAATACCGTAAGGCGGCGAGTCTCGAGGCCACCTTCCTTGAGCGTTACTCCGAGTCCGGCCGCGTCCTTCGCACGGAATCGGGCACAGCTTACTTCCGGCGGCCGGGGAAGATGCGCTGGGAATACGAGGCGCCGGAGAAAAACCTGTTTCTCGTGGACGGTAAGTCGGCCTGGTTTTACGTTCCACGCGATCACACTGTAACTCGTGTTCCCGCGAAACAAAGCGAAGATTGGCGAACACCACTGGCGTTGCTTGCCGGAGAAACGAGACTATCGAGGATTTGCGCCCGAGTCGATCTCGCTCCTGCGGAGAAGCCAGAGAAGGATGACGACGTGGTGCTGTCCTGTGTGCTCAAAGGCTCAGGGACCAAAGCCGGCCCGGCCGCTGGAAATGACGCCGTTCCTGGAAAAAGTGACTTGGTAATTCTCGAAATCAACCCGGATACCAGTGAACTCGTGCGGATACTCGTGCGCGGAAGCGGGGGCGTCGACCTCGAGTTCAAATTCAAGGACTGGCGGTTTGATCCTGCTGTTCCTGATTCTTTCTTCCATTTTGCGGTTCCTCCGGGCGTGGCCATTGTGAATGGCGAATTACCTTCAAATCACGCCGGGGTAAACCCTTGAGCAGGCACAGAATTCGGCCCCCTTTCCTGAAAGGAACAGCCAACCTCCCGGACCTTCCCCGCATATCAACTAGATGAGGTAAACTGATAGGCTATGGGTCAATTTCTTTGCCGCGTTGCAGACGCCGACGGGCGTGTCTTTTCACACGTCGAAGCCGCGAGCACCCTGGAAGAAGCTCGCCAGAAGCTCGTGGACCGGGGCTTGTACGTCTATTCGGTACAATCGCGCGGCGGCCGGCTTGCCGGTCTGCTTCGCCAGAAAAGCGGGCGCCAGATTGGCGGCTCGGAGTTCCTCATTCTCAACCAGCAGCTCAACACGCTCATCAAAGCCGGTTTGCCCATCCTGAAATCCCTGGATCTTCTCGCCACCCGCGCCTCTTCTCCCAAACTCCGTCCGGTCATCTCCCAGATCCGCGACCGCGTCCGCGAAGGGAAATCGCTGTCCGAGGCCGTCGACGAAGCCGGTGTGTTTTCCAAGGTCTATTCGACGGCCATCCTTGCGGGAGAGAAGAGCGGGAATTTGCCGGGCGTCCTGGAGCAGTACATTGCCTATCAGCGCGTGAGCACTGGGGTCCGCAAAAAGATTCTTGCCAGTCTGGTCTATCCCGTGTTGCTGATTAGCGTCGCGATCGTTATTGTGACTTATCTGGTCACCGTCGTCATTCCGAAGTTCGCTCTTCTCTACCGCGATTTGGGCGCGGAGCTCCCCGCGCCCACCCGATTGTTGATTGCCTTGACGGTCGACTATCGCTTTGTTTTTTTGGGAGCTGTCGCTGCGCTGGCCCTCGCGGCCGTCGCCATTTTTCTTTGGTCCCGTTCCGAGGAAGGCGGCACCGCTTTCGATCGTTTGAAGTTCCGCCTGCCGGTGATTGGGGACACGCTCCTGAAATTTCAAGTCGCGCAGTTCTCCCGCACGCTTTCGACGCTCCTGTCAGGCGGCACTCCCTTGGTGGCCGGACTCCAGACCGCGAGCGACGCCATCACCAGCAAATTGCTGCGCGCCACCGTCAGCCAGGCCACCCAGATGGTCCGTGAAGGCGAATCCCTGCATTCCGCTCTGGCTTCCAAGGGCGTCATGCCGGAAATGGCCCTGGATATGATTGAAGTCGGCGAATCCAGCGGCGCGCTCTCTCCCATGCTCAACAGCGTGGCCGAATTCTATGAGGAAGAGGTCAATTTGCGCTCGGGCGCGCTCGTTTCCCTGATTGAGCCGATTCTACTGATCTTTATGGGATTGCTGGTCGCGTTCATTCTGATTTCACTGTACCTGCCCATCTTTTCTTTCTCCACCGGGGCAAAGTAAGGGATTATGGCCACTACGGAACAACTACCTCCAGCGCCCGGGCTGCCCGGCGACGCTGACGAACAGAACGAACGCGAAGTCGCGCGCAAACTCGCGGAACGCTACCGCTTCGCTTTCATTGACCTCCGCGAGCAGCGCATCGATGCGGAACTCTTTCGCACCATCCCCGCGGACTTGATGTTCCGCTACAACTTCGTCCCGCTCGAACTCCAGAACAATGTGTTGTCCATCGCCGCGGCGGACCCCGGCCAAGTGCAGATGAGCGATGAGCTACCGCTCCTGCTGGGCAAGAAACTCTTGATTCGCGTCGCCACCGCTCGCCAGATCGGCGACATTCTGAAGCGCACCGAGCAATCGCAGCGCGTGCTCGAGCAAGCCACCGAAGCTTTCACTCTTCAAACTTCCAAGGACGATGAGGAAAGCGACGAGACTATCTCCGGCGACCGCTTGACTCGCGATAGCACCGCCAGCCCGGTGGTGCGCCTCGTGGAAACCATTATCTTCACCGCGCTCGAGCGCCGCGCCAGTGACATCCACATCGAAGCGCGCGACTCCGAAGTCGCCGTCAAGTACCGCATCGATGGCGTTTTGCAGCACGCCATGCAGCCCATCGCCAAGGAATGGCATTCCACGGTCCTCTCGCGCATCAAGGTGCTCAGCGATCTGGATATTGCCGAGCGCCGCGTTCCCCAGGACGGCCGCTTCCGCGTCAAATACAAGGGCCGTTACATCGATCTGCGCGTCTCCATCATGCCCGCCAGCCACGGGGAAGACGCGGTTCTTCGCGTCCTGGACAAAGAAACGCTTTCGGAAAAATTCTCCAGCCTGACTTTGGACGTTGTCGGCTTTTCCGCCGAAGAGACCCGCCGCTTCCGCCGCTATATCCGCGAACCCTACGGCATGGTCCTGGTCACCGGTCCCACTGGTTCCGGCAAGACCACCACGCTCTACGCGGCCATCAACGAGATCAAGACCGACGAGGACAAGATCGTCACCATCGAAGATCCCGTCGAGTATCAGCTCCGCGGCATCACGCAGATTCCGGTGAACGAGAAGAAGGGTCTAACGTTCGCGCGCGGCTTGCGCTCCATTCTGCGTCACGACCCCGACAAGATCATGGTCGGCGAAATTCGCGACCAGGAAACCGCGCAAATCGCCATCCAGTCGGCCCTCACCGGCCACCTCGTTTTCACCACGGTCCACGCCAACAACGTGACCGACGTCATCGGCCGCTTCATCAACATGGGCGTCGAGCCCTACAACTTTGTCTCCGCCCTGAACTGCATCATGGCGCAACGGCTCGTTCGTGTAGTCTGTCCTGTTTGCAAGAAGCCCAAGAGGTATTCTCCCGAGGAATTGAAAGAAGCGGGCCTCGATCCCGCCGTGTGGGGCAACGTCACGTTTGCTGAGGGCGCCGGGTGCCTGGAGTGCTCCGGCACCGGTTACCATGGCCGCACGGCGATTTGCGAGTTGCTTGACTTGACCGACCGCATCCGCGAAATGATTGTGGATCGCCGGCCCACTTCGGAGATCAAACGCATCGCGTGCGAAGAAGGCATGATCACCCTTCGCGAAAGCGGGCTCGCCAAGATTCGCGCGGGCATCACCACGGTGAAAGAGATTAACAAGGTGACTTTCGTTGAGTAGCGCCACTACAGCCCGGCAGGGAATTTACCAGTTCGCGTGGGTGCGCCGCCTGGCGCGCTGGCTCGACGCCATGCCCTACGCCCCCATCGCTATCGAGCTTGGCCCGGACCGCGTCGCTGCCGCCCGCTGGAACCATGCCGGTTCCCTGGATGCCTATGCCGTGGAATCCCTTCCTGCTGGAGCGCTGGTTCCCTCGGCCGTCGAAGCCAACGTTGTGAACCCCGCCCTCGTCAAGGCCGCCGTCGCCAAGGTTTGCGAGCGTTTGCGTTGCCGCGATGAAGACGTTGCCATGATCCTACCCGATGCCGTGATTCGCGTCTTCGTCCAGCACTTTGAAGAGTTCCCGCGCTCAGCGGAAGAAGCCATTCCCATTTTGCGTTGGAAGCTGAAAAAAAGCGTCCCCTTTGAAGCCGATGAAACGCTCATTTCGTACATGCGTCAAGAGCCGCGCGAATCCGGCGTGGACATCGTCACCGCGCTGGCTCGCCTCCGCATCATTCGAGAATACGAATCCCTCGTCGACGGTACCGGGCTGCATCCCGGCGTTGTGCTGAGTTCCTCGCTGGCCGCCATCTCCCTGCTCGGAGACGAGAAGCCTACCCTCCTCGCGCGCGTCTCAGGCTCCACCCTGACCACTGCCATTGTGCGCGGCGGCGTCTTGTGCGGCTATCGTTGCACGGACCTCCCTGCGGACGGCGCGAACCTCGCTCCCCAGATGCTTCTCGAGGAGATTTTTCCGGTGGCCGCCTATTATCAAGACACCTGGAAGGAAACCATTCACTCCGTGCGTGTCGCCGGACTTGGTTCCCGCCTTCCCGAGTTTATCCCGTCCATCGAGCTTGAATTCCACTGCGATGTGCGTTCTCTGCTGCACTCCGCGGTTTCCGATGGACGCATCAAAGAGGATGCCCGTCCGCTCGCGGACCGCGACTTGGAAGGTCTGATCGGCTGGGTGTTGCAACGTGGCTAACAGTTTCTTTTCCGCATCGAGGCCATTGAGGACCTGAAAGTCTTAACCATATGAAAGTTCGGCTCAATTTAGCGACCCAAGCTCTGCAAACCCACCGCCGGTTTCTCGCGGGCGCCGGTCTCACGGCGATCTTAGCCGGTCTCGCCTTCCTCGCTCTGGGTTGGCACGTCTATTCCGTACGCAAACTCGACGCCGAGCTGCGTGCCCGCACGCAAAAGACCCGCGAGGAGATGGCCAGGCTCGAAACGCAGCGCCGGGACCTGGATGCATTTTTCCACCGCAAGGACATCTCCGAATTGCATGATCGCGCTGATTTCATCAATACCATCCTCGACGCCCGCAGCTTCAATTGGACGCTCATGTTCATGGACCTCGAGCGCATCCTCCCGGGCGGCGTGCGCGTCATCAGCATCGAGCCCAAGCAGGTCGCCGGACACGTCGAACTGAAATTGACCGTGGGCGCCTCCAGCGACGAATCCGAATCGAAATTCGAGCGTGCCCTCATCGAATCAAAACAATTCACCGAAGTTCAAATTCTCAACGTTCATACCGGTGGCATCGCCGGCGCCCAGAACGGCGATCAAAAGGTAATTTTATTGACCACGGTTTACTTGAGGACTTAATGCGGCGCGATTTCACACTGCGGAAACGGGTCATTCTCACCTTCGTGACTCTTCTCGTCCTCGCGGACCTCGCCCTGGCGGCCTACAGTTGGCAGCTTTCCTCTCCCCCCCACACGCCCCAGCAACTGCTGGACCTGCAAAGCAAGCAGGAGAGTCTTTTGAAGGCCGATATCCTTCGCGCTCAAGGGATCCGCGACAACATTCCCGCCATCCAGAAAGACTGCGTTCAATTCGAACAATCGCTCTTTCCCGCAAGCTCCGGCTATTCCGCCGTCCGCTCGGAACTCGGCGCCTTGGCCGGAAAGAGCGGCATTCAACTCGAGGATCTGGCTTTCAAGCGCACGGAGATTGCCAGCCGCGGCGTAACCGAAGTGGCCGTCGATGCCACCGTCAACGGCAACTATAAAAGCGTGATCGTGTTCTTGAACGCCTTGCAGCGTTCCCCTAGTACGTACGCCGTGGAATCTTTAACGCTCGCTTCCGACACCTCCCACCAGGCATCCACAAATGTCATCAAGGTCGCCTTGCACCTCAAGAGCTATTTCAGGACCGCAGCATGAAGCAGAAGAAACAACTCGCCGTGCTCGCCGTGCTCTTGCTGTTCGCCGGCTTCATTTGGTTTTTGTATCTCGACCATGGCCGATCCGTGCTGAACGCCGATGCCGGCTCCCTGCCCCAGAATCCTAAGTTGCTCTCCGTGGAGAACCCTCAGCTCCATTGGGATGGGGTCGGAAAGGCGCGCAAAACCGAATACAAGAGCGCGGGGCGCAACATTTTCAGTCGCGAACTCCCGCCTCCCCCGCCCCCAAAGGTTGACAAGACACATCCCGAGCCCCCGCCGCCGCCTCCTCCACCACCGCCTCCTCCGACGGTGTCGCCTCTGCCCGTTAAATTCTTCGGTTTCGGCACCGTTCCCAACGGCACCGTCCGCCTCGCCTTTTTCACCAATGGCGATGACATTTACGTCGTCGCGGAAGGCGAGCTCTTGCTGAACCGCTTCCGCATTCTCAGAATTGGCAACGCCAATCTGGAATACGAAGAGCTTTCCTCCGGTCTCCGCGGCACCGCCCCCCTCGAAGAACAGGCGGCGCCCCCGCCATGAGCATGAACTCCGCACGTCCGCGAACGGCAGCCAAGCGCACCGAGCACGGCTTCGCTTTGCTCATGGTCATTTTCCTCACCACCCTTCTGCTCATTTCCGTAATAGCGGTCGCGCCAAACGTCCTCACCGAGGGCCGCCGCGAAAAAGAAAAGGAGATGATCTGGCGCGGCAAGCAATACACCCGCGGCGTGAAACTCTACTATCGCAAGATGGGCAAGTTTCCGACTTCCCTCGACGACCTCACCAAGCCCAAGCTGGGTTCCCTCCGCTTCATGCGCCAGGCGTACAAAGATCCCATGAACAAGGAAGACGGTTCCTGGCGGTTTATCTACGTCGGGCCTGCGGGTCAGTTGATTGGAAGCCTCAAACCCCAGCCAAATCTCCAGCTTCCCCAGGCCGCAGGAATCGGCACTCCCGCGAGCGCCTTGAATGGACCAGGCGGTCCGGGTCAAACCGGCGCATTTGGTCAACTAGGGGGAATTGGTCAGCCCAACCCAGGCGCGCAGCCCGGCCAGAGCGGCACGCAGCCCCCCGGATCAGCCTCGCCCACAAATCCGCCAGCCACCACCGGGGCTCCCGTAAGCGCCGATCAAGGTGACCCGGCTTCGCAAGCCATCCCCACCGGCGATACCCCCACTATCATCGGCGGCAACATCATTGGTGTCGGCAGCAAAGTCAACAAGTCTTCCATCATCGTCTACGACAAAGCCAAGAATTATCGCCTCTTCGAATTTATCTGGGATCCCTCCAAGGACACTTTCGGAGCAGGACAACCCGGGTTGCAGACCGGAACGGGGTTGGGCCAGCCTATAGGACAGCAGCCCGGCCAGAATCCCACAAACTCGCCGCAGAATCCCCAGCAGAACCCGCCCCAGAATCCTCAGCCTCAGCCGCCGCAAAATCAGCAGCCGTGATATAAGCCCCGCCGTCTGAGGCTGGTCAGTCGCGCCCTTTCAACAATCTTCCAGCCGATGGCCCTCTATTGCGCCTTTGGCAACTGCAAAATCATTCCCCCGCCTTGTCCCGTCTGCACCGTCGGCAACTGCCCGTTCCACTTGTCGATCAACGCACGGTTGTTTTCGATCCGCCGCAACTCCAGCAATTGCGGCGTCAGCGAATTCTGCCGGATACGGTTGGCGTCCGCTTCGCCCTGTGCTCGCGTCACCAGCGACTTGGCATCGCCTTCCGCTTCCGCAATTTTCTTCGCGGCTTCCGCTTGCGTCGTCGCCAGTTCGTTCCGGGCGCGCTCCGCCTGCTGGATCGCCTGCGCCTTCGCCGTGATGGCCGTGGCGATCACCGTCGGCACGCGCGGCGCCCCGATGAAACCAAACTGCTGCACGCTCACGCCCACCGGGGACATTTTCTGTTCGATCTTCGCTTGCACCTTGCCCAAAAACTCCGCCTTTTTCTCGCCTTAGATGTCCTCCACCACGTAAGTCGAAGCCACCTCGTTCAGCGAGTTGCGCACCACGTCACGCAAAATTCCGTGCGTGAACGACTCCATGTCCGCGAGGCGGTATTTCACGTAGAAGTCCGGCGCCTTCGAAGGTTCGATCGCGTACGACAGCGACACGTCCACGAAGATTTCCATGCCTTCCTTCGAGTTAAACCCCATCTCTTCGTTCACCGGATGTCCTTCGTTCGTATCTTTCGTCCACTTCACCGTCTGCACGAACGTGGGGAACTCAAAGATCTGCGTGCTCAGCGGCGAATACACCACCCACCCCGTGCGCACCGGGATTTCCGACGCCCCGCGCTGCTTGCCCGCCAGGTTGATCTCCACGCCCACATGCCCTGCCTCGATGCGCGTCACCCGCAGCAAGAAAACCCCCAGCACCACCAGCACCACGATCACACCGATGCCGATTGCTCCAAGCTTTATGAGCGGCCCGTCCCTCCTCATTTCAAACGCGCCGTCCTCGCGCCCTCCACCTTTATTGAAAATTGCCATGCCAATCCTCCCTCCGCCAGAAACCTCATTCACTTCGAGCTTCCAGCGTACCGTATGTCATGTTAGGAAGTCGTGATGAACCAAATCGGTGCAAAACTTCCGCTTTGTTCGCATGGAAGCCAGGCGTAGGCCCGGCACCGTGTAGTGGCGGGTTTTCAGACCCGTTCTTTCTCTTCTCCAGGTGGATTACCACCCAGGACCAGAGCGCCCCCGCACAGCGCCAGGACCTCGAATCCGCTGGTCCACGGGTTCGGATTGTGCGGTTGCCCGATGATGCGGGGAACGCAGAGCAGCAGGAAGAACAAAATAAACGTCGTTGCCAGAAGATTAGCCGCCATCCGCCCTTTTTGTCCGAGAAGGATCGCCGCGCCCGCGCCAACCAAAACGCCGCCGAAAAGGCACGCCCAAAGCGGCCGTCCTAAATACCACGGCGGCCCCAGCCCCGCGCCGAAGCGTGCGTAAACAATATGTTGAACCCCGAAAGCCACGAAAGCCAGCGCAAAGAAATATCGCCCGAGTTTGAGAAATGGATCGGCCTTTTCGCGCTCCTCCAAAGGAGCGGCGCAAGCGAGAATCCACGCCCCTCCGCACATGGCCAGCGCCACAAATCCGCTGGTCCACTCGTTTCCGTCGCTGGAGTTGCCTACGATGCGCGGAATGTGCAGCAGCACCACAAAAAGAAAAAACATTACACCCAGCATCGTTGCCGCCGGACGCGCCAACATTTTAGTGAGGATACCCATAGCCGCCGCAACGAATGCCACGCCAACAAAGTATGCCCAGAACAGCCGCCCCGGCATGAACGCAGGCACCAGCGTTGCCACGAAGCCGCCATAAATAAAATGTTGCACCCCGAAAACCGCCAGGGAAATCGCAACGAAAACTCGTCCAACCGTTTGGCTCTTTCCCATAGTGAGGAGGTCTGTTTTCGCCTTCATTCTGAAACCACTGCAGTTAGGAGTCTACAGGAGTTAGCCCGGGTTTCTCACCATCGAAGTGCGCGCTCTCAAGATTCGGCCGCCGCCATTGTCAGTGTATGCGCTGTCCTAGGGACGTGTTCCTTCTCGAAATCTTCGCGGTGAGCAACGGCCACAGGGCTACCGGGCGCGTTAGAATGAAAGAATGCAACGCAAAGTCTTCTGGGGCGTCTTCATCGCGTTGGGGCTGATCGCAGATTTCAGCTTGCCCATCTTGTGGTCGCTGCTGGCCACCATTCCTATCGGCATGTTTAGTTGGTGGGTCGCCTACCGCAGCGACTGGTTCTAACTTGGCGGCCCGAATGCCTAATCTAGCACGCGGCTCCTTTTTTGATACCCTTACATTCAACCTTCGACTTTAGACCTCTGCCACAAGTCACCAGTCACGAGTCACGCCTATAGTCTTCAGCTACCTCGCTACTTCATTACTTCGTTGCTTCCTCATCTCGCTCAAGAAACTCTTCCCATGCGGAATCGTTCCGCCAAAATTCTCCGCAACCGTCTGCCCTATGTCCGCCAGCGTGTCGCGTTTTCCCAGGTTCACGCCCGCCCCGCCTCCCGGCGAATACGCCAAAACCGGCACGTACTCCCTCGAATGGTCCGTAGTGGACCAGCGCGGATCGGGATCGCAGCCGTGGTCTGCGGTGATCATCAACATGTCGGAAAGGCTCAGCTGCGGCAAGAAATCCGCCAGCATGCGGTCGAACTCTTCCAGCGATTTCGCAAACCCCTCCACGTCTTTCCGATGGCCGTACAACATGTCGAAATCCACCAGGTTGCAAAAAATAAGTCCGCTTTCGCGATCGCCAAGCGCCGCCGTCATTTTTTCCATGCCGTCGGCGTTGCCTTTCGTCGTCACGTACTCTTCGACTCCGCGGCCATTGTAAATGTCATGAATCTTCCCGATTCCAAATACGCGAACTTTATGTTCCGCGAGAACGTCCATCAGCATCGGCTTCGGCGGATCGACCGCATAGTCGTGCCGACGCGTGGTCCGCACGAAGTTTCCCGGCGTTCCCGTGAACGGCCGCGCGATTACGCGCCCTACGCGGTGCGGCCCGTCCAGCAATTTCCGAGCGATTTCGCACATACGGTAAAGCTCGGCGATCGGGATCACCTCTTCATGCGCGGCGATCTGGAACACGCTGTCGCCCGACGTGTACACGATCGGTTTGCCCGTCCGCACATGCTCTTCGCCGAGTTCCTTGATGATCTCAGTACCCGAAGCCGGCTTGTTCCCAATCGTCTTCCGCCCGATCTGCTTTTCAAACTCTTCGATCAACTCTTTGGGGAATCCATGCTTGTAAACTGGGAACGCCTGCTCCAGCCACACGCCCGCCATTTCCCAGTGTCCCGTCGTCGTGTCTTTCCCCGGAGAGCGCGTCGCCCCCTTTCCATATGCTCCGAGTGGCGCTTTGGCCGGTGTCTGATTCTTCAGGGAAGCGATATTCGCCAGTCCCAGTTGCACCAGAGTCGCAATCTTCAGAGGCCGCGATTCCGCGATATGCCCCAGCGTGTTCCGGCCCACGTCCCCATACTCCGCCGCATCCGGAAGTTCCCCAATGCCCACGCTATCCAGCACAATCCAGAAAATTCTCTCAAATTCCTTCATCGCGCAGCCCCTAGATCGCTGTTCAACGAAACTTTACCACACCCGCTACGTTGGCAACGTTGCGCCGCAATTTTAATTCTGTGTAGGGGCCGGGCTTCAGCCCGGCTCTGCGTAGCCCCGGCTTCCAGCCAACTCTTCAAGTTCTTTCCTACATCTCCATTGTTGTACAGTCTACCCAACCGCCCGCTGAACTATTATCCTTCCGCGTGCGTAGTACAAGATAGCGGAGGTCTGCCATGCCCCAGGACGCTCAACCCAGGAGAGTCTCCCTCGTCTTCCCCATCATTCTCATTGCCCTCGGAGCTCTCTTTCTCTTCCACAATTGGCGTCCGGCCTTCGATCCTTGGCCGATTCTCGAAACCTACTGGCCGCTGATCCTCATCTTCATCGGTCTCGGCAAAATTTGGGATTCCGCCTATCGCAGCCGCAATCCCAATGCGCCCCAGGGAATCTCCATGGGCGCCAGCATCGGCGCGCTTGCCTTTGTCATAGTTCTGGTCTTCCTGCTCTGGCATGGGCGCAGTTTTTCCCGCCGCCACGGCTTCTATTCGGGCTCGCAGCACACCACACAGACCGTGGATCTGCAGGGCGCCAAGTCCGCCCATGCCGCGCTGGACTTGCCCGCCGGACAGCTCATCATCAACGGCGGCGCAAGCCATATGCTTGACGCCGACTTCACCTACAGCAACTCTTTCGACCCTCCGCGCGTCGATTACCACGTTGACGGTGGCGTCGGACAACTCCACATTTCTCAGGATTCCGGCTCCGTTCACTTCGGCCCTTCCCAAAACGACTGGAATCTTCATTTCAGCAAGTCCATCCCGCTGGAGTTGAAAGTGGATATGGGAGCCGGGCATGGGGATTTGCATTTTAGCGACGTTCCGCTCACCCGCTTGGACCTCCATCTCGGCGCCGGGCAGATGGATGTTGACCTCACTGGCGACCGCAAAACCGATTTGACCGCTGACTTTGAAGGCGGCGTGGGCCAGGCTAACATCCGCCTCCCGAAAAACGTCGGCGTCATCGCCAATGCCTCCGGCGGCATCGGCTCCATCAATGTCCACGGACTGAAGCACGACGGCGACAGCTACACCAATGACGCCTATGGAAAATCCCAAGCCACGATTCACCTGAAAGTCCAAGGCGGAATCGGCCAGATCACGCTCACCCAGGAACCATGAAATTTGCGCCCCAATTCTGACGCGCAGGCGTATGCGCCCGAAGCGCTGATTCGTCGTTTGCCCCGGTTTGACACCCGACGTATAATTTGAAGTTTAGGCAGCACCCTCGAAACGCGCTGTCTAGGCTTCCCTTTGGCTACCAAAGACCTCACCCCCGCTAACACCGATTTCCGGCCGGAGCAGGAGTCCATCCGCGTCCGCGGCGCCCGCGTCCACAATCTCAAGAATATCAGCGTCGAAATTCCGCACAACGCGATTACCGTTGTCACCGGCGTGAGCGGCTCCGGAAAGTCCTCCCTCGCCTTCGACACCATTTACGCCGAAGGCCAGCGCCGCTACGTGGAATCGCTGTCTGCCTATGCCCGCCAGTTTCTCGAACGCATGGAAAAACCCGACGTCGACGAAATTTCCGGCATCGCCCCCGCCGTGGCCATCCGCCAGAAAAATTCCACCCGCAATCCCCGCTCGACCGTGGCCACCGCCACCGAAATTTACGATTATTTGCGGCTCCTTTTTGCCCGCTGCGGGCAAACGTTTTGCGTCAAATGCGGCGCGCAAGTTCGCCGCGACAGTCCGGACGAAATTGCCACCCGCATTTTGTCGCTCGCGCCAGGCCGCCGCTTTTACGTCTTGCACCAGTTTCGCATCGCCGCCCCCGCGTCCCCCGCGGTTTCGAAACGAGGCGCCAGGAAAACCGCCGCTGCTCCGCCTCCCGAACTTCTTCGCCAGGGGCTGCTCGATTTGCAGAAGCGCGGTTTCAACCGCCTTTACCAGACGGGACGAATCCACGAATTTTCTTCACCAGAAACGCTTCTGGACGTCGATTTCTCAAAGCCCGTCTACGTTCTCGTCGACCGTCTGGCCGTAAATCCGGAGTCGCGCGCGCGCCTCGTCGACTCCATCGAAATTTGTTACCGCGAAGGGCAGGGCGAAGCCATTCTCGAATTCGCCGCTGACGGCGCGGGCCATGCCCCTGAGCGCCTCACCTTTAACGAACGTTTCGAATGTAAGAACGATGGAACTCTCTACCAGGAACCCGAGCCCCGTCTCTTCTCCTTCAACAATCCGTACGGCGCCTGCCCCCGCTGCCAGGGTTTCGGAAATACCATCGATTTCGATTTGAATCTCGTCGTGCCTGATCCAAGCAAGTCGCTCGATGACGGGGCCATCGAGCCGTGGACCAAACCCCGTTACCGCGTGCTTTTCCTGGAAGCAAAAAAATGGGCGCGCGAGCGCGGCATTCCCGCCAACGTGCCGTGGCGCCAACTCACCGCCGAACAGCGCCGCTTGATTCTCGAAGGCGATCCCGAGAACGACTACCAGGGCGTCAAAGGTTTTTTCAACTGGCTGGAGCGCAAAAAATACAAGCTGCACGTGCGCGTTTTCCTCAGCCGCTTCCGCGGCTACGCCAGTTGCCCGGAATGCGGCGGAACTCGTTTGCGCGCCGAAGCGCGAGCCGTGCGCGTGGCTGGAAAAGCCATCACCGAGGTTTGCCAGCTCACCGTCAAGGAAGCGCGCGCTCTCTTTTCCAGCCTGCAGCTCTCCGAAGGCCACCTGAAAGTCGCCGACCGCATTCTCGAGGAGATTCGCACGCGCTTGCAGTTTCTGGATGAAGTCGGTCTCGACTACCTCACACTTGATCGCCTGACCTCCACGCTCTCCGGTGGAGAATCCCAGCGTATTCAGCTAGCGACCTCGCTCGGCTCCCATCTCGTCGGCGCGCTCTACGTTCTCGACGAACCTTCCATCGGCCTGCATCCCCGCGACACCCAGCGGCTCATCGATATTCTCAAGTCCCTCCGCGATCTGGGCAACACCGTGCTCGTCGTCGAGCACGATCCCGACACCATCCAGTCCGCCGATTGCATCATCGATCTCGGTCCCGGCGCGGGAGAACTCGGCGGCAAACTCCTCTTCGCCGGCCCTTATGCAGCCATGCTCGATGAACACAAATCGCTGACCGGCCGCTACCTCAGCGGCGAACTGCGCATTCCGGTTCCCAACGTGCGCCACAAACCCGCCGGAAAATTTCTTCGACTCTACGGCGCCAGTTTGCACAATCTTCAGAATCTGGATTTGATGATCCCGCTCGGAACGCTCACGGTAGTCACCGGCGTCAGCGGTTCCGGCAAATCCACCCTGGTTCACGACGTGCTCTACAAAGCGCTCGCCGCCAAGCGCGCCGGCGGCAACGTCAAGGAATTCTGCGAGCGCCTCGAAGGCGGCGACAACGTCCGCGAAGTCGTGATTGTCGATCAATCCCCCATCGGCCGCACCCCGCGTTCGAACCCGGCCACTTATCTCAAGGCTTTCGACGCCATTCGCGAAGCCTTTGCCGCCACCCCGGATGCCAAACGCCGCGGCTACGATCCCGGCCATTTTTCCTTCAATGTGCCGGGAGGCCGCTGCGAAACCTGCCAGGGCGACGGCATGGTCACCGTGGAAATGCAGTTTCTCGCGGACGTCGAGCTAATCTGCGAAGAGTGCCGCGGCACGCGCTTCAAAAGCGGCGTTCTGGAAGTGCGGCATAATGGGAAAAACATTCATGAAGTATTGCAGTTGACGGTTCGCGAAGCGCTGGCCTTTTTCGTCAACGTCCCGAAAATTGTTTCCAAGCTCCGCGTCCTGAATGAGATTGGCCTCGGCTACTTGCGCCTCGGTCAATCCGCGACAACACTTTCTGGAGGGGAAGCGCAGCGCCTGAAGCTCGCCGCGCACCTCAGCCAAACGGACGACGAGGGCATTCTCTACATTCTCGACGAGCCGACCACGGGCTTGCATTTCGACGACATCGCCAAGCTCCTCAGCGCCTTCCGCAAATTGCTCGAGGGCGGCGCTTCGCTGCTGGTCATCGAGCACAATCTTGACATCATCAAGTCCGCCGACTGGCTGATCGATCTTGGCCCCGAGGGCGGCGACCAGGGCGGCAAGATTATCGCCACGGGAACACCCGAGCAGGTGGCGCGAAATACGCAATCGCACACCGGCCGCTTTCTCGCCCGAGTGCTGAACGGAAACGGCCAGGCAAAGCGTCCCGCAAACGGCGCATCCAAACCAGCAGGCCCTTCGGCTATCATCTCCAACGGAGCCAAGATTCCTCCGGCTGAACCATGAAGCCAGCGCATTTCCGTTCGAACGCGATGCAGATTTTCATGTGCGTCGCCATCGCCTTGGTAGGGGCGCAGCATGCTGCGCCCCTACAAGGCAACCAATCCGCCCCGAGTCCGCAGTCGGCTTCCAAACCCAAACCGACCCTGCAATCGAAGGCGCAAAAAGTTGCCAACCCCTTGAACGATTTGCTGGACGAAGCCCAGCAAGACATCGATAAAAAGAATTTCGAAGCCGCCATCGCCCCGCTTCAAAAAGTAATCGCCGACCAGCCCGAATTCGCCTACGCCCACTTTCAACTCGCCTACGTCTACACCGCCCTCAAAAAAACCGCCGAAGCCCGCGCCGAATACTCCCGCACCATCGCCATCGATCCGAAAATGTCTGAAGCGTATCTCAATCTAGGCATGCTTCTTCTGGACGCCCAGGAAAACGCCGCCGCGGTGCCCCCGCTTCGCAAAGCCGCGGAACTCCTCCCGTCCCAAAGCCGCCCCCGCTATTTGCTGGCCGTCGCCCTGGACCGCTCCGGTGATGCGGCCGGAGCCGCCGAGTCCTTCGACGCATTGCTTCATCTGGATCCCAACGAAATCGCAGCGATCGATTACCTAGGCTGGGCAGCGCTTCGTCAGGGCAAGCCCGATGAAGCAGAAAAAGATTTCCGCCGCGCCCTGGAAGTCCAGCCTAATGCGCCAGAAGCGTGCCGCGGACTGGCGCAGAGCCTGGACGCACAGAAAAAGCCCGAAGCCGTCGGCGCGTACCGCGGTTATCTCGAGCTCATGCCCAATGATTCCGAAGCGCGTGCCCGGCTCATCCATCTCCTCGTCGAACAAAAAGCAAACGACGAGGCTCTCGCGGAACTCAATCGCCTCGACGCCGGCAAGCCGCCCACCATCGATTCCCTCAAGCTTCGCGCCGACGTGCAGATTGCCGCCAAGAAATGGGATGATTCGATTTCCACGCTCCAGCAAGCTCTCGCGCTGGCGCCCAACGACGCGCAACTGCACGGCGGCCTCGGTCGCATCTACCTCCAGAAACGCGACTTCGCTTCCGCTGAGAAAGAGCTGCGCATCGCGATGCGTCTGGATGCAAGAAACCTGACCTATTTCAAAGACTTAGCCTCGACATTTTTTCTGGCAGGCAATTATCCAGCCACGCTGGCCGCGCAAGACGAGATAGCCAAAGTGGAACAACCTGGCGCGGGCGTCTGGTTTATCCGCGCGATTTGCTACGATAAGCTGAACCAGCCCAAGCCCGCTTTGGAGGCCTACCAGAAATTTCTCCAGCTCGATCAGGACAAAAATCCCGATCAAGTCTGGCAGGCCAAGGAGCGCAGCAAAGTGCTGCAACACATGCTGGAACGGAAAAGGTAGGCGCATGAGGGCCCTCGGGACTTTTTTCGTTGCCGTGTGCGGCTTGCTCATTTTTCTCGCGGCGCCGCCTCCGGGCGCCGCGCAGAGCCCCGCCGACCTTCAGGCGCGCTTCGACAACGAAACCAATGCGGTTCACAAAGCCAAGCTCATGCAAAAATTGGGGGACGCGCAACTGGAAGAAGCGCGCCGCGCCGGAAAAGCCGGCGATCATAACGCGCTGGGCCTCACGCTGGAAAAATACCGCGACAATGTTCGCGCCGCCGCGGAGGCCTTAAAGAGGCAGCATCCCGACGCGGAAAAGCAGTCCAATGGTTACCGGCAACTGGAGGTGCATTTACGCAAGGGGATTCGCGAGGTGGACGATGCGCTGCTGGTTTCTCCGGAAGATTATAAGCCGCCGCTCCAGCTCGTCCGCCAGGATCTGATTGCCCTGGATGAGGAGCTGCTGAAAATGCTTTTTCCCCGCCGGCCTTTGAATCAGCGCGCGCCCGGGCCTCCCGCGGAGAAACAGCCATGAAATGCAAAATACGTTTTCTTCTTCTGCTTTCCTGGCTTCTGGCCGCCGCGCCGCTCGCCCTCGCGGGGACGCCGCCGCAGAAGGATTATCTTTCGGCGGTCGAAGCGGACAAGATTCGCGATGCCGAGACGGTGAACGAGCGAATCAGGCTGTTCCTGATGTTTGCCGACGATCGCTTGAAGAAGTTTCAGTATGAGTTGGACCATCCTTCCACGAACCGCCACGGCGACATGCTGAATTCCCTGTTGAATGCCTACGTCGGGTGCGTGGACGACGCCGCGGACCTCATCCAGTTAGGGCTCGAAAAACAGGACAACATCCGGAAGGGTATCGATCTGATGACTTCGCGCACCAAGGAATTTCTCGTCGTGCTCGAGAAGCTGTCCACCGATGGTCCCGAGCGCGAGCTTTATAAAGAGAATCTCGACGACGCCATCGAGGGCACTCGCGACGCCATGAACGACGCGGAAAAAGCCAAAAAGAAAGTCGCCCCGCCGCCGGTGCGGAGGAAGAACTAGCTCTTGATGAATCAGAATAAAGCAATGAAATCGAGTTGGCGCCAAACTACGCTGGTTCCAGGAGGCGGGCCGCTGTTTCAGCGGATGTTCACGCGGCTCGGTTGCGATGGGCGGCCGCCGCGATTCCGCGTCGAGTTTTATCCCTATTCCAGCCTGGTGCTGACGATTCGGCGCCGCGAGGAAGTTGTCTACGTGCGATTCTCAGACCTCCTGCGGCGGGCACCGCTGGCGGTCCTGGAAAGCGCGGCCGCGCTGCTGTTGGCGCGCGTGTATCGCCGCAAAGCTCCCAGGGAGCTCGCCGAGCCTTATCTGGAGTACGCGCGCTCCAATCGCACGCGCAGCCGCATGAACCGCATGCGTAGTGGGCGTGTGCGGCTCTCCGCCACCAGCCCGCGAGGCGTTCATTTCAATCTCGAAACGCTTTTCGATGAGCTGAATGGAAAATATTTCGCCGGGCGGTTGCAACGCCCGCACATCTCCTGGAGCAAGCGGAGTTGGCGCCGTCAATTCGGCTGTTACGATCCCGGGCCCAATCAGATTCTGCTGAATCGCCGCATGGATCGCCCCGAGGTTCCGTCGTGCGCCGTCGAATATGTCTTGTTTCACGAAATGCTGCACGTGAAGCACCCCACTCGCCGCTCGGGATGCACCATGGTCTCGCATTCCAGAGAATTTCGAGAAGAAGAGAAGCGCTTTCCCGAATTCGCCCGCGCGCGCCGCATCCTCGACCGCCTCGCGCGCTGAGTGCTTCCCGCGTTCTTTGAATCTGGGGAGTCGCTTACCTGATATATCTGGCTTCGCAACTATTCCACTTGTCTGGTTAGCGCAGCGTTAATCGGGACTTGAGAATAGATTCAGATATTCAGTTATCAGCAGCAGACAAAACGCGTTTCTTCCCATCGACATCGATGATTAGCATAAAGCGCACCAAGTCCTGACAGCGGGTCATAGCAGAAGCCTAGGCAAACATCTTTTCTGCCTTCAGAACTTTCGTCGGTTCGAGGGACTTTCTCGAGTTCGTCAAACAGGTCGACCACCTCTTAGTGACAGAACCCTTTGCAGCACGGCAGCCGCGGCTTGATCGCGGTTCGGATCAACTGGCAACTCGTGAGAGACCAGGCCGTGCAATGCTCGCCCTAACCCATCGGACCGCCGGAAGCTCCTAGCTCTTCCCACAGCAATCTAAGCTCGCGCCTCGGATCGTTCTCGGCGCGCGTCACTTTGTCGAATACCATGGTCGCTCGCGTCTTAGTGTCGTAGGGACCCCACTGAGGCAGCGCCGGGTTGTTCGGGTCGCCCGTTTTGGCAAACGCAACCCACGCCGATGCCAGTTTGTCAGCCATCATGCGCGCTTCGGGACCGTCACCAGTGATAAGCCCTCGCGAATTGTGAAATGACAAGCCCACGTCGGTTCCATGGACCGCCCCAAACCTGCCCTGAAAAGCCGGAGATGGCCACTCCCAAAGGTACATATAGGCCGGAGCTTTACCCAGCGCTGCTTTTCGTTCCGCTTGGTTGTATGCATTGGTGCGGAAAGTGCGGTCGGTCACGATTCTGGCTTGAATCAAGTATGGCGGAACGTCCGGGTAGGCCTTGCGGTACGTTGACAGCACCCGATCGGCATTGTCTCCAACCATTTTCTGCACAATTCCTTTCAGTCCTGGTTCGTCAAGGTTGAAATTTGTGAGGAACAATGCCCCATCATCCAGCGTCGTACTGACGATCATGGGAACGTCCGCGGAAACCTCAGGCGCGTTCGGAGCAAATGGGTCTTGCGGAAGCACTGCTCCGTCCATCACCGGCGAAAAGACCGCAGGAATTCTAGTGCCGAATATCGCGCTTTGTGCGTCCAGGATTTGTTCCCAGGAAAGCTTCTGAATGTCTGCGATCCTTGTCTTATCGATTTCCAGCTTAGCGAGGAGTTTCTCAGCCGACGCGGTCGCTGCTTCGCGACGCATCGCTCGTAACATTGAGCCGCTCTGGACACCCGCGCGATGAAAGAGGCCCCTGGCGCTGGGCATAGCCATCAGGGTAGACGTCTTTGCCCCGCCACCCGACTGGCCAAAGATAAATACCGTGTTTGGATCGCCGCCGAAATTTTCAATATTGTCGCGAACCCATTGCAACGAGGCGACGAGGTCCAGCATTCCAGCGTTGCCTGATTGTGCGAATTCCGGCGGCGCACCCAAATCCGCAAGGTGAAGGAAACCTAAGGCGGCGAGTCGATGATTGACCGTGACCACGACGACATCACCGAACCGCGCCAAGGGGTCCCCGTTATAGCCGGGCGCGTTGCCCGATCCCGTTGCGAATCCGCCACCATGAAACGAGACCATTACCGCTCGCTTGGGGCCGCTCTTGAAGCCTGGTGTCCAGACGTTGAGTACCAGGCAATCTTCTCCCATTCCACCCGGCTGCTTGTCCCAATCGATGGCTCTCGCATATTCAATTCGCGGATCGACTGGTGGCTGTGGCGAGATCTGCCCGTAGGTGAATGCATCCCGCACCCCTTTCCAGGCTGCCGGTTTTTGCGGAGGCATGAAGCGATTCTTGCCCGCCGTGGAAGCTCCATAGGGAATACCCAGAAAGGTCTTTATTCCCGAAACGTCAATGCCTTGCACTCGTCCCCAGGACGTGTCAGCCGTAATAAACAGACTGCTGAAACTCTGCGCTTCAGCGAACGTACTCATCAAAGGCAGGAGCGCACCGGCCTTGGCAGCCCCAAGGAGGAGGGAGGACTGCTTCAAAAAGCTACGACGACTGGTCTGAACAACGCCTCCGCCGTCCCTTGACAGAGAGTGCATGGAATTCCTCGACCTCATGTCCCTGAAGCCCGCCTCAGGGAATTAGACCGGAATCTCCGATTTGGCCCATTGACTCGCGCATCGTACGCTTCTCCTGCCCTGAACACAACGAATTTGCCACCATTGTCGCCGCAGAATGAGAATGTCCGTTTTGTGCAAAGTAGTAATGTCCGCTTTCACAATGGCCGAGGGCCCTATGGAAACGGAGCGAATCACCTTGAGCCAGCGAGAACGGGACCGATTGAGAGTGTTGCACGAGGTAAAGCAGAATCTTTCGCAGGTAGCAGCAACTGAGCGGGCCGCAATGAAGGTGCTGGTCCTGTGACACCGGCCAGCCTGGATAGGTTCCGACTAAATTCGCCCGTAGAGGGGACTGGTTTCTGGTTGATGGGGGCAAGTCGGAAGTAATTCCAATTGCCTGGTTAGTTCGCGCAATCGGAAACTTGTAAAAACCACTTCTCCGGTAACCGCGTTATCGGACAAGTGGCTTCCGTGATGCTGCAGGCGGACGCTCCAAACGTGCGCCAGCGACGACGGAAAGCCCGCTAGTCTCGCTTCTCTTTTTCCACTTCCTTATGCAGCTTGTCGATCTTTTTTCTGACTTTGTCGCCATCTTCAGCGTGCGGGTATAAATCCAGATAACGCTGGTAGGATTTGATGGCTTGTTTCTTCAGGCCTTTCTTTTCCTGGGCTTCGGCCAAAAATCGAAACGGAATGGCGTAGCCGGGTTTGGCAGTGGTGGCGTCTTGAAATCGATCGATGGCCGCATCCACGTCGCCCTTCTTCATGTAGTACTGGCCGACTTCGAGATCTTTCTCCGCGCGCAGCGGATCCCACGCGGGCTGGTCTGGTGCGTTTTTTGTGGCCGTGTCTTTCTTCTGCTTGGCAGGGGACTTTGGTTTCAAGTCGTCGTTGGGTGGGGTGGCAGGCTTTGAGGTGGACTCCTGCGGCGCGTCTTGCGCGCGCGCTTGCGGGACCGCAAGTAGCAGAAAAAGGGCGGCGAGAATAGGAACTGTCTTGCTCAACCGCATATACGTCCCTGAGGTCTCCCTGTACTGCGATTCGGTCTAGTATGATGGAAGTTGTCTGGCAATTGTTGCTTTGTGCCGTGAACTGCGATGGAACCCCGCGAAAAAGCCGCACAGCTTCCGGAAAGTCCCGGCGTCTATCTTTTTAAGGATGCCGGAGGGACGGTCCTTTACGTCGGCAAGGCGCGCAACCTGCGCAGCCGCGTGCGTTCCTACTTCCTCGAATCGCGCTGGATCGATGCCAAGACCGGATCGCTGGCCCGCGAGATCGCCGACCTCGAAACCATCGTACTGGGCAACGACCGCGAAGCCCTGGCGCTCGAGCACAACCTCATCAAGCAGTACCGCCCGAAATTCAATGTGGTCCTTCGCGATGACAAAACCTATCCGTACATCAAGTTTACGGCCGCTGAAAAATACCCGCGCGTGTACTTCACGCGGCGCATCAAGAAAGACGGGTCGCTTTATTTCGGGCCGTATTTTCCTTCCAGCCTGGCGCGGCGCATTCTGCATTTTGTTCACAAGCGCTTCCTCGTCCCATCTTGCACGGTGGATTTGACGCGCAGCCATCCGCGGCCATGTTTGCAGTATTACATCAAGCGGTGCCTGGGGCCTTGCGTGGCGGGGCTCACCACCGACGAACGCTACGCGGAAGCGGCGCGCGATGTGCGTTTGTTTCTCGAAGGGCGTCGGCACGATTTGATCAAGAGTCTCGAAGAGCGTATGGCGGCAGCGGCGGAAGAGGAGCTGTTCGAACAAGCCGCCGCCTACCGCGATTTGTTGCGCACGCTGGAAGACATCGAGGAGCGCCAGCGCATCGCCGCCGCGCAGGGAGATGACACCGACGTTCTGGCGTATTACGCGGAACCGCCGCTCGTTGCCGCCGACCTTTTCCATTTGCGTGGCGGGCGTGTCGTGGATCGCCGCGAATTTTATTGGGAAGAACTGGAAGAGTTTGATCCGCAGGAGTTCGTGCCATCTCTTCTGAAGCAGCTTTATCTGGAAGCGGAGTATCTGCCGAAAGCCATTCACGTCTCGGCGGATTTCGAGGATCGCGAATTGTTGGAAGCCACGCTGACGGAGCGTGCTGGACACAAAGTGGAAATCTTCACGCCCCAGCGCGGGACCAAGCGTGCTTTCCTCGATCTCGTCGAGAGCAATGCGAAGCATTCGTTCGAACAGCGGTTCCGCGTTTTGAAGCCCACGTCGAAAGCGATTGGCGAGGCGTTGCAGAATGCGCTGAACTTGGCGGAAGAGCCGCTGCGCATCGAGAGCTTCGACATTTCGCACATCCAGGGAACGGACACCGTGGCGTCCATGGTGGTTTGGGAAAAGGGGCGCATGAAAAAATCCGACTACCGCAAATTCATTATTCGCCGAGACGATGGGCGCGGCGAAGACGGCGGCAACGGAAGTCCCCTACGACAGGTACGACAGAACGACGATTTTGCCAGCATGCGCGAAGCCGTAACTCGGCGGTACCGCCGTTTGCAGGAAGAGAAAAGAGAATTTCCCGGACTGATCCTGATCGACGGCGGCATCGGGCAGTTGCACGCCGCCGCGCAGGCGCTCGATTCGTTGCAAGTCATTAATCAGCCAGTCGCGAGCATCGCGAAAAAAGAAGAGATCCTTTACGTTCTCGGCCAGGAAGATGAACCCATCATTCTGGAGCGGCACTCGCCGGTGCTGCACCTGATTCAGCAGGTTCGCGATGAGACCCACCGCTTTGCCGTCACGTTTCACCGCCAGCGCCGCGGGAAGCGGCAGACGGAGACCGTTCTCAGCGAAATTCCGGGCGTTGGCGCGAAGACGGCGCAGAAACTTTTGCAGGAATTCGGCAGCGTCGCGAACATTCAGAGGGCAGGCTTGGAAAAATTGAGCAACGTGATTTCGCGGAAAAGCGCGGAGAAAATTTTGAGCCAACTGGCGAGTTCGAAAGCCCCGTAACCAGTTTGTGCGCTCCTTGGCGGTTAGGCTGCGTTGCGCGCATCGTGGTGCTATGCTACGGTTTCTGTGGAGGTTGTTATGGCGGACAATGTCGGTTCCAAAGTGACGTATTTCCTGGTGGGGCTGGGAGTGGGGGCGCTGGTAGGAATTTTGTTCGCTCCGAAATCCGGTGAAGAGACGCGCGACTATCTTGCGAAAAAAGCGGATGAGGGCAAGGACTACGCGCAAAAGAAAGCCCGCGAGCTGCGGGAACGCGCCGATGAATTGATCGAGCGCAGCAAGGAAATTGCCGTAAGCAAGAAAGATTCGATCTCGGCGGCAGTGGAAGCCGGCCGTGAAGCGTACCTGCGCCAATCGAAGTCGTAGGCGTTCGGTAGGGAAGTAGCGCGGGTTCCGTCCCTTAGCGGGGCGCGTGGGGCAGCTATGCAATTCTGGCTTGAAATTTTCAGCATCGTGGCGGCGGTCGCCCTGGTCGTGCAGGTGGTGATCCTGACGCTCTTGTTCTTTGACCTTCGCCGCACGACGCAGAATATGAACCGCCTCGTCGGCGATTTGCATTCGCGAGTTGGGCCGATCCTGACGCGCGTGCAGATTCTTCTGGATGACACGCAGCCGAAAATTTCCAGCATGGTGAACGACGCGTCGCACATCGTGTATCTGGCGCGCGGGCAGGCGCAGAAGATCGACCGCGTGTTCACCGACGCTGCGGACCGCCTGCGTGGCCAGTTGGTGCACGCGGACCGCATCTTGACGGGGACGCTCGAGGCCGTCGAGGATGCGGGCTCGAAGTTCAGCCACAGTTTCTGGCGTCCGATGCAAAAAGCGTCGGCGCTGGTGCAGGGAATTAAAGTTGGGCTCGATCTGCTCCGGTCGCGCCGCAGCCGCAGAAGCGGCGACGAGCCGCGCGAACAGCAGGAAGAAGAGCTTTTTATTTAGGGAAGTCGCCGGTCCCGACAAGGTCGGGATCTTCGATCGACAGTTCAAAGTCGAAAGCAAATCGCGGAAGCTTTGAACGGTCCTGGGCGCTTTTTTTTCTGCGCCCTTCCTGCTTCTCTTTCTTTTTCTCTTTCCTTCTCCTCTTTTCACTTACCAGTTAAGGAACGTAAAACCTAAAACTTAGACCGGAACTTCGATTCCATTGCGCTATCGGATCCAGGCGCCGCCCAACACGACGTCGCCGTTGTAAAATACAGCGGCTTGGCCGGGGGTGATGGCGCGTTGCGGGGCCTCGAATGTGACGCGCGCGGTCGTGGCGCCGAGCGGCTCGATGGTGGCGGGTGCGGGTTCGTGCTTGTGGCGAATTTTTATGTGAGCGCGAATGGAGGCGAACGACCTTTCGCAGGATATCCAGTTTACGCCTTCGACTTCGCAAGCCGTCTTGCGGAGGACATCATCTTCGCCGACTACGACCCGGTTTTTTTTCGGGTCGATCGAGAGAACGTAGAGAGGCTTGCCGGCGGCGAAGCCGAGGCCCTTGCGCTGGCCGATGGTGAAATTGTGAACGCCGTTGTGGCGGCCGACCATTTCGCCGTTTTCGTTGACGATTTCTCCGTCACCGTTTTGCAGAGAAATTCCGCGCTCGTTTGAATACGCTTGAATGAATTGCACGTAGCTTCCCGTTGGCACGAAGCACAGCTCCATGCTTTCGGGCTTTTCGGCGACGGGCAAATTCGCGCGGCGGGCCAGGGCGCGGACTTCTTCCTTGGTGAGTTCACCGAGGGGAAAATCGCTGCGCGAAAGCTGTTCCTGCGAGAGGCCCCAGAGGAAATAGGATTGGTCCTTGGATTCGTCGCGCGCGCGGAGCAATTCCCAGCGGCCGGTTTCGTCGTTCTTGCGAATGCGCGCGTAGTGGCCGGTGGCCAGACGCTCGGCGCCAATCTGGCGGGCCATGCGCAAGAGCGGCTCAAACTTCACGTCGGTGTTGCAATTGGTGCAGGCGATGGGCGTGCGTCCGGCGAGGTATTGGTCGACGAAAGGGCGGACGACGCGGGCTTCGAACTGCTCCTCGAAGTTCACGACGTAATGGGGAAAATTTAGATGCTGCGCTACGGCCTTGGCATCGTAAACGTCATCAAGGGAGCAGCAGCGGTGCTGCGCGGGGCCGTCGCCCTGAAGTTCGGGGAGGCGGCGCTGATTCCAGAGCTGCATGGTGAGGCCGACGACGGGGCGGCCCTGCTGCTGGAGAAGCGCGGCAACGGCGGAAGAGTCAACACCGCCGGACATAGCTACGGCGACGAGGCCGCGCTGGGTTTCCGCGCGCTCCGGCAGGGTGTCGAATTGGGTGAACGTCGTCATGTTCAGTCTATTGTATCGAGCAACGTCTCCATTTGCTTGCGCCGCGATGTTAGGGGCGCAGCATGCTGCGCCCCTACAAAGACCGGACCAAAGTGGGGCGCGAGGATCATTGGTGGGCCGTGGCCTCTTTGCGATAGGTGGGGGAAAGTTCGCGGAGCTGGGCTACGGCGGCGGGGACTACGTTCAACGCGAAATCGATGTCGGCGGAAGTGGTGTGGCGGCCGAGGCTGAAGCGGAGGCTGGCGCGGGCTTCTTCCGGGGGCAAGCCAATGGCGGTAAGAACATGGGATGGCTCGACGGCGCCGGAGGAGCAGGCGGCACCGGTAGAGCAGGCCAGACCCTTTAAGTCGAGGGCAATGAGGAGGGCTTCGCCTTCGACGCCGGGGAAAACAATATTCGTGGTGTTGGGAGTGCGGGGTGAGGCGGCACCGTTCACGCGGGACTGGGGAACGCGTTGGAGAAGACCTTGCTGTAATTTGTCACGGAGGTCGGAGATGCGCCGGGCGTCTTCGGCGAGCGAGCGGCGGGCGATTTCGGCGGCTTTGCCGAGACCTACGATGCCGGCGACGTTCTCCGTGCCGGGGCGGAAACCACGCTGATGATGTCCACCGTAGAGTAGCTGGCGCAAACGAGTGCCACCGCGCACATACAGAGCGCCGATTCCCTTTGGTGCATACAGTTTATGTCCGGAAACGGAAAGCAGATCCACTTGGAGCGCGTTGACGTCAATGGAGATTTTTCCGGCGGATTGCACCGCGTCAGTATGGAAATAAATGTCGGCTTCTTTGGCGATGCGGCCGATTTC
>WNFG01000863.1_pt1 | contig 27757 bp, 26 predicted proteins | sample 5400431 | NCBI WGS metagenome assembly WNFG01 (sample SAMN13153346, study PRJNA577476) | soil metagenome | isolation source: 120 cm saprolite under Douglas fir tree site 2 hole 3 replicate 2 | place: USA:California | collected 2015-04-18 | reverse complement strand
CGAATTTCGCCACCGGCATTCAGAGCATCGAGGGCACGGTGCTCGGCCTGTCTTCGAACCCGAATTCGCGCGCGAAAGTGGACATACACGGCGCCGTGGATGCATTTTCGCCCGTGGATATTACGGGCGACGTCAATGTGTTGAGCGCGGCTCTCTACACGGATTTGGCCTTGAATTTCCGCAACATGGAACTCAGCATTTTCAATCCCTATTCGGGAAAATTCGCCGGCTACAACATCACCAAGGGCAAGCTCACGACCGAGCTGCACTACAAGGTGGTAGGGCGCAAGCTCGATGCCCAGCACCACATCAGCGTGGATCAGCTTGAATTCGGCGACAAGACCGCGAGCAAGGACGCAGTATCTCTGCCGATCAAGCTGGCGGTCGCGCTGCTCAAAGACCGGCATGGCGTCATCAATCTGGATGTTCCCGTGAGCGGCACGCTCGACGATCCGACATTCCGGCTGGGGCCCATCATTTGGAAGGTCTTCGTCAATATTCTCGAGAAGGCGGTTACTGCGCCCTTTGCCTTGCTCGGAGCCTTGTTCGGCGGGGGCCCGGATTTGCAGTTCGTCGATTTTCGGCCGGGAGCCGCGGACTTGGATCCTGCCGCCGCCGACAGGACTCGAGCAATGGTCAAAGCGTTGAACGAACGGCCCCAGCTCAAGATCGAGGTGCCGATTGCCTGGGTGAGTGACCTCGATCGCCCGGCACTGGTCGAGGCGCAGTTTCTGGCACAGGTTCGGGAAGCGCAGTCGGCCAAAGCCGGGCGCAAGAAATCGCCGGCTGACGCGCCCGACTTCGAGCAGTTGGACACTCCCGCCAAGGTCGAATTGTTGACGCAACTCTATGCCAAGAACGTGGGCGGCGAGCCGAAATTCCCGCAAGAGGTCACGAACATCAAGACGAAGCCGGAACTCATGGCGGCCAAGGCGGATTTTCTCGAGCAAGCGTTGCGCGAGCACATCTCGGTCACTGACGGCGACCTTACCGCACTGGGGCAACAACGAGCCATGGCCGTGCAACAGGCCTTGTTGACAGACACCCAGTTGGACCCTGCGCGAGTGTTTCTGGTCGTCAATGACAAGGCGAAAAATCAAGACGGCAAGGTTCGCCTGGAATTGTCGTTGAGATGATCGAGCGCCACGCCTCATTTCAATGCATAGCCTGGCCCGCGACGCTCGCATTCGGTGCAAAGCCTGCGAGAGGCTCCGCGCCCACAGCGCTAACTCGTTGATCTCGTTCAATTCTTCGCGCGTGGCACAACCGGTGCTTGTTTCCGAACCCGATCCGGGCACACCGGCGGCAAAACAACACCCAGCGATTGGGCGAGGAACGTCATGCGATGAAGCTCATTACGGCGATCATCAAGCCATTCAAGCTCGACGATGTTCGGCAGGCTGTCAGCGAAGTGGGGGTGCAAGGCGTCACCGTGACCGAGGTTCGCGGCTTCGGCAGACAGCGGGGCCACACGGAGATCTATCGCGGCGCCGAGTACGTCGTGGAGTTCGTGCCGAAGACAAAAATAGAAATCGCGGTTGACGATGGGCTCGTCGATCTCGTGATCGAGGCGATTGCCAAATCGGCTCAGACCGGAAAGGTCGGAGACGGAAAAATCTTCGTCTTCGATCTTGCGCAAGTCGTGCGCATCCGAACGGGCGAGCGAGACGGCAGCGCCATTTGACTTCAAGGGGGGATTTGCATGATGAGTAAACTGTCCGGATTGGTTTTTCTCTGTGTGTTGGCATTGCCGATCCCGGCCGCATGGTCGGACGAGGCGCCGAGCGCGTCCCCCGCCGCAACGACGGAGGCGCCCGCCGCGAGCACGCCGGCAGCCGCAACGGCCGCTGCACCGACTGAGCCCACGTTGATGGCTGCGGACAAGATCAGTGCCGGCGACACCGCGTGGATGCTGACCTCCACCGCCTTGGTGCTGATGATGTCGATACCGGGTCTGGCGTTGTTCTACGGCGGCATGGTGCGCAAGAAGAACGTGCTGGCGACCTTGATGCAAACCTTTGCGATCACTTGTCTGGTCACCCTCCTTTGGTGGTTGATCGGCTATTCGTGGGCCTTCACGCCCGGCAGTCCGTTTCTGGGCGGCGCGAGCCGCGCCTTTTTCAACGGCATGACCTTCATCCACGATCCGACCAACCGGTTGTCGGTGTCGCATCTGGCGTTGACCATACCCGAGACCGTCTACGCCATGTTCCAGCTGACGTTTGCGGCCATTACGCCGGCGCTGATCGCGGGCGCGTTCGCCGACCGCATGAAATTCTCCGCGATGCTGGTGTTCATGGCTGCATGGTCGCTCCTGGTGTATTCACCGATCGCCCACATGGTGTGGGAGCCGACCGGTTGGCTCAACAAGGCGGGCGTGCTCGACTATCGCCAGCTGCTTGGTGCTCGGCAAGCGCCTGGGCTACGGCAGAGAGGCGATGGCGCCCCACAATTTGACGCTGACGTTGATCGGCGCCTCGCTGCTATGGGTGGGCTGGTTCGGCTTCAACGCGGGTTCGGCGGGAGCCGCCGACGGCCGCGCGGGCATGGCGATGCTGGCGACACAATTGGCCACTGCGGCGGCTGCGCTCGCCTGGGCTTCCGCTGAATGGATCAGCCGGGGCAAGCCCAGCGTGCTGGGAATTGCGTCGGGCGCGGTCGCTGGGTTGGTCGCCATTACGCCGGCGTCCGGCTTTGTGGGTCCGACCCCGGCCGTGATCATCGGGATCGTTGCGGGGGCCGTATGCTTCATTGCAGCAACCTCCCTCAAGCACGCCCTGGGCTACGACGACTCGCTGGACGCGTTCGGCGTGCACGGAATCGGCGGCATTGTCGGCGCGCTGCTCACCGGCGTATTCGCCAGCAAGGAGATCAGCGGTTTGGACGGCTCCGTGCTCATTCAGTTGAAAGGCGTTGCCGTGACCGTCATTTATGGATTCGCGGCGAGTTTCATCATTCTGAAGGTCATCGATATGACCGTTGGGCTCCGCGTCACCGAGGAGCAGGAGCGCGAAGGCCTGGATATTTCCCTGCATGGGGAAAGTATCGAATAACCCGAGACGGGTTTAAACTAGGGGTATGTTGCGCGGACCTGGTTTGTCTGGATCATCCCCGAGGTTCTCGAGCGCTCGATCACGTCTGCAGCGACACGTGTCGTCAAGGAGCATAACGCCATAACAAAATCCTAAAGACCGTCAACGCGGAACGGATCCGATCTTCATCGGTCTATTCGACTGGCGCGTCTCGCCTGATCGCAACGGAGGATCCGATGTTTATCAACAACGATTTTTCGGAGCAGCAGAGAATTCAGACCGTCGGCGTGTTGCCGACACGCCGGCCTGCAGAATATCAGCAAGAGCTGAAGGCATACGATCCCGCGATGCACGGCATGACCGACTTCACCAGCAAGTTCGCGATCACCGTCGCTCCGGATAGGCAAATCGATGCGGCACTGGCTGATATGGTGAGGCTGAGCGTGCGCGCCATGCTGGTGGTGCGAGCTGAGAGCGTCATCGGTCTCATCACTTCCTACGACATCGAGGGTCCGCGTGCGGCTCGATTCGCCGAGCGGCCGCAAGCGACTCGGCGTGAAGACATCACGGTGGGCGACATAATGACCGAGTGGGAGGATCTGCCCACCTTGGATTGGCGCACGGTTCAAACGGCGAGGATTTCGGACCTGCTCGAGATATTTGCGGGTGTCGGGGTCATGCATTTGCTGGTGGTCGAGAGCGATGAACGCGGAGCCGAAGTGGTGCGCGGCCTCATATCCCGTTCGCGAATCGAGCGGCAGCTTCACGACGCCGAATTTTTGCCGGGAATCGCCGGGGATACGATTCGCCGAACGAATCATAACGGAGGGGGACCGTGAAGGCGCCAACGGCTTCCTCAGCGGCCGGTTAGCTGCGCCACGCAGTCCATACCGCGGCAAGTGCAGCGGCGCCGGCCTTTCCGATTATTGTGAACAATTCGTCACGGCACCGCGCTTGCCGGCGGAGCCGCCTGACCGTCCGTTTTTTGCGACAGCCTCGGCGCTGCAGCTTTACAACACCAGAAAATCGTGATGAAAGTCTCACTTCGCGATCGATTATGCCAGGTAGTCTCGCACTGCCTGGTTCACGGCCACCTACGGAGATACTTGAATGAGCAATCCTTACGACAGTGCGACCGAACGCGCATCGATCCTGGGTCCTACATTGTATTTCAAGGGCGATCTGACGGCCGAAGAGGACCTGTTGATTCAAGGCCGCGTCGAAGGATCGATCACGCACACACAGCGTTTGACGGTCGGCGCGCAAGGCACGGTCAAGGCGAATATCCGCGCGCAGCTCATCATCATCGAAGGAACCGTCGACGGCGACCTGCAGGCCGATAAATCCGTATTCGTGAAAGAGACTGCGAAGGTTTGCGGCAATATCTATGCGCCCACCGTCAGCATAATGGAGGGCGCCAATTTCAGCGGCAGCATCGACATGGGCGGCAAGAAGACCGGCCAGCTGCCCGGCAAGCAGGATGCCGCGGCCACCCGGACCGTCAAAGTTTCCGGCGGTGTTGGCTGACAATGTCCTGGTTTAAGAAACCCCTCGATGGAGATGCTCCCATGATGAACAGCAATTCAAGCGGCCGCGCGCCTGCGCCAGAACCCTCCGTGACACGGCCCGAACCGCGCGAGCCTCGAGCCGAAGCCCGAGTCGAACCCCGTTCGCCGCAGCCCCGGGCACCCGAACCGCGTGCGCCTGAAGCACGAGCGCCGGAGGCGGCGCCGCGTGCGTCCGTACTGGGCCCAACCTTACGATTTCGGGGCGAGTTGTCGGCCCAAGAAGATCTGATCATCCAGGGCAGCGTGGAAGGCTCGATCACGCACACGCAGAGCCTGACGGTGGGAACCGATGGCTCCATGAAGGGTGATATTCGCGCGCGGGTCATCGTGATCGACGGCAAGGTCGAGGGCGATCTGTATGCCACCGAATCGGTGAGTGTCCGCGCCACTGCGAAGGTCAAAGGCAATGTTTTCGCTCCGCGCGTGGGGATCACCGAAGGCGCGTTCTTCCAGGGGCAAATCGAAATGCAGCCGTCCGGAGCGGCCGTGCAGGAGCACAGTGCGCGTCTGCGCCAGGCGGCCTTGGCGCCGCCGCTGGACGCGCCTGCGGTCGATCACATGCTGGGGGCGAGCTGAGGTATTGCTGCATTTGAGGCCGCCTCTGGCTCAAGGCAGGAACAATTCGGGATCGACCCAGGCGCGATTGAGGCTCAAACCCCAATGCAGATGGGGTCCGGTCGCGCGCCCGGTCATGCCGACGGCGCCGATACGAGTCCCCGCCGCCAGGCGTTGGCCGGGTTTCACGTCGATGGCACTCAAGTGGCAGTACATGCTGATCAAGCCGCGGCCATGATCGACGAACACGGTATTGCCGTTGAAGAAATACTCGCCGGTGTCGACCACCGTGCCGGCGATGGGTGTCCGCACGGGGGTGCCGGTGGGCGCAGCGATGTCCATGCCGCTGTGCGGATTGCGCGATTCGCCGTTGAAGATTCTGCGCGACCCGAATGAGCTGCTGCGCGGACCGGGTACCGGCTGGGGCAAGCGCAGGGATTCCGGCGGCGGTTCGGTCCAGTGGCTCAACGCGTGGTCGATGCGGATCTTCTCTTCGTTGACCCGCGCCAGATCCGCCGCCGATAGGTTGACCTGGCGCGGGGCTACTTTCAAGGATTGGCTGGCGTATTGCTTGTTGCCCACTGAAAATTCAATGACCTGTCTGCCGTTGGTTCCGCGCACGATCACCTGCCGCATTCCCAGCGCCGCCGACAGCGGAATGCCGATGACCGCAACCCATTTCGAATCGTCCGGAAGCACCAATGCCCGATGCCCGTCGGCGTCGACGTAGGGCAGGGACGGACCCTCCGAATCCAGGTGCAGTATCTTGACGCCGCCGGGCACGGCATTCTCATGCGGCAGATCCACCTCCATGGCGAGCGTGGGATTCGAGACCGTGAGCGCCACGCTCGCGCCAAAGAGCACGAGCAGGGTTCGAAGCGCCGGCCGACCGACGCCGGCGGGGATTTTCAGGCTCACGAAGCGCCTTCGACTTTGGCGCGAATCCTGCCTTGCGCCAGCCGCGCTTCGATGATCGTGCCCGGCTTGGCGTGCTCGGCATTGCGCAGGATCTCACCGCTCTCGACGCTGACGATGGCATAACCCCGCTCCAGGGTGGCGAGCGGACTGACGGCATTCAGCGTGCGGACCAGAGGCAGCAGCCGTTCGCGTCTCGAGTTGAACGCGAGACGCCATGCGCGATACAGCCGTTGGTCCAAATTCTCCAGACGCAACCGCTGCTGCTGCAGGCGCGTCGACGGACTCACCTGCGCGGCTCGTCTCGTCAACCAGCGCAATCGCTCGCGATGCTCCTGGAGCCGGCGGCGCAGCGCGCGGACCAGCGACTGTTCAAGTTCATCCAATCGTTGTGCCTGGGCGTCCAAGCGCGCCGCCGGACTCACTTGGCCTAAGCGCCCCGCGAGCCAGCTCAGGCGTTCGCCGTGCTCCTCGAGTCGACGGCGCATGCAGCGCTGCAGGCGGGCGCCGAGCCGCACGAAGGCATTGAGCCATTCTCCGGCGTCGGGCACCGCCAGCTCCGCGGCGGCGGAGGGTGTGGGCGCGCGCACATCCGCGGCGAAGTCGGCAATGGTGAAATCGATCTCATGACCAATGCCGGTGATCACCGGGATGGGCGAAGCCACGATCGCGCGCGCCAGGCGCTCGTCGTTGAACGCCCAAAGATCTTCCAGGGAACCGCCGCCTCTGCTAAGGATCAACACATCGCATTCGGCACGCCGGCCGGTCAACTGGAGCGCCGCGACGATTTCCGCCGCTGCCTGCGCGCCCTGGACGGGCACCGGATAGATCATCACGGCCGCCGCGGGAAAACGCCTCGCCAGCACGTGCAGAATGTCGCGGATCGCGGCGCCGGTGGGCGAGGTGATGATGCCGATGCGCCTGGGAAGGCTTGGCAAAGGGCGCTTTCGCTCCACGGCGAACAGGCCCTCCAGCTTGAGTTTCGCGCTCAGCTCCTCGAACTGCCGTTTCAAGGCGCCGAGACCCGCGTCCTCCATGTGATCGACGATGAGCTGGTACTCGCCGCGCGGCTCGTACAGCCCGATGCGAGCCCGAACCAGCACCTTTTGGCCGTCCCGGGCGGTGAAGGAACACAGCATATTTCGCTGCCGGAACATGGCGCAGCGAACCTGCGCGGTGGCGTCTTTGAGCGAGAAATACCAGTGCCCGGAGCTGGGTCTCGCAAAATTGGAGATTTCGGCCTCGAGCCACAAGGTGCCGAACCCGCGCTCGAGCAGCACTCTGACCTCGCGGTTGAGCCGCGAAACACTGTAAATATCGCGGTCCGGGCGTGCCGGTAGGGATGCGCTTTCGGCTAGTTCCATGGGCAAATGATAGCGGTTTACCGCGCACCGGGGGCAAGGTACAATGCGCCGCCTCTTAGATGAACCCGTGAACGCTACCCTATGCGTATTCTTGAAGAGGCACTCACATTCGATGACGTCCTGCTCGTGCCGGCATATTCCGAGGTTTTGCCCCGCGACGTGTCGCTGGCAAGCAAGCTGACCCGGGAGATCAACGTCAATCTGCCGGTGATTTCCGCCGCAATGGACACGGTCACCGAGGCCCGCCTGGCCATCACCATTGCCCAAGAGGGCGGCATCGGCATCATCCACAAGAACATGTCCATCGACAACCAGGCACGGCAAGTCGACCGGGTGAAGAAGTTCGAAAGCGGCGTGATCAGCGACCCGATCACCGTGAATCCCGACATGACGATCCGCCAAGTCATCGAACTGACCCGCGCGAAGAACATCTCCGGAGTGCCGGTGGTGCTCGGCACGAAAGTGGTCGGCATCGTCACGCATCGCGACCTGCGCTTTGAAACCAAGCTCGATGCTCCGGTGTCCTCGGTGATGACGCCGAAGGATCGCCTCATCACCGTGCGCGAGAACGCGCCCAAGGAACAGGTGCTCGCGCTGCTGCACAAGCACCGCATCGAAAAAGTGTTGGTGGTTGCCGGCGATCACGAGCTCAAGGGCATGATCACGGTCAAGGATTTTCAAAAGGCCACGGAATTTCCCAATGCCTGCAAGGACAGCGTCGGAAGCCTGCGCGTCGGCGCGGCGGTGGGTACGACGCCGGATACCTTGGATAGAGTCGGGGCATTGCGTGAAGCAGGGGTGGACGTCGTCGTGGTCGACACTTCGCACGGCCACTCGCGGGGCGTGTTGGAGACGGTGGCGAGAATCAAGGCGAAGTATCCCGACATCCAGGTGATCGGCGGCAATATCGTCACCGCCGAAGCGGCGCTCGATCTCGTCAAGCACGGAGCCGACGCGGTCAAGGTGGGCATCGGGCCCGGTTCGATCTGCACGACGCGCGTCATTGCGGGCGTCGGCGTGCCGCAGATCAGCGCGATCGCGCGCGTCGCCAAGGCATTGGAGGGCACCGGCGTGCCGGTGATCGGCGACGGCGGAATCCGGTACTCCGGCGACATAGCCAAGGCCCTGGCGGCGGGAGCGCACTGCGTGATGATCGGCGGCATGTTCGCGGGCACCGAGGAGTCTCCCGGCGACGTGGAACTCTACCAAGGCGGCTCCTATAAGGCGTATCGCGGCATGGGATCCCTGGGCGCGATGTCCCAGGCTCATGGCTCCAGCGATCGCTACTTCCAGGACACCACGACGGAACTTGAAAAGCTGGTGCCGGAAGGCATCGAGGGACGCGTACCCTACAAGGGCAGTCTCGTGGCCATTCTGCTCCAGCTGTCGGGCGGTCTGCGCGCGGCGATGGGCTACACCGGCAGCAGCAGCATCGAGGAAATGCGCACGCGCCCGCAATTCGTGCGCATCACCAGCGCCGGCGTTCGCGAGAGCCACGTTCACGACGTGACCATCACCAAAGAAGCGCCCAACTACCGGATCGGTTGATGCGGGACATTCACGCGGACCGAGTTCTCATACTCGATTTCGGGGCTCAGTACACACAGTTGATCGCGCGCCGCGTGCGCGAACTCGGGGTGTATTCGGAAATCTACGCCTGCGACGCCGACGCGGAGCAAATCAAGCGCTTTGCGCCGAAGGCGATCATTCTTTCCGGCGGCCCTGAATCGGTGTACGACGCCAAAGGTCCCGAAGCACCCCGGGAGGTATTTTCGTTGGGCGTTCCGGTGCTCGGTATTTGCTATGGCATGCAGACCATGGCGGCGCAGCTTGGCGGTCAAGTCGAATCATCCAGTCATCGCGAGTTCGGCGCCGCGCAGGTCCGGCCGACGGCCGACTCGCGGCTGCTCGATGGTCTCGAAGACAATCGCGACGCTCAAGGGCGGCGGGTGCTCGATGTGTGGATGAGTCACGGCGACCATGTCGTCGCGGTTCCCCCGGGATTCAAGGTTATCGGATCGAGCGACAACGCGCCGCTTGCCGCGATGGCCGACGAGTCGCGTCGATTCTATGGACTGCAATTTCACCCTGAAGTGACGCACAGCCTGCAGGGCACCGAAATTTTGCGGCGCTTCGTCCGCGAAATTGCCGGCTGTTCGGGGAGCTGGGAATCGCGCAATATCATCGAGGACAGCGTGGCGAGAATTCGCGCGCAGGTCGGTTCGGACAAAGTCCTGCTCGGACTGTCGGGCGGCGTGGACTCGTCGGTGCTGGCCGCGTTGCTACACCGCGCCATCGGCGCACAGCTCACCTGCGTGTTCGTGGATCACGGGCTTCTGCGGCTCGGCGAGGGCGATCAGGTGATGGCGACGTTCGCGGAGCACATGGGCGTGCGGGTGATTCGCGTCGATGCGGAGCAGCGGTTTTTGGCAGCTCTCGCCGGCGAGGCGGATCCGGAGAGGAAGCGCAAGATCATCGGGCGCATGTTCGTGGAAGTGTTCGACGAGGAAGCGGCGAAGCTCGAGGACGTGAAGTGGCTCGCTCAGGGCACGATTTATCCGGACGTGATCGAATCGGGCAGCAAGACCGGCAAGGCGCATGTGATCAAGTCGCACCACAATGTGGGCGGATTGCCGCAGCACATGAAGCTGAAGCTCCTGGAGCCGCTGCGCGAATTGTTCAAAGACGAGGTACGCAAACTCGGCATCGAGCTCGGGCTGCCCAAGGACATGGTGCACCGGCACCCCTTTCCCGGCCCCGGTCTGGGCGTCCGGATCCTGGGTGAAATTCACAAGCCGCATGCGGATCTACTGCGCCGGGCGGATGCAATATTCATCGAGGAGCTGCGCCGCCATGATCTCTACGACAAGGTCAGCCAGGCATTCGCGGTGTTCCTGCCCGTGCGCTCCGTCGGCGTCATGGGCGACGGCCGACGCTACGATTATGTGATTGCACTGCGCGCCGTGGAGACCATCGATTTCATGACGGCGCGCTGGGCACGATTGCCCTACGAGTTCCTGGATCGCGTCACGCACCGCGTGGTCAATGAGGTTCCGGGGATATCGCGCGTGGTGTACGACATTTCGGGGAAGCCGCCGGCGACGATTGAGTGGGAGTGAATTTGGCCTTCGGGGTATACAGCCTTCTGTAGGCTCCCGCGCGTAACTCACTGAAATTCAAAAGATCGTATTTTGGCATCTATCGCATCAATTGCCTCCCAGCGAATCCTTTTGACGGTAAATCTGACGGTAAAAATTCGCTGAGCGGTCGGTTCGAAATTTTACCGTCAGGCGGACTTCTGGATTGGGCGAAACCCCACAAATCATGGAGTTTTCGCCAGTCCGGATCGCCGGGCTTCGGAAATCATAGAGTTTTTCGCCCGCTGCCGCAGCGTTGATACACGCCTGATCCGACACGCCAAGGTTTCTGGGAGAATTTCGCGGCATTCTGCGGTGTGCTGTGACGTAGATTCATGTCGGGTAGGTTCTCACAGGTTGCCGATGAGTGCATGGGGGAGTATCGGGGAAAATGTGGAGGAAACCCGAACCTTCATCGAGGATGAGAACGTTTGAATCGCGCGCTTACCCAATGTGCGTCAGCCGCGTGGTGAGCTGGCGGAGCCGAAGGGTCGAGAGAACAAGTGGATAGGCCGTCTGGGCTTCAAGCGGTAGAGCTGTGCTGGACGATTGGCGCCGCTTTTCATTCGAGGCAATGGATCGATGAGTTTCGCAGACAAAAATCGTGTGCGAAAAGCCTTCTTCTCAAGCTTTCGCGCCAAGAGAATCTCATACATGCGCTGCAACTCTGTCAGCGTAAATTCAACGGGCATCAGAAACGCCGGCAGTGAGGTGTACTCGACTTTGCTGCGCAGCCGAGTGATGGCTGCCTTTAGTATTTCGGCATGATCGAATGCCAGAGTCTCCCGCACTCGACTGGCTTCGATCTTGACCCAGCGCGTATCCTGGGCATTACCGCCGGGGATGAGTCCGAGGTGATCGGCCGGCAGCAGCGCGAAATACACGTGAGTCGCGGCCCAGCCCCGGGGATCGCGCGTCGCGTTGCCCCAACTGCCCAGCTGTTCTAGGTAGGGTGCCGCTACGCCGGTCTTCTCCTTGAGCTTCCTCAATGCACAGCCTTCCAGATCGCGGTCGTGAGTGACGTCTACAAAGCCGCCGGGAAGAGCCCATTGGCCGGGGTACGGATCACCGGCCACCTGGGGCCGGCGTACCAGCAGTAGGTGCAGCGCGTCCTCCCGCACGCCGAAGATGGCGATATCGACCGTTGTGAGCGGCCGTTCGAACGTAAGTAATTGACTCATAAGCGCGATCTCGTAGTCTGCCCGATTGTCATTGGGGGCGGTTGCATCATAACTTTGTTAGTGGTAGTGTGTCACTAAGATAGTGGGACAGCCCCACGAACAAGGAGAGAGCAATGTTCGGGTTCAGATTCGTCAAGGTACAGCCGACCACCCACCTGATGGCGTTCCGACGGGGCAAGGTGATCCGACAGGGCGCGGGGTTCTCGATGTTCTACTACTCGCCGACCACCACACTCGTGACCGTCCCGCTAGCCAGTCGCGAGGAACCCTTCATCTTCGAGAAGGTCACGGCAGATTTTCAGACCGTCACGGTGCAAGGGTTGGTCTCCTTTCGGATCGCCGATCCCGTGAAGACCGCGCAGCTGCTCAATTTTGCGGTGAAGCCCGATGGGCGGACTTATGAGTCCAAAGACCCGGAGAAGCTGTCTGAGCGAGTGGTGACCGCAGTGCAGATCCTGGTCCAAAAGGCGATTCAGGAGTCCTCCCTGGCCGACGCGATCCGCAGTGCCGGGGACCTGGCCGACCGGGTGCTCCAGCGCTTGCGGGATAATCACGAAATGGTCGCGCTTGGGATCGAGCTTCTGGGCCTCGCCATTCTCGCCGTCAAGCCGACGCCGGAAACCAGCCGTGCACTGGAGGCCAAGGCGCGCGAAGCCGTGTTGCGCGAGGCGGACGAGGCGATCTTTGCGCGTCGCAATGCTGCGGTCGAGAATGAGCGCGCCATCAAGCAAAGTGAGCTCGATACGGAGATTGCCGTGGAGCAAAAAAAGCGCACCATTCGCGAGACGCAGATGGAGGCTGAAGCATCCATTCGCCGAAAGAAGAACGAGCTGCGCCAGGTCGACATGGAGGCTGATATCGTGGTCGAGGGTCGGCGCACGGAATTCGTACGCATCAGTGCCGAGAACACGCGCACCACCGCCGAGGCCGAGGCGCATCGCCTGGGGGCCGTGGCCAAGGCGCTCGTAGGGCTCGATCCACGGATCATCCAGTCCCTCACCGCCGCTGGCATGCAGCCCGGCCAGCTCATTGCCCAGGCCTTTGTCGGTCTGTCCGAGCGGGCCGATAGGATCGGGCAGCTCAATCTCTCTCCCGACTTGCTGCAAACCCTGATGGCTCAGGCACCGGTCAAGGAGGCGGTCCGTGCCAAGGCTTGATCGCAAGGTCGTGCTCGTCACGCGCAGGACGCGCCTTGAGGAGCTCATCGGCCGCTACCACACGGAAGCACAAGCGCGCTTCTATGTGGAGCACTTAGGGGCGGATTTCAACGACTACGAACTTGAGCATCGCACCTACCACCAGGCCCTGGAGGCAGTCACCACCGCGATTGAATCGCGTTGCCGCCTGCAGAGCATGGACCGTGCGCTGGCCCCCAGCTATCTCTTTGCCCCGGACGACATCGTCGTCGCCCTGGGGCAGGATGGGCTGGTCGCCAACACGCTCAAATATCTCCAGGGCCAGCCCCTGGTGGGCGTGAATCCGGATCCCCTTCGCTATGACGGCGTGCTGCTGCCTTTCGAGGCGCGTGACGTCAGCCTCATCCTCGATGACCTACTGGTGCGGTCTCGGCCCAGCAAGACCGTCACCCTGGCGCAGGCGGCTCTGTCCGACGGCCAGGTGCTCTACGCGGTCAATGACCTTTTCATTGGCCCAAAGACACACACCTCAGCGCACTATGAGATCCGTCTGGGCGATAAAGCGGAAATCCATTCCTCCAGCGGCGTGATCGTCTCGACCGGTCTCGGGTCCACCGGCTGGCTCAGGAGCATCATTACCGGTTCCACGGGCATTGCCGCGAGCCTTGAGCCGCAAGCCCACCGCATGAGCCAGATTCAGATGCCGTGGGATGCTCGCTATTTGCACTTCGCTGTGCGCGAACCCTTCCCGAGCGTGTCGTCCCAGGCGACGCTGGTGTTTGGAACCACGGACCAGACTCATCCACTGGCGTTGCGCTCGATGATGCCGGAGAACGGGGTCATCTTCAGCGATGGGATGGAGGCTGACTTTCTGAATTTCACCTCTGGGCTGGTCGCCACCATATCGGTCGCCGAGCGGGTGGGGAACTTGGTGCAGTGAGGCCGATGCCGTGAAGACACTGACACACTATCGCCCCGTCGGACCCGAGGAGTTGCAGCTCATCGAGCAATCCGGTTGGACGAAGCTGCCCGTTTGGTGACAAATGACCCGTCGAATCCACGCCGTCCATGCTGACATCACGACTCTGGACGTCGATGTGATTGTAAATGCGGCGAATGCCACTCTCCTGGGAGGGGGTGGTGTTGATGGCGCCATTCACTACGCAGCTGGGCCCGATCTAATGGAGGAATGCCGCCGATTGGGTGGATGTGCAACCGGAGAGGCTCGGATAACTGGTTCTTACCGACTTAAGGCACGTCGGATCATTCACACTGTGGGCCCAGTCTGGAAAGGTGGACAGCGTGGCGAATCCGAGCTTCTGACTTCTTGTTACGTCTCCTGCCTTCGGTTGGCTCTGGAGCACGATCTCAGATCGATTGCGTTTCCGGCAATCAGCACTGGCGCCTATTCCTATCCGCCCAAACTCGCTGCGGTAGTAGCTATAAATGCCGTGAGGAGATTCGCAGATCCTGGCGATCGCCTGGACGAGATATGGTTCTGTTGCTTCTCCCGTGAGGATTTCGCAGTTTATAAGCGCCTCTTGCGCAGCCCATCCCCATGAGCCACGGCAAAGCGTCCCATGGTCCGGAAACCGGGGCCGATACGCGCCCGTTCCCCGAGGCACAGTGGGAATGCATTCTGCAAATCCATGGACTCTAGGAAACATTTTGGCGACCCTAAAGCGGACGGTCGTGACCGGTTTCAGCGGGTCGGACTTGCGACTTCGAGATCGCCGAGCTCGCTTGCGCTCGGCTGCGTCATTTCTTCTTCCGCGACTTTTGGCGGTATTCGACAGCGACGCGATTGCCTGCTGATTTCGGGATTGGGTCAGGCACGGCGGAATCCGTGATCGTCGCCAAGTATTCCGCGAACAGACGATCTTCGACGATGTAACTGCCGCCCGGCTTGGCCAATATCCCTGCGCGTTTGAGGTTATCCAGCGCCTTGCGTACCCTCGCGATCGTCGGCTTCAGGCTTGCGATGTTGCGCAGCGCCCTCAAAGTGTCCTGTCCCAGTGGCGCGTTTCCTTGCACCACTTGCAGCAGCACTTCCCGGTCGAGCGGCTGGAGTCCGGCGAGCAATCCCCGCCAACCCGCGACTTGCCGGTCGTCCTTCATCATCCGCTGCAGCGCGAAGTCGACGTCCGTCACTCCTTCGGCCGACATTGACTTGACCAGATCCTTGAGCAGTGCTGGCTTATATCCTATCTTCTCGAATACTCGCCCCAAATCGGCGATGTCGAGATGCTTGCCCCGGTGGACCCGTGCGAAATGATTCGCGAGCAATCGCAGGTATTCATCGTCCAGGACAGGGAAGTCCAGCAACTGCGCGAACTGATACATCGGCCCGCCTGCGGCGGCCACCAGCGCCGCCAGCTCCTCCTGAGACGATCCGGTGAATACAGCGGACACTTGCTTCTTTCGCTTCTGCAAGACCGCGCGCAGCGTCGCGACGATCGAATCGCCATTCGGAAGAGCGCTCAAGGATTGAATCTCGTCGAGCATCAGCAGTACGCGTCTGCCCGCGGCGGTTGCCAATCGCCCGACGAGTGAATCCAAGCGAAGTTCCGGTTGAGCCGGTAGCTGGCGCGGCTTGGGCTCATCGCCGAACTCGAGGCTGGCTCCTAAGCCACCAACTTTTTTGACCGGGGTTTTAGCGATCTTGCCGACGGTGGTGGTCGGCACCGTCAACTCATCCAGGGCCTCCTCAAGAGCATGATTGATAGCATCCAGCGGTGCGGTCTTGTGTAACCAGAGATCGGCATACACCGTGATGAATCCTTCCGCATGCGCCGCCGGGGAAAGGTCATTCTCGAGAAAGAAAGTTTTACCGACACGGCGCGGCGCGAATAGCGCGATGGGCCTGTGCGGCTGCGCATTGAGCAATTGTAGATAACCGCGTGCCAGCTCTGGGCGATGAATCTCAAGGTCGTCAAAGGTTTTCACGATAGCATTGTCTTTCATTGCTAGAAAAATCGCAATTGTTGTTTAAATAGCAATGAACAGCAGCGCGATACGAGTTGGAGCCTCACAGTCGAGCACGCGGTCGAGATGTACCCGAAACTCCATACAGGAGAATGGCGGTCCTCATTCCTCGCGGAGGAGAGAAAATTTCGACCCTACTCAATCAGTGGCCTCTCGGCATCAATCGCCCACTATCGGTACCAAGCAAAATATTCTGACGGTAAAATTGACGTAGTACCGAGAGAAACCAAGCATTTTCGCGCGATTACGAGTGCTGGAGACAATTGAGTGGGAATGACCGACATAAGTAATGGTTTTTGAACAAAATATTGTTTTATTGACCATGAAATTTCGGTGATACACACTGAATTTTCATGGTAGTATGCCGGCTATGATAGATCGCGATCTGCATGTACGGCGGATTATCGGCCTTTTGAAGCGATTCCCCGTAGTCGCACTGCTCGGTGCGCGTCAGGTTGGAAAAACAACGCTCGCAGGCCTGATCGCGCCGTCCGTAAGCGATCACAGCACCCGATTTGATCTGGAGAATCCTGCTGATGTCGCGCGGCTCGCCGACCCAATGCTTGCACTTCAAGGCCTGAAAGGCATCGTAGTGCTGGATGAAGTGCAGCGCCGTCCGGAGTTGTTCCCGGTGTTGCGCGTGTTGGCGGATCGCAAGCCCGTGCGCGCGCGGTTTCTGGTCTTGGGCAGCGCGGCGCCGGATCTTCTCAGGCAAAGCTCTGAGTCACTCGCGGGGCGCATTGCTTACTACGACTTGCCCGGGCTCGCGTTGAGGGAAATCGGTGCCGAGCGCGCGGATCGTCTCTGGATGCGTGGCGGGTTTCCGAAGTCCTTCCTGGCACACTCGGATCGTGAGAGTTTGGAATGGCGACAGTCGTTCATTCGAACGTTTCTCGAGCGCGATCTACCAGCGCTCGGTGTGAATATCGCCTCAGACACCATGCGGCGCTTCTGGTTGATGCTCGCGCACTACCATGCGCAGCTCTGGAACGCCTCGGAGTTGGGTCGATCGTTCGGTGTGGCGGATACGACCGTTCGAAGCTACCTCGACAAGCTGACCGATGCGCTCGTCGTCAGGCAACTGAAGCCCTGGCACGAGAATCTGAGCAAGCGTCAGGTGAAGGCACCCAAGATATTCATCCGCGATTCGGGGTTGTTGCATGCACTGCTCAATCTCGCGGCACAGCGAGATTTGGAGGGTCATCCCAAGCTCGGTGCGTCGTGGGAGGGCTTCATCATCGACCAGATCGTGCAGCAATTGGGTGTAAACCCAGATGAGACATACCATTGGCGAACGCATCAGGGTGCTGAACTCGACCTTCTCATCGTTCGCGGCGCACTGAGACTCGGCTTCGAGGTGAAACGCACTGTGGCGCCGGCGTTGACGCCCTCGATGCGTTCGGCGTTACAGGATCTAAAGCTTAAGTCTCTGACCGTGGTGCACGCGGGCAATGAGACATTCCCGCTGTCGAAGCAGGTACAGGCAGTCGCGGTCGCTGATTTGTTGAAGATCGTGAAGTCACTCCGATGAGTTGATATCCGACGTCCCTGGCGGCTGCGAATATCCGTAGAGCCATCGAGTGAGAGCAGCCCAAATCGTATGCAAAAAGCATCATTCTCTTTGGAGTTTCGCATATGAATTCGCGGGCCGTAATCCGGTTTGAAAAGGCAGGATTCGCCGTTGTTCCGGACATTCTCGATGAAGACGAAGTCTGTGAGATTTCGCGTCAGCTGGAATTCCTGGGAACCGCGAATGCGGGCACGCGGCGCCTCCTCAATGAACCTTGGTGTCGAGGTCTAGGACAGCGACTGGCGCGCGACATTCGCCTTTCCAATTTGATTCCCCATGACGCTTGCGCCGTGCAGTGCACATACTTCACCAAGTCTTCCACCCACAACTGGCTGGTAACTTTGCACCAGGATCTCAGCATCCCGGTCGCCGACCGCATCGACAGCGAGCACTGTTCGGGCTGGTCACGGAAAGAGGGCGGTCTGTTCGTGCAGCCGCCAAGCTCTTTCTTAGAAGATATTCTGGCCGTTAGGATCCACTTGGACGATACCAATGATGAGAGCGGTGCGTTACGTATTGTGCCTGGCTCTCATGCACTGGGCCGACTGACGGCGGAAGCAATTCAACGCGTGCGCGATGAACTGGGCGAAGTGACTGTTCCGGTCTTACGAGGCGGCGCGATGGTGATGCGGCCGCTTCTTCTGCATGCGTCTCACAAGGTGTGTGTCGATCGGCCGCGGCGGGTACTGCATTTCGTTTATGGACCTTCGAATTTGCCCTGCGGCCTGCGCTGGCCGCCGTCTGACGGTATTTCGGACGGTACTGTGATCCCGGCCTGAGAGGAATACGAATCCATTCAAAGTCTTGCAGCGTCAGGAGATTATTGAGTGGGAGTGACGCGGACTATCGGAGACTATCGCGCACTTTCACTCCAAGACGCCAAGGCGAGTGCTAGGCAGTCGGAGTGTGCCCATTGGCGGTTTGTGCTAGTTTTGTCAAATGGACAAAAGGATCACTCGGTACAACAGCCTGAAGGCGATGAAGTCTGACGAATATCGGTCCTGGCAACGCCTGCCGGGAAGCGAGCGAATTCGCGCTGTAATGGACCTCAACCTTGACCTTTATGCGATGAAAGGACAAGCCGCGGATGCACCAAGACTTCAAAGAACTGTTATCTGCTTTCAACGCCGGACAGGTTAGATACCTGATTGTTGGCGGCTACGCGGTTTCGTTTCACGCGCAGCCAAGTGCGACAAAAGATCTGGATATTTTGATTGGCGCAGACGTGGAAAACAGCAAAGCCGTGTTTGCCGCGCTTGCGAAGTTCGGAGCGCCGATTGAAGGATTGAGCGCCAAGGATTTTGCCGAGCCCGATAACTTCTTTCGAATGGGCACGCCGCCGGTCCTCCATCGTCACGCGCGGATAACTCTTTGAATTACAATAATTAACCTCTCCCCATCTATCGGCATCAATCGCCTCCAAGCAAATCGTTTTGACGGTAAATCTGACGGTAAAAACTATTTCGTCATCCTGTTTCTGAATTTTACCGTCAAACCAGATTTGAAATTGCTCAAAAGCCTACAATTAACGGAGTTTTTCGCGCTCCAAATCGTCGGGCTGGGCAATTCATAGGGTTTTTCGCAGAGAGCTACGTCGACTGCGTCCGCCACACCCGATGCTTGCATGCGTTCCAGCAGAACGCGATCACTCAAACCCGACGTGTGGTCGCGTGCAACGAGCGCCGCCGGCAGGTCGCTGTGTCTAGCGTTGTCGAGGTATCTGGCCCCAAACGGCCGCTTTGAGACATCCGCTCGACCATGGTAGATCCCCGCAAAGCGGACATCGCCGGAAGGCGGCTGCTGGAAGCTGTGGAACTCGCCGACGTTTCGAGAGCGCTGCCGCTCATAAACAATCGCCGGCGTTGATCATGCCGGAAAAAGTCGCTTCCCGACGCGGCCGCGCGGCTCGTTGTCGGGGACTATGGGGCGCCTCCGAGTTCGCGGAGCTTGTGGAGCGTTCGACCGCGGTGCAAGATGGGCTCGGGCGATTACAAGCGAGAACATTCCTCCGTTTCTTGGCTGGCTAGGTCAGATGGCTCACGACGTATTTTTGAGTTATGCCGCGGCAGACCAGGCAACAGCGTTCGCTGTCGTGGCGGGCCTTGAAGGCCACGGTATCCGCTGCTGGGTGGCGCCACGCGACATACCCGCCGGGTCGGAGTACGGTGAGGAGATCGTCGAGGCGGTCAAGGCCTGTCGCATTCTTGTCCTGATCTTTTCGGCGCAAGCGAACAACTCTCCCCACGTACGTCGGGAAGTCGAACGCGCCGTCTCCGCCGGAAGAGCCATTGTCCCCTTCCGGATCGAAGACGTAATGCCGACTGGCGCCATGGAATACGCCCTTGGCAACACTCACTGGCTCGATGCTTTTGCGCGCCCCCTCGAGCCGCATATCGCAGCGCTTGCCACGACGGTGCAGCGAATTCTCGGAAGACACGCCACACGTGACTCCAGTGAACCCGCCTCATCAGCCGGCGGGGAAAGGCCCTCGGTCGTCGTCCTGCCGTTCAACAACATGAGCGGCGACCCGGAGCAGGAGTATTTCAGCGACGGCATCACCGAGGACATCATCACGGATTTGTCCAAGGTGTCGGGGCTCTTCGTCGTTGCTCGCAACACGGCTTTCACTTACAAGGGCAGGCCTATAAGGGTTCAGGATGTCAGTCGTGAGCTCGGTGTCGATTTCGTGCTGGAAGGCAGCGTACGCAAGGCCGGATCACGGGTGCGGGTGACGGGACAGCTTATCAACGGCAAGGACGGTGGCCATGTTTGGGCCGACCGCTACGATCGCGACCTGACCGATATCTTCACGATCCAGGATGAGATCACACACGCGATCGTCGAGCAGCTGAAGGTACGCTTGCTGCCGCAGGAGAAAAAGTCGATTGCACAGGCCCCGACCGACAACATCGAGGCGTATACGTACTATTTAAGGGGCCGTCAGTTTCTGCAGCGGCACTCCAAGTCGTACTACCAGCTCGCGCGGCGCATGTTCGCCAAAGCCGTGGAGCTCGATCCGATGTACGCGCGCGCCTACGCCGGCATCGCAGACTGCGATTCCTTCCTGTTCCTGCACTATCACGAGGGTGTCGCGATCGACAGCATCCTGGCCACCAGCGCGCAGGCGCTCGCGCTCGAAGCCGGTCTCGCTGAGGCGCATGCCTCGCGCGGGCTCGCACTGTCCCTGGCACAGCGGCATGAGGACGCCATGGCGGAATTCGAGCAGGCTATTCGGCTCGATCCGAACTCATTCGAGGCGCATTATTTCTACGGTCGCGCCTGCTTCGCCCAGAACAGGCTCGAGCAGGCGGCCGCGCTCTTCGAGCGCGCGGGCGAGCTGAAACCAGATGACTACCAGGCGGCGGCGTTTCTCACCATGATCTACCGGTCGATCGGCCGCGAGGGGGAAATCGAGGCTGCTGCACGCAAGGCCCTGGAGCGGGCGGAGAAAGAGTTGACGCTGCACCCCGAAAACCCGCGTCCTGCCTACCTCGGCGCCAACTGTCTGCTCGCGATCGGCGAACGCGAGCGCGCCATGGAATGGCTGGCGAGAGCGCTGGCGATCGACCCGGACGACATCCTGACGCAGTACAACGTCGCCTGCTTGTACGCCAAGCTGGGGGACTTCGACCCGGCGCTCGACCTGCTGGAGCGCCTGCTGCCACACGCCAATCACGAGACCAAGGCCTGGGTCAAAGTGGACTCGGACTTGGACGGGCTCCGTAGCCTCCCTCGTTACCGGAAGGTATTGGAATTGATTCAGTAAGCGGCTTGGCCGCCGAGCCGCGAGCGCAACGCGGACCTCGTGGCGGGCGGCCGGCACCGCTGGAGCAGGCCCCCGTAGGGGGCGACTATGAAATACCGCCATCGTGCCCTCGCTCTTCTAGCTGCGCTGTCGGTCATCACGTATCTCGACCGCGTCTGCATATCGGTTGCCGGACCCCGGATTCAGAATGAATTGCACCTCAGTCCGCAGGATTGGGGCCTCGTCACCGGCGCGTTCGCGGTGGCCTACGCTCTGTTCGAAATCCCGAGCGGTTACCTGGCTGATCGATTCGGCGCGCGCGCGATGTTGACCAGAATCGTGCTTTGGTGGTCGGTGTTCACGACGCTGACAGGGTTCGCTTTCAAGCTATGGCCGTTGATGATTATTCGGTTTTTCTTCGGTGCGGGCGAAGCCGGTGCCTACCCGACCGCTTCCACGAGCGTCTTCCGGTGGTTTCCTGTGGACGAGCGCGGGCGCGCCTTCGGCGTGATCTTTCTCTCGAGCCAGCTTGGAGGGGCGATCGCGCCGCTTCTGATAGTGCCCATCCAAGTGCATTTCGGGTGGCGAGTATCGTTCTATGTCTTCGGGATTCTGGGAGTCGTGTGGGCCGGTGGTTGGTGGCGCTGGTATCGCAACCTGCCGGAGGAAAAGCCCGGTATCACCGACCGGGAGCTGGCGGAGATTGGACAACCTGCGGATATGCCTCCGCATGCCTTTCCGTGGGAAGCCATCGGAGCGAACAAAAGTGTGTGGGCGATTATGGGCGCCACGTTTGCCTACCTCTATTCTTATTATTTCTTTCTGTTCTGGCTTCCCACGTACATGATGCGGGCGCGCGGTTTTACTGAAGGCGAGACGAAACTGTCTGCGCTGCCGTTTCTGCTCGGAGCATTGGCAAATATTGTCGGGGGATACGCACGCGATGCGGCTGTACTTAGGTATGGCCCGAAGTGGGGCCCGCGGGCCGTGTGTATGGCGGGACTGGTTATCGCATCCGCGTCCGCTTTCGCGGCACTGATCAGCGTGAACAAATACGCAGCGCTCGCCTGGCTGGCACTGTGCTACGGGGGAATAACCTTTCAGCAGCCGACCGTCTGGGCCACCTGCGTCGACATCGGGAGGCGGCACGCCGGGGCAGTCGCAGGTTGCATGAATACGGCGGGCGCAGTGGGTGGCGTCGCTTCATCTTTGATCTTCGGATATTTGGTTGAGAGCATCGGAAACTACGACGCTGTGCTCCGGTCAATGGCGGGGATCCTCATTCTTGGCGCCGGGCTCTGGCTCCGGATTGACGCGACGGAAACACTGTCATCACAGCTCTCCAAAATGGAACCCGCTGGAATTATCTGACACTCGCTGTAAGCGGCGCCTGCTGACACGGGGCGCGCGAGCTCGGAATGAGCGCAGGAGAAGTCGAGCAATTCGCCGATGCTTTCGCCTTCTTAGATATCGCGAGACGCGGAGAGATGCCGCGCTGGATTACCGCCCGACGAGTAATTCGACTACAATCAATTGCCCCCCAATTATCACGAACGCGAGCCGCCCGTGACACCGACACACCAACCTGAGGGCCTGACCTTCGCTCCGGAGTACGATCAGCCCGTGCGTTACATAGAACGCACGCGGAGTTGGTACCAGGCACTGGGTTACCCCAATGTGTACCAGTGGGCACACTACGTAGAGGTGCCGTTCGCGCCGCTGAGGAAGCCGCTCGCTCGTAGCTGCGTCACGTTCGTCACCACTGCTGCTCGCTATCAGTCGGACAAGGGGCCGCAGGGGTCCGGTGCGCCTTACAACGCCGCGGCAAAGTTCTACACCGTCTACAGCGGCGATACAGCGCTTGAACACGACCTGCGGATCTCGCACGTCGCCATTGATCGCGTGCACACGAGCATGGAGGATAGCCGCTGCTGGTTTCCGCTCGAGGCACTCCGTACCACTGTCGTGGCCGGGCGAATTGGCGCCCTCGCAAAGCGATTCCATGGTGCACCGACCAATCGAAGCCAACGTCAGACGCTGGAGGTGGACTGTCCAGAGATACTGCAACGCTGCATAGACGACGGTGTTGAGGCGGCGATCCTGCTGCCGAATTGCCCCGTGTGTCACCAAACCTTAAGCCTCGTTGCCCGTCAGCTGGAGAGCCAGGGGATCTCTTCGGTGATAATGGGGTGTGCCAGGGATATTCCAGAATACTGCGGCGTGCCGCGCTATCTCTTTAGTGATTTTCCGTTGGGGAACCCTGCAGGTCGTCCACAAGATCCGCAATCGCAAGCGGCGACACTGGAATGGGCGCTGCGCCTGCTTGAGTCGGCGCCGGGGCCGCGCACGACGCTGCAGTCGCCATTGCGTTGGAGCGAGTCGGCAGCGTGGAAACTCGACTATTGCAACGTAGAGAAGCTCACGGCGGACGAGATCCGGCGGCGCCGCGAGGAATGGAACCAGGCCCGTACCGTGGCTCACGCGGTTAGGCAGAAGGGCTCGGATCTCTAAGGGGTAGGGCATGCAATCGGTAGCAGGGAGCGCTTCCGACGATGCAGTTCGCACCGCCGCGTGGCACGTCATCCCGTTGCTCGCGGTCGGCTACATCGTCAGCTACATCGACCGGGCGAACGTCGGGTTCGCTGCGCTGACAATGAACCGCGACCTCGGACTCAGCGCGACGCAGTTTGGATTTGCAGCAGGCACGTTCTATTTCGGATACGTCCTTTTCGAGGTTCCGAGCAACCTCGCGTTGCGGCGGTTCGGAGCGCGCTGTTGGCTGGCACGCATCATGATTAGCTGGGGCCTGGCAGCGGCGGCGACTAGTCTAGCGGTGGGACCCGTCAGTTTTTCTGCCTGCCGTTTCCTCACGGGTGTCTGCGAAGCCGGCTTCTACCCTGGCGTGATGTTCTACCTGTCAACTTGGTTTCCGGTCGAAGTGCGAGCCCGCGTCTTCGCCTGGTTCAACGTCGCCAATCCGATGTCGTCCGTCATTAGCGGGCCGGTGTCAGCAGCCCTGCTCAAAATGAACGGGGTCGGAGGTCTCGCCGGCTGGCGCTGGCTGCTTCTGTGCGAGGGACTCCCGGCCTGCGCGCTCGGCCTGTACACGCTGTATGCGCTGCCTGACCGGCCGCGCGACGCGCGCTGGCTGACGGACGAGCAAAAGGACGCGCTGGAGAAGCGGCTTGCTGAGGAGAGCCATCCTAATGCGTCGCGTGACGTGTGGTCTGCCTTACGAGATCCGCGCGTGCTCATCCTGACGTTTTCGTACTTTTGCCTGATCGTCGGCGTACTGGGCGTTACGCTGTGGTTGCCGCAGATGCTGAAACAGCGAGGCCTTTCAACGACTGCAATCGGTTTCACATCCGCGTTCCCGTACCTGGTGGCAAGCGTTGGGATGATCGCCTGGTCCTTTCGCATCGATCGCTCGCGGGCGTACCTCGGTAACTATGTCACCGCCTGCGTGGTAGCAGCCGGCGGATTTGCGCTGTCGGTCGCCGTCGACTCATTGCCGATCATGATCATCGGCATTTCGCTCGCCTTGGTGGGTATGAACTCATGCAGGCCGGCGATCTACAGCTTACTTCCCCGGTTTCTTCAAGGCGCTGCCGCCGCGGCCGGGATGGCGTTTGTAAATTCCGTCGGCAATCTCGGCGGCTTCTTCGGCCCGTACATGATTGGGTGGTTGAAGGACGCCACGGGATCCTTCACGGCCGGTTTGTATGGGCTCGCAGGTATGCTGACTCTCGCGGCGCTCTCGGCGCCCCTGATCAAGCTCGTCAGGCGCGAGCCACTCTCAGCTGAGCAGGAGTAGATCAACCTAGGACGTCGCGGAAGGCCACGTCCAATCGCGTCGCCAAAGCATCAAGATTTTTGTCGACGGTCCACAGCAAGGTTTCAGGAGTCAGAATCACGGATGCAAGCAGCGACATATCGACGGCGCCACAGCCCAAGTCCTGAAGTTGCTCATTCTCTATCAGTGCAAGCGTCTCTTCGGTCGTCGCGATGACGGATTGCTGCAGCTTATTGAGGTCGCCGAGGGTGCGCTTACGCGGGGCCGGGGGCGTCCCGCAGGCGATTTCCAACACGATCAGCGGATGACACAACACCCGGTCCGCTGCCAAAAGCGATTGAAGTACGTCGTTGGATTTGCGGAAATGAGCAACCCAGACAGACGAATCCGCGAGTACGGCAGTCAACGGTGGGACCCTATGCGGGCCGGCGACGCGGGATCGATTTCATCTTGGGCGCTTTGCCGCCGAGAGCGGAAAGTCGCTTCCCCGCTTGAACGCGGACGAACACCTTCATTGCTTCGCGAAACAAGTTGGCCTTGTCCATTCCAGGATCGGCGACCTCGAGCGCTCGATGGTAGAGTTCATCATCAATGGTGACGGTGGTTCTCAAGAGCAGGTCCTCATGCATCAATAATGATGCATTATAGCATCAATTAGCGCACAGGCGTCGACGGGACTTTCTACGGCGAATGTCGCGATTTATGGCACGGGTTGGTACCCGTGACGGACTCGTGCGATCTAAGGCATTGATTTTTCGATGCTTAGGGCCTTATCGGGCCGATTGGTTAGGATTCTTCGGGGATCGAGCGGTATGGATGTTTTCGCAGTGGGGAGGGAGCGACGATGCAAAGAATCCCGATGTTGAGAGATGACGCTGGCAAGAGCGGAGGCCGGCGCAACGAGCCCAAGAACGTGCTCGGCGATCGACTCGAAGTCTGCTCCTTGAGCCCGATGACGGGATTCTTTCGCGACGGCTGCTGCGACACCAGCCGCGAGGACAACGGCAGCCACACCGTGTGCGCCGTCATGACCGTGGGTTTTCTCGAGTTCTCGAAGGCCTGCGGCAATGATCTCTCGACGCCGGTGCCGGAATTCGGCTTTCCGGGACTGAAGCCCGATGATCGCTGGTGTCTGTGCGCACCTCGCTGGCAGGAAGCGCTGCAAGCGGGGCGTGCGGCGCGCGTGGTGTTGCGCGCTACGCATGAAGGTGCGCTGAGCTACTGCTCACTCGCGGACCTCAAGCGCTTCGCAGTCGACCTCGATTGACTCGCCGCACCCGCCGTCAAGGCTTAGCAAATGCTGCTTTCGGCATCTATCGCCTTCTACCAAGCATTATTTTTTGACGGTCGACCTACGTAGTGCTTCACGGCACTGACCAGTTGACGGATTCAAAATCCTCACGGTGTGTTCGTCTTCAGATGAACCTGCCCAGTCGGCGAACAATGCGATCTTGGGCGTCACAGGCACAATGGGCGTCTCGCCGAACTGATCCGGCACCACAAACTCAAGCTCGAAACTCACAGTTCGCGCTTGACGTCCGAAGGATGTTCCCAGGAATCCTTCAAGTGGTCGATGAGCCATCTGCCTGCAGGCCCTGGCGGTTCGGAAGCCTGGTGATACGCCGACATGGTCAACATGAAGCCACTGGGTGGCACGTCGTCGACATTTAGGACGACCAAAGAGCCGGAAGCGATGTCTTTCTCGACCATGTGCAGAGGCATGCCGCCCCACCCGATGCTGTCCTTCAGAAACGCGTGCTTGGTCGAGAGGTCCGCGAGGCGCCAAGTTGATGGGGCCACGACGCCAAAGTCCCGACCGGTCATGAGGTCGGACCTGTCGGTCAGTACGAGTTGCAGGTGCTTCGCCATCTCGTGCCTTGGTATGCGATGACGAAAGCGCGTGAGGGGGTGACTTGATGAAGCGACCGCGACCAGCGGTACTTCTCCCAGTCGCTCACTGATCAGTGACGGGAATGGCACCGGAATCGTCGCCAATATCCCCAAGCTGCATCGGCCGTCTAGAACGGGTTGATATGCCGCTCCCAAGCCCTCGACGAAAAGGCGCAGCGGTGTCAACGGAAACCGGCTCGCGAACGCCTTCGCGGCCGCGCTGACGACTGCAGTCGGGAAAAACACGTCGACCACCACAGAGAGCTCCGTCTCAAGGCCCGAAGCCATTAACTTCGCGCGGGCTTTCATCGTGGCCAGCCCCGACACGATGCTCCGGGCATCTGCGAGCAAGAGCACCCCTGCGGGCGTGAGCTTCGGGAACCGACCTGAGCGGTCAAAGAGCACAACCCCGAATTGATCTTCCAGCCCCCTGATCCAGCCGCTCACCGCTGACTGAACGCGATTGAGCTTGCGAGCCGCGGCCGAGAAGCTGCCCTCATCAACAGCTGTGATGAAGGTTCTAAGCTGGTCCAAGGAGACGCCTTCAAGCATTCGACTGCCCTTCCATCTCAGAGACAGATGGTTCGCATCTCAATATACCGTCTTTTGAGCAGCGATGCCTGTCCCTACTATCTGTAGGCATTCAGCTATCTCTTCGAGCGACACGAATTGACGGCAATCCATCTTACGTTGGAGGTTGACATGAAAATCGGTGTGAGCGGGGCCAGCGGCCATTTGGGCAGAGCCGTCGTTTCGGAATTGCTGCAGCGTGCCGGCGGGCACGAGGTAGTGGCGATCTCGCGCACGCCTGAGACCGTCTCTGGACCGGCTGAAGGACGCTTCGGGGACTACGACCGGCCCGAAAGCCTTGCGAAGGCCTACGCGG
>WNFG01002063.1_pt1 | contig 27788 bp, 27 predicted proteins | sample 5400431 | NCBI WGS metagenome assembly WNFG01 (sample SAMN13153346, study PRJNA577476) | soil metagenome | isolation source: 120 cm saprolite under Douglas fir tree site 2 hole 3 replicate 2 | place: USA:California | collected 2015-04-18 | reverse complement strand
CAGGGGGAATAGAGCTACCAGATCTCTCGTCATATTGTCCTCCGTCCGAACAGACTCACCCCGGCACTTCGACGACGGGATGCCTATGGCTCGACTTCGTATACCAATATTTTGGCGTCCTCAATGGACGCTTCGGTCGCTTCGGGAGGTCTTCGCAATCGCTCCAGTTGGAACCACTCCCAGCCGCTCGTAGTGATCCGGGTCAACCTGTTTGAAGACATCCACGCCTCCGGTAGTCCCGGTGAAATATACGCGTTGGCTGGCAGGGTCATATTGGACTTCGTCGACTCCGCCCTCGCTATCCAAGGCTAGAATATTGGTTCCGTTGTCCGCGTCCATTACCACCATCTTCCCAGGTTTGTAAATGTGTCCCTTTTTTACTCGGCTGCCGATAAAAAGGCGATGATGGGCAACGTCCAGTCCCAAGGCGTGCGGCAACGGTCCTCCCGTGATTGGCCACATATCGACAACGGCACGCTTTTCGCGATCAATCACCGCGACCCGACTTGTGGCGCCGAGAACCACATACAGCTTAGATGTCGAAGGATCCAGTGCGAGTCCTGCGGGATCGTTGTCATCCAGCGTTATGCTACCTACATACGTACCATTTTTTGTGTCAACTATTTCGATGGAACCTTTAGTCCCTTGCTTAGATCGGTCGCCTCGATCGCCAATATAAAAAAGCTGCGTCGCTGGATCATAAACTCCGTTATCGGGTTCCCTTTTGTCTGCCGGAGTGGAAGCAGGATGCAACTGTACAGTCTTTAAGAGCTCGTAGGTGTCCCCGCTGAAAGCTTTGCAGACTCCACTTCCCAGATCCACCCAGATTTGGTTCGACTGCGGAAGGTAAATCACCTTGCGCGGATTACCCTCCAAACCTGTAATCGAATGAATGACCTTGCCTGCGCGCAAGTCCACAATTTCAATAGTCTTTTGGAACTCTCCAGGAGCAAACAAACGCTGACCTTTGATGTCCACCGCCGGATGGTCGAAATAGCCTTCAACATTCGGCATAGAAATGGTCTGAATCTGTTTTAACGGCGCGCTCGTCTGAGCATGTGCGCCCACAAACGAGATCATCCAGACGGTACAAAGAACCACCAGGTATCTCTTCAATTTGTTCCCTCCTCAAGCCGTATGAGCAACGGTGGATCGTAGCACCAAAACATTAAGAATTCCTGAAAGCCGGATGAAAGCTCATTTATGAAGAGCGTAAGAGGCGTATGTAGTCACTGTGCGTTGTGCAATCTATGCGGTAGTGGTCATGCCTGTTTGGACGGTCTCTTGATCTTTGATTGTTTACCGCAACGCGAAACAGCACGAACGCCGTCAGCCTCGAGAACTCATCGTTGTCTGGTAATTTATCAACAGTGACACTCTGGAAGTGAGTCGGCTACAATCCGGCCGGAGATATGTTGAGATGAATCGACTGCCTGAGCCCAGACACCTCGCCCTTGCGATTGGGATGGCGTTAGTCTCATTCGCCTCGGCAAGTGGCCAGAATGCCCCGTCCCTGAAGGTTATGATATCCAGCGGCTTCAAGGCTGCTTACCAGGAGCTTGTTCGAGAGTTCGAACGAAAAACCGGGCTCACTCTCGTGCCTGCTTACGGTGCATCAATGGGAGATGCACCTGACGCAATACCAAATCGCCTTCAGAGCGGCGAGTCGGCTGACGTCGTAATTTTGGCCACTCCAGCCCTCGAAGAACTGGTGAAGAATCACAAAGTTATTCCCGGCACTCGGGTTGATCTCGCACGATCACTCATTGCTATGGCGGTACGGGCCGGTGCGCAAAAGCCAGACATCAGTACAGTGGAAGGGCTGAAGCGAACGTTACTGACGGCAAAATCGATCGCCTACTCCGGCAGTACTAGCGGTGTCTATCTCTCTACGGAGTTGTTCCCGCGCCTCGGAATCGCCGACGAGATACGGAGCAAGTGCATAAGGATTGACGTCGGCATGGTTGGGACAGTCATAGCACGGGGAGACGCCGAAATTGGCTTTCAGCAGTTGAGTGAACTGCTTCCGATTCCGGGTATCGACATCGTCGGACCAATTCCTCCTGAAGCTCAGAAGATCACAGAGTATTCAGGCGGAGTTGTTGTCAATTCGAAGGAGCACGCAATTGCGGAGCAGTTTCTCCAATTCTTGGCTTCACCTGAAGCGGCTGCGACAATCAAGAAGAGCGGAATGCAACCCGTATCTGAACGCCTTACCACGCACAGCAATTCGACATCAGAGACTACGGCCTATGCCCATGAACGATAACTGTTGTTAACAGGCGCGAGCCGAGTCCCTGGCCTAAGACCTAGGGAAACGCTTCCCTTTGGACACCCAGATGCAATCGATTTGGGCCCGCGATTCAGGCGCAACTGGCGCTCGACAGAAAGAATTCTCCTTCGGCTCTGAGCACTCCGCAAACCGGGTCCACCATCGAGATTGGACAAATTCCGTTCGTCCTAAATCTTTCCTGGGGTATGACGCACCTCAAAAATCCAAGTAACTATTTATTTTGAATAACGTGGCGGAGAGAGTGGGATTCGAACCCACGTTAGAGTTTCCCCTAAACACGCTTTCCAAGCGTGCGCCTTCAGCCACTCGGCCATCTCTCCGACGAGAATCTATGGAAGGAAAACCGGCCGCGTGAAGTTCCTGGCATTCGCGGCCGTGATTCAATTCTATGGGTGAATACGCTCGTCCGCAACTCGACAGGGGAGACCCGTAAGACGACGCAAGAACTGATGGACCGTTAGGAAAGTTTTTCCGGAGTCGCAGAAAAAGAGGCGGAGGATGTGTCAACTTCCGAAGTCGAGCCCGACGCAGCTGCTGCACCGGCTGCTTTGTTGTTCTCAACGACAGGTGGCAGCGGCGGGACTTTCGTGTTGTCGACCACGTGATGGTTAAGGCAGTAGAGTGCAAGCTCCAGACGATCTGCGACTCCGAGTTTGTCGTAGACTTTCCGCAAGTAGTTCTTCACCACCTGTTCGGTCGTACCCACGCGAAGCGCGATCTCCCTGTTCTTCATACCTTGCGTGACACACGAAACAATCAGAGTTTCTTTTGGTGTGAGCTGCACTTTGGAACGCGCTCCTGCTGGCCGCGAGTTCTGGCTGCGATACGCTTCCATGACCCAGTGCACTCCCTGACTGTCGAGCCAGGTTTCACCCGCGGCAACCTTTCGCAGGCATTCAACAAAAGTTTCGGGTTCGACTTCGCGAGACACAATACCGTGAGCCCCGCGACGGAATAGTTCCAGGGTGAGTTCTTCATTCGATGCCGGTATCACCACCACCAGCCGAATCTGTGTCGCTTGGCGCAGCAGATCGGCTACTGCTTCCACTGGATTAACGGTCAGTGCCGATTCAAAAATCAGCACGTCCGCCGAGAATTTCTTCACTGCAGTCAATGTTTGGGCTAGCGTTTCTGCCTGCCCGACGACTCGAATATCATCCTCGAGCGCGAAAATTTTGCGCAAGCCGGCGCGAAAGATCGCCTGCGTGTCGGCCAGAATCACGCGAATGAAGCCCTGGCTGCTCTCTTCACCTGCGCCGTTATTTTCGCCCACGCTAACCGGAATGCTTGCCATCGGGTTCCTAGCCTATGACCGCTCGAAATGGTACTCGTCAATAACCACGCCGACTCCGCGGCGTCCGCGGTGTTCAAAGCTGCGCACCACGCGGCCGCGGCAATCGATTTGGACATTCCTCACCGAGCCCATGACGTCGCCGGGCAGCAGAATCGTGAAATCTACCGGCGAACCGACGGGCACATCGTTGTCCATGGCAAAGAGCACGCCGTTGGCAGAGATATTCTGCGTCTCTGCTGCATAGTCGCCGCCTTGTGCTTTCAACGAAACCGGCAATTGCAACGGAAATCGCGGCGCACTCTGCATGTCTTCGTAGTGCGTGCCGTTTTCCTGCGTCACCGCGTCTTTGTCTGCTTCCGCCGCCACGTCTCGCAACGACCTTTCTCCCGGGAGTTCGACTTCGCAGTTATCCCGAAACTCAAGGGCAGCGTACACCCCCGAATCAGACATGCAAAGTTACGGAAGTCATGGAACGATGGGGTGCTAAATGATTTTCTATGAACGACTTAGGAGGGATTTTGAAGACTGAGCTTCGACTCGATGGGAGAAACACGCAGCCTACATCGGTGCGCCAGTTGCAAGGCCCATCGCGCTAAAATGCTGAGCGCCGGATGTTTTTTCAGAACTTCGTCACTTCCGTGAAGTTGAAGTCCCTTACCTTCATTGCGGGGACGACCATATCAAACGACTCTTCCCCGCAGGCGCGCACCGGCACGCTCATCGCTTCAACATTTGACAACAGGTGAATCAGGCTCTGGTTGAAACGGAAGTTGCGGACTCCGTGCTGTACCCGCCCTTTTTCCACATAGAAAGTACCGTCGCGTGTCATCCCAGTGACGATCTTCTCGTACGGATCGACTTCGCGGATGTACCAGAGCCGCGTCACCAGAATTCCACGTTCCGTGGAAGCAATCATCTGCTGAACGGATTCTGGATCGCGTGCTGGGGCGAACACAATGTTCAGCGGCATCTCACCCATTTCATTGGGCAGCGGGAAACCGTGGCCTGTAGCTTCGATCAGGCCAACCTTATCTTTGTAGTCTGAGCGCTTCATTCTTTCAGCCGTCGCCCGCGCATAAACCACGCGTTTCACCACGCCGGCTTCGACAAGCGGGACTCGTTGCCGCCGCATCCCTTCGCCATCAAAAGGAGAGCCCGTTTGCAGAGGATGAGCAACATCGTCCGAGATGGATATGTTTTCACCAAAGATTTTCGCGCCGATGCGGCCGGTCAGAAACGAGCGCTGATCGAGAATTGCCATGCCGGAGTAATCCCAGAACATGAAGCCCACAAGGTCGAGCACTGCCGCCGGCTCCAGAATCACAGTGTATTTTCCCGCGGGAATTTCTTGCGGACGCGCCGACTCCACCGCTTTCTGCGCCGCAACCTCGGCGAGTGCCAGCGGCCTGAGATTGGCGGCATCTGGTGAGTTCGCCTTTTGCCAGCCTGAAGCATCGTTCCCCAACATCGTGATCGAAATCTCAGCCAAAGTTTGCACGTGCCAGTCGCTCAAGCCACGCGAGTTAAAAATGCCTTCAACGGACTCACTGCTGGAGAAAACCCCCGCGGTAGTAAGTTTGTACTGATCGGCTGCTGCCACAATATCCTTGACGCCTTCCGCACGCAGTTCCGGCGTAATGGCCGCAGTCTCGGCGAAATGGCGCGAAGGAACTTGTGGGGTGCGGACACTTTCCGTGGTGCCGGTGGCCTCTCGCGAGTCCGGCATCGGCAAAAGATCGGGATCGGGATGCTGTACTCTCGCCAACTTCTCCGAAGCCTCAACGACCCGCCGCAAACTCTCATCGTCAAACTTGTTGGTCGAAGCCCGCGCCGTGCGCCCTCCAAACACAGTGCGTACGGAAACACCGTGATTTTCTTCCGCAACGTTCTGGTGGATCGTGTTATTGGCGAAGCGGGTCAGCGCAAACCGACCGCCGGCGAAAAGCACTTCAACCTCATCAGCAGTCGAGAGCTTCCTGATCCGGTTGAAGATGTCAGCAGCTTGGTCTCTGGTTAGCATTGTTAGTAAGAATTGGCTGGCGGCCTTCTTTCTCTGCGTCTCTGTGGTGAACTAGTTTCCTTTGTACGCGCTCCCCGCTTTGATGTTGCGAAACCGTGAAGGCGCAGCCCCGTGTCCCGTGCCCATTACTTGTTGCGGCTGGCCCTTGCCGCAATTCGGCGTGCCCCACAGTGTCCACTCGTCGCGCGAGCAGATCGCATCCAGTGAATTCCAGAATTCGGTGGTAATCCCCGAGTACGACGGATTCTTCACCATCCGTACGCGCTTGCCGTTCTTGATTTCCCAACCAATCTCGCATCCGAACTGAAAGTTGTAGCGCTTGTCGTCAATCGACCATGATCGATTGGTCTGCATCAGTAGGCCCCGATCGGTCGAAGAGATCAATTGCTCCAGACTTAGCGGACTCTTCCCCGGCAGCAGGCTGATATTGGTCATGCGGATCATGGGCAGGCGGTTCCACCCTTCCGCGCGCAAAGTTCCGCCCGACCGATTCTCGCCGATGGTGTGTGCGGTTTCGCGCGAACTGAGGTAGCCGGTGAACAATCCATCGGTGATGATGGGCGTGCACTGTGCTGGGACGCCTTCGTCGTCAAAGCCAAAAGTTCCGAGCCCGGGACCGTGCTCCTGGCGCGCATCCGCGACCACGTTTACCAACTCGCTGCCGTAGCGCAGAGTGCGCAACTTGTCGAGAGTCAGAAACGACGTCCCCGCGAAGTTCGCCTCCATCCCAAGCACGCGATCCAGTTCAATGGGATGCCCGACAGACTCATGGATCTGCAAGCCGAGTTGCGAGCTCTCGAGAATGATGTCGAATACGCCCTCCGGACACTGATCCGCATGGTGCAGTGCAACCGCCTCTTCCGCAATACGGCGGGCATTCTCGACCAGCTTTAATTCTTCGATTAGCTCATATCCCTTGTTCTGCCACTGTCCGCCATACGAATTTGGATACGAGCGCTTCTGAAGTTCATTGCCCGCAAACGCGTAAGCAGTGTAGCCGGCGCCCGTCGAGTATTTGGTCTGATGAATATTCGCGCCCTCCGACGAGACGAACCACTGTTCCTCGCGATGAAAGTTAAGATTGGCTTCAGCCAGAGTGATGCCGGCCACGGCCCGTATTTCGGAGTCGATCTTCAGCAGCAGTTCGATATTCTGTTCCACGGAAACAGCGAAGGGATCGATTTTGCAGGGGGTAGTCCATTCGGCGGTGACAGGCGCTTCCGGCGCCAGGCGCACATCGTCCCGCTTCACGCGAGCCGAGGCACGCGCAATCTCAACGGACATTGCCGCCGTGGCCTCAACCGCGGCGCGAGACAAATCTTCGGAAGCTGCGAATCCCCAGGCGCCATCGACGATGACGCGCACGCTCATCCCGACCGATTCCGTATCCGACGCGCTACCGAGCTTTCCGTTCTTGGTGGTGAGCGCTCGGCTCCGTTGTGCAACGATGCGTACATCGGCATAACTCGCGCCGCGCATCGTGGCAATATTCAGAGCCCAGTTGGAGATGTCCTTCATACGGAAATTCAAATCTATCACGTAGACGCAAACGTGTGGCGCGGGCACTCTTGCCCGCGAAAGGCTGGCAGCGTATGAAAACCCAGGGTAACCGAAGTCCCAACCGCTAGTGGGTCGACTGCTGGACAGTTCAAAACAAAAATTTACTTGATTGGTGGTTAGGTTCGCGGGCAGAGCCTGCCCTGAGCTTGTCGAAGGGAGTGCCCGCGCCACACTTTCACATCTACGGCGTTGCGCGCGCCACATCCAGCGCTTTATTCACCGCCTGCAATTCTTTCAAAAGTCCACGCAACTTGGTCGACTCCAGCGCGTTCGCACCGTCCGATTTCGCTTCCTTCGGATTGTCATGGACTTCCATGAACACTCCGTCAATGCCCGCAGCCACTGCGGCGCGGGCAAGCACAGGGATGAACTCCGGCTGCCCGCCGCTGGTGGCGGGGACTTTGTCATCACTTTGCGCGGAGGGCAATTGCACCGAATGCGTCGCGTCAAAGACGACGGGCGCGAACTTCCGCATGATCGCCAGCGATCGCATGTCCACCACCAGGTTGTTGTAACCAAAACTGGAGCCGCGCTCGGTCAGGAACACTTGCGTGTTGCCCGCGTCGCGGCACTTCTCGACCGCGTGACGCATGTCCCAGGGGGAAAGAAATTGGCCCTTCTTGATGTTCACAGCACGTCCGCTCAACGCCGCTGCAACCACCAGATCGGTCTGCCGGCTTAGAAATGCGGGGATCTGCAAAACATCGGCAACTTCGGCGACCCTGCCTACATCCGCCGTTTCGTGCACGTCGGTGAGAATCGGAACGTTCAACTGATCTTTAATCTTCTTCAAAATGCGAAGGCCTTCTTTGATGCCGGGGCCGCGGAAGCTGCGGATCGACGTCCGATTCGCCTTGTCGTAGCTGGCTTTGAAGATGAAGGGAAACTCCAGCGCCCGCGCCACGCCTTTAATGATCTCGGCCATGCGGATGGCATGCTCTTCGCTCTCAATGACGCAGGGGCCGGCAATGAGGAAGAGTTCCCCGGTTCCGATACTGACGTCGCCGACTTGGAATGTGGATGGCAGATCTAAACTCTTTCACCGCCGAGAACGCCGAGATCGCGAAGGAAACTGTAGGAGAAAATCCAAAGCCCGCTCGGTTTTCTTCTCGGCGTTCTCCGCGAACTCGGCGGTTAACCTCTTCCTTACCGCCGCGCGACCCTCTCAGGCCGATGGAACATTTCAACGGCAGCCGATTCCTTCTCAGCCCGCCGTTTCTGTCCATGTTCGTACGCCGCGCCCACAAACGTGCTGAATAACGGATGCGGTTCCAGCGGCTTGGATTTGAACTCCGGATGAAACTGGCATCCGATGAAATGCGGATGGTCCGGCAGTTCCACCATCTCTACATACGTTCCGTCCGGAGTTGAACCTGAAATGCGCAACCCCGCGGCCACCATCGGCTCTTCGTATTCGCGATTGAATTCGTAGCGATGCCGATGACGCTCACTGATTTCCCCCTTGCCGTAAATCCGGTAAGCCAGCGTGTCCGGCTCGATCTTGCAAGTCCAGGCGCCCAAACGCATGGTACCTCCAAGTTCCTCCACGCCGCGCAGTTCGCGCAACTTGTAAATCACGCGATGAGGCGTCGCCGGATCGAATTCGCTGGAGTTTGCCTCCGCCAATCCAACCACGTTGCGGGCAAATTCAATGCAGGCAGTCTGCATGCCCAGACAGATGCCGAAGTACGGAACCTTTTTCTCCCGGGCATAACGGATAGCGATCAGCATCCCCTCGATACCGCGTTTGCCAAAACCACCAGGGACGAGAATTCCGTCGTAACCTTCGAGTTGAGCGTCGCAGGTCTCGTCGCCAGCCTCCAGCCCCTCGGCCTCAATCCAATTCACCTGCAGCTTAAGATTGTGCGCCAGCGCGCCGTGTACCAGCGCCTCCTTCAGCGACTTGTAGGAATCCTCGTACTCGACGTATTTACCGACAATGCCGATGGTCACCGTATCCTTCGGGTTGTAAACACGATGAACAATATCCGCCCACTTGGTGAGATCGCGGTCGCGCGCCTCCAGGTGGAGGTATTTCAGGATCAGCGTGTCGACACCCTCATTCGCGAACACAAGGGGAACCTCGTAGACGGAAGCCACGTCTTTCGCAGTAATGACGGCCTCTTCTCCGACGTTGCAAAACAACGCAATCTTTGACTTGATGTCTTTCGCGAGAAAACGATCAGTGCGGCAAAGCAAAATGTCAGGCTGAATTCCGATGCTCAGTAATTCCTTCACCGAGTGCTGTGTTGGCTTGGTCTTGAGCTCCTGCGCCGCCGCGATAAACGGGACGAGCGTGACATGCACGAACAAAGTGTGTTCGCGGCCTAGTTCCTGCCGCATCTGGCGAATCGCTTCCATGAACGGCAGCGACTCGATGTCGCCCACCGTGCCGCCAATTTCCACGATCGCGATGTCAACATCCTGCGCGACCTTCTTCATCGCGGCCTTGATTTCGTTGGTCACGTGCGGAATCACCTGCACCGTCTTGCCCAGATAGTCGCCACGCCTTTCCTTGGCGATGATCTGCTCGTAGAGACGGCCGGTGGTCCAATTGTTGTCGCGAGAAAGTTTGGCGTGGGTAAAGCGCTCGTAGTGCCCAAGGTCGAGATCGGTTTCCGCGCCGTCATCGGTCACGAAAACTTCGCCGTGCTGAAACGGCGACATCGTGCCTGGATCGACGTTCAGGTAGGGATCGAACTTCATGAGATTGATTTTGAGCCCGCGGCTCTCCAGCAAGCAGCCAATGGATGCCGCTGCCAATCCCTTGCCCAAAGAAGACACAACTCCGCCCGTCACAAAGATGTACTTCGCTGGCATCTCTTCCTCGCTCTAAATTGTCTTGGGAAATTTGTGCAGGCTGGGTGCACGATCAATTATGGCAGAAACCTCTGTGGAAAGAAATCAAAGAATGCTGCTCGCGTTGACTATCGCGTTGCGGTAAGCGAAAATGATGGTGGTTCCTTCCCGCATTCCGAGTCGAGTTCCGGCTCAGGGGAATTTCTCTCTCGCAAGTGGGCCTGTGGCGCAGCTGGGAGCGCGCTTCCATGGCATGGAAGAGGTCGTCGGTTCGATCCCGACCAGGTCCACCATATTTTCAAGTAGTTACAGACTCCCTTGCTGGTTTCTTCCTTCCAGTTGGCCTCTTTCAGGGGCAGGAAGCGATCGCGAACGAACCAGCCGAAGCTTACAAAGCCGTCCTTCATCACCCTACTAGCGCCGTGGCGTGACGATTCATCAGGATTGAAAAGTGCGGGCAAGTCTGTCGTGGGTGAGGAGAGCGACCATCCACGTTCACGAAATGTTCTTCGATAATATGCGGATCTGCAAATCGTGGGACTGGCGCCTGAAGGTACCTCTTTGCTCGCCTTCCCGGAGGCTTTGGCAAGGCAGGATACGCCACACAACAAATTCCTTTGCCCGCCGGAGAACGTAACACGAGCTCGGCCATCCTGCTCGGGCATCCGCATAATCGTCAACCCCGACTAATTTCTGGCTCTATAGATCGGTACCGAGAGACGCTCGCTGTTCAGGAGGTCAGGGACACGATCATGCTTTTGGCGCGGCAACTGGAACCCCGCAGACCGTTCTGGAACTACCGATCTTACGCCTCACGTCGGCGAGTTCAAAGCGCTCGTACGACCATGCCGTTCGTGAATTCATCGACTGGAACCGCTCGGAACCTCGCCTCGCGTTCAACAAGACCGGATCGCGCTCGCTTCACCGCCGGTCGCGCGAACAAAACCGCCTGCACCAATTCCGGGCATTGACCAAAAGTCTGACGGGGCGTACCATACCTTTACACACCAATTACTCCGTCGCCGCGCCCGCGGCGGTTCCTTTCACTCTCTAACCAACGAAAGGAGCAAAGAAATGTTTACACGCGTAGTTGAACTCACCAGCAAACCCGGTAAAGGGAAGGAACTCTCCAACACCATCAACGAACAGGCCGTACCCATCCTGAAAAAGCAGAGTGGCTTCGTGGATGAGATCATTCTCAACTCGGATGCGGAGCCTGATCGAGTGCTCGCTCTCAGCTTCTGGAAGACGAGAGACGACGCCGAGCGCTATCACCGCGAACAGTACAAGAACATCCACGAATCAATGCGGCATCTCCTCCAGACCGAACCGAACCTCCGTACCTTCGATGTTCACACTTCGACCGGACAGAAGATCGCAGTAGAAAGAGCTGCCTGAAGTTCGGGCGGTAGGTATTCACCTGAACCCTGCACGGGTGAGCCCCTCGGCTCGCCCGTGCTTCTATCTCGGCAATAACTGGGCCCAGGCCGCGATGTATCACGCGCGGCACGACCGAGAATCTGCGTTAAATCAGCTCCTCGATAAAGTTGCGGGTAACGTCCACTGGTATCCGCGTGTCGGAATGCACGAGTGGGCCTCCGTTCAGCACTGGCTCTGCTTCGTGGAGCGCCAGCACGTCGGTGCGTTCAAAGAACTTCCCGATTGGAATCTCCTCACCCCAAAGCAAGGACTTTCCCATGGCGGCCATCCAGTCCGCGGGATCATGGGCTGGATCGTCCTCGAGCTTTCTTATGCGTGGCCGAAACCACTGATAGGTGTTGTCGTGGTTATAGGTGACGCAGGGACTGAACACATCGAGGAACGAGAACCCTTTATGCTGGATCCCCTGCTTGATCAGTTCCGTGAGGTGCTTCTGTTCTCCGCTGAAGCCGCGGGCAACGAATGTGGCTCCGGCAGCAAGAGCTAGCGAAATTGGATTCACCGGCGCTTCGATGTTGCCAAATGGCATGCTTTTCGTCTTCATGCCGACACGGCTGGTGGGCGAGGTCTGGCCGGTGGTGAGACCGTAGATCTGGTTGTCCATCACGATGTAGAGCAGGTCAACGTTGCGGCGCATCGTGTGCATAAAGTGATTGCCTCCGATGCCGAAGCCATCGCCGTCGCCGCCGGTCACCAGTACGGTCAGCTCGTGATTGGCAAGCTTCATTCCCGTAGCGACCGCTAGCGCACGGCCATGCAGCGTGTGCATGCCATACGTATTAATGAAGCCCGGGAAGTTGGACGAACAGCCGATTCCGCTGATCGTGACCACGTTGTGGTTCGGTATCTGCAGTTCGACCAGAGCCTTTTGCACCGCGGCCAGCACGCCAAAATCGCCACATCCAGGGCACCAGTCGGGATCGACTTTACCTTTCAAATCGGCGATTGCCAGGTGCCTGGGAATTTCTAACGCGGTCGCCATGTCCTCTTCCTCCTCAAACCATGATTTCATGCGCGGGAACTGAGAGCTTCGAATTCCCGGCCAGTTGTTCTTTCACCGCTTCGACAATGTGATGCGGCATGAATGGTTCCCCATCGTACTTGCGGATGTACCCGTCCGGCACGAAGCTGGTCTCGCTGCGCAGGTAGCGGGCAAACTGGCCGCTGTAGTTGTTCTCCACGATGATTGTGTGCCGCGCGCCTTTTAGAATGTCGAGAATGGCATCGCCGTGCAGCGGCACGAGCCAGCGAATCTGTAGCTGATTGGCCGAAGTGCCCTGCTCGGTGAGGATCTCGCAGGCCTCCTCGATTACTCCCTTGGTCGATCCCCAACCGATCAAGGTGATGTCAGCATCGCGTGGTCCCCATAGCACCGGAGGAGGAACCACAGCCTCGATGCCAGCCACCTTGCGCATGCGTTTTTCCATCATCGCGCGGCGCTTCGTCGGGTTGGTAAATTCGTCACTGATCAACACGCCGTCTTCATCATGTTCGTCACTGGCAGCAGTATGCGTATGCCCAGGAACTCCAGGGACGGCACGCGGAGAAATACCGCTCTCGGTGATCTTGTACCGCTTGTACTCCCCGTCGCCATTCGCGCCAGATGCCGCTGACGCTGTGGTGATCAGCTCTCCGCGATCAATAACCGGGGCAAAGTCCAGATCCTTCGGATCCACGCTGAGCCGTCCTTCCGACAGCAGCAGATCGCAGAGCACGATGCCCGGGCACTGAAACCGATCGGCGATGTTGAACATCTCGGGAATGATCTTGAAGCAATCTCCGATATCGAGAGGAGCCGCAATGGCGCGAGGATAGTCGCCGAAGGCGGCACCCAACATCTGCCAAAGATCGCCCTGCTCCGTCTTGGTAGGAACACCAGTGGACGGGCCAGCCCGCTGACAGTCAATCACAACTACCGGAGTTTCCATCATGGCCGACAGGCCGAGGCCTTCGGTCATCAAAGCGAAGCCGCCGCCCGAGGTAGCGCACATGGATCGAACTCCGGCGTGCGCGGCGCCGATCGCCATGTTCACCACGCCAATTTCGTCTTCCACCTGCCGCACCATGATGCCGGCTTTGCGGGCGTGAGTTGCCATCCAGTGCAACACGCCAGTCGAAGGGCTCATGGGATAGGCACAATAGAACTTCACCCCTGCCGCCGCGCCGCCCATAGCCATCGCAACGTTGCCGCTGAGCACGGCATAGCGATTTCCAGTCATGGGAAGCGGCCAGGCGAAAGGCGTGAAATTCGAGCCTGCATAGTCATAGCCCGCCCGCGCGATGCCCACGTTCTCCGAGACCACGGCATCGCCTTTTTTCTTGAACTGCTCAGTGAGGACCTCCTCCAGCGCCTGAAAACCGATGCCCATCATGCTGAGAGCAGCACCAACAGCGAGCGTGTTCTGGGCCACTTTGTTCCGGGAGATGTCGGCCAACTTCGAAACGGGAAGCGGACAGAGCTGTACACCTTTCGCAGCAACGCCAGGCTTGATTGTTTCGGCGTTATAAACGCATGCAGCGCCACTGGTGAGCAGCCTGAGATGGCGATCCATCGAATCCTGGTTCAACGGGATCATCAGGTCGAGACGATCACCCATGTTGGCGACCTTTTCCGGGCCAGTGCGAATGGTGAGAAACGTGTGACCACCCCGAATGATCGATTGGTAGGCGTTGTAGGCGTTCAGATGGAGGCCACGGCGACTGAAGATTTTTGCGAAAATGTCGCCCGGCGTAGCCACACCCTGACCGGCAGCGCCTCCAATAGCGATGGCAAGAGTCTGCCCCATAGCAATCTCCTAGCCGGGATACCCCCCGGTGATATAGCCTTCCAGCTCTCGAATGGTTTCTGCCTGACCCGAGATAATCCATTTCACCAAATCGCCGATTGAGACTACTCCCACCACGGTGTCATCCTCCACGACTGGAAGATGGCGAAAATGGTGCTTGGTCATAAGGGCCATACACTCGTCTACGGTGTGTTGCCGACTCACGAAGACGACCGGGCTGGTCATGATCTGGTGCACGAGAGTTTCCTTCGAAGACCGGCCCTTCAGGATTACCTTGCGGGCATAGTCGCGCTCCGAGACGATCCCAGCCAGCCTGTCGTTGGCAATAACCAGCAATGCCCCCACGCCCTCCTCGGCCATTCTCTCCATCGCTTCATATACAGACTGATCGGGCGTTACGAACAGGACTCTATTCGCATCTTTGCTTTTCAATACCGCTTCCACCGTGCCGGAAAGTTTCATCGAGCCCCCTGACCGAGGCAGTCGCTCTCCTGTGTGCGGGTCCCACAAAGGATGCGGAAGGGTACTTGGATCTCTTTACAGGACGGAATGGGGATTTGCAGACCGAGTAGCACGGCTTCTCCTCGCTGCTTGCGGAGAACCCAATGCTGGGGCGAGGTGCCTCTCTATCTGCGGCACGGCCCCGAGAAAGATGGACATAGGTTCTCGGGTTGCCTGATAGTTTCGCTAACGATAACGGCAATGATAACGATAAGGATAAAGGACAAGGCCGTTCGTTAAGTCGCTTTTTAGATCGACAGGAGAATCGTACACCCCTGGGGGCTCCTCAGGCCAGAGCTGCGAAAGCATTTGGTCAGACCCTCAGGTTGCCGTCCCGACCGGTACTGGTGCCGTTTCGCGTTCACAGCGGTACTGTTACTAGTTTGCGCGCCTTTGCTCTATGGTTTCTTTCCGACCTCAATTAGCACTCCCCCAAGTATCGTTTCTAGGCGCTCTAGTGCTTCTGGGGTGCCGCTTATCGGGTACAACCCTATTTGTTCCTTTTCTAAGCCGTCTTGGTGCGGCATTATGGAAGAAGCAAGTGCTGCACGGAGTGCAATCGCAGCCTTGAGTTGTTGGGGAAATTTTTCCGGCTGTAATGCGTTTAGAGCATCAACTGTTTCTTTAGACTCTATTTGTAAATGCACCCCACTGCCTACTGTAATGGGAATAGCAGCCGGGAAATTGTCGATTCTCACATGTGTAGCTCCACCGAATCCCGTTGTCCCGCCTGCATATGGCTTCCAGCCTGCTCTCGTCAGGGCCGCGCTGATTTCACTAGCGAAATGCATCGATTCGGCGTCACCATATATTGAAAAATCAAATTTTGTTCCCTTAAACACCTCCAAAGCGGAAACCATATTCGCAATATCCGTCAGCGATCTCGGTGTCTTTACAAGATTGAGTTCTGCTTGGGCTGCCTTGATATCCGCCTTGACCGAATCCGCCTCCAAACGCGCACCCTGCGCAAGGGTCAGGGCGTTCGATGCAGAGTTTTCGGCATTCTTGGCTTCGGCTTCTGCTTTTCCAAGAGAAGCCTCCGCTTTCGCCGCCCTGGATGATGCATCCGTGGCGGTAGTCAAGGCACTCGTCGCCTCTGTCTGTGCTCTACCAGCATCGCTTTCTGCCTTTGCCAGAGAATGCTCGGCGGCATGTGCTCGCGTGAGTGCTTCTCCCGATTTTGTCTCAGCTTCATCAGCTTTGGTCTCAGCAGCACCGGATTTGGTCAATGCGTTAGATGCAGTAGTAGACGCCTCTCTTGATTCGGCATCAAGAGAGCCAATCACCTGCGCCGACAAGGTATCGTTTCTCTGCCCGTATGGATATGCCACTACTTCGGCTAATACAGCTATCGCAAAGCAGCATAGGCCGATCTTCTCCAAGAGCGTCTTCTTTTTATTGTCTGTTGAAAGGTGCGACAAAATATCAAAGAACACGAGTAGCGCAAAGAATACAAGCGCAGCGGCCTCTAAATCGCTATGGGCGCGCCTGACTGAATCAAGCGAATTCCACTCTGGAATCAATGTCGCAAAATGCATACGATTCGCCTGCGTACTTCTGGCATGAGGACAGTCTAGCCCCAAACCCCCGTGCAAATGGACCGGCACCAGTACCTCCCGACCGGTTGATTGGACATTTTTGACTTGAAAGGCTATTTTTTCTGGTTACCCTATGCACCACTGGGTGGTGACGCTATGTCGGCAGGTTTAACCACAAGTCGACCTCGTCATCTCGGCGGCACGATGCGACGGGATGCATGGTGGCTGGAGTTGTTGCCCGTAGTTGTTCTGCTCGGTGCATTCGGACTCTATGCGACTCTGCGGGCCTTCGAAGGGACATATTACGAATGGGGGCCGTATCTCTCTCCGTTTTACTCACCTCTGATTGATCCCCATCATCGCTGGTGGCCGTTCTCTCCGGCGCTACTGATTTTGATTTGGCCCTTGGGATTCAGGGTCACGTGCTACTACTACCGGAAGGCTTATTACAGGGCTTTCTTCCTCGATCCGCCCGCCTGTGCTGTCGGTGAGAGCGGGAAGCATCGCTACCGGGGCGAGACCGCGTTCCCGTTTGTTCTGCAAAATCTCCATCGCTACTTTCTGTACGTGGGGTTTGTCTTTCTCTTCTTTCTTTGGCGCGACGCGTTGCGCGCTTTCGTTTTTGACGGGCGAATTGGAGTAGGAGTAGGCACTCTCGTCCTGTTGTTTAACGTCATCCTGCTGACGACTTACGCCTTGTCTTGCCATTCGCTGCGTCACATCGTAGGGGGAAAGCTTGACTGCTTTTCGTGCGTGGCGTTCGCAGGCCCGCGTCATTCAGTCTGGCGCTGGTTGAGCGTTTTGAACGAGCGCCACATGTTGTATGCCTGGATCAGCCTCATCACAGTGGGCCTTACCGACCTTTATATCCGGCTGGTGGCCAGCGGCGCAGTTCGAGATCTGAGACTATTGTGACCACCGAGTACGAAACTCACGACCACGATGTCTTGATCATCGGCGCCGGTGGCGCGGGCCTGCGTGCGGCTCTGGGAGCGCTCGAACAAGGCGCGAAGGTGGGCGTGGTTTGCAAATCGCTTCTCGGCAAAGCGCATACCGTCATGGCGGAGGGAGGAATCGCCGCCGCGATGGCCAACGTAGACAGCGCGGACGACTGGCGCACTCATTTTCGCGACACCATGCGCGGCGGCAAGCTGCTCAACAACTGGCGCATGGCCCAAATCCACGCCCAGGAAGCTCCCGATCGTGTGCGGGAACTCGAACAATGGGGAGCACTCTTCGATCGCACGCACGACGGACAGATTCTGCAGCGCGCCTTCGGCGGTCACACCTTTCGCCGTCTGTGCCACGTTGGCGACCGCACCGGCCTGGAAATGATCCGCACTTTACAGGACCGCGGCGTGCAATTGGGCATTGACGTCTACATGGAATGCACGATCACCCGCCTGCTGAAAGATGGCGATCGCGTCGCCGGCGCATTCGGATACTGGCGCGAGCAGGGCCGATTCGTGGTGTTTCGGGCCAAGTCGATCGTCATGGCCACCGGCGGTATTGGCAAAGCGTGGAAAATCACCTCCAATTCGTGGGAGTACACCGGCGACGGAATGGCGCTAGCTTACGACGCCGGCGCCGAGCTGATGGACATGGAATTTGTGCAGTTCCATCCCACCGGCATGGTGTGGCCTCCGGGAGTGCAGGGAATTCTGGTCACCGAGGCGGTCCGCGGCGAGGGAGGCGTTCTCCGCAACAAGTCGGGCCAGCGCTTCATGGAGAAGTACGATCCCAAAAAGATGGAGCTTTCTACCCGCGACGTGGTGGCGCGAGCGATCTATACAGAAGTACGCGAGGGCCGTGGAACGGAACACGGCGGAGCCTATCTCGATATCTCGCAAAAGCCCGCCGACTATGTGAAGAAAAAACTGCCCAGCATGTACCACCAATTCAAGGAACTCGCGGATGTGGACATCACGAAGGGCCCGATGGAAGTCGGACCGACCTGCCACTACATGATGGGAGGCATCCGCGTCGATGCGGAAACCGCAAAGTCCTCGCTGGCAGGACTCTTTGCCGCGGGCGAGGCAGCAGCCGGACTCCACGGCGCCAACCGGCTGGGAGGCAATTCTCTTTCGGACCTGCTCGTCTTCGGCCGCCGCGCGGGATTGGCTGCAGCAGAGCACGCGAATAAAACACCGACTGCATCCATAGACTCTGGCCAGATCGACGAGGCGGCACGCGAGATGTTGGTTCCCTTCGAGCGCAAAGAAGGTGAGAGTCCGTATACGATTCATCGCGATTTGCAGGAGACCATGCAGAATCTGGTTGGCATCTTCCGTAATAAAGAAGATCTGCTTTGCGCATTGGAAGAGCTGGAAAAATTGAAAGAGCGCGCCGGACGCCTGAGCGTCGAAGGCTCGCGTTTGTTCAATCCGGGCTGGCATCTGGCGCAGGACCTGAAGGCCATGCTGACTGTTTCCGAAGCAGTTACTCGCAGCGCACTTGCGCGCGAAGAGAGCCGTGGAGCTCACAGCCGGATCGATCATCCCGGCCTCGACCCAATCTGGGGGACGAAAAACAATGTGACTGTCCGCGAGGCGAGCGCGATGGGGTTGCGCCAATCACCGGTGCCGGAATTGCCCAGCGACCTAAAGCAACTTGTTGCGGAAGAGAAATAGACCTAAGTAAAAGAAATAGCGGAGGCACGATGGCGGAAGCAATCTTTGAGGTGTTCCGCGGAAACCGCGAAGGTGGGCAGCCCGCCACGTACCGCGTCCCCATTGCCCCGGGGATGGTCGTACTCGATGCCCTCCATCACATCCAGGCACACCAGGCGCCCGACTTGGCGGTGCGCTGGAATTGCAAAGCAGGCAAGTGCGGCTCGTGCTCGGCAGAGGTCAACGGCCGGCCTCGGCTCACTTGCAAGACGCGGATGGACGCGTTGCCCCTGGATAAGCCCATCACCGTCCACCCGATGAAAGCATTTCCCGTGATCAAAGATCTGGTCACCGATGTTTCCTGGAATTACCGCGTCAACAAGAAAATTCCTCCGTTTGAGCCACGCCCCGGCACTGAATGGAAAATGTATCAGGAAGATGTGGATCGGGTGCAGGAGTTTCGGAAGTGCATTGAATGCTTCTTGTGCCAGAATGTGTGTCACGTTCTCCGCGAGCATGAGGAGAAAGAGCATTTTGGAGGGCCGCGGTTTTTCGTCCGGGTCGCGGCGCTTGAGATGCATCCTCTCGACTCGAAGTCCCGCACCCAAATGCTCAAGGACGATCTCGGCATCGGCCTGTGCAACATCACCAAGTGCTGCACCGAAGTGTGCCCCGAGGAGATCCACATCACTGACAATGCGATCATTCCGTTAAAAGAGCGCGTGGTCGACGAATTTTATGATCCCGTGCTCATGCTGGTCCGGAAGATCCGCGGGGCGTAACAAGGCGAGGCGAAGAGACATAGATTGAATCGGGCTGACGTACGAAGGAGGTCCCATGGAGTTCAAGCTGAAGGCCATCTCAAAGGCCGGTATTCCGGAAGCCATCTCGAAAGCCGAGCTCTACCGCTCGCTCAATGAACCGGAAGAGGCGGAATCGATCTGCCGTGACATCCTGGCAGTCGAGCCCGAACATCAACTGGCGCTCCGCCTGCTTGGCCTTGCGATTACGGATCAGTTCTGTGGAGACGCCTCGGATCGTTCTGCCGAAGTAGAACATCTTTTTGAGAGACTCGTCGAGCGCTATGAACGCCTCTATTACACAGGTCTCCTGCATGAACGGCGAGCCAAGGCGCAAATGCGCGTGGGACGCACGCCGCACACCCTCACCCCGCTGTTCGAAGAGGCGATGCGCTGCTTCGCGGAAGCAGAAATGATTCGTCCGCCGCACAACGACGACACTATTCTTCGCTGGAACCGTTGCGCGCGGCTGCTGCAAAGCCATCCTGGCTTCCATGAAGGCCAAGAGAAAGAGGGCGAGACACTCGACGCCTTTGATAGCTCACCAATCTGAACTTACTTGATGGCTCCTCCCACAGTCGAGAATTGTCGTTCTGTCCTCGATTGGCTTCGTCACGTAGAGTGAAAATGCGTGCCGTCCAAATTCTCAAGCCAGGCGTTGTAGCAGTTGATCGCATAATTGTTAACCTTTGAGAGTTTGGGGACAACGTGTCCAGAGAAGGACGCTGTTGCTCAACGGCTTCCCTCTCACACCAAGCAGACTGAGGATGCCCTCGGCGGCTGAAGCCGCGGTCGATTTGCGGGCACTTACGGCGCGGCTTGAAGCCGCGCCCTTTCAAAGCAAAAGCAAGAGTCAAGCCCTTTCAAAGCAAGATCGAAAGCCGAGTTTTTCCTCCCGCTGCTAGATATCTCGCTCAGAGCAGCCTCCTCCACGATCAAGAACATTTATGATCATGGATCGCGCTGGCAGATGGTGGACGTAAACATTCAGAGAGATTTTGGAGGCGAATGGTCGGAGCGATCGATATTGGAGGGACGAAGATTGCGGTGGGAATCGTGGATCCGGAAGGCAAGTTGCTTTACCGTTGCGAATCGGCGACACAGGGAGACGGGCCTTTCGAAGGCGCGCTCGATCGCACGGTCGCCATGCTGCGGGAGGCCGTTGCCAGCACAGGGGTGAAGCTTCTAGGCATTGGAATCGGATCCACGGGGCCGGTTTATCCGTTCACCGGCGAAATCGGCGACGTGAGTTTCTTTCCTCATTGGAGAGGGCAAAACCCAGTCAAGGACTTGGAGAAGATATTCGGCGTGTCCGTGGCGCTCGAAAATGATGGGGATGCCGCCGCCCTGGGCGAAGCCGGATGGGGTGCGGGAAAGAATAAGTCGCGGCTGATTTATGTGACGGTGGGGACCGGCATTGGAGCTGGCATCATTCTTGACGGGCATGTCTACCGCGGTGTGGACGAATCGCATCCCGAAATTGGCCATCACGTGATCGATGGTTCCGGGCCGCCTTGCGCGTGCGGCTTCCGGGGATGCTGGGAATCACTGGCGGCGGGTCCGGCCATGGTCAGCTGGCTGGAAAATAATACGCCGCGCGAGTATCCGCATCGTGGGGCGCTGACTGCCAAGCGAATTTGCGAATTGGCGCGTGAGGGCGACGATTGGTCCCAGCGTGCCGTCGAACGGGAGGCGCACTTTCTGGGGTTGGGCCTTGCCAACTTAATCACACTATTCGTGCCGGACGTGATTGTGCTTGGCGGCAGTGTGATGAAAAGCGCCGATCTCTTTCTGGGTGAGATACGCAAGGTCATTGCCGCCAGTTGCCGCTTCGTTCCTTACGACAAGACAGAGTTGGTTTTGGCCTCGCTCGGCGAGGATACGAACCTTATCGGCGCGGCCAGGGTGTGGTATCACCGGTTCGCTTCCGCTGCGAGAACATCGTGCTAACTGAGTTTTCAATAATCGAAGGCGAATATCTTCGCGACTTGCTGGATCAGCCCCGCGCTCTCGAAGACACACTGGCTGGACTAGAAGAACTGGAGAAGTTGCGGGAACTTGCCGCACGTCTCCGCGGAGGAGAGTTTAAGACCGTAGTCCTGACCGGCATGGGCTCCTCGTTTCATGCCCTTCATCCCTTGCAACTGGAAATGACGAACCACGGACTTACAGTGGTCATGGCCGAGACCTCCGAATTGATCCACTACATGAGACGGTTGTTTGATCCGAAGACGCTCATCGTGGCGGTCTCACAATCTGGACAGAGCGCGGAAGTAAACCGGCTTCTCGAAATCAATGGCAGCAAGTCACCGGTGATTGCGATTACCAATACCGCAGGCAGTCCGCTGGCAACGCAAGCCGATGCGACGGTTCTGACGCAAGCGGGCAAGGAATTTTCGGTATCGTGCAAGACGTATCTGACCGCGCTGATGGCGTTGCATTGGCTGGGCGACATCTTCTGTGAGCGTGATCTGCGCCACACACGCCACGAACTGAAACAGGCGGCTCCTGCGGTTCAGTCGTATCTCATGGGATGGAAAAATCATGTGCAGACCCTTGCCCAATTGCTTAAAGGAATGCGCCAGCTGTTCCTGGTAGGACGGGGACCATCGCTCGCTGCGGTCGGCACCGGGGCCCTCATCGTGAAAGAGGCCGCGCACTTCCATGCGGAGGGCATGAGCAGCGCGGCTTTTCGCCACGGTCCTTTCGAGATGCTGAGCAAAGATACATTTGTACTGGTTTTCTCCGGAGACGGCCGGACCCGTGATTTGAACCGGCGTCTGCTGGAAGATGTTCGTGAGCGGCAGGGAAGAGCCGAGTGGGTAAGTGAAGATGCAGTATTCCCGGCCTGCAGTTTGCCAACTGCACCCCGGACGATTCAGCCCATACTCGAAATCCTCCCGGCGCAAATGATCACCCTGGCGCTGGCCGCACAAGCTGGGCGGGAGGCGGGCCGATTCGATTTTGCGACCAAGGTGACCACGACGGAATAGGGCGCGGGCTGCGCGCCGCATTGCGCCGACTTCTGTAACTCCGACGAATATGAAAGAGGGAAGCGGGTTATAATTTTTATCCGGATATGCAGAACCCGCGTTACGCGCTGGTAGCTTACATCACGAGTCCGGTGGGAGAGTTCGTGGAGAACCTGCGGCGGGAGCTGCATCCCGATCTGCCTCATCTGGCAGCGCATCTTACTCTGCTGCCTCCACGAACGATCGAGGGAACCGAGAACGCTGCGCTCCAGACTTTGGAAAAGGTGTGCGGAAACGCAGAGCCCTTCGAGGTCAGCCTGGGCGGCATGGAGACTTTTATCCCCGTTACACCGACCGTGTACATCCGCGTGGACCACGCCGCCTCTCGCATGCGTGACCTGCATGACCAATTGAACACCCAGGGCCTGGCATGCAAAGAGGAGTGGCCTTATATTCCACACCTCACCATTGCGAAGATGCCCGGCCAGCAACCGGCGCAGGATGCATTGAAAATAGCCTGCGAGCGCTGGGCGCAATATGCGGGCAGCCGCAGCATCCTGCTGGAAAAGTTGACGTTTGTGCGCGAGCAGGCGCCAAATTGTTGGCAAGACGTAGCTCCCGTGCATTTGGGGCGCACCCTGGTTTCGCGCTAATCGGTGTTTGCTCTAGTCCGGTTGCCTTTCGTTTGATTCACCTCATCCGTAACCCATCTTTGGTTACCAATTCCCGCTTCCCGTTTCCGGTTTGCTCATCTCCAGTTACCCCGGTCAGACGTTCATGGCCTTAGGTACATTTCCCTCCCGTGCATTGCGAAGCCGCTCCTCGCACTGTAGATAAGAGATGAGGCACCGGTTCGGATAACCCTTCCAGTGCGAGGTTCGGCGCGGGTTTCCGGGGAGAGCAGAGGAACATGCAGATCGGAGTTTACGGTTCGGGGTACCTGGGAACAGTGATTTCGGCCTGCCTGGCGGATTTTGGTACACCAGTTTCCTGTTGTCATCCCGATCGCACGCGCATGGTGGAGATGGCGCAAGGCAACGTTCCGTTCTTCGAAAAGAACCTCAAGGAAATTATCCGGCGGAACGTGCGGGCCGGACGGCTTATGTATTCGACCGATATCGAATCGTTTGCGCGCAAGACTCATGTCATCTTTCTGGCCGAGGATAGCGCTGAAAATCTAAGCGACATTGTGCTGCGTATCGCCCGCCTGGCGACAAAGCCTCCTGTTCTGACCATCGTGACGCCCGTGCCGGTGGGTACCGCGATGGCGCTCGAAAAAACCCTGAAAGACGCGAACTTGAAGGCAACGATTGTGTCGCAGCCAATGTTTTTTACCGACGGATGTGCGGTAGAAGATTTTAACTGGCCGGACCGGCTGATTCTGGGATCGAGTTGCAACGAAGCCGTGCAGACTTTGAAACAGATTTTTCATCCGCTGGTAATGCGGGGCGTGCCCGTGATTGTGACCAACCAGGCGACCGCGGAACTTGTGAGAGAAGCGGCCACTGCTTTTGTGGCTACGAAGATATCGTTCATCAACGAGGTGGCGGCGCTGTGTGAGCGGGTGAACGCCGACGCCGTGAACCTGGCTCTCGCCCTGGGACTGGACAAAAAAATCGCCCCTCGGTGCCTGCAGCCCGGAGCCGGCATGGGCGGAGTATTCGCGGAGTCCGACATGGATTCGCTGGCCGCGCTGGCGCAGGCGAATGGCGTTCCGCTGAGAGTTCTGAGCGCGGCGCGCGATGTGAACCACACGCTGGCGGAACGACTGGTCGAGAAGATCTCCCACGTACTGAACTCGGTGGAGAATAAAGACGTGGGCATTCTGGGCCTATCCTTCAAGCCGAATACGAATTCTGTTGCCGGGTCATCGTCCGTGCGGCTGGCAGAGACGCTGGTCTCGAAGGGCGCCCGCGTGCGGGCCTACGATCCCGTGGCGATTCCCGAAGCTAAGATTCGGCTGAACGGGTCAGTGCGTTACTGCGATTCCGCCTACGCTGCGGCCGAGGGTTCGGACGCGCTGGTGGTGGGAACGGGTTGGCCTGAGTTTCGCGCGCTGGATTTCGACCGCATCAAGCACCTGCTCAAAAAGCCTGTCATCGTGGATACGAAGAATCTGCTCGATTCGACGCGGCTCCGCGCTTTGGGATTTGAGTATGTGGGCGTGGGGCGCGGATAACTCAGCTCTCAGCTCTCAGCGTGGCAATCCCCTGATCTTTTTTTGTTCTTCTTCCGGTTTTCTTGAATCCTTGTTTTTTCCTCTGATCTACAATTTTTTTAAGCCTTTGGTGGTGCTTTTAGCTGGGGAATGATCACTCCCACCACGGGCGCCAGTCCTGGGCTATCCAGGGTAGCCTGCAAACGCCCGCCATCAGATGTCCCTGCTCGCCTCTCACATGGGATGAAAGCAGGGGCCGCGAGGTGTCCGGAACTGCGCGGCGCCACATCCTGGCCTACATCTTCCAAAATAGACAGGCGCGGGCGCATGTGGCTAGGTCGCAGGTCACAAGGCTTTTGCACAGGGCCCTGACGCGGTGGCATCTATGGCGCCGGCACTGTGTTCGAGGTAAAGCCTTGGTCGAACGACGCGAATTGGAATGACGGGATCTCAGGAAGGCCCCCAGTTCTGACAGCCGCGAAATTCAGTTGCTATAATCAACAGATGCGGTGGGAATAGCTCAACTGGTAGAGCACCGGACTGTGGCTCCGGCGGTTGCGGGTTCGATTCCCGTTTCCCACCCCAGATTTTCGAACGAACGTAGTACATTTTCCTTTCTGGCGTGGCGACTGATTTGTTCTGAGAGCCTTCGTGGCCCCGTAGCTCAACTGGATAGAGCATCAGACTTCGGATCTGAGGGTTGGGGGTTCGACTCCCTCCGGGGTCGCCACTACTACATGATTCCTATAGAGGCAACCGAACGGTTTTAGCGTTGCGTAGGTGGGCCGGTAGGGTCAATTTCGTATAGAGGCTGCTGATGTTTTTCCTGCCCCCGTTTTTCAGAGCGTCCTTACGGATTGCAGTGTAAGCAGCCCCGGATCTCATTCTTTCCCGTCCTTTGCGCAGCCACAAATGCTCTGTCCCTGTCCGTGAAGGTCATCCAACCATCAATCTTCCGGCTTACATCAGGGTGTATTCCTTGGCCGTCATTCGAGAAGGGACAGCTTGACCTGTGAACGATTGCCTTATTATGGACGTAGTTAACGTAAACGTTGTACATAGGGGAACACTCCTAGGCCCCTTTTAGCATGAACGGGAGTTGCCGTCTACGTCCAGTGGGATTGTGGAAAAGGCTTTGGAGTGGTGAGAAGAGTTACGCGAAATGGGTCAAGGGAAGGCAGGACCGGCTAGACAATCTCGTTACCGAATCTTGGGCTGGCCCTACTTGGTGATAAATTTCAGAGCTAACCAGAGAACGTGAAAGGACTCGAAAATCCCTCCGATTCCGGCCGCGATAATTGACGCTTTGATTAGCGGGTGTTCGGCAAGCAGGTCCTTGAAAAACATCCCGAGCCTTTGAAATTCTTCCGATGTCATCCGTGCAGGTGTATAACCCGCGCCTGTATCTTTAGGTGACATTTTGTATCACCTGAACAATCACACGGCCATTTACGCCGGGCAGCTTGGAAAATTCATACCCTGTGACTGGCGCTCCACTCAATATCGTCTTGGCACGCAATTGGAAGAACCCAATGTATGTGTCAACGTCATTCGGCTGGAACTCGGTCGCAAAACCTTTATCCGGAAACAGAGTGAGAATTTGCTCAGTTCTACCGTTGTCTAGATGGACTACGGGCAGAACTGCTAAGTAGAGTACGTTTTTCGTCATGGCATCTTTAAGTATACTGTCTCAAACTCTTCCAGCATGAAGCAGCGAAGGCCAGCGTGCGAATCGCCCTCAGATCATCAGGGACCAACGTAACGTCCACCTGCTTTCAATCCCACGCTTCATCAGAACATTTGTGGCCTTTGAGAAAAGCAGCCCGAAGTATAAAGCCTGATAGTCTACTCGGGGTTTTGGTCAACACGGCTGGACTTGACACAAATAGGTGCGCGATGTTCGACTTCCCCACAATGTATAGAGATCCAACTTTGATAGCTAATTGGGCAGTCGCTTTTGGGACACTGGTTCTGGCCGTCGTTGCCATATTTCAACAATGGTTCCAAAGACTCATTGTGCGTCCTCGATTGCACCTGAATGCACGGGTTGCACGGCCCGATGCTGAAAAAACAAGATTGCGTATCCAATCACTTGACATGCCCGAGCTGGGCCTAAGTTCCAGAACGGTAGCAGAGGCGAGCGTGTACTATTTCCGCTTTGCGATCACAAACAACGGCAATGCCGCTGCACACGATGTTCAGGTTTATTTAGGTTCTGTCGAGCGCCTTCGGGCGGACAAGAAATATGAACCTGTGGAGCGGTTTACCCCCATGGGTTTTAAGTGGTCGCATACGGGCTTAACTACAAGGGCTATTCTCCTACCCAAAATGCCACCGATCCTTTGTGACATGGCGCACATTAGCGACCCAAGGGCGAAGATATACACGCGCGACGACCTGCCGGGGCTCCCTGATGACACTCCGCTGTTGAGTTTGGACCTTGAGGTTCAGGCGAATTCAAAGGGTTATCTTCTTGAGCCGGGCACGTATCGGTTTCGTTTGACGCTCGGCGCTTCTGACTACTCTCCACAGAACTACGAGTTAGAGGTTGTGTTCCAGGGGAAGTGGCATGACGACCCAGATAAAATGTTCAGCGAAGGTTTCGGAATGCGGCTGCTTTGAGTCCGTGCCGGTCTTCGAGTCATTACTAATAAATTCCCCACACGCCGATAGCGGTTTTCTCTTCGGCCATTCCGCGACGACCTTCCCGTCCCGTAGCTTTTGAATAATCATGTATTCACAGTAACGGGCGTCCTTCGCCTCCGCAAATTCCTTCGGGAACACCCGGAAGTATAAAGGTCCGTGGCCCCGTAGCTCAACTGGATAGAGCATCAGACTTCGGATCTGAGGGTTGGGGGTTCGACTCCCTCCGGGGTCGCCATTTTTTCTCCAATGAGTAACTCGGGCTACTCCCGGTGCACTATGGTGCGGCGGCTGGTTGTGAGATAGAATTCGCCATTCCCGCCGGGAGCGCGGCCGGGCTCGGCATTACGCAACCATGAAGTCCATCTTCAATTC
>WNFG01001041.1_pt1 | contig 27791 bp, 16 predicted proteins | sample 5400431 | NCBI WGS metagenome assembly WNFG01 (sample SAMN13153346, study PRJNA577476) | soil metagenome | isolation source: 120 cm saprolite under Douglas fir tree site 2 hole 3 replicate 2 | place: USA:California | collected 2015-04-18 | reverse complement strand
CGACTTCCTCTCCTGGCTCCAACGGCGAGGTTGTGCGGCGAACGATACACCGGGCTTTAAACGGAAATTGCAAGGTATCGTCAAGATAGTTGTACCAGCCCATCGCTTGTTCCTCAGAGTCATGCGCATCCACAACGATTTCCCAGTTGATGCGTTGTTCGCGTGCTTCATCTTTGGCTTGATGGGTCATATTGGGAAACTCCTTCATATTATTTATAGGACTGCAGTCTTGCTACGATTAAAGCATACTCAATTCGCCCGAGGAAAACAATCTTCCGCGTTCCTGATCTCTGTGTTGCTGCAAGCAGGAGATGAACGTGTTACCATAGAGGGGATCGTGCAACAGTAGCGGGGAACCCTCCCGCACTGTCACACAAGAGTAAAGCACACGCCAGACACGCAAAGAGCACCAGATGACCATACCGACATAGGAGACAAACAGTGGAAAGAAAACCATTTAGAATCCTCGCCGTAGCGGGCAGCCTGCGGCAGGGTTCCTTCAATCAAGGGCTGCTGCGCGCCGCAAAGGAGGTTGCGCCCGAGTGGGTCGAGGTGCAGTTCTTCGACATCAGCCAGTTGCCTTTCTTCAACCAGGACGTCGAGGCCACCGGGGACCCTGAGCCAGTCCGCCGGTTCAAGGATGCCATCGCCACATCAAACGCCGTCCTGATCGCCACCCCTGAGTACAACGGTGTGGTACCGGGTGTGCTCGCCAACGCCATCGACTGGGCCTCGCGACCACCAGGTCGCAGTGTTCTGCGTAACAAACCGGTGGCATTGATGGGTGCGGTCCTGGGCCAATCGGGCTCAGCAAATGCACAGGCCGCCTTGCGTGGGGTGCTCGGTCGCATTGGTGCCATCGTGGTACCCGACCCGCAGGTGCTGGTGCCACGGGCCTCCAGACTATTCAACGAGCAAGTGGACCTGCATGACGAGGGCACGCGCGAGGAGATCCGCCAGTTGGTCGAGGCGATGGTCCACTGGTGCCGGCGCGTCCAGCCCGAAGAGCCTGTCAGCACGCAGCCGGTGACTGCTTCGTAGGCGGGTGCAAAGGAGATATGGCGCAACTGTGGCGCGTTTGCTCCGTATTTTTTTGACGCTTTTCGTTTGTTTATGTGCTAACCCGGCAGCGAGGGGTACGGCGGGCGACCATAAAGGACTTTGCTGGCGAATGCTACAAGGAGTGCACGTCGGCAGGGCAGGGGCAAGCCCAGCCCCTACTCTACACGGGTGGGTCGGCTTGCCAGGCCGTCTAGAGTAGGGGCGATCCCTTGCGGTCGCCCTGTGTACGGGCACCATTGCGTAGTGTTCGCATTCGCCAGCAACGTCTAAAGGCCCTCCCAACCACGCTTCACCTCCCTCGCCCCTACGGGCAACGATCAAAATGCGGTTCGTCGAACAACATGAAAACACGCACCTGTTACCATAGCTATTCCATTTCGGCTTTTTGTATCCAGTAATTTGCTGTGGCCGTTGCAGATTCTTGGTGCCTCATCACCCATGGGATGTGCAACGAGATGCACCGCTGTACGCCGCGTCAGCGGCAGAAACTGAGCGCAACACATGTTGCTGAGGCTGTTGGAATGCCTCATGTACCTCTTCTCTTGTCACTCTTCGGCTCCCGCTCTTAGAGGTCCAGTATGGATGACATCAGTCAAACGACGGTGCCAGTCTGCATCGCGCCACATCCCGACAAATTGTGGACCACAGAAACTGCTGGTTGCCATCGCCACCCATCGTCCCGTTGCGGAAGCTTGTCGCACCCCATACTCACACAGTTCTTTCACCCATTCCCAATTGAGCAACGGCCAATCCTTATAATTTATTACCCCCCAGCACTCGGTTGTTATCAAAGGCTTCTGCGCGTAACGCGACCATTCCACTGCGAGTTCGATGCCGCTGCTGAGTGCCTTCTTCCAGTGTTCTGGACGTGATCGATAGAGTGCTTCCGCTTTTTGCACCATATTTTCGTACCCTGTCGAATCGTCAAACTCGTAATGATAGCCTACTTGTTGATCGAAATCACTCCACATGGTCATGAAGATGTGCAGTTCAAGAAAATCAAGGAAAGAAACATCCTGCTCCTTTTCGTACTCAGAAATAAACGAGAAGCAATAATCCAGTTCAGGATACGCTGCACGAACCACTGCGATGGCCTCCGACATCCAGCGTTTTCCTTCAGGAGTGCCCCGTGCAATTCTGTCTTTGTCGCTGGCTTGTGGAGAGAAAAAAGGAGCCCAGAGATGCGAAGGAAATTCATTACAGAGATCGACATAAAGAATTGTGTCCAGTAGACCTGCGTCAGCAATGTTCTCAAGGGTTTGTTGCCAGACACCCCCCAGATCCTGCGGTGTTTTAATCAGCAGACGCTTATCGTCGCGATCTTGCCTGAACCAGCTTGAGAGCGCAACCTTGATAGCTCTTTCTCTGCATTTCTGAAGAAATTGATTGAGAGCCGGTTGAATGCTCACCCTGTTGAGGGCGGGACTTCCCCATACCTGCTGGTTCCAGACCGGCAGAAGTTCCCACTCTCTGTGTGGGTCACTGGCTAAAAGATGGGGGTAGGGATCGATACGCACGGCGTCATAGCCACGCTCTTTTAATTCGTCCAGAATCAGGTCCCAATCCTCGTATCCCGCTCCCGGCCAGCGACGCTCAAGCCAGGAGAAATCCCACATGGTAATAGCCAGGGGGTAGGTAACGTTCGCGATCTGCATAGGAAAAACCTCCAGTTCTTTGGCACAACATTTCTTCCGTCTCAGCCGTTTCTGATAGACGTCTCTACACAAGAGAGGACATATGCCTTTCGATGCCAGATACATCACGTTCCTTCTCTTTACTACAGCCTCTTCCTTGTTTGACACAAGGAACTGTAGCATAGTACTTCTCTTCTGTGAAGTACAAACGAAAAAGTGCTATACTTACCTGGAAGTAAATTTTGGAGGAAGAGCATGACAAAGCACCGACAGACTCTGGAAGACAAGGTGGCAGGCCAGCTCAATGCGATTGAAGGAACGCGTCAGGGATTGGAAGTAGTTTCAGGGAAGTGGACGATTCTGGTTGTGTTTGCTCTCAAACAGGAACAGAGGCGACTGAGCGATTTGCAACGGATGATCGAGGGAATCTCACAGAAAATGTTAATCCAAACGCTGAGAAAATTAGAATGGTATGGCCTGGTGGAACGTACCGTGTATCCGGTTGTTCCACCCAAAGTTGAATATGCGTTAACTCCACTGGGCTTCACACTCCTTGAACCGTTATATGCCATCTGCCACTGGACAGATGACCACTGGGTTCAGATGCAGACAGCTGCTCAACAGTTTCAAGAAAAGGAGAAAAAAGGACAATAGCAGGAGTATGAGACAACAACCAGGAGGTATCTGTGGGAGGCACTCGACTTGGCCCTGTAACGAGGCTGAACCGACAGCGCTGTCAGGTTATTCGGATAGGCACTTAGTACATTCACGCAACTTCTGCGGGATGGAATCTGCTCACCAAGAGTGTACAATGCCTAGAAAGTTAGTTGATTGTACTTAGTGGTGCATTCGGCAAAAGCATGGTAGAATAGAAAGGAGGAACAAGCAAAGAGAGCAGGAAGGAGCCAGAGATGCGAACGCCGTTGTGCTTACGCCCCTTCACGCCAGAAGAGCAGCGGGTGATCGCGAAACTGTCGCGTTCGCAGACCGCCTCGGCGCGTCTGGTGGAACGGGCCAAGATTCTGCAGTTGGGAAGGGAAGGACAGAGCGTGCCACACATTGCCGAGGTGCTGGGCCTCCATGAAAACACGATCCGCAAGTGGTTCAAGCGCTTTGAGCAGGCCGGGCTAGCAGGCTTAGAGGATGCCCCGCGTTCTGGTGCGCCTTCGCGCTACACAGCAGAGCACAAAGCGCGCGTGCTGCAAGCCGCACGCACCCGGCCCAGCGAGTTGGGCCTGCCCTACGGCAGTTGGACCTTCGAGCGGCTGGCTGCCTACGTACGTGAGCAGCTGGGCCTGCCAATGAAGAAGACGCGCATCTTTGAGATCTTGCAGGAGGAAGGCTTGCGCTGGCGCAAGCAGGAGACCTGGTTTGGGGAACGACTCGACCCGGAGTTCGTGAAAAAAAGGGGGCCATCGAAGCCCTCAGAACAGAGCCTCCAAGCAACAGCGTCATCCTAGACATCGATGAGATGGGGCCGGTGGCGGCCAAGAGCTATGTGGGCCAGGAGGCGATCGACGTGAAGGTTCGTCCAGCCGAGCGGGCCAAACAAGAGATCGATTATGGGCGCAGAGCCAAGGGCTACGTGTATGGGGCGTTGTGGGAGACCACCGGGGACTGCTGGACGCAGTGCTACCCGCGCCGCTGCACCGTACATTTTGTGGACTTCCTCTGCTACGTGGACGAACACATCCCAGCCGACAAAGAGCGCATCTACGCCATCATGGACAATCTGCAGATGCATCATTGCCGCGACCTGCTGCTGTTCATGCTCCATCATCCGCGCTGGGAGTTCGGAACTTGATCGAACCCTGGTGGAAGGTCCTGCGTTCGCTCGCGTTAAAAGGTCGACGCGGGGATCACCTGGCAGCAGGTCGAGGATGCGGTTGAGGCAGCTACGGCCTACTGGAATGCGCATAAGCATCCCTTCGTTTGGGGGAGGCGACGTCGTCATCAGCCACCTCGTTGCTCCCAGAAGTTCTCCTTCAAAGTCAAAGTAATGCGTATTTAGCGAATGCACCACTTAGTCTACCACCTCCCTCCTTTGTGCAAAAAAAGAACCGCACCCACCTCACTACCTCACTGGTAGATAAAACCTAACCAAACCTATTAACATCTGTTAACTGACGTGCTATAATGCCCGCGGGGAACATAATTCGATTTATACAAGATAACACACGAGTTGTAGCAGACCACATCATCAGGGAGGGGAATTTAGAATTGAGACTTTTAGCCCGCTAACACTCTAAAATCCGCTCTTGAATCGGCCGTTGCTCGACTAGACAGGTATCGTATGGTCAAAGATGACTTATGGTCAGACCCTCCAGATGAGTTAGGTGACGCGGAGATATCTATCGAATTGGTTAAACACCAAACAGATATCTCTGCTGACAGTACCGCCATAGATTCCTCTAAGCCCGTGCTTAAAAAGACAGTGCTTATAAAAATCGCTGAGCCAAATGCCTCCACCTCGTATTTATTTAGGCAACTTGGACAAAATCATTTTTATGCCACTCGTGAAAACGCTGTATTTGAATCCAATTATCAGAAATCTGTATTGCCATCTCCTAATACAACAAGCACTGAAAAAAACGCAAAAGATAATAACCAGCTCGATATATCCTCTTCATCTAGACCCCTGGTACCTCGTGACCTACCAGTAACACCTGTACCAGCACCAATCATATTTGAAGATCTTTGGAGCAGTAACTCTGAGCCTCTCACTATAATGGAAGAACCTACTACATCAGAACAGCGGACTTTGGCTCCAACGGCAGAAATTGCTGAGATGGATTCAGGGTTGGAGCTTGAAGATGATCTCTGGGTTGACTCTGATGGTAATCTTCAGACTTCAGACGAAGATGAAGAGCTATTAGGGAATTGGAGCAGTAGTGAACAGGTCTTTATCCAAGAAGCTAACGATGCAAAGGCTTTGCTTGCCGATCCGCTACTGTCAGATTTTGAAAGTACCCCTCATCCATTTGCAGAGTTCGAGAACGAATCTACGTTGCGAGGTTTTGAACGGGCTGTTGAATCAGTTTTCTTATTAGATAGCTTAGAATTTATCGACATTGAGGCCGAACTAGCCGAGTTGGAGCGGATCGAAGCAGAGTCGGCTGCCCAGAAGCTTGAAGTTGAGCATGCGGTTGGCATCGTTACTAAGAGCGAGAGAGGGCAAGCTCCTGGTTGGATGGGTAGTAGCAGTGTCCTCTATATCAACTGGGAAGACAAGGAAAAGGCTGAACAAGATGCTCTCGAGCGTCTAGGGTATACGAACCTCAAATTAAGCGAGGCTACACGCACATTTGTTATTCAGGCTGCCCGTGCCTCTAAACTAACTCTTCGTCAGGAGCAGCTACTCACTACTCGGTTGGGTAATGCTCGTTCCCGATTGGCTCAACTACCCTGCCAAGATGACTACGAAGAGCAACGAAACGAGATCAAAGCTGAAATTACCGAGCTTGAACGGACTCTGGCCTACAATCTGCAATGGGTGGCAGTGAAGAAGGCTCCCCATTTTTTAGGTCAGGGTATTGAATTGGACGATCTCATCCAGTATGGGATGTTAGGGGTAATTGCAGGGATACGGCATTTTGATATTAGCAGAGGAGCTCGCTTGCTCCCTGCAGTTAATTGGTGGGTGTTTCAGGCCCTCACTCGTGCAGTGATCGAATATAAGCCTCTGATACGTTTACCAGTTCATATTCATGAATCGTTAGAAAATATAAAGAAACATCGCGCTGAACTGGAGAAGGTTTTAGGGCGTCCTCCCATACATGAGGAGCTTGCGTCTGCTGTTCAGACGCCTATAAAGCGTCTGAAAGAGCTTTTAAGTTTGCCCCAGACTATTTCGCTTGACCCTTACATAAGAGCAGAGTATATCAACGATGGATATTCTTTTCAGTCGGTAGAACAAGATTTCTCAGTAAGTGAAGACATCATAAATGATGAAATTAACGAGCTTGATATCGAGCAAGATGTAGATGCTATGTTACAATGTCTGACTGAAAGAGAAAGGCTGGTGATCGAGTTACGCTATGGCTTTGACGATGACGGCAGAGACGACCGTACTTTGGAAGAAATCGGCAAAGTTTTACATGTAACGCGAGAACGTGTTAGACAGATCGAAGAGAGAGCTATTAAGAAGATGAAGGGTACGTTACTTTTTTGAGAAATCGAAAATGAGATAGAAAGGCGGAGACTTTACGCAAAGCCGAGGCTCCAGATAAAAAATGAAGTCTAAAAAACAAAAATCGGAACAAAGAAAAACAAACAAATGACGTTAAACTTTTTTGCTTCTATAACGGCAGTACCTAGTGACTTTCGTAAGATAGAAAGTTCGTTAGCTAAAGTAAACTCAAATCTTGACCCACTAGCCCATGTGCTAACTACACCTCTTTTCCTGAATAAAGAAGCAATTGATTCGGTGAGGTGTTTCCAGGTAGAGCGCGGGAGCGAGGTCTGCTTTGATAGCGCTGGCTATTACGTACAGGTTGGAAAGATTGGCTACCATGAACTGTATATGAAACTGCTCCATTGCTACCGAGCCAATCGTTGGGCTGATCGGTATGTGTTGCCAGACTATGTTCCCTTGTCCAGCGATACATTTGAGCAAGTTGAAGAGAAAGTGCGTGAAACGGTCTATTACTCCTGTCTTTTCTTTGAGGAGATGCCGGATGAGTTAAAACCTAAGGCCATGCCTGTAGTGCATGGTCGAACACGGGCGCAAGTCGAGTATTGCCTTGAACACTACTTAAAGCTAGGTGTAGAATGGGTTGGCTTCGGCAGTTTTGGCACTTTTGGCAAAAATAACGAAACGAACGTGGCTACTCAGTCTGCTGTTGAAAATGCCCGTCTCGTAGTGAAGATTGCCACTGATCATGGTCTAAGGGTACACCTATTTGGATTAGGTGCACCAGCTTTGGCAGGAATGATACACAGCATTGGAGCAGCCTCATTTGACTCTGCTTCGTGGTTCAAAGCAGCGGGATTTGGACAGGTTCATTTACCACTCATGCGTGGCTATAACATCACTTACAATAACAGTTTGTCGGAGATACAAAAGGGTATTACATGGGATGATTTTACCCGGCTCAAACAGGTGACTCAGCATGATTGTATTTACTGTGCTGACTATCAAACTTTGGCCAGCCATAAAATGCACCGCGTTATACACAATCTTCTGGTCATCAACGAGTCAGTCAACATGCTTAATCTGGGTCAGTTTGATCGAGCTAGAGCTATTTATGAGCAAGGCTCAATTAAATACAAGGAAGAATATAAGCAATGGCTACCACTCCTAAGCTAACTTTTCATGTGGCAGTAGCGGCTACGCCAGCAAAAATACCTCATTTACTAAATGTTTTGCAGAATGCCGACTCGCCCATTTTCGATGGGAGTTTGCTGGATCAGATGGCGTTGGAGCAAAGCTCGGATGCGAACCGCTTTGATGAAGCTCGCATCTTGGCTGAGCAGCTTGGCTTAATAGAGACTACTAAAGAAGGTTTGCATATAACATGTCGTGCTGAGGTTATACTCACGAAACGGAGTTCGGTTCAATATGACTTGCTCCATTACTTATTCTATAATGCCTGGAGACCCGAAGAGCCTGCAAAACATGCTCGTTCATGGTTTTATCGCGCTGTTTGTGACAACCTGTGGGTTGTGCAAAATGCGAAACTTGACTTAGACACTCGCGATACTCTTACACAGCAATTAACTAACCAGGCCTTGGAAAACTTTCAAAGCGTGCTAGGTGTCTCTGGAGAAAAGATATCTATCGGCAGACAAACAATGGCAGGTGCACTGGTATGGTTGCGTCATTTGAAACCTGCTGTGCTAGAGGGGGAGAAAGTGGAAGAGTTTCACCGAAGGCAAGCTTGCTCTCCAGAGCTATTTTTATTAGCTCTCAGCCGTAGTTACCAGTTGAGCGGTTCGCAAATAGGCATGGACTTGCTACTTTCTCCACAAAGGCGCAATGAGATATGTCGACTGTGTCTGCTAGAGCCACTTCAATTCGACCGCATGCTAGATTGGGTGCTACCCACTTTCCCACAATTTATCAGCCAGGGAACTCGCTCTGGCTCCTATGGGCGGTTTGTTCGCTTGAATCACCTGGTGCAAGTAGAAGATTTGATGTAACTTGCTTGGGAGGAAATTGCTGTGCTGGAAGATGAATTGGAACAACTGGAGATTATCTTAGATAAAAAGCCAGTTATAGGGACATGGACTGCTCAGGATTTGCTTGAGCGGCCAGCGATGGTACGTGGCAACTACCTGAAACATGCCCGTTCATTTGTGCCGTTAGGTAGAGTAGGTGGCTCTAGCGATGAAGATCAGCTTACAGTTGAAGAGTATGAAAAACGCCTCATAAAGTTGGTCAGGGAGAAAGGGGCTGCCAAAGGTTATATCACAGCAGATTATGGTTACGGTAAAACCAGCACCGCTATTTTTATATGGCAACGGTGTGAGCAGGCTGAAATTCTTGCAGTGCCACCCTTCCAAATACAGCAACTACATCATCTCATTAGTGCCACTTATGGCTGGGTACGCTTCAAATTAGCAGGTAGTTATCCTCAATTGGTAGCTGAAGCCGAACAGATTTACAATCGCTATATAGACCGGGATATTGACTCGGAAGGACGTAATGAAAGTGAGCGCCAATTGTTGCGTCGACTCTATGAAGCGGGGAGCTATAATCCGAGATTGCGCGAACTTGATTATATCAAGTTTTTTGAGGAGATGACAGAACTGGCTCAAAAGGCTCACTATAGCGGTTTGGTTGTTATCGCTGACGAACTTCAGCAGTATTTAGAAGTGAATAGGGCTAGTGGGGATCCACTTGCTCCACTCTTCAATATTATTCAAGCTCTGATGACTCGCAAGGGAGAGTTACCCTTTGGCCTTTTATTTAGCATTGCACTCAAAGACCTGGGCTTCATGAACGATTATCGTGGTGATCTGGTTCAGCGTCTTAAAAGCGATAAACTAGCCCTGGATTTAAGCCTGATCTACAACCAGACTTTTGCTCAAGAGCTATGGAATCAGTTGGCGCGTGAATTGCAATTTAAATCTCTCAAAGATAAGATTGTACTTCCTGAAACCCTAGAAGCGCTCGGCCAGATTTCAGCGCGGCCCGATCTTGCTAATGGGCCGCGTACTGTTGTAGATGTCTTCCGCTTAATGAGCGGACGATTTAAGGAGCAAGGTAACAAAGCAGAACCCTTTCCCCCACTCGATTTGATTGATGCCTTCCTGAATGGTGATATCAGTTACGATAACACTGCGAAACTTCAGCAAGTAGTAAATAGTCATCTGACCCACCAGTTTGTGCGGAATAATGCGGACTACCAGAAGGCCATTAAGCTCATGGCCGCCTTCCCAATTGATGGATTGCCCGAATCTTATTTTGACAAGTATGGAGTGCGACCTGCTATTGAAGCTTTAACACAGGAGGCTCGAGGAGATATTGTTACTTTTGCGGGTGGTGGTTATGACACACAAGGCCAGCTACGTGAAACTCGCGCACTACTGGTAGGGTTGGAAGAACATAAGATCAACACAGATTGGCTTGCAACCACCATTCGGGAGTTTACTCGCAATTATAATGAGCAAGTTCAACAGATACGAGAGCTTGCGATTAAGGGCTTTCAGCAGTTACTTAGAAACGAGGTGTTCAAAGAGGGAAGTTGGAAGCTTCTTCGGGGCCTGGATCCGACTTTTAGCCAGAATCGAGCCTATATTTTCTTGGGTGCCTTTACCACTACTCGTAAGAACTACCCTGAGCGCCAATTGCAAGTCCGTATCATGGGGGAAGAGGAGAAGCTCCGCGATACCTTTGTTGACGGAGACCTGGCTTTTAACTTTGAACTTGCACTAAACATTGACCAACCTGAACAAATACGCCTCAATATCCCTGGTCAGATCACCTACTCGCACGATAAGACTATCACCTTTGTTCTCAACATGAGCCATCATAGTGACCTGGAAAACTACGGTGATCTCAGCAACACGCTAGGTGTGGCAGTAGCACCTTGGAAGATGACTCCGGCGCTCCTTCTAAGCCTCTATGCCTACTTGGACAAAAAACGGGAAGCGAATGTTATCCCCAAGGTGGATGACGAAGTTATTCGTAGCAACTTCCAGCCTATTTTGCTTGAACATGCTTTAAGGGAATTGCTTAATCGTGAACTCGGTAGCGAGGTTAATGCTAATGGAACAAGGATAATCGAAGAAGCTACACGACGTCAGTTAGAAGCCCACTATCCACAGTATAAAACATTAATAACTGCTCCCCAGTGGAAGCAAAATCTAAGAGAGTACCGGAGTACTTTAGATAGGTTACCTACGCCTTTTGAACGTCAAGGACAACAACTCTATGACAAGTCGAGGCAAGAATTAGCAAAAATATTTAATCGCTCAGTACCAGCCTTAGAAGCTTTCATCAATGTCAATCCTCTACTTATTAAGGAAGAGCATGGTGGCTGGCGCTTTCTGTTGCATCCGCTAGAAGCCCAGATTCTTGATCAGATTAAGGCTAGTCCTTTAACAGAACCTCCTCGGCCTCCTAATGGGAAAGCGCGTCCCTATGTTAAGCGTGAAGTGACGCTTAAAGCTGCTGAAAAGCTGGGCTACCGCGAGGATGAATTTGAGGAAGCCATCCACTTGCTGGAAGTGCGAGGACTTATCTCGCTAGATACTAAACGAACCAAGCTAATCGAGGAGATAACCCGCGTTCCGCAAGTAGAAGAATTACGTAGTTTACGGGAAGACTACCGAAACAGGTTAAAGATTGCAAAAGAAGCCCTACCAGATAATGTTCAGGTAGATAGCTGGATGAAAGAGGTAGAGGGCTCTGATAAGCTTATTGACCGTTTTGTCACTGCACCGGATGAAGTTAAACAGAGTGGCCTATCGAATTTGCTTCAGACACGCCAGCGTGACCTAGATAGGTTAATACAGGACGAGCAAGATCGGATGGCCCAGGATCTCAGAAGACGGATCCAACAAGGTATCGTCAAACAAGCCAATGCAGAGATGCTCCATCAACCCTTGAATGGGATTTTGTTTGCAGCTCAGTTGAATGCCCAACGCATGAGCCTTCTGAAAGAATACAGTGAGGTTGCAAGTAAAATTGAGCCACTTCAGGAGCAACTAAATGAATTGCTTCAGCAGGCTGAACAGCCGCTTCTTGCCGCAAGCGATCTACTGAGCTTGGTACAAGCCCACAAACGCTTACAAAGGGACATTCACCAACTAGAACAACGACAGGCACAGGTGAACGATTTGTTGCGCTATTATGGCCAAGTACGTCACCTCCTGAGTCAGGCACAAGCGCTACGGCAACGATTTCAGATCGTGCCTGCCGATCTGGCTGCTGCGTTTCAAAATGCGCTCGATCAGTGGTCTTTACTGATCACCAGCGAGCTAAGCAGTGATAAGCTCAACGGGCTTAACCGTGAACCTCGGTGGAGGGAACAGTTTGAGGTTATTCAACAGGATTTTGAGAAGCAATTGCAAGCTGAGCGAGATCGGTTTGCTGGCATTCAAGCAGATTACAAATCTCTCCTGAAGAATAAGTTTCCCACAGTGGAAATTTGGTCCGATGTGGTCTTTAATCCGACTGAACCACAAGATAGTTACACCAGATTATGGGATAGTGTACATGAAGTGTTGAAGCGGGTCGTCGAGCGAATCCGCCAACAGGTGCAAGAGGTATATGATCGGGCAGCACGACTACAGGGAGGCAGCTTATCGAATCTGCCGCCGACAGAGCGTCCTGCCTTACAGACTCAACTAGATGAATCGCTCGCTCGGCTAGCTGAATATAATGAAAGAACCAACAACTGGGTAGAGAGTGTAGGAGCTTCGAGCTTTATGAACCGTGTGCGAGAACGCGGCGCTACTACCTCAGCCGAAATCATGTTGAAGCCTGTAATCACGAACATAACTAAGCGAACTCAGGATTTGCCGGAAATCGAGCGTAGCATTGCTGAGATCGAGCAGAAAGTACTTGCATCCAGTTTGTCATCTGAGGAAGAGGACGCTCTAGCAGGTCTAATCACCTTACAGCAGCAAACAGCTATCAGTGACGGGGTTGAGCTAGGACTGTTACTTCAGGGTTTAGGTAACCAGGCAGATAGTTGGAAACTTATAGCACAGCTTTATTCCAAGCAACGTTTACGTATAAAAATAGCGCCAGTTATGTTTAACTAATCTACAAAAAGAGTCATGCACTTTAAACGATGGATAAATGCAAATGAATGCAGATGCAATAGTACCTGGACTGCTGCCAGAACCCAAATTACTACGAGAGGCATCTAAAGATTCCCATCTTAAAGAAGGAGTATGGGGGACTTCACCAGCTATTCTAGTAGCACAGATCGAGGATCTTGCCGCAGCAAAAAGGTTGGCGGATAAACATAAGCGTGAGTTAGGCTTTATCAATCGGACGATTCTGCAAAAAGCAATCGAGACCCATTCATTGCTGATAGCACCTTGTCCAAATATTGATAATTGTGTTGACGCTGAGCGTGAACTTGCTGGTATGGTACATTTTTATGTGCGGCGCGATAATGTAGTGACGCTCTACAATATTGTTGTAGCTGAGGTATATCAACATACGGGGCTCGGTCGACGACTTTTTGAAGAGTTAGTTAGATCAACCTGCTCACTGGGGAAAACACAGATTCGATTGAAGTGCCCTACTGAGTTACCCGCCAATCTTTTTTATGAACGGCTGGGCCTAAAGATCGTAGCTGTAGAACCAGGGAAACATCGTCCGCTCAATGTGTGGATATATGCTATTGACAATTAGCTGTAGGTACAAGCTAATTGCCTCTTGGAGAGCACCATGACAACTTCTATAACCGATTTGTCCAGTAAATCAATAGTATCTTTCTTGCGCGACTACCTGCAGCAACTCGCTCCACTTTTTAGAAATGTAGAGCTAACCCAACGTGCCTTGCCAGGCGCTCTGCGTGATAGAATGAATGCGTTACGTTATAGCTTACCGCCTGAATCATCGTTGCAAGCCTTTATGCTGGTTGGCTGCCAGGTTATACCACAGCTTGGCCCTGACAGCTTATCTTACTTTCTCTCCAATCACTCTCTGCCCCTTGCGAAATTTATGAGTGAGCCTCCATCGCATTTCGATTGCGTTCTAGTACCTGCCGGAAATGACGCGGGCGCTAGCAACTACATATTTTACTTTGCAGATAACCTGGTCCCTAGCGACCTCTACTATCTGCTCGCGCACGCTTATGGTCACATAGCGCTTGGTCATCTACGGAAGGGCGATCCATACAGCCATTACGACGTTCTTTCCGATTTGCAGTCACCTATCGGACCTCGTCGTCGATGGGACCGAGCAGTGCAAACGAAGCAACATCTCTGGTTCCAACTGCTTCCCGTTAATGGTGATACAACAGTACCAGAGGTTGCGCCAGTAGAATGGCAATTACCGGGCTTCGCAGAAGCTTTTGAACGGTTACAGAATAACCAGTTAGATGAATCCGCACTCGTAATACAAGCAGTTGCTTCACGATATGGAACTTACCTCCTTCAAGTCGATTTTGACATAGAACGCGATGCAGAACTGTTTCCGCACCAGAAGCGCGGAGCAGCAGAGTTGGCAGTACGCTTACAAAAGCTCGGTGTGGTCTTGCTTGCTGACTCTGTGGGTTTAGGCAAAACTAGAACTACAGCGACCTTAATCAAATTGCTTCGGCAGCATGAGCTTATTCAACAGGCCGCAGTATTAACACCAAGTAAACTGGAGCATAATTGGCTAGCGGAACTCCAAAAATTACAACTAAAAGTGGGTTTCCCAGGTGATGCACATGCCGATGTTGTTATCATTAATAAAGATAAATTCAAACGGCTGGATCCTACTCACGCCCGTCTGCAGGTACGCGGCTGTGATTTGCTAATTGTTGAAGAAGCGCATCAGGATATGCGTAATATTGGCAATAAATTTCATCGCAATATACGAGATGTGGCGGCTGGTAAGTATGGGCTTCTTGTCACCGCTACACCTTGGAACAATCGCCGGGGCGACATCTTTGCAATGTTACAACCCTTTGCAACTACTACATTAGGAACCGAGCGCCCTGCACAGGCTTTTAGCTGTTTTTCCAAAGGTCTTAAGGTTGGCCAAAAAGAATTTGAAGGAGATAGTGAAGTTTTTCGCCAAGTATACAACTTGACGGCCTTACAACGTACTCGGCGTCAATTGCGTGAAAGCGGCGACAGCAGCGTGTTTTACGCTCCGCGACGGCCTTACCTGGTGAGCGTTATGTACACTCCCGAACAAAAGAAGGCTTTTGCTACGCTTCTGGATAAAATAGAGGAGTTGAGACTGCCACACTTCAACCCGGTGCGTTATCTTACATCGGCAGATGCCGGTGAAAACCGTCTTTCGGGTATCCACCGTTTTGTTTTGCTAAAACGGGCTGAGAGTGGTATGTATGCTTTTTCCTTATCGCTTGACACCTTGGCCTTTAAGGCAAAGTCTATGGGTGAGGAGTTAGAAAAACTAGCCGATAGCGAGACCGCGATAGCAGGGTGGCTCAGGCGGAGATACAAGCTGGATGAAGAGGCTGCTGCTGATGAATTTGATTTCGAAATTGCTGCTGAGGTATTACCGATTCCCAAGCTTCGATTTGCACGTATTCGGCATTTGATAGATCAGGCTGAGAGAACCGGACAACTTCGGAAGCTTCGTCACATGCTGCTTGATGATTGCGTTCACGATATACGCATCGTTCAAGCAATCCAGCACGACTTCAAATCACTTTTTACCAAAGATCCTAAGTTGGAAGCCGTACTGGCTCAGATCAATGATTCTATTGCCACAGGTCACAAAGTTCTATGCATCTCGCAATTTGCAGATACGGCTCAATCAGTATACCGCTATTTGTTAAAGCAGCCTCTCCTACAGCAAAGGGGCATCGGTCTAGTAGTCAGCAGCTCTAAAGACAAAAATGGCCCCACTCAAATAAATGGTCAACCTGCTACACGTGAGGAGGTTCTGAGCCGCTTTGCTCCTGAATCTTGGGCTACTGATAAGAGTAAGCAGAAAAAAAGTAGCAAAGATCATCTTTTACCAGATATCATTGATATTGTAGTGGGTAGTGATACGCTATCGGTTGGACAAAACTTACAGGACGCTCGTGTTCTCATTAATCTCGATTTATGCTGGAATCCAATGCTGCATGAGCAGCGTATTGGGCGTATCGATCGCCCTCGTCACAGTAGCGATTCAGCTCCGCTCGATATCTTTTACTTTCTCAATCTTGACTTAATTGAGTCTGAGATAAAGTTGCGTGAAACCATCGAAAAGCGTTTGACCGCTGCTTATCGCGACACTGCTTTCGATGACGAGATTTTGCCAGGATATTTCGATATGATAGAGCAGTTTAGTCGGCTGCGGCGTGAGCAGGGCCTGGATAAAATCTATGTGGGCGAGGTCAATACTATTCTAGAAGAGATTGCCGAACGCAGTGCCCGTCCTCCTGAAGTATCGCTACCAAATAATGAATTAGAGCGCGAGGCCCTGCTTCGTCTTCAGGATTCTGCCAAAACCCGAATTGATTTTGGAAAAGGACGAATAACAAGCCGCCTGTTGGTGAGTATCGGAGAGGTGCCGCTCTTTGATCAACACAAGCTGCTTCGCTCCAATTTACCAGAGGCTGCTTTAATTGCCGAAGTAGAATTCCAACTGATGGATCAGCAGCAACGACCAATTGGAAAAGCAAGCTATTGGCACTACTACCTGGCTTTACATGAATCAAAAGAGGCTAATACGGGCGCTTTGGATATTACTGTAGAAACTGAGTCTTTCGTTCCTGTTGTAGATGGTTTGCTATCTAATTCGATTTCGCCTACATTTTCACTGAGTAAAAAGCGCGTAGTACAGTATCAAGCTTTACTGCTTAGGCTGGAGGAGAAAGCGCAGCAAGAACTGGAGTTTCAGAGAGCTGCGCAAAAGCGAACCAAACGTTATCGCGGTCTCACACACTCAGATAGGTGGGCACTTCATGAGGAAAAGCAGATCCTGGTCGGTAATGAAGAGCTAGCTTCCACTGTCTCGGCACGTTTGATCAATGTGCGGCTATTAGTTTAAGAGGTGTGACATGCCCGATTGGCAAGACGCTAATGATAGTGAGCTACTTAGGCCGCTCCTGACGTGTATTCAAATTTTGACTGCTTTATGGCAACGCGCTGGAGAGGAAAGCAACCAGCAATCCACTTTATTTGAGGAATGGATACAAGAAGTGAGCCACTGGGCAAAACTTGCTGAGTGGAAAATTGGACTCGCGGATAAGCTGCTTTATGGAGATAATTTGTGGTTGCCAAGTGCAGACCATCAGGAATTGGGTGTATTACTCGGTATAGCAGCTCTAGCGGACGGGCTAGGATGCACTGTGATACAACTTGCTAAAGCTTTCATGGAACTTCATCTTAGCAATTTGAAGCAACCCTCTCAGAAAGATACTAATAGCAGCCCACTAGTAGAAGTAGATCATATCGAAGCTGGTGATGTCCCCGTGGTTGAGATAAACCAGCAAGAAGACGCCCAGCCTCTGCTTACCGTTGGTAGAACTACAGATTACCAACCCCTCATAGAAGCATTGAACGACTGGCAGGCAATGTTTGAATTAGCTCTGGATGAGGCTGCAGCCCGGCTAGACCGCGAACATTTTCCTGCCGAGGATTTAAGTGCTTCTTTGTCTGAAATGTGTGAACTTTTACGTAATGTGCTCGCAAGAGACAATGAGTTGCATAAAATCCAAAATTGAGGTGCCATATGACCATCCCTGGTGATCTCAGCCCTGAACAACGCATGCGCAGCGCTCTTGACTCGGCATTTGCGCAGTTCTCCGATAATTCTGCTACTCTGGAAGCTCTTTTGCCATTTGTAAGCCGCTTCGTAGGACGCCAAGTTACGCCTCGGCAACTTGAACTTCTGATGAATAAGTATCCAACTCTGTATCGTCAAAACAATGCAGGGCGTTGGTCTCTGGTGCATACAGCTTACACGGATGATGCCCAAGCAGAACCTGACATCACTGCTCATTATAGTGAGCAATTGCACTCTGGATTTTCAGCGGCTTTAGAGGCGCTTAAACTTGGTTCATTTGTCATATTCGACCTGGAGACAATGGGCATCTGGAATGGCCCAAACCAGCCGAGCGATATTGAGATATTGCAAATTGCAGCACAACGCTACAAAAACTATAACCCTGTTGGGGAGCCTTTTGTTCGTTTTGTAAAACCTACCCACCCTGTCCCCGCAAGCATTACCCACCTCACGAGAATTAGTATGGATGATGTTGCAGAAGCTCCTGATGTAAAAGAGGTATTAGACGAGTTCCTTGAGTATGCTACGACTCTCCCCTTAATAGCACACAATGGCGTGCTGTTCGACGGACCAGTGCTGCAATGTGTAGCAGAAAGAATAGGCTATATGTTACCAGCTCAACTGCTCGTACTCGATACCCTACCCCTAGCCAGGGCACTTCTACCTTTGAACCAGCCTGGCCCGATAGATGGTATTCCATTGGAGAATTACCGTCTGACTACCTTAGCCCGCTTCTATGGCTGTGAGGAAGAAGGGGCACACCGTGCAGATGTTGATGTTTTCATGTTAGGAGGCGTAGTGAAAGGTTTGCTTGGCGAACTTGGTTGCCCTTTGGATGGATTCACGCGACCTCTGCATGTTAACCCAGCGGCACCTTTTATCCTGGACCTCTTGAGTAGAGCGGCTGATCCGTGGGTTGCATTCATAGATACTCACGCTGTAGCAAGCGTGAGAAAAAGCTTAAACTTAGCGGAGTTATTTCCATTATTTGGGTCAGGTGCTACGCCTCCGCTATCCCGATCAGATAAAGTGGAGTATGCTAGTCCTACACCACAAGCCATAGAGCAGTTACTTGAAGCTTATGAACGCCATGGCCGAGAACGTCGCCTATCGCAGGCACGGTTAGCGCAGCTGGCAGGGCAGGCATTGCTGGAAGATCGCTTTGTAGTGGTAGAAGCAGGGACCGGTACAGGAAAAGGGCTGGGTTATCTAGCGCCAGCTTATCTGAAAGCAAAGGCTGCTGGACGTCCGGTGGTAGTGAGCACTTTTACCCATGTGTTGCAGGATCAGCTTTATAATAGCGATCTGCAGTTTTTAAATGAAATAGTAGGTGGACAAGTCAACTGTGCCTTGTTGAAAGGGAGACGTAATTACTTGAGCAGCCGTTGCCTTGCAGAGGAGTTACAGGATGCATTTGATGAACCTCAAATCGAGCCGAGTCGAGCCTGGGCTTTAGCTACACTTATTTCATTTGCGATTACTACCTCGGATGGTGATCTGTCGGCAGTACATAGCGCATTTTTTGGATTGGAACAAGTCTTAGCGGCTCATCGGCATATCTACATGTGGCTGGGCAGAAATGACCAAGCTTTGCCAGCTACTCACAGTTCCGAAGTTTGGAACCTCCTTGAACGAGTAAGGGTAACGGCAGAAGTGCCACGCGCCGTTTGGCCTACTGGTCTGCCACGCCCAAATGAGCGGGCTGATTTTGCACAACGCGCTCGCGAGAATTCTCGGCATGCCGATATTGTGGTTGTTAACCACTCACTATTATTGCACAAAGCACTGAAGGATTTTGAGAAAGATGAGATGGCGGATTCTGCAGCAGTAACGCCAGATTCTTCTCAAGACGCGGAGGGTCTCATATCCCCCTACTTGATTTGTGATGAAGCTCATACACTAGAAGATGCCGCTACCTCTACGTTGACTCGCACGGTGGAACTGAGACGGCTACGACGCTTACTGATTGCCTTGATTGGGGTACGAGGAGTGCAAGGTAGAGGCTATGAAGGGCTTGTGAAAGCCTGCCGAGGCCTGGGACTGGCGCGTGATGATCCCACAGTTGAACGGTTGCGACTGTTAAGTACAAGCCTTGTGTCGCAGCTCGAGGTGGTAAGCCAGCAGTTACGCCGCTATATCGAACAGCATACCATTGTCAATCGGGAAGATCGATTGCGCTATGGCATAAGTGTGCAACTGACGCGACAATCCTTAACGGCTACTGGTGGCCCAGTGTTGCGACAAGGAGGCCAACAGCTTGTTGCGCTGCTGGAAGGGCTCAAAGAAGTGTTAGAAGATTTAACTGCTCCCATCGCTCGGCAAGCTCAATCCACCTTGGAACATATAGTCATCCGGCGAGCAACTCGCGCTGAACGTATGAGACTGGCTATAGCTGATGAGCTGCGTGAGCTAGCCAGGGATGCCAAGTGGTTCTGGAACTTTTTTGAAGACAGTACGACAGTGCGAGTAGTGAAGTTTGAACCAGGTGGGCCGACTGTGGCAGAGTGGAGCTTGAGTGGAATGCCTATTGGCGTTGGAGCACTGTTACACGCTCAACTGTGGTCGAAATTAGATTCAGCCGTAATAACCTCTGCCACTCTAACGAGCTGGGGAGAAGGATTTGATTACTTCCTGAATAGAGTAGGACTTTCGCGCCTCCCTGCTGAGAAACTCATAACTGAATCGCTTCCCCACGCCTTTGACTACCATTCACATGCACTGTTCTTGATGCCTAACCACCTACCTACACCACGCGATATGGCTCTACGTAAGGCCTATCCAGAAGCGGTAGCCGCCGAACTTCGACGATTTATACCCTTTTTCGGAGGACGTACTCTGGTGCTATTTACTGCACGCTCGCGCATGGAACAGGTTCATGAGTTAGTCGTTCGCGAGTTAGAGCAATCAGGTTTCCCCATTCTCACCCAAGATGAAGCTGACGCGCTTGAGCGCTTCAAGGCCGAAGAAAAGGCATCTCTATTAGGACTGCGATCGCTCTGGGAGGGAATAAACGTACCTGGTCCATCCCTCAGCTATGTGCTGATTGAGAAGTTCCCTTTTCCTTCGTTGGGCGATCCCCTTGAAGCTGCCCGCATGGCAGCCATTGAACGAGCGGGCGGTGACAGCTTTTATGAGTACATGCTGCCACGTGCTATCTTTCAGTTCAAACAAGGCTTTGGGCGCCTGATCCGTAAAAACGACGATCACGGTGCTATTATAATGCTTGATAAACGCTTACGTAGTGCGATGTACCGGGCCGAAGTGTTAGCTTCACTACCCAATCCCACTATTGGCTATGAGTCTGACGTAGAGATGTACAGGCGCATTGCTGAATGGATGGAATTCAAATTTGACCCTCATCTGCTGCCTAGCGTATCGCAAAACAAGCTACAGGAGCTCCTCGAGCAAAATCACCTACCTTCCAACATAATAGGCGAAGCTGAATGGGCAACCATCGCTTTACCTCGGATCGAACGAGTGCTGAAGTATATCTGGGGTGATCGACAATTGCACTCGTTCCAGCTAGAAGCTTTACAAGCTGTGGTAGCTGGTCGTGACGTTCTCACATTGGCTCCTACTGGCTCTGGTAAGAGTATAACGTACCAGTTGCCTGCCCTGTTGCGCAGTGGATGTACATTGGTGATCTCTCCTTTGATTGCTCTTATACGAGATCAGGTTACCACTTTGCGTGAACGGTATGGGCTCTCCTTGGTGAATAGCCTGGTAAGTGGGATGAGTTCAGCCGAGCAAGAAGAGGTGCTAGGTGATGCACGGGCGGGCCGAGTGAGGCTGTTATATGTAGCACCAGAACGGCTACGCGATCCGCGTTTTAGAGCTACCCTCACACATCTTCCGCTAGTTCAATTGGTGGTAGACGAAGCTCACTGTATCTCCACTTGGGGCCACGATTTTCGTCCTGATTTTCTTGAGATCACCAACTTACTAAGCACTATGGGGATTGGTCGAGTACCTGTCCACGCTTTAACTGCTACCGCTACACCACTGGTACAGCGGGAAATCGCCACTGCACTCAACTTCCCTTTAACAGATCAGGTAGAAACAGGTCAGCCCAAACCTCTTATACACTCCAGCAAGAATATGCGCCCAAACCTGGTTTACCGACTATATCAGTGCGATAACGCAACCGAGGGAGAAGAACGAGCTATTGAGATAGTCAGGCAGATTTTGAGCGATCGTGAGAAAAGTGGATCGGGTATTGTATACGTGGCCACACGGGCCAAAGCAGAGCGATTAGCCGAGCGGTTGCGTGCCAATAATATTTCGGCGTATGCCTACCACGGGGGGCTTCGTACTGCCGAACGTCATAACATTCAAGAGCTTTTTATGGATGGAGAAATAGATGTCGTCTGCTGTACCAATGCTTTCGGAATGGGTGTTGATAAGCAAAATATTCGTTTTGTCATACATTATGATCATCCCTCTTCCGTGGAAGCTTATGCCCAAGAGACTGGCCGTGCTGGACGTGATGGACAAGAGGCATATGCTGTTCTTTTATATTCCTCAGCCACCCAACGTACTCACCGTCTAATAGCACGTAAGGGATTGCAAGAAAGTAAAGATGCGAGTGCATTTTTGGCTGTTCTTACTGACTTACAAGCTGCTACCTCATTGCCAAATGGACAAATACTGACCTCATTTGAAGACCTGGCTCAGGCACTAAAGGTTGAGGAAGTAGCTGTTCGGGTCCTTATGCATGGTTCTGAGCAAGCGGGACTACTTCGGCGCGGAGCAGATGTTGTTATGGAGGCAGGTATATTGATCAGTGGAGAAATTCCAGACCTGGTGGCCCGGTTTAACGGCGTTGAAGCGCAGGCAACCTCTATTAAACTACTACGCCACCTTGTGGCTAAAAAATCTCAAACTCCTTCAGCAGTTAGTGCTCAAAATCATGCTGCAAGCCACCTAACATCGGCACTTGGCATACGTTTAAATTACCAGGCTCAAGACTGGGTGAAAGAAGGAGGAGATCCTTCTGAAGCGACTATTCTTCTCAATCAGCTTAGTGAGCTTGAGCCTAATCGGTTTATCTTCCGACCTTATTCACGAGGAATTATATTGAGTGTATTGCCGCTATCATCTATGGAAAGAGAAACAGCTTTTAACCGCCTGTCATCCTACTTTTATGAGCGTTATGCTCGCTTCGAGGAGCGTTTGAGAATAATGCTGGACTACATTCACCTGCCTGATGGATGGTGTCGGCGTGCATTTATAGAGAACTACCTTTCCGGTCGTGAGGACGTTACTCACTGTGGAGTGTGTGATCATTGCGCTCCAAGTTACCCATTACCCTGGAATGACCGGGTAGTAGAAGCAAATATACACCGCCATTCCCCCAACCAACAAGAGAACAGGAGGGATGCAGCGATGGTCCTACTAGAGTCTCTCCGTGACCACAATGGGTATTTCGGTCAGAACACCTTTATCAAAATGTTGCTAGGTGAGAGCTTTGGGCAAAAGCGCGATGGTACAAAGTACTCGCTTCATCCCACCGCCAGAAATTCTGAACATTTTGGTACTCTAAAAAATTATGGTATCAAAGAGACGGGCCTGCGGGAGGTCATCCAACACCTAGTTGCAAACGGTTATGCCTCTTTAGAGATACGTAGTAAACGTGAGCGAAATCCAAGTGTACCCGCTACTGAGGATAGTTACCAAGCGTTGTCTCTCACGCCGCTAGGACGAGATGTGCTAGCAGGTGAAGTTAACCTTGACTTGGGCCAATAAGGATATTGCTCGAGAGGTAGGATGATTATCATGCTCATTCCTAAAACATCTCTTTATATCACCAGTAAGAGTCTTTTCTTAGCAGAGCCATCTCCACTCCCTGAGCTGGATAGCTGGGTGGAAGAATATATTCAAAACAAGAGACGCTTCACCTTCACTGAGGAGGATGTGTTGAAGCCTATATGGCATGAAGGGGAAGATATACGATTGTGTGAAGATAGCCGATTCCGGCAAGTAATACTCTCTCACCGAGTAGTAGTAACGCAATGGCAACTAGCTATACATACTGTGGCAAACCAGGATCTTTACGAATTGCTCTTAGATGGACTTTGGGATGGACGTGATCTCTATCGTTGTTTAGAAAGTCTTGACCGAAATGCAGAGGATTCCTCCTTTCATATATATTGTCTGAATGATGAGCGCTTCTTACTGTCTAAGGATGAGAATGGCCTGTATTGCCTCGCTTTAAGTGCGGATATAGCAACTGTAGAATTAACTACTGAGCAAAGGAGAGTAATAGACCAACTGGCAGTACAACTGCTCACTCTTTCCCCAAGTAATAGCAGAAAACCCTGGACGACCAATTCTATATTGGAGGAGTTAAGGAGATGCTCTCACTCATCCAGAATGCTGGATGAGGTGGTACCAGCAGCTTTAGAAAGTTGGCTACTCCGCCAAGAGGAGTGGGTACGAGTGGGTATTGATAGCTGGCTACCGAAAAGTAAGTTGCCTCCAGTGAGAGCAAAGCATCGTTACGCTGTGAAACCTCTATTCTCCTCATCTGAAGGTATTGCGATGAACTTGCCGGAGTTGATCAACGAAAAAGTCTTAAAACGCGATGCTACCGAGGTAACGGAAGAATCTATCGAATTTAAAGAGCGGCAGCTTTTGAAAAGCAGCGTAGATTGGCGGGTTACCCTTCGGACTTTCCATATTAATGAGGGTACTATACCTGTGCCAAAACAGGCTCGATCTTTTTATCCACATGCGCGCAAACTCGCTGCTACAATAGCCTTACCAGGTCTGTGGTTTAATGATGGGAACGATATGACCGTCTGGCTGGACAGAGCAAAGCACCAATTGTTTGGCCCAGATCTTCAAGACCAGTTTGCTTTTTTAGAAGCAGGGGAGATGCTTGAGATAGAGTGGACTGCTGCTGGCTTCGTGTTCCGTACATTAGGTGTAGATCCAAAAGTAGCCGAAGAGGAATCACGGCTTATTGATCTTACCCGCCTCTCTCAACTGCGCTCCACTACTCTAGAAAGCTATAGAGTAAGTCTTCGAGCAATACTGAGCAGGCAGAGTCAAGCCTTGAGCTTCCAAGCAATATATGAAGAGCTATGCAAAAGGCAAAAACATAAGCCGAATAGAGCTACAATACGCACAATACTATCTTCATCTCCAGAATTTGTTTTTGTCAAGCCAGAGAATAAGTGGGCATTAAATCCTGAAGTAGCATCAGAAGTTGCTGCTAAGTTTCTCCGTCGATCTGCCACCGTAGCTAAACAATTTGAGGGTGATAGGAATAGGACTCAACAAGAGCCAGTTTCACTTTCACAGATGATAGCTAAAAATCGACAACGTTTAAGCGATCTTCGCTCTATTTATTTACCTGAGAGGGGGCCGAATGCTTCATCGTAATCTCTGCCTGCTCCCGGCTCGTGTGGACCTCAGCTGACTGCCTGTGGTGGCTACTTCCTTCGTTACGTCGCATACTTCTACCGCTTTTACGTTTTATATGCGATGTATCATCCTCTTCTCTGCCTCGCAGAGGCATCGCGCTTGGGACATCCTTCGGGAAATAGCGACCTTGACGACGACTTGACAAGTCTCCTTGTGGAGCAAGAGGTAGTGCGAGTAAAATCAGAAGGTGTCACTCCGCTACCAATCACCCATATCCCGTATTTTACAGACATCGCCAACGAATACAGAGCGGCTCGACATCGACTATGACTACTTTATGGCCTTTGAAGCTATGAAGGGCTTTCTCTCGCGTCAAATCAGCGAGTCACCTCAAAGCTACAGCACAGACTCTTCCATATCTAATTCTCAGTCGACAGATGAACAGAGCATTGACCTCAAACCAGAAGAAGACCTCATTTCGTTGAACGCCCTGGGCTACGCGCTACGAGTTGACCCGGCGAGAGTTCGTCGTTGGGTTGAGAATGAGATGCTACGACCTGATGTCTCTCAGGCATCGGGCGAACGTACCAGCTACTACTTTAGACGTGACCGTATTGAGCAGATCAGGAAAAGCCTGGGCCTGGAGAACATTCCAGCATCAAGTGATGAGTGGAAACAGGAATTTCTTGATTTTGCGAAGAGCCATAAATTGACGAAATCCTACAAGCCAGTGATGTTAAAAGTTCTTTTCAAACTGGTTGATCGCGAAGGCAAGGTCAAGATTGATGATCTGGTGAGGGAGTTCAGAGACTATTATGTACAGCAAGCAAGCGTGGGGCTACCATTAGAACGCGCCGATTCTCCCCTGGCTGACCCAACAAAACCGAGCGACAATGCTATTAAACGGCTCATCATCACCTATCCGCTCGAGCGCTTCCTCATCAAAAATTTCATAGAATATTTTCCCGAAGAGGGAGTCTTGCAAATTGCTCCGCAGTTGTGGCAAGAGTTACACCACTACGAAGTGCTGGATGCACTCAAGAGCGCAGACGAGCAGATCAGCTATTACATCGCTCGGCATGCAAAAAGGAGGTGAACCTGCTTCATCTTTAACAGGCGCATCACAAAGTGTTTTTGATACTTAACACCTGGGCCAAAAGTTCCTCTGCATTAGGGCCATTTTGCAATTGAGCTTTTAAAAATGTTCCTCAAGAACAGGGCCATTTGTTACTCATGAGAGCCACTCACCCCCCTGTATTCTCATAAGTGGTTGGGATGGATAAGCGAGGGATTTGTGCAGAGCCAATTGCGGAAACGTGGTCTAAACAATACAAACGGAGTATGTGGTGTGATTTGCAGTGATTAATGGCCGTTGGGGCCACAAATAACTTCACTGGCAACTCAGGCGTTTTTTACTTCACAAGCGGTATTTGAGTCGTGACTTCTCCTCAGATCAGAAACGGCCTGGTTTGAAGACACATTGGAGGAGAACACCATCAAAATAAGGAAGTTTTACCGCAGGCTCTCCTCACTTGTAGGCTTCCGGCCAAACCTTCTGACGAATCATAGAGAGGCGGGTATCATACACGATACCCACCTTTTGTTGTGAGATGCCACAAAGTTGTGCCGAAAAAGGAAGGGATAGCGGTGAAGGTGCTCCCCTTTTCAAGCTTTCTGGCCTTGATGCTCATCGATTACGTCATGCCCAAAGTTATTATGAGAGCGTACCCGCTATTCGAAGGAATGCAGTGTTGTCGACAATAGTAATCCCCGCGATTGTTACAGTGACCGGAGCAGTTCCCACTAAGGTAATGAAGCCTGTCGCGTCAGCAGGGGATCCAGCAGGGGATCCAGCGAATGATCCAGCGGTTGACTCACAAGGGGCAGAAATTGAGATCATTGTTGAGAGGCCAGCAACTGCATCGATGCTACCAACGACTGGCACATTGTCTACATGGATTGGAACGCTCAAATCCAGCGAACCAGAGGTGAAGTCGTAAAGCCCCGAGCTTGGCCCACCTTGACTTACAGTGGTGGAGCCGAATGGGAGCGGGAGAAAGCCCAATGTTGCTACTCCAGTGTGGAGGAGGATACCCAGTGATGCATGAATTGCACTGCGCTTAGGGCCAGGAAGAAACGAGCTGTCAGTGCAGAGGATCGCTGTTCCATCCAAGGTTCGGAATATGCTGTCAAAACAGCCCTGCTGTAGTTGTTGTTGCTCAACTTTATCTAATTTGTCTAGAATGGCCTGCTGTGCGTCCTCATTAGACACGTGCAGGAATTCGCTATGGAGTCTTTGCACGTCTAGTGCAAGTTGTTCGCAGGTAGCCATATAGTCCTCCTTCTAGAGAGATGAGAAGGTGACTGCTCACGTTCAGCAGTGACCGGTTTTGAAATCGTAACAACTCAGGTGGGTAGGTGGCTGAGTAAGTTACCCGCCTCCTTCATAAAGGTGGGGACACATTTAAAAAATACTGCACGTTTGATTAAAACACACTAGAGGGATCCTTCCACTGAGAAAGTATACACAATATTGATCGTGTTTTCAAGTAAAAACAACACGGATTTTAATTGTTAAGGGATAACTGTGAACGCTAGAAGGACCGATTGAATACTGAAATCACACCGCTACAAGTGACACAATCGATACAAGTGACACAATCGATACAAATCTCCCTCGACCCTTTATCACCGCTAACCATCAGAATTCATGGGCGGGACAGCGTTAACGGATGGCATTGGCATGGACCTTGGGGCTGATAGTTTGGAACGAGCTTGTGTCAATGGGCATCACAAACGGGCCGCCTTGAGTAGTCTGAGCAGGGGTATAGCCAGCACCAGAGATAGTGTTGTTGATGATCTTG
>WNFG01000795.1_pt1 | contig 27822 bp, 19 predicted proteins | sample 5400431 | NCBI WGS metagenome assembly WNFG01 (sample SAMN13153346, study PRJNA577476) | soil metagenome | isolation source: 120 cm saprolite under Douglas fir tree site 2 hole 3 replicate 2 | place: USA:California | collected 2015-04-18 | reverse complement strand
CAACAGAACGGAGAGAAGCTTTACGAAGGTCTCGCCCGTATCGATGCGCAGAAAGGCGAGGATGAAGACAAAGAGCTTTTAGCGAAGGGCAATGCCGATTACTTGGGCAAGGAGCAAGGTGGAGGGGTCGCGATAGCGGGTGAAGCCCAGAAGTCACTCGACTCGTCCGTGGGCTTCGCCTCTGCGCCGGCAGCGGCAAAGCTTTCTGCGGCAAATGAAAATGTTGGCGTGCAAAGCGTCGTGGGTGGCTGGGCTTATCAAGGTTCGAGGGCCGCTTACAGCAACGGTGCGGTGTTCAACGCGCAAGGGCAGTCATTGAACTCGGTGAGCGCGAAGGACGGCCGCTCGCAATGGAAAGCGGAGATAAACGGTAGCAAGGTGAATGCGAATGCGCAGGTTTTCTCACCACCCGCGCTCGGCCGCGACTACATATACCTGAGCAGTTCCCAGGGACACTTGCTGAGCGTCCGTCAAAAGGATGGAGAGGTGGGGTTTGCGTACTCATTTAAAAAGCCAATGATATTCCAGCCGGCTCTTGTTGACGGCAACGTTTACGTGGGCACCGGCGATGGGCTGTTGATCTGCCTCAAGACCAATGGCAAGGACGCAGACGGGTGGTACGAATGGGGTGGAAACCCGCAGCACAATAAGTGAGCCAGCGGCCCGTGAACAGAGGGGCATCCAAGCTGTTCGTGACTATCGCACTCTTTTTCGCACGGCCGAGTTTGCCAGCCGGTTGGCTTCAACGTTGTCTTCACGAGGTATGTGCGATATGGAGAAGGCGAGCGAGCGGGCCAATTTTTGGCAGGTCCAATGCAGAGAATAAAGTCGCGAGCTGCGACATGTGTATTCCCCCGTCATCTGCTTGACCACTACTTCGGAGTCGGAAAACACATGGAGTGTCGTGGCGCCAAGCTCTATTGCAAATTGCAGCGCTTCCAGAAGAGCAGCATACTCGGCAACATTGTTGTCGTGATGTCCGATCGATTTGTTTATTTTGACCGTGCCGTCCGCAGAACCGTCGATCACGACTCCGATGCCGGCGGGACCTGGATTCCCGAGAGACCCTCCATCGACGTAGGCAACGAGATTCGACATGTTTGGGATGTGTGCTGGAACAACAATGCGTGACGTGCGTTCTGCCGTCAAGACATCAAACTGGTTCGCCTACACGCTCTTAGTGGAGAGTAGAGATTCGCTCCTGTTTTCCACATTTACATCCACAGATATTTGAATAATTGATGAAACGAAGCATTGACATCGATGAAGCAACTATTTAACTTTGCACACGTCGACGGCTGAAAGGGTTGGCTCAACTTAAAACTTTGCCAGTCCAAAGTAAGCTGGGTGATCTGCTCGGCAGGGCAACCTGAAGAGCAACCAGACCCGAAAAAACCGACTGACTCTGCGAGGAGCAGTTGGGGTTTGGAACTGCGAAAGCGGTGATTGCATCAAGGGCTGTGACGGTGCATGCATCCACGCTGTTAGCTCCCTCGCAGGAGCTGGTGGCTAGAGCATAACCAATGTCACAGCCTTTACTTTTCCTGGCGCTCCGGTCGAGGAGTCCAAGTTTTCACCTAAATTCTCCCTACTTACATTTCGAAGGTGGCTGCCCTGGACAAGCCATGTTTTCCACACGATTTGTGGATAAGCATTGTATGTGGTTTTAGTTGTTCTGTGAAGGCTGCTCAGCGTGGTCGATGATGAGAACCTGCACGCGTTCCGTTTGCGGCTGCAGCTTCAGTCCCAGCTGCTCTTCTACCGCCGTCAGAAGCGGAGGACCGGAAGCTGCAGGCTGACCCGCCTTCATCAGTTCAGGTGGCAAGCCAGCAGCCCGGATGCGCGCTTGTTCCTCGGCGTCAGGGGTCCAGTGGAGATTGAAGGCATAGTCCCCATCGAGCCCGGTTTTGTCTACAACGGTTCGCCCGAGACGTTGCGATAACTGCGCCGTGAGCAATGTCACGGGAGTTCCCTGCGAGCTCAGCTCGCCTACTCCCATGTGCATGAAACCATGTTTGTCCGCTTTCTGGAGTTTGGGGGCGCCCTCAGCAATGAGCAGTTCGTACACAGGAAGATCTCGGGATTCCTGGTGCAAGGTCACTTTGAAGTAGTCAGCGAGGAACTGTTGAAGCATGTGTTGGTTCACGAGGTTTCGCTGGTCTTCACTGAGCTTGTGCATTTCATCGACCACGGACTGATCAACCTTCGCGTCAATGTCGTAAGTCGTTGACTTAAACCACTCCGGCTCTCCTGCGAGCTGCGTGTCCTGAATGTGGTATGCAAGCTGAAGGAGGGAATGCGGGGAAACGTTGTTTGCGGTGAAGTCACCATTAATCGGCGACATCATCATCTTTGACATTACGAAGCCGTTGCCTTCACTCGGGTGAGGCTTGATGGAGACTGATACGAACTTGGGCGTAGTGGGGGGTTGCGATTCGGCGCGGCTGGGAGTGGCGTTGAGCAGTCCAAAAGCGATGGGCAGAGCGATGGCGAGGCATGCGCTCGTCCACAGCAGGAGTTTGCGACTGAAGTTGAGCTTGTAAACGATGCGGTCGGTCATGATATGAACCATCCTTTTCTTTAGATCAGCGCCCGTAACGCCTGACACACAGGTCAGAGGAGAACTCAGACAGAACTCGCAGATTTTCAGAATGCTTTCGGCATAGAGGTGCCGTTCTCCGCCGAGTTGCAAAACTTCCTCGTCGCAGGCGCGCTCGCGTTCGTCGATGAGGCGCGAGCCAACCCACCAGACCAGCGGATGAAACCAGAAAGCCGCTTCGACGAGCATGTGAATTGCCGCCGCGAGATTGTCGCAACGCCGGACGTGACATAATTCGTGCGCGATCACCGCCTCCAGGTGAACATCATCGAGTTTCTCGGAGATCCCTTCCGGCCAGAGCAAAACTGGGTGCACAATGCCGAAGATTCCCGGCTCGAGTGAGGTGCGCGAAAGCAGGATGTCAATTTCGTCTGAGGTCATCCCTGAGGCCAGCAATCTGCGCAGCGCATCTATTTCACGACCCTCCCGCCGAGGAACCGCTTTTGCTGCCGCTGCGCGAATTCGCAGCCAACGCGCAGTCCAGATGCCAAGCACGGTCAGGAATCCACACAGCCAAACACCAGCGGCGATCGGGAGCAGATGAAGCATGCGGGCCAGAGTAGGAGCGGCAGCGGCTTGAACCACTGCCGGTGCTGCCTGCGTGAAAGGCTGTCCAACCTGCTCAATTGCGACATAGAGCGCGCCGCCCGCGTTCGAAATATGCCGCCAGGCGAAACGGTTGCCGAGCGCCACCAGCACTGAGAAAGGCACCAGAAACTTGATTGACGCAGCCAGCCAGAGCCAATACCGGACTCGGGCCTGATTGCGACGCAGTGTGAGCGTGAGCAACGCAGCAACTACGGCGCACACTGTCGACTGCCACAAGTGGTCTCCCAACACCGGAGCAGCTGTGTTCCAAAGACCCGACAGAGAATGAACGGTCATTCCGGTTTCTCCTTCCTTTGCAATTTGCGCAGGATCTTTTGCGCTTCCTTCACGTCGGCAAGGGTCAGCTTGCCCGATTCAATCAGGTGCGCCATCACCGGTTGGGTGCGGCCCCCGAACAGGGCCAGCAGGTCATCAATCAGCCGGCGTTGCGCGACATCGCGCGACACCGCGGCTTCGAACACGTGAAAGTTCCCGACTTTTTTCACGCGGCGCACCGCGTTTTTGGCCTCGAGCCGATAAACCGTTGTTTGAATGGTGGTGTAGGCGGGTCGCTGCTTTTCCGGGAAACTCTCCTGGATTTCACGGATGGACGCGGTGTCGCGGTTCCACAACACCTCCATAATACGAAGCTCGAGTTTGCTCAATGCCGGACCGGCCATGTATATCTCCTATGCGCGTATGTAGTACTACTACATCTGTAGTATAGATGCAAGTGCTTTTTTATAGAGTTGTCCGGCTATGGTTAAAAAGCGTTGGTTCTTGTACCTTCCGATCGGCTCTCAGGAGCACTGCGTTAAATCCCGAACCGAAGCCGCTTCAAGAGTCAACCTAATCGTCCCACACAGCGGCGAGCGACGTAATTTCCGATTTGCTAGCGTGTGGTCGGCAACCCTTCCATAACGGATTGGGGAAGGTTGCCCGTGACTCGGCAAGAAACGCGCATCGCGAAAACCGTTTCGAGAACTGACTCGAACAAGCGAACACGGAAAGGGGTCACACACTTGCGTCCAAGTTGCGTCCAGCTACTGCCAAAAGGGCATCTTTTTGAGCTCCTAGCGTACTCTAAGTTGTTGAACACTATAGAGCAGGCCACATCCTGAGCGTCCTTTTAAGGCAGAGCTATTGCGCCAAGGGCTTTCGAATCTTGCGTTTGAAGGATTTGGTTGAGCAATGCCTGATTGAGGCAATGGTTCGGGCGCGTAGCTCAGTCGGTAGAGCATCGCACTTTTAATGCGAGGGTCGCAGGTTCGATTCCTGCCGCGCTCACCAATTCTATTTGTCACCTATATGTCGGGTCGCTCATTTCACGGCAGGCTTGCATTTCTGGCTCGTAAAATCGGTGTCCAAGTTACGCTGCCGACGGCATTACGCTGGAACCGGAAAGCGGATTACAAGTGCGGACCTTCACACCCATTATGCTGGGTACTGGGGAGTAGGTGTGCCGTAAGTTGCGGGATGGACGCAGCATCGCAGTAACGAAATGGCCGCTGCGGATTCTCCGCAGCGGCATAACGATCACCTCCGGGGTGTTCTCCTTTTGCGTACCGATCTCGCTTTCTTTTTCTTGGGCTTCGTGCGATCGAGCTCGTGCTGTAGGTGCTTCATCTGTTCCCTGATCTCCTCTTTTCGGCTTTTGGCCGCAGATAATACGTCGTCGGGATCTTTGAGCTGGTCTTCCCCTGTGAACAGCCGATTGTGTAATAACGACTCATTTGAAGTGTGTGATTTTGCGCGCCGTCAGGTTAAAAGGCGATTCTTCAAGCTGTACTGAGAGTCCTTGCTTCAGTGTGCCGTCGAATACACTGTCGTTGGTTTTGTTGTCGAAGTCGGACAGCACAATGCTGTCCTTGTCGGTCAGGCGATTGCTTATTCTGCTGGAAATCATCTAGCAGCCTCGGTCATACTTGGCTGAGGCTTGGCCAAGAGCGAAGCACCGAGACCGCAGGCAGCAGCCAAAGATAGCCACAGACCGGGAATCGCCCGATTCCCAGTGACGTGAATGAGATAAGTGTTGATCGCCGGAGTAAATCCACCGAAGACAGCAGTGGCCAGGCTATAGGCAAGCGCAAACCCTGTGGTCCGCACATTGAGGGGCATGATCTCTGTGAGGAAAACGACCATGGCACCGTTGTAGCTGCCAAAGATGAAAGACAGCCAGAGTTCGACGATGAGCAGTCTCGAGAATGAGGGCGCAGCGGCCAGCCATAACATCACCGGATAGGCTGTGATCAGCATCAGGGTGGTGCAGAGCAGTAACAAGGGTCTCCGTCCTATCCTGTCGGACAATGCTCCCATCACCGGGAGCCAGAACAGATTGGAAGCTCCGACGCATAAGGTAACGATCAAGCTGTCGAGGTTTGCCAGATGGAGCACAGAGCTTCCGAAAGTCGGGGTATAAGCAGTGATCATGTAGAACGAGACGGTCGTCATCGTCACCATCATGGTTCCGATGAGCACAATCCTCCAGTTTGCAGTGAGCGAGCGAAGTATTTCGGACGTGCTCGGCCGCCGTTTGCGCGCGGCAAATTCGCCAGTTTCCTGAAGCGAACGTCTGAGCCGGTATAAAAATGGAAGTATCGCGCAGCCGAGAAGCAGCGGAATGCGCCAGCCCCATAACATGATTTTTTGCTGTGGAAGGCTGGAATGCAAGATCACCCCGACCAACGCGGCGAACATGACAGCCACTTGCTGGCTTGCCGATTGCCAACTTACATAAAAGCCCTTGTGTCCTGGCGTTGCGATCTCTGACAAATAAACCGAGACACCGCCCAATTCCATCCCTGCGGAAAACCCCTGCAGCAAGCGGCCAATCAGCACAAGCAGCGGAGCTAGCGGCCCGATGGTCTTATATCCGGGCATGCAGGCTATGGAAATGATGCCTATAGACATCAGCCCCAAAGTCAAAATCAGGCCGGCGCGACGTCCATGGCGATCGGTGTAGGCTCCAAGGACAATCGCTCCGAGGGGCCGCATCAGAAAACCCGCACCGAAGGTCATGAGCGACAACATCAATGACAGGAATGGATTGCCATTCGGGAAAAACGCATTGCCGATGGCGGAAGCGTAATAACCGAACACCATGAAGTCATACATTTCCAGGAAATTGCCGCTGGAGACACGGATCACCGGCCAGATCTTTGATTCCCGATCGGTCGGCGGTGTCATGGTTTGAGACTGCACGGTTTGGCAATTCCTGGCGTCAAGCCGGGATTGAAGAGAACGGTCAATCTGTAATCACTGGCTAACGGAATGAGTGACTTTACTCACCTGCGAGGCGATAGCGGCACCCAAATCCTTGGTCGTCGCACTCCCCCCAATGTCTGGAGTGCGAACGTCTGAGCGCGCCAAAGTCTCGGTCATCGCATTCTCGACCGCATCAGCTGCTTCGGGGGCGCCGAGATGCCTCAGCATCATGGCGCCAGACCAGATCTGACCAATGGGATTTGCTATCCCTTGCCCGGCAATGTCCGGCGCAGAGCCATGAACCGGCTCGAACATGGATGGATATTCTTTTTCTGGGTTGAGGTTCGCGGAGGGTGCAATGCCTATCGATCCCACCACAGCGGGGCCAAGGTCAGAAAGAATGTCCCCGAAGAGGTTAGAACCCACGACAACGTCAAACCAGTCAGGATGCCGCACGAAGTGGGCCGTCAGGATATCTATGTGATATTGATCAGTACGAATTTCCGGGTATTCCGCCGCCATTGCATGGAAACACTCGTCCCAGAACGGCATCGTATGAATGATCCCATTGGATTTGGTAGCCGAGGTCAGGTGCTTCTTTCTGCTCCGGGCCAAATCGAAGGCGAAGCGTAAGACGCGGTTTACTCCACGCCGCGTGAAAACCGTCTGCTGGATGGCCATTTCCTCATCAGTTCCTTCGTAGAGACGGCCACCGATATTTGAATACTCACCTTCGTTGTTCTCGCGAACGATGCAGAAATCAATTTGTCCGGGCTTCCAATTCTTGAGTGGAGTTTCAATACCTTCAAAAAGGCGCACGGGCCGCAAGTTGATGTATTGCCGAAAATGGCGCCGGATGGGAATTAAGAGTCCCCAGAGTGAAACGTGATCCGGAACGCTCGGATGTCCAACGGCTCCCAGAAAGATCGAATCGAACGGCCGCAGTTGTTGGATACCATCCGTGGGCATCATCTTTCCGGTGTTAACGTATGTTTCGCAACTCCAGTCGAACTCGTGCCACTTGAATCGAAATCCAAAGCGCTCCCCTGCCGCTTCCAGCACTCGGATGCCTTCTGGGACTACTTCTTTTCCGATGCCATCGCCTGCGATGACCGCGATGTTAAAAGTCTTCATGAGCCCACGCTTATCCCTTCTCAGCTGATAGCAACTGCGAGAGCGCTCCCACATCTGAAGCCGAATCCAAGGCCCTGACGAAAGCGATGATGCTTTCCGACTTATTTTTTGGCCACTCCGCGTAATCAGCACATCCACGGAACTTTGTTGCCGCTTCTTCAAAAGTCATCGGATCCGCCGGACTCCCTTTGGCAAAATCAGCGCGGCCTGTAATGACTCTTCCGTCCTTCAAGTGGATTTTTAGGATTGATGTCATCTTGTCGAAACCGGCGCTCTCGGCCTCGGGGTCAACGTAAAAGTTAATTCTTCGAATCATCTCCCGCACGTCAGCTCGCTGAACTATCTTGTCGGAAAACTCGCCCAAGCCAGCCTTTCGCTCCAGGAGCAGGATTGCCAGACAGAATTCCATGCTGAACTTGCTTTCAAGTCCAGTCTTCGGCTGGTGATGAAGGAGTGTCGTCGTCATGTTGTGATTAGCACCGACATCGACTTTTTCGACCTGATTGGCCTGGATATTATTGGCCTCAATCAAACGCATCAATTCAGTCATTGCAGGATGGCTGAGGGAGCCGCAAGGATAAGGCTTCAAGGAAACACCTGGAGACGCGAATGTCCACGGCTTGCCCAGGCGATCCATGATTGCAGATGGATCGTAAGATCCCCCGAAGGCGTGGAAAAAGCCTCGGTCCGCCTCCAGAATTTGCTCTGCTGCGGTCCAGCCCAGCGCAACCAGATTCGCTGACACAACGCCGCACTCGGCGGCGTGTCCAGCCTGAAACGGCTTCGTCATGGTACCGAAATTTTCTCTCAGCCCGCCGGACTGACTGGCAGCCAGCCCAAGTGCATTCTGAACCTTCGATTGATCAAAGCGAAGCAGCTTTGCTGACGCCACTGCCGAACCAAGCGGCCCGCATGTTCCAGTTGAATGAAATCCATCCTGATAATGACGCGGCGAGATCGCTTCGGCAATTTTGCACTCCACCTCGACGCCCACGTGATAGGACAGCATCAACTCCTTGCCGGAAATACTTCGACCCGCTGAAAGCGCCAGGACGGCCGGAAGGACAGGCACAGTAGGATGGACCAGCAAGCCATACACACGGTCTTTTGCAGCGGAGAGTTGCGTATCGTCGAAATCATCGGCGTGAATCGAAACTCCGTTTACAAGTGCTGCAAAGCGAGATGAGGTCTTGATTCCCGAGCCAATGACGATCGCTTGCCCACCGCAGACCGTGAGCTCCTGGAGATACTCCCGGCATATAGTTCCTGTCTCGGCGCGTGATCCGGCCAAAGCCAGGCCCAATCCGTCAAGAATGGATTTCTTGCCAAGTTCGATGACCTCCGCAGGAATGTCTTCACAGATTGTGCTTACAACAAACTTGCCAACGTAATCTGTCAGGCCGGGAGTTTTTGGGAAAGCTGCAACGGGCCTTGCATCTGTACCTTGCGCAGACGTAAGCGGCAATGTGCTGGCCGCAAGCGTCGCGATAGCTACCTTCCCGAAGTCACGCCTTAGCATTTTCAACTCGAACATTCGTCGGAATCATTTCTGATTGCATCCCTTAGCGCCCGGAGAATTCAGATCGTCACGCAAAAGCTGCCCACCCTTCATTACAAATTTCACGCGCTCAAGTTCTGTGATGTCGGCCAGTGGATCCCCGCACACAGCCACGAAGTCCGCGAATTTTCCGCGCTCGATGGAGCCGATCTCAGCGCTCCACCCCATCATTTGAGCATCCACGATGGTTGCGGCGCGAATGACCTGTGCTGGCGTCATTCCAAACTTCACCATGTACTCGAATTCTTTTGTCTGGATGCCATGAGGAAAAGGTCCGACTCCAGTCCCGAAGCCGATCTTGACCCCGGCAGCGACGGCCCGACGAAAATTCGGTTCGGATACGTCCGCCACCGTATGACCACCATATTTCTTGGCGTCATGTTCCCGCTCTAGCTGGTAGTGGTAGAGGGTCGGGATTAGATAGATGCCCTTTGCCTTGAACTGCTGAATATCGTCATCGGAAAGTTGCACCGCGTGTTCAATCGTGTCTACGCCAGCAGTAAGACAGTTGCGCAGTCCTTTGCCGCCAAAGGCATGGCAGGAAACTCTGTGACCCTTATCATGGGCCTCTTCGACGAACGCCTGGACTTCTTCCAGTGTGAAAGTGGGCGGTATAACCAGGGTTCCGTCCGGCGCAAACGTGAAATCATAGTTGGCATAAAACTTGATCCAGTCTGCGCCATTTATGAGTTGTTCCCGGACCCCTTTGCGCGCGTCCCACGGGTTATCGACGGTTTCCAGCATCGAAGGCAACGGAATATCACGTGAATAGCCTTTGGGTCGAAAGCCGCCTGTGGTCTGGAAGCCGCGCCCGGAAACCTGCAAGCGAGGACCTTGCACCAGCCCATTGTTGATGGCAGTTCGCAGATCAACGTCGCCATACATTCCGCCGAGAGTCTTCAGATCGCGCAGCGTAGTGAAACCGATATAAAGGTCGCGCTGGGCATTGACCAGAGCTTCCAATTCGCGGTACTGCAAAGACTCTTTCAGCATCTGCGAGTCGAGGTCCGGGCCACTCGCGAAAATGTGAGTGTGCCCGTCAATCAGGCCGGGCAGAACCGTCGCGTTGGTAAGATCGAGCACCTCAGTGCCCGCTGGAATGTGTACTTCGCTCGCGGGTCCTACTTGGACAATGCGCGTGCCTTCGACCAGAATGATCTGCTGTTTCTCGAGGGCATCTGACTTCCCATCAAACATGCGTCCGGCCCGAATTGCCAGTCGCTCGTGCATTCGGGCTTGCGGAGGCGGAAGCGGCGGTGGTGGCGGAGTCTCAGGTTCTTGTTCTTGCGCCAGCAAGGAACACAGACACCAGCACAAAAACGAAACCAGCATTATTCCGTGAATGAATTTCCACGACTGCCGATTTGCATCATGCGACATTGCCTCTCCTAGCCTCCGGTTACGCATGCCCTGGGAGCTCTCTTAATCGGCATCGAAAGTCGGGCGGTCGTCATTGATATGACCCTGCCTCACTTCACCTTGCAGATTCCGCGAGTATTCGCTAGGGCTGTATTTCGTACACCCGAACCTCGGCGTCCTTATTCTCATGATGAGGAACAGCGAGATAGTAGCGATTCAGTTCCGGCACCAGAATGCCGGTCTTTGCACGGAAGGCCCCCGGTATCTTCGCGAGCAAAGCGTAATGGTCAGGACCCTCTTGTTGGAAAACATCCAAAGCCCCGTCTCCGGCGAGGTAAAGGCGCTTATTTTTCACGTCGTAACTCATGTCATCGACCATGCCGACTGCAGGCAGGCTGGCGACCACTTTACCGGTGTCTGAGTTGAAAACAATGAACTTACCAGGCTTTCTTGTGGCGACAAATAAGCGGTGATCCGGCTCATCAAAAGCCATCGCAACATTCGCCTGGTCGCCCGCAGGCAAGGGCCAAGTAGCAATCAACGCAGCTTTCTTTCGGTCGAGTACCCCGACCGCACTCTTGCCCGTGAGATTGCAAAACATCCTCGACCCAGATTTTTCAGGCACGATCGCCTCGACATGATCGGTGTCGATCTTGATATCGCGTAACTTCTTCGAGGCGTCAGTATCAATAACACTGATCAACGAGTATGGCGTATGAGCCTCTCGGCCGCCATTGACGACGTAAAGCTCGTGAGTTGCAGAGTCGTAGGCGATGGAGTCCGCATCGATGGAGACTTTGATTTGCCCAGTCAACTTGAAACTGTCGCTGTCGTAAATTTGCACTGCGGAAGCGTCGCCCGCCACGATGAAAAGTTTTTTCAGATCCTTGCGGAACAAGAGTGAGTGCGGAGCCTGAATATTGCCCAGAGTGTGAACGAGCTGGTTTGTGCCGGTGTCCAGGACAAGGAATTTGTTATTCTCTTCTGCGGTCAAGAACAGCCGGTGTCCATCGACATCTGCCGCAAAGTGATCGAAGTCGCCGTCGTGGAGACCGGGCAGAGGAATTGTCGCTACCAGTTTCAAAGGGGCGGGATCTTCAGCATTAGCCTTGCAGCTAATTGCCAGCGCGATAGACAGCGCACAAATCGCAAAACGCGATCGCTTCATAATTTTCTCCAGAGAGTGTCGTGCGGCAATCTACGAAATCCGGCACTCGACGGCGAATGCTATCCCACGTTTGTTACCGAGTCAACGTATCTTCTCGGCGGTGAACAAAAAACAAGCCGTGCAGTAAACCGAAGTAGCGTATTTTCAAGCGAAATCGCTAGCGTCCCAAACCGTCAGCTAAACGGAAATTAATTTTGGTTTCAGTTCGCTCGGAAGCGGATGAATTATGCTGTCTGCGCTGGTTCTGGCGCGGTCTTCGGGCCGCACTAAGATCAAACAGGTTTTAAATTCGTTACACACTAGAACACAGTTTAGGGAGAGAAAATGAAAAGGCTTTTATTCGTTCCTCTGGTAGTTTTCATTGCACTAGGCATAAAGGTCCAAGGTGAAGACACCGCGCCGCTCAAGCTCGTCCAAACCATCACACTACCTGCTGCTATCAAGGGGCATTTCGATCATTTTGAAGTCGATCTCAAGGGTGGACGGCTTTTTGCGACTCCAGAGGGTTACAAATCTGTTCTCGTTTTCGACCTCAAGACTGGCAAGCTCATCCACACCATAACTGGAATCGAGAAGTCGCATGCCGTACTCTATCGCGAAGACCTCGACCGCATTTATGTGACGGATGGTGAGGCCGGCGATCTTAAGATCTTTGACGGTAAAACCTACAAGTTGCTTTCGAGCGTGAAATTGCTCGAGGACGCTGATTCCATCGGGTACGACCCGGAGACGAAATACTTATACATCGACAATGGCGGTGGCGATATCCACCAGACGTATTCGATGGTCAGCGTTGTCGACACCACGGTTGGCAAGAAGCTGGCCGATATCAAAGTCGACGGAGACACACTTGAAGCCATGGCTCTGGAGAAATCGAGCCCGAAAATATACGTCAATAACAAAGCCAAGAACCAAGTTGATGTCATTGACCGGGAAAAGCATGCAGTCATTGAGAGCTGGCCGGTCACCAAGTGCAAGACGAACGTCGCCATAGGTTTGGATGAAGCAGACCATCGGTTATTTGTGGCTTGCCGCAGCGGGCAAATTTCTGTAGTGGACACTCAAACGGGAAAGGAAGTCATGACGCTGCCAATTACCAAGGGCGTTGACGACTTGAAGTACGACGCCACCAGTAAACGTATCTATGCTGCCGGCGACGGAAGCGTCGATGTTTATGAGCAGACGGACGTGGACAACTACAAAAAGCTTGGAACCGTTCCCACCGGACCGCTTGGGAAAACTGCGCGCCTGGTTCCTGAACTCAATCGATATTTCGTGGCGGTACCGCAGCACGAAACGGATAGTGCCAAGATTCTCGTATTCGAGGTCCATTGAGGGAACTGCCCGCAGGGAACACCTTCTGGTTGCCCCGCGGCGAATCGAGTGTGGTGAGCTTCGGTGTACGATGATATTTGTAAAGCTTGTATGCGCATTCTTTTGGTAGAAGACGAACGCAAGGTTGCAAGTTTTATTGCGCGTGCTTTGAAGGAAAATACTTACGCAGTGGATGTAGCCGAGACAGGTGAGAAGGCATTGGAGTTAGGAGCTGACGTCCACTATGACGCCATCCTTCTTGATGTCCGATTACCTGGCATGAGTGGGATTGAAGTATGCCGTGAGTTGCGGCAGCGGGGAATCGAGTCGCCCGTTCTGATCTTGACGGCACGGGGTCTGACGGAGCAGAAGGTCGAGGGACTCGATGCCGGCGCTGATGACTATCTAACCAAGCCCTTTGTCTTGGCAGAACTCCTCGCACGCGTGCGTGCTCTGGTCCGACGGGGCTTCCACAGCGGCAATGCAAAACTGAGCTACGCGGACCTTTCCCTGGATCGTCATCGGCGGCGCGCCATGCGTGGCCCTGAATTGATTCCTCTGACCTCCAAGGAATTCGCGCTGCTTGAGCTTTTTCTGCTTCGCGCCCCCGAGCTGGTCACTCGTAGCGAAATTGTCGAGCATGTGTGGGATTGCCACTTCGATAGCGAGACAAATCTCGTGGAAGTCTATATCAACCGTCTGCGCAAGAAGCTTGAGCCAGCTCAATCGGTAAAGCTGCTTCACACGGTTCGTGGCGTCGGCTACCGCCTCGGGATGCCCGAATGAGTGCGAAGACACTTCGCTTTCGCATGATGTTGCTGTTCACAACCGTGGTCGGGGTTCTCCTGGCCGGCTCGTATCTTGCATTCTTTGGCCTCCTGACCCGCGCGGTTCGTACCCAACTGAACCGCCAGTTACTGGAGACCGCTAGGCCAATCATTGCTGACATCATCACCGAACCCAAAGCACAGGATGTGAATCGTTTGGACATTCCCGGAGAGTTTTTTGAAACTCTGGACACAGCTGGGCAGGTCCTTCAACGTTCCAAAAATGTTACCGCTCCAATCGAATTGAACGGAATCAAGCCTACATTTTCGGAGCCGACTTTCGGCAGTGCGACCATCGGCCACGAATCAATCCGCATCGCACTGGTTCCGTTTCAACAAGGCAATCAAACCCGTATTTTGTTGGTAGCGATTCCCACACTCGGTACGAATAGTGTGCTCGACAGCTTTGGCAGGGTTGCCCTGCTGCTCTTCCCCCTCAGCCTTGCGCTTACGGCCAGCATCTCGGCATTTTATGTAGGGAGAAGTCTGGCGCCCATCAAAGCTCTCACCCAACACGCCGCTCTGATGGCGAGGAGAGTCACCAATCGGAGTGGGTTCTGGTCACCACTACCCGTTTCGTCTCCCTATGACGAACTGAGTCGCCTGGCTGAGACTTTCAACCACTTGTTCGAGGGAATTGACTCAGCGGTTGGGCAATTGCGTCAGTTTGTGACTGATGCTTCGCATGAGCTGCGCACACCGCTCTCCGTTCTTCACGGCGAGACTGAACTGCTGCTGTCTAAGCCCAGAAGTGCAGAGGAATATCGAAAGACGCTGTCCGACTTTGGTGACGAGTTCAAGAAGCTGAACCGGATCGTGGAAGGACTGTTCACGCTGTCCATGGCCGACGCCGGCCAGCTTCAGTTAATGTCCGAGCCTCTTTACATCAATGAGGTGCTGGAAGAAGCTTGTGCGCTCGTGACGTCACGCGCACTCGCAAAGAATATTGTCATCGTTCGAGAGCTAAACGAGGAGATTCCTTACTCTGGCGACGAGGCTTTTCTGCACGAGCTATTTCTGATCTTTCTCGATAATGCCATCAAATATTCTTCCGAAGGATCTCGAGTCCTCATAACTCTAGAACAAGATGCGGGTAAGATTCGAGTTCATTTTCAAGACCAGGGAATCGGAATCTCAAGCGCCCAGTTGCCGTTCATATTCGAGCGTTTCTATCGTGCGGTTCGACACAGCAGCGGGGAAACTCACAGTGGGGGGCTAGGCTTGGCCATCGCTCAGGCCATCGTTCGTGCCCAGGGTGGCGCCATTGAGTGTCAGAGTGCGCCGGGCGTGGGCTCAACTTTCAGGGTGGTTCTGCCTGCAACTCACTCCGCAAGCAATCTCGAAAGTAAACCTGAACAGAAATTAATCTTGGATTAACGGCCATACAGGCGTACATTTGCCTCCGCCACAATGTGGAGGTGATCCCGTGCCCAGTGGAAGATCGATAAGCCTAGCGGCAGCGATTTTGTTTCTCGGAATTCTGTCTTCAATCCCAGCGGGCGCGCAGGTCGCGGGCGCAACTCTGTCCGGTACGATCACAGATTCCTCCGGTAGGGTCGTTCCGAACACGCGGGTCATTATTAAGAATGTCGCCACCGGAGTCACAATGGAGGTTACGACGAACTCGGACGGCGTTTACACCGCGGCGAACTTGCTCCCCGGAGACTACGCCGTCACCGTATCAGCCCAGGGATTCACTACCGAAGAAAGAACAGGGATCTCGCTCACGGTGGGGGTCCAGCAGGTCTTTGATCTTACTCTAAAGGTTGGAACCGCCAAGGAAGTACTGGTGGTGACTGCCGAGATCCCCGCCATACAACTCAACAGTTCAGACATCGGCGCGGTAGTGAATGCGACTACGGTCCGCGAACTGCCGCTGAACGGGCGCAGTTGGACCGATCTGGCACAACTGCAGCCTGGGGTGAACGCAATCCAGACGCAACCAACCTTTGCGCAGGGCACGGATCGCGGAAACCGTGGTTTCGGCCAGCAGTTGACCATTTCAGGAGCACGGCCGCAGCAGAACAATTATCGCTTGGATGGCGTTAGCCTCAACGATTACGCAAACGGGGCGCCAGGAAGCGTTCTTGGAGGAAGCCTGGGCGTGGATGCCATTCAGGAATTCTCCGTCCTGACCAGCAACTACTCCGCTGAATACGGGAAGACCTCGGGAGGGGTAGTCAACGCGATTACGCGGTCCGGCGCCAATCAGATTCACGGCAGTGTTTACGAGTTCCTCAGAAATAGTCGACTGGACGCCAGGAACTATTTTGACGATCATTCAATGCCGATCCCCCCTTTCAAGCGCAACCAGTTTGGCGGGGCGATTGGAGGACCGATCGTCAAGAACCGCACCTTCTTCTTCGCCGACTACGAAGGCATCCGGCAGTCGAAGGGCATCACGACCGTAACCTTTGTCCCCTCCGTGGCAGCGCGGGGAGGGGCTTTGTGCTCGAGTCCTGATCCGGGTAGCACATGTAGCCCGAGTAATGTACAGGTGGACCCTGCCGCGCAAGCATTCTTCCCCTTTTACCAGCCACCCAACAATGGCCCGGTTGCCGGCAGCAATGGCGATCTTGGAATTTACGCCTTTCCCGGACAACAGATCGTCAACGAAAACTTCTTCACCACACGAGTTGACCACAAGATTTCGGAGACGGACCGCCTGTTCGGCTCGTACATGTTCGATAGGACCCCGTATTCGTCGCCGGACGGCTTGAATAACGTTGAATTCACTACCCTGACTTCCAGACAGTTTCTTTCGGTGGAGGAGACTCACATCTTCGCCTCGGGTTTTGCGAATTCGATCCGAATTGGTGGCAATCATGAAGCCGTCAACAATAACCAAAGTCTGAAAGCGATTATTTCGGCTGCGGCTGATACAACTTTGGGAGTAGGCGGGACTGCGTTTGCGGGCCGGGCTGCACCGCAGGTCCTTATCGGCGGAGGCGTCACGGACTTTACCGGCGGAATTGGCGGAAGCCCCACCTATTATTATCACTGGAATTCGATTCAACTTTACGACGACGCATTCTTAACCAAGGGCACGCATTCCGCGAAATTTGGGGTTGCGGCCGAGTGGATGCCGCTCAACGTTCTTGCTGACACCGATCCTAATGGCATCTGGAGGTTCGCCGACCTTCAAGGCTTCCTCACCAACATTCCCACTAAGTTCCAAGGAGGAATCGCGAGCACACTTTCACCGCGCAATCTGCGCGAGCGCATTTTCGGTTTGTATGTTCAGGACGATTGGCGCTGGCGGCCGAACCTGACTCTCAATCTGGGCCTGCGCTATGAAATGTCAACCGTACCAACAGAAACCACCGGCAAACTCGTCAATCTCCGAAACTTGATGGACCCATTGCCTGTCTGTGGAAGGTTGGTGCCGGCTGGGTGTTCAGGTACCGGCTCTTTCTTCAGGAATCCGACCCTTCATAACTTTGAACCTCGGTTCGGATTTGCCTGGGACCCGCTTCGGAATGGAAAAACAGCGGTACGCGGAGGAATTGGGATGTTCGATGTGCTTCCCCTGCCTTATCAATTCGTACTCTTGACCACCCAGGCCGCGCCTTTCTTTTCCTATACAGCGATCAATAACCCCGCACCGGGTTCGTTCCCTAACTTCCCGGGTCAAAACATCACGTTCCCTGCGAATACGCTTCGCTCCACCTACATTCAACACCCCAAGCGCAACTATGTGATGCAATGGAATCTCAATATCCAGCAGCAGCTTACGCCGAGATTGGCTGCAATGGTCGCGTATGTTGGATCGCGCGGCATTCATCAACCCTTCAGGGTTGACGAAGCCGACCTCGTACTGCCTGTTGCCAAGACTCCCTTCGGATATCTCTGGCCGCAGGTGGATGCACTCGGAAACATCTTTACGCCACAATGCAATCAACTCGATCCTAATGGATCTGACCCGGGCCAATGCCTTCCCCCCAATACTATTAACACCAACTTTGGATCCGTACGCGGAATGTTTTATGAGGGACACTCTTACTTCAACGCCTTCGAGGCCCAGTTGGCGAAGCGCATGAGCCACGGCTTCCAGCTACAAGGCACCTACACTTGGAGTAAGAGTATTGACACGAGTTCGGCGTCAGTTGCCGGGGACTCTTTCGGGAATTCGATCTCAAGTCTCCCGTGGTTCGACTTGAGATTAAGCCGCGGCCTTTCAGACTTCAATGTTGGACACACATTTGTGTTGAACGGAACCTGGGAGGTTCCAACACCGAAATCGTTCGCTGGACCGACTCAGTGGGCGCTTGCAGGATGGGAATTGGGCCTCATCTTCACTGCCAGCGGCGGTGTGCCCTTCAGCCCTACTTGGGGGACAGGCTCCGATCCCCTAAATAGCCTCAGCAGTGACGATTGGACGTTCGTAAACCGTCAAGGCGGCTCCGGCTGCAAACGTCTCACGAACCCGGGTAGTCCCAATTACGTTAACACTGGGTGCTTTTCCGTCCCAACGGCGCCGAATTTAGCCTTTTGGAACGCGAACTGCGATCCCGCGCCGATTAGCCTGGGACAAGCATTCGATCCTGTGAATCCGAATAACAGTATCGTTGTTAATGGGCAACCACAGCCTCCCACTCCATGGCTCCCGCCGTTGGCATGCTTCAACCTTCGCGGAAATGCGGGCCGGAACACCATAGTCGGTCCGGGAATCACCGAGTTGGACTTTTCCGTGTTTAAGAACAACTACGTCAAAAGCATCTCGGAGCGCTTCAACGTACAGTTCCGGGCCGAGATTTTTAACATTCTCAATCACGCCAACTTTGCGCCACCCGCGACGCCCACCAACACCGACATTTTCGACGGGACGGGGGCGCCGTCGGCCGGGGCCGGTGTCGTGACCAGAACCACGACTACAGCACGCGAGATTCAATTCGCTGTCAAAGTGATTTTCTAGTGTGGGCACCACTCAATGCAGCAGGCGGGGTGGGTGTTCCTCACTCATCGGCTCGTTGCTATTCAGCTTTCCGCCACAACCCTCGGAGGCACGCGCCGTTTTCAACCGTCAGTTTTACCTGCTAAATCGTGGTCGTAATTAAGATGAACTCCCTCTGAACCAAGGTGAACGGTGAATTCGGAAGATCAAGGCCCAAGCGCCCAGTTTCAATTCCATCCGCAATCTCTAACCCGGCGCAGCTTGTTGCAGCGTTCCGTGTGTATTGCCGTCGCTTCAATATTTCCACGCTTAGCGGCAGCGGCTGCGCATGACATCAGTCCCGTGATGGAGAAGCTCAGCGCATATATGGCGGAGGCCCGCAATCGCGCACTGCCAGACAATATAGTGCAGGAGACAGAGCATCACATCCTCGACACAATCGCTGCCATGGTTTCCGGGGCCGACCTCCCTCCTGGCCGCATGGCGATCGAATTCGCTCGCTCTTACGGGGGGGAGAAAATCGCCACGGTAGTGGCTTCTAACGTTCTCTGTGGACCTATCGAGGCGGCATTGGCTAACGGCGAACTCGCGCATTCCGATGAAACCGACGATGACTTCACTACGGGAGGAGCGCATCCGGGATGCGCCGTCGTACCCGCGGCGCTCGCTGCAGGCGAGCAGTTCGGCGTGAGTGGCGCGCATTTGTTGCGGGCCGCCACGCTCGGCTACGACATCGCGCTGCGAGCCATGAGGACCGTCGGCCCTGGAATGAAAGAGACCCACAATCTGGTGGGGACCATGGGAGCGACGGCCGCGGCGGGGTGCACCGCTGGTCTCAATGCGCAGCAGATGCGCTGGCTTCTCGACTACGCTGCGCAACAGGCTGGCGCCGGCATCGGCGCCTGGCGGCGCGACACCGACCATATAGAGAAAGGTTTCCTCTTTGGCGGTATGGGGGCGCGCAATGGAGTCAACGCCGCCCTGATGGTCCATTCTGGTTGGACTGGAGTTGACGATATTCTCTCCGGTCCGAACAACTTTGTGGAATCCTACAATCCCAAAGCGGATGCAACAGGAATGATCGATCAGTTGGGCGAGGTCTATGGGGTGACGTTGACGACGCTCAAGAAGTGGACCACGGGAGGGCCCGTCCAAGCGCCGCTGGACGCTCTGGAGAACCTACACAAGCGCCGTCGCTTTCAGGCGGACGAGGTAAAACAAGTGGTGGTGCGTGTCGCTACCAGCGCGGCCTACACCGTCAATAATCGCGATATGCCTGACATCTGCCTGCAGCACCTGGTGGCAGTAATGCTGCTCGACAAGGCGGTCTCCTTCCGCGCAGCCCACGACAAGGCGCGCATGCAAGATCCGGCGGTTCTCCATGAACGAGCTAAAGTGCAACTTGTCCCTGATGCCGACCTGGAAAAGATGATTCCCGTGCGAGTGGCCGTTGTTGAACTCACTCTAATGGATGGCACCCAACTGACCGAGCGTGTTGAGCACGTTCGCGGCACTCCTGAAAATCCGATGACTCGCGAAGAAGTGGTGGCAAAGGCGAACGAGTTGATGACCCCAGTCCTCGGTGCCGAAACCTGTTCGAAGTTGATCGAGCGCGTGCTCGCCCTGGACACGGTGAAAGACATCCGAGAACTTCGTCCATTACTTTCACGTGCCTGATCAGGTTGGAGCGAAGATGAAAAGCATAGCCATACTCTCTCTCGTGATAACGATGTCCGTACCTTTTGCATCACCACAGGACCAGCCCGCCACAGATAAAGGAGCACCCCTGCTCCTGGTCCAGGAAATTCCTCTGCCGAACGTGGGAGGCCGCATAGACCACTTCACGTTCGACGCAAAACGTAAACGCGTTGTTGGCGCTGCTCTCGGCAACAACACGGTCGAAATCGTAGACACGTTTACAGGTAAGGATATACACAGTATCACCGGCGGGGCCAATCCTCAGGGCCTGGTTTACGTAAGCGAGTTAGACCGGCTGTTTGTCGCGAACGGTACCGATGGAAAGCTCAGGATTTATGACGGAGGTTCGTTCAAGCTACTGAATACCGTGGACATCGGGGAGGACGCCGACAATGTCCGATATGATCCGGCAGAGAAAAGGGTGTATGTTGCTTTCGGCGGAGACGAGGTCGGTGGCATTGCGGTGATTGATGCAGCGAGCGGTAAAAGGCTTGAAGATGTCGCCAAGCTCGATGCTCACCCGGAATCGTTTCAGATCGCTAAGTCAAAACCGGTGATCTATGCCAACATGGCTACCAAGGCGAAGGTTGTGGTCATCGATCGCAATACGCATCAAGTCACCGATTGGCCTTTGAAGGCACTAAAAGCAAATTATCCGATGGCGCTGGACGAGGCCGACCATCGCGTCTTCGTGGTGACCAGAAATCCGGCAAGGCTTGTAGTGCTGGATTCTGATAGCGGCACGACGGTGGCGAGTGTTCCTTGCGTGAACGATTCCGATGACCTGTACTACGACGCTGGCCGAAAACGTATCTATGTTCCTGGAGGCGAGGGCTTCATCAGCGTCATCGAACAAACCAACGCCGATCATTATCAGTCCATCGCGAAAATTGCGACGACGGTCGGAGCGCGCACTGGGCTCTGGTATGAAAAACGAGACCGATTCTATTTGGCTGTGCCCGCTAGTTCCAAACAGGGTGCTGCATTGTGGGTATATGCTGCGGAAGACTGAGTGACACTATGCATGAGCCTTCGGTTACCTGCCTGGCTGCGGTCGTTCTCCTGGTTGGATGCGCCACCCGCTCAGCAAACTCTCAAGAGAGGGGAAAGCCGCCGTTACGCCTGGTCCAGACAATCCCCATGCCCAATGTCAAAGGTCGCCTTGACCATATGGATGTGGACGTCAAAGGCAAGCGCCTGTTCGTTGCAGGTCTTGAGAATGGCTCGCTGGAGGTGGTGGATCTCAAGTCAGCTAACTGGATACACAGCATCCCCGGATTCAAGAAGACACAGGGTGCCCTGTACGTTCAGGAACTAGACAAGCTGTTTGTGGCGAGCGGGGACGACGGGAAGCTTCGGGTCTTTCGAGGCAAGACGCTCGATCTTCTTGTTTCGATCCAGCTTGAGCCGGGACCGAATCGGGTCGTCTACGAGCCTCATTCCAAACTTGTTTATGTGGGTTATGGCGGGAAGGACGCCGGCAAAGACTATGGCGAAGTTGGAGTCATTGACGCTCGCAATAACCAAGTTGTTGGCTCCATCAAGGTTGCCGCTCATCCATCTGAGCTTCTTCTGAACAAATCCGGAACCACTCTATTTGTTTTCATCTCCATCGCCAACCAACTCCAGGTTATCAATGTCAATAAACCACAGATTGTTTCAACTTGGCACGTAAGCAGCCAGCATCCCGGCGACGCAGCATTCGATGAATCAGACTCTCGGCTGTTCATTGGTACCCACACACCTCCTGAAATGGTTGTGATGGATTCGAACTCAGGGAAGGAAGTCGCGAATCTCCCGACTGCCGAGGGTATGGACGGCGTTTCCTTTGACGCGAAACGAAAGCGTGTGTACGTCTCTGGAGGAAGAGATTTGCCGTCCGGTTTTGTGTTTGTCTATCAACAGAAGGATGCTGACCGCTACGAGACTGTGGGCAGGTTACCTACACGGGCAGGTGCGGGCACCTCCTTCTGGTCAGCCGAATTAGACCGTTACTACGTCGCCGCTCCCGCCAATGACAAGGAAGGTGCGGCAATTTTGGTGTACGCACCTGGCGAGTGAACGATATTTGACCGGACCCTGGAAATGAAGCACCTGAGAAAAGCCGGGCCAATACTGCTGTTGGTGGTTGTTGTTTTCTCTGGCCCTGTAGGAGTGCGAGCGGGAGGCCCACAAGGTGCGGCTCTGCCCACCACTCAATCAGCATCGCATCCCACCGACACTGCTGCTCTCGACTTCCAAACCTTTAAGACCAAAGTCGAGCCGATTTTCTTGAAAGAGCGCCCCGGACACGCTCGCTGCTACGGTTGCCACATCCTGCCCAACCGGGGGTTTCATCTCGAGTCGCTGTCTCCGGGGACCACAGAATGGAACGAGGAGCAGTCCCAACATAACTTCCAGCACGTTTTGCAGCATGTCGTGCCAGGAGATCCTGCTTCCAGCAGGCTGTTGCTTCATCCCCTTGCGCCTGAGGCCGGAGGAGATGCCTTTCACTCAGGCGGCAGGCAGTTCGGATCCCAGAACGATCCCGACTGGCTTGTTCTCGCGGAATGGGTGCGCAAGATCCCGACACACGCCGTCTCTAAGTCATCATCAGCGAAAGTGCTGATCTATGTCACAAACAGCGCCGGCGACACTATCGATGCGATCGATCCGGCAACTAATAAGGTCCTGCAAGTAATCAAGGGGATAGAGTTGCCGCATGGCATCGTTTTCTCTCCTGATGGAGCGCGTATTTACGTCAGCAACGAATCCGAGAGTGTGCTCGACGTAGTTGATCGGCAGAGCGGGAAAATTCTTAGGAAGGTCTCTCTCAGTGCGCGGCCCAACAATCTCGCCATTACGAAAGATGGAAGCACGGTACTTGTAGGTATTCGAATCGGCTCGGGCGTCATTGATGTGATCGACACGGCTTCGCTGACGCGCGTGAAGAGCATTCCCGTGGATGGCGGCGTGCATAACGTGTTCGTCACGCCAGATGGCAAGTACGCGGTCAGCGGTTCAATAGAAAAAAAGAGCGCCACCATTGTCGACCTCAGTACGGAGAAGACGGCTTGGATAGTCAAGTTCGAGAGGCCAGTCCGTCCGATGGCCTTCGAAACAGATCCCGACGGTTCGACCAGCCGTATTTTCGTCCAGCTCTCAGGCTTTAATGGATTTGCTGTCGTGGATTTCGCGAAGCGTGCGGAGGTGGCCAGAATTAAGCTGCCGGAGAAACCCGGTGGATTCGGGATGTTCGAGGGCCGGCTCGGCATTCCTTCGCACGGAATTGGCACGGCGCCTGATGGGAAATCGCTGTGGGTCAACAGCACCTTAGCCAATGCTGTCTTCAAGTACTCACTACCTGGTCTCAAGTTGATGGGATATGCAACTCTGCCCGAAGTTCATCCGCTGGGTCGTCCGCTAACCGGCTCAGTGCCAGAGTGGATCACATTTACGCCGGACAGTAGAGTTGTATATGTTTCGAACTCGGCAGCGGGCTCGGTGTCCGCCATAGACGCGAATACGTTGAAAGAAATAGCCGTTGTCCCCGTCGGAGAGGTACCAAAGCGTATGAATACGTTGGTATTGCACTGAAGCATTGAAGTCGCGGAGGGATATTGCGAAATTCCACCAGCGCAACACGCGAAGACACTGACCGTGCTGTGCCAGCCAAGACTACTTCTTCTGCGGCTTCCGAGGTCGCCCGGCGCGCCCGCCATCGTATCGCCAGACGTCTCCTGCCCTTTTTGTTCCTACTTTACCTTATCGCCTTTCTTGATCGCATGAACGTTGGGGCGGCTGCGCTCCAGATGCCTCACGACCTGAACTTCAGCGAGGGCGTGATCGGGTTCGGCGCCGGAGTCTTTTTTCTTGGTTACTTCCTACTGGAAATCCCTGGGGCGCTAATCGTGGAGCGATGGAGCGCTCGCCGCTGGATTGCACGCATAATGATTTCCTGGGGTTTCATGACCGTGCTGATGGCGTTCATTCACACGGCACGGCAGTTTTATGGGGTGCGCTTCCTGGTCGGCGCCGCAGAGGCCGGGTTTTTGCCGGGGGTAATTGTTTACCTGACACATTGGTTCCGCTATGAAGATCGCGCGAAAGCCGTCGCATTTTTCTACTCTGCGAATCCTCTTTCTTACGTAATCGGTTCCCCATTGGCAGGTTTGCTGCTCGGCCTTTCGTGGCTCGGGATGAGGGGGTGGCGTTGGCTGTTCATTATGGAAGGGATTCCCGCGGTAGTGGTTGGCGCGATCACCATCTGGTACTTAACCGACCGGCCGGAGCAGGCCGACTGGCTTCCTGCCGACGAAAAAGTCTGGATTACTACCGAACTTCAACGGGAGAAGGAAGCCAAGATCCGGCGTGGCTCGTACAGTGTGTGGGAGGGGCTTCGCCACCGCGATGTAATCCTGCTGACGATATGTTATTTCGGCGCTATGAGTGGAAGCTACGGGATAGCATTCTGGCTTCCGACCATTCTGAAGCGACTTTCTGGGAAAAGCGATCTTACCGTGACGCTGCTCGCAGCGCTGCCTTACGTGGCGGCTTTCATCACACAACAACTGAACAGTTGGCATTCGGACCGTACGCGTGAACGTCGTTGGCACGCGGCGATACCTGTCTTCGTATGCGGGTTGGCAATCGCTTTGGCGGTTGTTTACCGCTCGAACCTGGCGGTGTCTCTCGGGTTTTTTATTCTGGCGGGCGGTTCATTCTACGGTTTTCAACCTGTGTTCTGGGCTGTGCCAACGCTGTTTTTGAGTGAGTCTGCGGCAGCAGCGTCAATTGGGCTCATTAACGCGGTGGGCAATTTGGGTGGATTTGTCGGGCCTATGGTGATTGGCTATCTTGCCACTCGTACTCATTCCTTTTCTCCCGGCTTGTTATACCTAGTAGGGAGCTTGTTCTTATCAGGCACCCTAATGCTTGCCATAGGAAGGCAGCATGCGACGGGAGAGGGCAGTCCGATAGCGGAGGGCTAAGGAGAAGTTGATGGCGCAAAAAAGACGTGCGTTATTGCCGGAAGTGGTCTGCATTTGCGTCCTGCCGTTGGGCGCAGAAGATCTCGCGGCGCAACGATTTCAAACTTTACGTCGCAAAATAGCCGCGGAGATAGCATAAGTGTGATCGACATGGCTTCGTTGAAGGTAATCGGGGAAATCAAAGCTGGCGATCATATCCACGGAGTGTGCGTTCAAGCTGACGGCAAGAAGTTATTTGCCACGGTTGAGTCCGACCAGACTGTCAAGACCATCGACGCCGTGACCCTGCAGATAGTTGGTGTGGTCAAATTGGCGGGGAACCGACTAATTCGCCGTCACGCCAGATGGCAAATATCTAGCCGTTCCTATCCGCGATCAAAGAGTAGAGATACCAGCGGAGCATCCTACGCCGCATCCATTGCGGTACGAAACTGACGACACCCGTACTCATCACCCATCCGTTGGGGGCTTTGCTAGGTGTAATGTCAACTCGCGACTTCTGGCAGGGAGGCCCAAAAATTCGCGTCCAAGTTGCGTCCAACCATTGCCAAAAGAGCGTCTTTTTTGAGCTTTTTGCGTGCTGTAAGTCATTGAAACATATACAGCGTGGTAGCAATCGAGCGCCCTTTTAAGGCATGGGTCGCAGGTTCGAATCCTGCCGCGCTCACCAGGTTTGCCCACATCATCCCCTTAATAAGTACCTGTCATTCCGAACCGCGTCAGCGGAGAGGAACCTGCTGTTCGCCGGCACCACCAGTGTCCCAGAGGAACGCCCGAACCCGTGTGGCGCGGACATTCCTGTCCGCGAGCTAGCAGCGACTGAGCCCCTGCGCGCGTAAAGGACATGCGAAGCAACAGACCTCAGGGGCAAGAAGAAAGGCCGCCATTAAGGCGGCCCATGATTTTGAGAGCCAAGAGCCAAGAGCCAAAACCTAATCCCCCGCCACTGGTTCCGGTACTTCAGGCTTAGGCGCAGAATGTCCGTTAGCCTTCCCCAGCGCCCCCAGCGGAATAAACCCATTCTCCGCCACCGCCGGCTTTTCCTTCAGCACCACTTCGCGATACAGCGCCGACATCCGCGCATCGTACGCCGCGTCGTTCTTCTGCGGGCCCCGCGCCTCGCCTGCAGCTTTCTGCTTGGCGTCCCGCGCCCGCTTCTTTTCCTCGCCGGAGTTCTTCGCAATCCCCAGCTTATCCAAATCGTGCTGTATTTCCTGAGTAACAATCCCCTCCCGCAGATGCAGCGCATGCTCCGTCGATTCCATGCCAACATTCTTGCCGCCGGCAAAAATTTCATGCCGCCCGTGCTCTTCATACCACTTGGTGAGCGTGGCCGTCATGTGCATCTTCTCGATAATGTTTCTCCAGCCCACGCCCGTGTTGTACGCGCAGAACGAAATCTCGCCTTCCTGCGTCGCATACGGGATAATGCACTGCTCCGTCCGCCGGAAATCGTAATTGAACAGGTCCTGGAACCACATTCCCGCGATAAACAGGAAGTTCCAGCGGTCCTGACGCCGCTTCATCACGTCATCAATCGTCCGGTCCGGCCCCACCTTGCCGTAGTTTTTGCCCGTAGCGTTGAAGTTCTTATCAAACTTCTTCAGCAGGTCCATCAGCTTGAAATGCTTCGGCGACTGGAACGGATCGTAATTCTTCATCAAACACAGCGCCATTCCCACAATCGTCAGGAATTTGCCCCGCGCCGCATCGTTGACTTTGGCGATGTCCTTGGCCAGTTGGTCCCCCTTCAAAAACGCCGTAACCGGGACCGCTTCCTTAGTCTCCTTATCAATCATCAACGCCATGCCAGTTCCGCAATTCGGGTGACAGCCGCAGGAGAGTTGGCCCCAGTCGTTGTTTTTGTCTTCGACGTGCATCAGGTCGGCCCAATCGCTGAAGGTGGACATGAAAGAGATTGGGAACCAATCTCTTGCGGGTTCGCCTAGGCCGGTTTGATTTTTGACGTCGTGGGCCAGGTGAGACAACGTGTAGCGCTGGGCTTGACGGCGTTCGTCGGTGATGGCTTCGTCGCGGCCGGTGAAGCTTACTGGTTGGAACGAGAGGAAGCCGATTTTCTTGGGATTATCCAGTGCGAATTGGATGATTCTTCCTACCTGCTCGTTGTTGATGCCGTTGACGATTGTCACTACCGGGACGATTTCTACGCCGGCGCGGTGGAGGTTGTCGATGGCCTTCAACTTTACGTCGAATAGGTTGCCGACTTTGCGGTGGGCGTTGGCAGCGTTGCCGATGCCGTCGAATTGCAGATACGCATAGCGCATCCCGGCTTCACAGGCCTGCTGCGCAAATTCGAAGCTCTTCGCGAATTCGATTCCGTTGGTCGCCGCCTGCACGGAGTTGTATCCGACTTTGCGGGCGTAGCGGACTGCGTCCAAGAAATAAGGAGACAGCGTGGGCTCGCCGCCGGAGAACTGCACGCTCATCTGACGCCGCGGCTTAATCGTAATCGCGTTGTCGAGCATGGTCTTGATTTCTTCCCACTGCA
>WNFG01001637.1_pt1 | contig 27897 bp, 22 predicted proteins | sample 5400431 | NCBI WGS metagenome assembly WNFG01 (sample SAMN13153346, study PRJNA577476) | soil metagenome | isolation source: 120 cm saprolite under Douglas fir tree site 2 hole 3 replicate 2 | place: USA:California | collected 2015-04-18 | reverse complement strand
ACCCGGATTTTTGCTTCGTCGATGAACATGGTTAAGCCGCTGACCGCTGGCAGTTAGTATGGTCGCCTGGTCTTTTCAAGCACCATCACGAAGGAAGGCATTCAAAAAACAAAAGCCTCTGCCTGAAGGCGAAGGCTTTGTAGTGTGGACCTAACGAGGGCGATATCCCGAAGGGACTGCCGCCACGAATGCGAACTTACTTCGCTTCCAGTGGTTCGACCATCACGAATTTGCCCATCTGTCCCTTGTTCAGGAACTTGATCCGGCCGGAGATCTTGGCGAAGAGCGTGTCGTCTTTGCCGCGACCCACGTTCAGCCCCGGCTTGACCGGTGTGCCGCGCTGCCGCACGATGATGGTTCCGCCAGGCACGATCTGCCCGCCGAATGCTTTAAACCCAAGCCGCTGCGCGTTCGAATCGCGGCCGTTTCGTGAAGTGCCTTGCCCTTTTTTATGTGCCATAAGAAATCAGTTCCCAATTCTCAGTTGTCACTTCTCAGTTCATGTGGGGACAGCCGCCTCGGCTGTCCGCCGGGTCGCAGACCCGGCAGTTCGACTTCTCTACTTCTTCTTTTTCCCGGACGACTTCTTCGGCGCCGCTTTCTTGGGAGCAGATTTCTTCTTCGCGTGCCCCTTCGCCTCTTTGGCCTCAGCCTTCGGCGACTCGTGCTCCTCGTCGGCCTTCAATTTCTTCGGCTTCGCTTCTTTCTTGGGCAACTCCGGAGCCTTGAAGCTTTGTCCGTCAAAAGCGATTTCCGTGATACGCACGGCGGTATATGACTGCCGGTGTCCGCGCAACTTCTTGTACTGCTTTTTGCGCTTGTAATGGAAGACCAGAATCTTCTCGCCGCGGCCATCTTCCACCACTTGCCCAACCACGCGAGCGTCCGCTTGGGGCTTGCCCAGCTGGCCTGGCTCACCCGAGACTGCCAACACGTCGGAAAATTCCACATGGCCATCAGTGGCCCGCTCAAGCTTTTCGAATCGAACCACATCGCCGGGCGCCACCCGGTACTGCTTCCCACCGGCGCGGATAACCGCGTACATACGTCTGCCTCCGTCAAAATATCTTGGAACTCAGCTTGTTGTAATGGACCCCAGGGCGCAAACGGGCGCAGTCAAGTGGCTTGCTGATTTTCCTGTGCTTGCTGTGTTTTCCACCACGGCGCTTCAGCAGCCAAGGCTGCGTCACCAGAACGGGTCGGCGAGTACAGGCAAACTCAACTATTTTAGCGTGCGCTGTGGAAATCGGTCAATTGCGATGCCTGTCCGCCCGGCTCTAAAATTGGTCAACGACCAAGAACACGAAGTAACACAAAGGTACGATCCGGTTTCCTTCGTGCACCTTTGTGTCCTTGGTGGTTAAAATTCAGACACTCTAAGCGAATACCTCGCCTTGCAACGCAGTCAGCGTCCGCGTCGCCAGCGTATTCGTCACCGGCCGACGGGCCGGAACTGCGTTGGACGAATCGACTTGCTTGCGTTCGATTCGCAACTGCAGCGCGCGCTCAATCTGCCGAAGTCCCATTACCTCGATACCTGCGACCAGCGTGGAGGCACGCCCCTCAGCTCCAGCTCGACCGGTCCGGCCGACGCGATGAATGAAGTCCTCCGCGATGCTGGGAAGGTCATAGTTGATGACATGAGCCACATCCTCCATGTGCAGTCCGCGCGAGGCTACGTCGGTGGCCACCAGGATCTTAAAGCGGGCTTCCTGGAATCCACTCAAGGCTCCGTTGCGTTGAGATTGTGAGCGCCCTCCGTGAATCATCGCCGCAGAAAAACCGTCCCGCACCAATTCCTTGGTCAGCCGTTCAGCGCCACGTTTCGTGCGCGTGAAGATTAATGTCTGGCCCTTCTCCGAGTACAGCAGTTGCCGCAGCACATCCAGCTTCTCGCCGGGGCGCATTTCGTAGGCATGCAACTCCACGCTCGCGACCGGCTTCAGGACGGAGCCCGCCGATATCCGGACGGGGTTACGGGTGCAGTTGTGCACCAACCCGGCGACGGATTGCTCCATGGTCGCTGAGAAGCACAGCGTCTGTCTTGCCGTAGGCAGTATGTCAATGATGCGCCGCAAGGCGGGGAGAAAACCCATATCCATCATTCGGTCGGCTTCGTCGAGCACCAGGACTTTCACCTGTTTCAGGTCAATCAGCCGCCGCGTGATGAAATCCTGCAGGCGCCCAGGGGTGGCAATTACAAGAGTCGCACCAGCGCGCAAAGCCGCGATCTGCGCCCGTTCTGAGAGACCGCCAATCAGAGCTGCAGATTTTGGCTGATTTTTGCTGCGGAGCTTCTCGTACTCGGCGTCGACTTGCATCGCGAGTTCACGCGTAGGCAATAACACCAGCGCGTGTACCTGGCGCGCGGGTTGCTGCTGCAGCATTTCGATCAGAGGTATCAGGAACGCAAGCGTCTTGCCGGTTCCGGTCTGAGCCGTGGCAATTACGTCTTTGCCGGCCAAAGCGTGTGGGATAGCTTGCTCCTGGATGGAGGTTGGAGTGGTGAATTCAGCAGCTGCCAGTTTCTGCTGCAAAGCAGGAGATAGTGGCAGTTCTACAAATGTTGTCATTCTAGAAATTATCTTTCTTGAGAGGCTTGTCGTCAGATACGCAGACTTGCGTCCTTGCTCTCGTGCCGCTCACTTTGATTTAGCTGGACTGAACGGCGGGCAGGAAAAGCGGAGATGAATCTGACCCAAACAGTGGGTCACCGCGTGACGAGCAAACCGTGGAAACAGCGTCCTGTTTAGTATAGCAGAAAGGTAACTTTCTCAGCGGGGAGATGCGCACTTAGGTAACGGGTGCGGGTTTCGCGGAATTGACGGAGTCATTTGGAATTCGCGATGACTTGACTCGCGGCCTTGCGCCCAGAGCGAATACAATCCGGGATCCCGATGCCGCGATAGCCGTTCCCGGCCAGAGCCAGTCCGGGCAGCTGCTGGCACAAGCGCTCAATGCGCTCCATCCGCTCGAGATGGCCGACGCCATATTGGGCCATCGCCGCTTTCCATCGATAGACGCGTGCGAAGAGCGGCTCGGAACTCAATCCGAGGATCTGCTGCAGCTCGGTGCGAACAATGCCAACAATCTGGTCATCGGTTAGGGGCCAGACATCCTCTGCGGAAGCGCCGCCCAAGAAGCCGCGTAACAGAGCGCGATCTGGGGGCGCGCGATGAGGAAACTTATTATGAACGAATGTTGCCGCCAACAAGTGCTTGCCCTCAGACCGAGGCACGAGAAATCCGAAACCAGGAGGTAGCGATTGGCGGGTCTCGCGGTCGTAGCCAAGTCCCACGGTGATCGAGGAGCTGTACTGGACATGGGCCAACTCGACGGCGAGTTGCGTAGCCGGGCCGGTGGCGAGTTCTGGAGAAATTCCGGCGCCACCAGGGCGAAGCATCTCTGCGGCGGCGTATGTGGGCACGGCAAGGATGACCGCATCGAAGCGCTCGGATCGTGGTCCGGCTGAAACGGCCCAGCCTCCGTCCTCAGGGCGGACGGCCAGCACTGTCGTATTGGTGACCAACGACAACGGCGGCAGACGCGAGACGACAGCCTCAGTCAGCTGCTGCATTCCGTTTTTCAAAGAAGTGAAGAGCGGAGGCGCAGGCTGACCTGGCGCACTCGACATCTTCTTGCGGGCCGCCAGCATGGCGCGTCCCAGGCTGCCGTGAGTGCGCTCCATCTCAGCGAAACGCGGCAGCACGGCACGTACGCTGAGCGCGGTAGCCTCGCCGCCGTAGATGCCGGAGAGCAGAGGATCGGCGAGCCGATCGACCATTTCTGCGCCGTAGTGGCGCTCGACCAAAGACGCGACACTCTCATCACCCTCCGCGAGCCGCGGCCGATGAAACAGCTCCCCCGTGACGCGCAACTTAGTCTTCCAGGAAAAAAGCGATGACAGCATAGTCGGCAGAATTTTGGTGGGGACCATGAACATCAGTCCGTCGGGAATCGCCACGAGGCGCTCGCGAACCAGAATGTAGGTCTTACGTTCCGCATCATTCGAGCCAATCAGCTGGTTTCCGAGTCCGACCGCGCGGCACAGATCGGCGGCCCATGGCTTTTCCGAAAGAAAAGAATCCGGCCCCGCCTCAACCACATATCCGTCAATGTGCTCTGTGCGCAGCACGCCGCCGAGACGAGGCGATGATTCGTAGAGAACATACTCGAGCGCAGCGCCATTACGTCGATGCTCTTCCAGAGCGAAGGCCGCGGCGAGTCCGGAGATTCCCCCGCCAACGATAGCGATGCGTTTCATGGACGAGATCCGGCGTCCGGCACCCGGTGTCCGGAAGCCGGTTCCCGGGAGGCGGCGTCCGGATGCCGCGCCGAATGTTCCTGCACAAAACGAGCCAGGTCCTTCACGTTCTCGACGGGTGTTTCAGGCAGGATGCCATGGCCAAGATTGAAGATGTGGCCAGGCCTTTGACCCGCACGGCGCAGGATATCTTCCGCGCGCGACTTCAATTCCTTCCAGCCGGCGAAGAGCAGCACCGGATCCAGGTTGCCCTGCACCGCACAACCGTGCTCCAGTCTTTGCCAGCCCTCGTCCAGCGGGATGCGCCAATCGAGACCGATTACTTCGGCTCCGGTTTCTTTCATCGCCGGCAGAAGTGTCGCGCTGTCGGTTCCGAAATAAATGATGGGCACGCCCGTCTTCTGCAGTCGCTTCACCATACCAGTGACGTGCGCGAGTACATATTGGCGGTAGTCCTCGACGCTAAGGCATCCCACCCAGCTGTCAAAGATCTGGATGACATCTGCGCCCGCGCGGATTTGCTCAGCCGAATATTCCACCGTGACGGCCACCAGCTTCTGCATCAACTCGTCCCAGTCGGCGGGAGAGTTGTACATCATCTTCTTGGCATGAACATAATTGCGCGAGCCTCCGCCTTCGATCATGTAGCTGGCGAGTGTGAACGGTGCACCGCAGAATCCGATGACGGGAAGCCGGTCGCCAAAGTGCTTCGTGACCAGGCCCACCGCTTCGGCAACGTAGCCGAGCTCCGCGGCGCGGTCGGTGCGCAGTTGAGCGATGTCTTCCTTAGTGCGGACCGGCTTCTCGATGACGGGGCCTTCTCCTGCAGAAAAGTGAAAAGGTAACCCCATCACTTCGAGCGGCAGCAAGAGGTCGGCAAAGATAATCGCGGCGTCGACTCCCAACGCTTCTGCGGCGGTGATGGTGACTTCGGCGGCCAGCGCCGGCTTCTTGCAGATCTCAAGCAGGGAATGCTGCTTGCGCACGGCCCGGTATTCGCTCATGTAGCGCCCGGCCTGACGCATGAACCACACCGGAGTGCGCTCAATCGGCTGGGACTTGCAGGCGCGCACGAAGATGGAGTTCGGAGCAGACATGAATTTTGAATGTAGCATTTTTAGGCGGGGCATGCTGTGCACCGGAACCTACGAAAGGCGCTCACCACCAAGGACACGAAGGAGCACTAAGGAAAACAATGACTTGTAGAATCACGACATGGTCTATCGGGCCTTCGGATTGCTGACCTTGGTTGGGCTGGCGCTCTGCTTTTGCGGGGCCGCTTCTCAGACGACCACGCCAACAGTACCCCCGACCTTCTATCACGATGTGCTCCCAATCCTGCAGACTCACTGTCAGAGCTGCCACCGGCCCGGTGACATCGCGCCCATGCACTTCGTGACGTACGAACAAACCCGTCCCTGGGCAAAGCAGATAGCGGCTGCGGTGCAGATGAAGATGATGCCACCCTGGTTTGCCGATCCTCGCTATGGAAACTTTTCTAATGATCCCTCGCTAACGCCGCAGGAGGTCGCAGCGATTTCAGCTTGGGCAGAAGCAGGTGCGCCTGCGGGAGACGCGCATGATGCGCCTCCGTCGAAGAAGTGGACCGAGGGCTGGAACATCGCGCAGCCCGACCTGGTAGTAAGGATGCCAAAGCCGGTGCAGATTCCTGCGCGCGGAGAGGTAGATTACACGTATGAGATTGTGCCGACACATTTTGCGGCGGACCGCTGGGTGCAGATGTCGGAATTCCGGCCGGGAAGTCCCGCCCATGTGCATCATGCGGTGGTGTACATCCGCCCTCCAGACTCGCAGTGGCTGCGCCATGCACCCATCGGTCAGCCATTCACAGCGTCTGCGCTGAGCGATCCTCAGGAGCGGCGCGAGGCTCACGAAACTACCAGCGATCTTCTATTGGTATACGCACCGGGCAGTTCTCCCGACCAGTGGGCGGATGGTATGGCGAAATTTGTTCCCGCTGGCTCCGACCTTGTTTTTCAGATGCACTACACGACCAACGGCAAAGCGGATGAGGACCAGACGAGCATTGGGCTGGTGTTCGCCAAGACCCCACCGAAGCAGAGGGTCATCACGTTGCAATTGAACAATCATGCGCTGCTGATTCCGCCGGGCGCGGATGATTTTCGTGTTGAGGTGCAGGGGACGCTGCCCAACGATGCGACGCTGCTAAGCCTGTTCCCGCACATGCATCTGCGGGGAAAGCGCTTCGAGTACGACATTGTTCATGACGACGGCAGCGTGGAAACGCTGCTGCGCGTCAATTATCACTTTCACTGGCAGCTGAGTTATCGCCTGTCCGAGCCGCGGCCCTTGAAAGCGGGCACCAGATTGCGCGCTGTCGCCTGGTATGACAATTCGCGTAACAATCCGCACAATCCCGATCCGGAGAAAACGGTGACATGGGGTGACCAAACCTCAGACGAGATGATGGTCGGATTTTTCGATGTTGCCGTGCCAGCCGGAGTGGACAAGTGGCACTACTTCATCCGCCACGGGGATGCTGCAGAAGCAACGCCAGATCACCGCTGAGACTTAGCCGCGAAGCGGCGAAACACCAGCCGTCACTCACAACTCCGCGCAGAAGTCGGCATCTGCAAAACTTATGACTCCGCTTCGTCCCGCCGCAACTTCCGGCTCTCCGCCAGCAGAGCCATGGAGTGCATCAGATTCTGGAGCGTCACGATACCCACCAGCCTCTGATCTTCTACCACGGGAATGATGCTGGAGTTGCGCGACGTCAATTTTCGGAAGGCCGATCCCAGCGACTCCTGACGCATAGAGACTTCAAAAATCTTGTTCATCACGGCTTGCACATAGCCATTGCCCTCGGCGCGCAATGCATCCAGAATGCGCTGCTTCGAGATCACCCCCACCATATCGCTGCCGCGGACTACCGGGAAATCATCCTGCAGCGAATGTACCGCTTTCTCCAGTGCGTCCTCGAGCGTGTCTGCCGGGGAAAGCGTCGCGAAGTCCGTCAGCATGACTTCTTCCAGCCGGACATTGTCGAGCACGGACTGGAATACGAGTGCGCGCTCTTCCAGTTGTGCCGCGGAAAACATGATGACCCCGACCATCGTGAGCCACGTGTCGCTGAAAAGGCCGGCCACGATCAACACCATGGCCAGTGCATTGCTGATCGAAACCGCGCGCCGCGTAGCCGCCGCGGAATCCATGCTTCGAGAGAAGAGCGCACGCAAAACCCGCCCGCCATCGAGCGGATACGCGGGCAAAAGATTGAGCCCCGCCAGGTAAAGATTCGCCCACACCAGGCTGCGGGGCAGATTTCCCGGTTGCAGAAAAGGCCACTTCCACAACTCAATGGCTGGTGCAATCGCCGTCACCAATCCCGCACTCACCAGCGCCAACACAATATTCACCAGCGGTCCGACGAGCGCCAACTGGATTTCACGCTTCCACAGTACCACTCCAGCCTTCGGCTTTTCCTTGCGCGACTCCTCGAACAGAGTGACGCCGCTCAGGGGAAGAAGGATGACTGCCTTCGGAATCATCCCCACGCGACGTGAGGCGAGGATGTGTCCGACTTCGTGCGCGGCCACGCAACCGAGAATGATCCCGACCAGCGCCAGATCGCGCGCGCCATTGGCCGAACCGTGAGCCCCATATTCAGTCCAGTAGATGAACAGCGGTAACAGAAAAAACGTGAGATGAAGGCGTATCTCAACCCCAAATAAACGCCCCACCAGGATCGACCAGCTTCTCATAGGCTTGCCACTACTCTATATTTTACATGGATGGATACGTCGATTCCGGCACTCGAAAGTACAGAGCCATGCGGGTGATCGCGGGAAAATACCGCAGCCGTCCGCTGCGTTCACTGCGCGGAGTCGATCTTCGCCCTACTTCCGATCGCCTGCGCGAGACTCTGTTCAACGTGCTCACGGCGGGCAATCCCGCTGCCCTTGAAGGCACCGTCTGGCTCGACATGTTCGCCGGCACAGGAGCCGTGGGAATCGAGGCCCTCAGCCGCGGCGCTAAACAGGCATATTTCGTCGATTCGTCGCGACCGGCTGCAGAACTGATTCGGGAGAATCTGGAAAGTCTCGGCGTCTCTACCGGCTTCACAATCCTTGAGGATGAATTGTCCCGCGCCATCTGGCGCATGGAACGCGAACACGCCGCGGCCGACGTCGTCTTTCTCGATCCTCCCTATCGCATGAAAGACGTATACGGACAAGCCCTCCGCGCCCTCGCCGATTCCTCGCTGGTTTGGGCGATGTCTGTAGTCATCGTTGAACACGAAAAGAAATTCGATCCCGGTGAAGAATTCCTTCCTTTGCGAAAATTTCGCAGGCTCGTGCAGGGCGACTCCGCGCTCAGCTTCTACCGCATGGGTTCCGCTCAGATCCGTTGACCGACCGTTTTCCGGTTCTTAGGACGGTCCGACAGCACCACTTTCGCTAGAACAGAGACTTGGCAGCGATGTATTCCCGGGACGGAAATTGACTTGCTTCTGTCCACCCACTACCATTTCCGCAATCGTCCTTCGCAGCGCCTCACAATGTCTTCGGGCCGAGGGACGACACCTGAGAAACCGGTGAGCTTGAAAATTACAAATCGTGAAGTCGATCAGGTCGTAATCCTGGACATCTGCGGCCGCATCGTCCTGGGCGACGAACTCGACGTGTTGCGCGACGCAGTTCGGACTCTCATCACTCAGGGTAAGAAGAAAATCATTCTCAACCTGGCTGAAGTCAGCTACATCGACAGCTCGGGGGTCGGCGAACTAGTGCGCTGCTTTACTTCTGTTCGCAATCAGGCAGGTGAACTCAAGCTCCTCAACCTGACCCAAAAGGTTCACGACGTCCTGCACGTCACCAAGCTCTACACCGTCTTCGACATCCGCGACGTAGGCGTGATTCAGGAGGCAACTGAGTCGTTGCTTCACATCCGGCCACTCCGCCGCCACGATCGAAAAGCGCATCGAATCGCGAGGGATGTAATCGGCCGCCATGCGATGGGCGCGAAGAGTTCCTTCGAACTTTCCGCCGACGCGTTCGAGCGCCGCGCGGGAACGCTGGTTGCGCGCATCGGTGTGAAAGCAGACGCGCAGCACCTGCCAGGTTTCGAAAGCATGCGTCAGCATGAGCAGCTTGGCCTCCGTGTTGGCGGCAGTCCGGATGGCCGAGCGTGCCAGCCAGGTATAGCCTATCTCACAACCATCGGGACCGCTGCGTCCGTGCCGGGCGTGCCCCTGCGGCCATGACCATCGTTCCAGGTTCCAGAAGCGCGTCGAGCCGATGACGACACCATCATCCACACGGACAATGGCGAACGGCACTGCGGTGTCGGCGTCGCGCCAGGCGAGGGCAGTGTCGACATAGGTGGTGGCCTCGGCCTTGCCCTGCGGAACCGGACTCCACTGGTAAAGGGAAGGATCAGCTGCCGCAGCGGCTACCAAGCCCTCGACGTGGCGGTGGGAGAGAGATTCGAGGCGAACGCGCGTGCCTGCCAAAACAAGATCTTCTTTTTCCACACTCCCAGTATGCAATGACATTTAGCTGATCGCAATCACATGTAAAACAGGCTGAAGCGCGGAAGGCCATGCTTTTCCAGCAGCCGTTTGTGGACGTATTGCTTCTGCAGTTGCTCGATTTGCGTCGAGGACATCTTGCGGCGGTAGGGCGCGAGATCGCGGTCGGCTTCGGCGCGCACGGTGACGATCTCTTCATCGGGAGTCGCAGCCAGCAGCGCGGCAAAAAGCTTTTCTTCGAGCACGGTCAATCGGCGCTCTAAATCCTCCAGGCGAGGTGATTTCGCTTTGCTCTCGGTCTCCTCGGCCAACTTGCGCAGTGTGCGCGACGCTTCCAGCGCAACCGTCTGTACGGAGACTCCGCCTGCTTCGGGCAGCCGCGCCGCAATCAGTAAATCCGCATTACGGCGCAAGAAGACGGCAATTGTACCTGGTTCAAAACCCGGCGTTCCCGCGGATTTTTCGGCCGTCCTCTTCCTACTCGTAGCGCTTTCGTTCGCCACGTTTCCGTCAGCAGCTTCTCCGTTGGCGGTTCCTACTGCGGCCTCTTTCATATCTTCTGCTGCGGCCAGTACGGCCTGTGCACACCATCCCAGGCCATTGATCTTGCGCGCTTTCGAGGGGCGCTGATCGTAGCGGTCGAACGCAGCGTCAATCCCGCGCAGCACAGCCTCAAGCGGAATGCCCGCATCCTTCCAGATTTCCATCAGAGCCCAATCGAGGGCCGAAACCATCAGCAGAGTCCCACGCCGGCGCTGAAAGTGCTCTTCAATTTCGGTGAAGTAGTTGAAGTAATTTTCCACGGCAGCTCAGCGGGTGGAACGGGAAGCCGACGGCGTGCCCTCGCCGCTTCCGTTTTTCGCTTTGGGCGGAGTCTTCGATGCAGTCTTCGCCGGCGGCGGGTCCCGTCGGGCCGGGATGTTCCGTGACCAGATAATGCGGAGGCCATCGAGAGTAAGAGAGTCGTCCACATTCTTGATGTACTTCGATCCGGTGCCGATCATCGAGCCCAGACCGCCGGTGGCGATGCACTTCGTCTCTTTGCCCATCTCGCCCAACAGAAGTTCCAGAATGCCATCGACGAGGCTGAGATATCCGTAGTAGAGACCGGACTGCAAACTGCCCACTGTATTCGATCCGATCACGCGCGCCGGCTTACGAATTTCCACACGGGGAAGGCGCGCGGTCCGCTGAAAGAGCGCATCCGCCGAGATGCCAATTCCGGGGCAGATCACGCCGCCCATGTACTCGCCTTTGCCGGAGACGCAGTCAAAGGTTGTGGCGGTGCCGAAGTCCACGACTACACAAGGGCCGCCGTACTTTTCGAACGCAGCCACTGCATTCACGATGCGATCGGCGCCCACCTCCGCCGGATTGTCATAGTGCACGGGCATGCCGGTCTTGACACCGGGCTCGATGAAGAGAGGCTTGGAGTTGAAGTAGCGCTCGCAAACCTGGCGCAGCACCGGGTCGAGAGGAGGCACTACTGAAGAGATAACGATGCCGTGGATCTCCGCAACTTCGAGGTTGGCCATGGAAAACAGATTCCGGAAGAGCACTCCGTATTCGTCGACCGTGCTGGCTTGCCTGGTCGCCACTCGCCAGTGGGCCACCAGCCGATCGTAGGACGGAGGTCCGTCGAGTGCTCCGCTCGCCTTGGCGACGCGGGCGAATACTCCCAGCACCGTGTTGGTATTGCCGACGTCGACGACCAGGAGCATGTTTGCGTACCGCTATCGGACCTCAGACTTCAGACTTCAGACGACTCTGATATGTAGAGGAGATCTTTTCACTTTTCTCTTACTGTTCCGCTCAAAACCGTTTGCTGTCCCTGCGTGGTGCGTACACGCAGGAAGCCGCGGTCATCCAGCCCTTCGGTTATTCCGTCGAGGCTAGATCCATTCTCTTCGATTCGAACTGCTTTGCCGTTTACCCACGAAGAATGCTCCGAAAAGCGCCGTAAAATTGACCGCCGGGCATCGGCCGGCCCGAGCAACTGACGATATTCCCACTCGAGTGATTTTAGCAAAGCCCCCGCGAGCTCAACCCGCGACCACTCGGTGCCCGTAGCCAGGCGTAATGACGTGGCTTGTTCTACCAGTTCCTTGGGAAACGCCGCCTGGTTGACGTTTATTCCGATGCCGACCACGATATAACGGACGCGCGTCGCTTCCGCATTCATCTCGGTCAGAATCCCGCAGACTTTCTTGCCCGCAATCAGCAGATCGTTCGGCCACTTCAGGTCGACGTGCACGCGGGAATCAATCTGTTGAATCGCCGCCTGCACGGCTAGTCCAGCAGCGAGCGACAGCACCAGCACTTCCGAAGGCGGCATTGCCGGGCGCAAAACTACAGAGCAATAGATGCCAGCCGATCGCTCGGAATGCCACGCGTGAGCTCCACGTCCGCGTCCCACAGTCTGCTCTTCGGCCAGAAAGACGCTGCCTTCGGGAGCGCCCTCAGCCGCGGCGGCCATGGCAGCCGTGTTGGTCGAGCCGATTTTGTAGAAATGATGGAGTTGCCCGTCGAAGATGGTGCCGCGAAGGAACGGGCGAAGAATTTCCGGCAACAGCAAATCAGGCATCGAGCGCAGCTGGTAGCCGGTTGCCGCGTGTCCAGCCACATCCACGCCCAGTCCGCGTAGTTGCTGGATGAGTCGCCAAACCTCTGAGCGGGTCGAGGAAATTTCCTGCGCAATCTTTGTGCCGCTCACGACGACCGTGGCGTGCTCCATTAACAGGCGCACAATGCGGCCGAGACGAACGTCAGTCGGCTGCGGCCTGTGATCATGTGACACGCTGGCCCGCGAACGGCGGCTCTGGCGAGTTGTGTCTGTCTTGCCGATGCAGGGATTATGCGGGAATGTGCGGGAAACAACAAACCAGCGGCGGAATAGACCTCCACCTTGATAAGAGCAGCCGCCTCGCTGAACAAACCCGGACATGAACAACAATTCTTACTGGGCGGGAACTACCCGCATGCTCATATCCGCCGCTTGCGGCGAGTGTGTCAGCAATCCGACTGAGATGAAATCGACGCCGGTCTCGGCATACGCGCGGACATTTTCCAGGCGGATACCGCCGGAGCATTCCAGCGGAACGCGGTGTTCCAGCTTCGAGCAGCGTTCGACCGCGCGGCGCACGTCTTCTGGTGACATGTTGTCCAAGAGTAGCGCCTCTGCTCCGTGAGTCAGTGCCTGCTCCAGTTCGTCCAGCGTGCGCACCTCGACCTCGATGATCTGCGAGCCGCGGCGATTCTTGACTGCACGCTCGAGCGCTGGCACGATCCCGCCGGCTAGCGCGATGTGATTATTTTTGATGAGCACGCCATCGGAGAGGTCGAGGCGGTGATTCTGCCCGCCGCCACAGCGCACCGCATTCTTGTCGATCACGCGCAGGCCGGGCGCCGTCTTGCGCGTGTCGAGAATGCGCGCCTTCGTGCCCGACACTGCTTCGACGAACTTGCGGGTCAGGGTCGCGATCCCGCTCATGCGCTGCAGGAAGTTGAGGATCACCCGTTCACAGGAAAGGATCACACGGGCATTGTGGCGGATCACGGCCACCGACTGCCCCTTGTGCAGCCGCACTCCGTCGAAAATTTCCGGATGGGTGGTCACTTCGTAGTGCGCGGTCACAGCTCCGTCGAGCATCGCGTACACGTCAAGGATACGGCTCACACAACCGATTCCGGCGAGGATGCAGTCCTGCTTGGCAAGAATTGTGGCGGCCGCCCTCTGGTTAGCATCGATGCAGGCATAGCTGGTCGCATCGCGCGTGGCCCGGTCTTCGAGCAGCGCGTTCTCCAGAATGGCGGTGATGCGTCGTGAATTCCAGTCCATATTGCACGAAGTAACACGTGGGGACAGCCGCCTCGGCTGTCCGCGGGTCAAAGACCCGCAGCTTTTTTTGCGCCTGAGTCGAGCTGCGCTCTCTCCCGACAGCCGGGGGCGGCTGTCCCCACATTTTAGTACCCTAATTCTTCCAGCTTAGTCCTTGTTCTATCGCGCAAAACCACCAGTTCTGCGGCCCGATTGCGCAGGGCCTCGACAACTTTCACCGGCGCCTTGGCTAGAAACTGCTCGTTGTCCAGCTGCTTCTGGTTGTTCGCGAACTCCTTCTCCATCTTTTCCAATTCTTTTTTCAAACGTTCGCGCTCGGCCAAAATGTCGATTTTTCTCTCATAGATCACGTGCACGTCGAACCGCGCCGTGCTGCGGGCCCCCGGCAATTTTGCCGACGAACTTTCCACAAATGTTACCTTCTCCACATTCGCCAACCGCTCGACCGCTCCGCGATTCTGTTCGATCATCTGGCGAATCTGCGGCTCGTGTGCGAAGACGTCAATCGGAACCTTCACCTTGGGCTCGACTTTCAACTCTGCGCGCAAATTGCGCACCGTGACGATCAAATCCTGCAGAATCGCCATCTCCGTCTCAGCAGCCAGGTTGAACTGTTTTTCATCTGCCTGCGGATATCCGGCCAGCGCAATCGACTTCAGCGGCGCCTTGCCCTCATAGATTGCCTGCCAGATTTCCTCGGTTATAAACGGCATCACCGGATGCAGCAACCGCAACGACGCATCGAACAAGCTGACCAGATTCGCACATGCGATTCGCGCCGGAGCCTGGTCGGCGCCTTCCTCGAAGTTCAATCGAGGCTTAATCAATTCCAGATACCAGTCGCAAAATTCTCCCCAGAAGAAATCATAGATGCGATTCGCGGCCTCGTGGAAGCGATAAGTTTCCAGCGCCTCGTTCACTTCTTTGGTGACACGGTTGAATCGTGAAAGAATCCAGCGGTCTTCTAAAGTGGTCAGTGTGAACTTGGGGATGCCTTTGGCTGTTGGCGAGAGTTCGCGGGCAAGAGTGCCCGCGCCACACCAGCCGATTCGATCCACGTTCATGAACATGAATCTTGCCGCATTCCAGATCTTGTTGGCAAAGGCGCGATAGCCATCCGTTCTGCTCTCGCTGAACGCTATGTCCGTCCCCGGCGAAGCCATGGCAGCCAGCGTGAAGCGCGTGGCATCCGTGCCGAAGCGTTCGATGATATCGAGCGGATTGATTACGTTGCCCTTCGTCTTCGACATCTTCTGGCGCTCGGCATCGCGCACCAGCGCGTGAATGTAAACCTGCCGGAAGGGAACGCTGTCGTTCTTTTTATCCGCCCAGCCGCTGGCCTTTTTGATCGCGGGATCCTGTTCGTGCCCCTGCATGAAGTGGCATCCGAACATGATCATGCGCGCCACCCAGAAGAACAGGATCTCGTACGCAGTAATCAGCAGCGTGGTGGGATAGAAAACTGCTTGGTCGCGCGTCTTCTCCGGCCACCCTAAAGTTGTGAAAGGCAGAAGTCCGGACGAAAACCATGTATCGAGCACATCGGAAACCTGCTCAAGTTTCTTGCCCGCGCACTTTGGACACTTTACCGGCGCTTCGCGGGCGACGGTTACTTCCTTGCAGTCTGCGCAGGTCCAGGCCGGGATGCGATGCCCCCACCACAATTGCCGCGATATGCACCAGTCGTGGATGTTGTTCATCCAGTTCAGATAAATCTGGCGGTAGTTGTCGGGGACAATCGTGATCTCACCGCTCTCGACGGCCTCGATGGCGCGATCGGCCAGCGGCTGAATCTTGATGAACCACTGCTCCGACAAGCGCGGCTCAACCACCGAGCCACACCGGTCGCACTTGCCCAGGGAGATGGTGTAGTCCTTTGCTCCCACCAGAAATCCCTGCGTCTCAAGATCCGCCAGTACACGCTTGCGCGCCTCGAAGCGGTCGAGTCCCGCGTATGCGCCGGCATTCTGGTTCATGTGCGCGTGCTCATCCATCACGTCGATTTGCGGCAGGTTGTGTCGCTTGCCGGCCTCAAAGTCATTGGGATCGTGAGCCGGCGTCACCTTCACTGCACCCGTACCGAACTCCGGCTGCGCCAACTCGTCGGTGATGATGGGAATCTCACGCTGCATCAGCGGCAGCAAAACTTTCTTTCCGTGCAGATGCGTATAGCGTTCGTCCTTTTCGTTTACCGCGACCGCTGCGTCGCCCAGCATCGTCTCCGGACGCGTGGTCGCGACGGTAATGAACTCGTCCGTTCCGACCACCGGATAGCGAATCTCCCACAGCTTGCCCGCCACCTCTTCGTGCTTTACCTCGAGGTCGGAAATCGCCGTCTCGCACCGCGGACACCAGTTCACGATGTACTTTCCGCGATAGATCAGCCCTTCTTCGTACAAGCGGACGAACACTTCGCGCACGGCGCGCGAAAGGTTCTCGTCCATGGTGAAGTACTCGCGATCCCAATCGACCGACGCTCCGAGCCGCTTCATCTGGTCGAGAATGGCGCCGCCGTAGAGCTTCTTCCACTCCCACACGCGTTCAACAAATTTCTCCCGCCCCAGGTCGCGCCGATTCTTGCCTTCGCTGGCAAGCTGCCGCTCGACCATCATTTGCGTGGCGATGCCGGCATGATCCGTGCCTGGCAGCCACAGGGTGATGAACCCGCGCATGCGGTGCCAGCGCACAATGATGTCCATCTGCGTCTGGTTGAGCATGTGCCCCATGTGCAGCCGCCCGGTCACGTTCGGCGGGGGCAGCAGCAGCGTGAACACTGGACGCGTCTTACTTTCCGACGCCGAGCCTTCGGGCGGCGTGGGCACGGAGAAGAGTTTTTCTTTGATCCAGTAATCGGCCCAGCGCGTCTCAATCGCGCCTGGCTCGTAGGATTTGGGTAGATCGTGGGGCATCGGGAATTTTGCTCGCAATCAGCAGTGGCAGTGAACGCTTAGAACCAAAACCTTTACCACAGAGGACATAGGGAATCACAGGGTAGTTCCGGATTCCCTTTCCCACATCTGTGCCATCCGTGATCAAGGATCTGTCCGGAGGTTATGCCAATTGCTAAATGCGGATGAAGTTCGATCTTACAGGCGCGAGAAAAGAAGGGTCAAACGACGGCGGGGCATTGCGTTGGGCGATTACCCGGATCCTTGCTCAAAGGTCTTACAGGGAGTGAGGAAACCTCATTTCGCTCACGAACGTGTCAACGAAGTGTAATGAAGATTTTGCGCCAATCTCATCGTGATAGCTGATATATTAAGCGGCCTGAGCAACTCCCGCCGCGAATCCCCCCGGCGCCGGGAATCTGTGGGTTCCACTTTCGGAATAGTTCTCCAGGAGACTCTCATGCTGCGCAATACTTTCGTCGCCACAGTGTTTGCCATCTGCGCCGCGCTGGCGCTCGTGATCGTGATGGCCCCTCGTTCCTCCGCCCAGACCGCGACCGTCCTGTACACGTTCACTGGAGGAACCGACGGTGGCGGCGACCAAGGCACATTGGTCTTCGACATTGCGGGGAACTTATATGGAACAACATCTTCCGGCGGAAAAGGGGCGGGCGTCGTATTCAAGCTCTCTCCGGGCGCCAGCGGCTGGACAGAAACGGTTCTGTACAGTTTCACCGGCAGTCGCGACGGCGGAAAGCCTCAGTCCGGATTAGTTCTCGACGCCGCGGGAAACCTCTACGGCACAGCTCAATACGGCGGAGATACATCGAGCACCGCCTGCGCCCCCCGGGGTTGTGGTGTGGTATTCGAGCTATCGCCCGGTATTGGAGGGCCATGGACCGAAACGGTGCTTCATACCTTCCATAAAGGAACGACAGGAGGGTACCCGTCATCACCTTTGATCTTCGATGCCGCCGGCAATCTTTACGGAACCACCTTTGCCGGAGGAGATACCAGCAAGTGCGCTCAAATTGGCTGCGGCGTGGTATATGAGCTTTCGCTCATCCAAGGCGCGTGGCGAGTGGCCGTGCTGCACACTTTTACGGGAGGAGCGGACGGGGATGGCCCTCTGAGCGGCGTTATCTTCGATGCGGCTGGGAACCTTTACAGCGAGACCTATCAGGGCGGAGTTCTCAACTGCAGCAATGGAAGCGATAATGGCTGCGGAGCCATCCTCAGGCTGTCTCCATCCTCCCCTGGTCCCTGGAAGGCATCGATTCTCCATACTTTTGGTGGCGGCCGCGACGGAGGCAATCCTCGCGGTGGTTTGGCCATTGACGGGTCGGGAAATATCTACGGCACGACTGTCTATTACGGCGGAAATACTGGATGTGGCGGAGTCGGATGCGGTGTGGTATTTGAGCTTTCGCCCGTGACCGGCGGTTGGAAGGCTTCCCTTCTGCACACGTTTGCTGGGGGCGCTGCTGACGGGGGAAATCCCAGCAGCACTCTGCTTCTCGATTCTAGCGGCAATCTGTACGGCACAACCTGGGACGGCGGAAGTAGTCTCTGTGGTGATGGCTGCGGGACAGCGTACAGACTGTCACCATCCACCGGTGCGTGGATCGAGACGATTCTTCACGCCTTCGATAGTCTGGACGGACAAAACCTTCTGGCCGGGTTAATTCTCGACGCACACGGCAGTCTCTACGGCGCTACCTATGCTGGCGGCACTGGCCAGAATGTATTTGGCACTGTGTTCAAGATAACTCCCTAGCTCCGCAGCTCTTAGCGGCGAGCTCTGACGAAGGACAGAAATCAGCCTCGCATATTTTTTAAGTTGAAAGCGGAGTGCGAAGGCGAGATGGCTTACTTCTTTTCGGCAGAGAGCTTTCTGGCGATTTCTTCCGCGATCTTCGGGCGTAGCTCGGCTAGGACGCTGTCCACGATGTTCGCGATGGCCTTGGATTCGGCGCTGGACGCCGCAGAGGTTTCTTCCGGACTCTTCTCTGCCCCCGCAGCCACAGCCATCGCTGCCGGTTCAGAATGCGCTGGTGCGCTATCCTCATCTTCCTGCTTGCCCGCATTCGCCGGTTGGGCAGCGTTGGGGCTCGGACTGCCAGTGTCACGAATCTGCCGCCAGCTCGCCCAGGCGGCTGCCGTCGTAGCAACCAAGTCCGATTCCTTCTTCTCTCCCGTATTCGACCAGCCTTCCACAGCAGATTCACTTGGTGCGGTCTCAGCTGCAATAGGGCTAGGCTCTGGCTGAGATTCATGCGCGCTGGTCTCGGAATTTTTTTCCAGTTCGTTTGGAACAGTTTGGTCTTGAGCGCGCGAGGTGTGCTCATCTCGCTGCACAGGTTCGGCAATAGCGCTGCCGCCTGCGGAAACTAATTCGGCGGTCTCGGCTGCAGCCTCAGCCTGTGGCGATATCTCTGGGACCGATGCTGTCGGACTCTGCTGCGTCTCGGCCCGATGCGCTTGATCCTCGGCATACGACGCGGCGACTGCTACCAGTTCGGTGACCGCAGCGCCCACTGCATCGGCTGCGGCGCCGGCCACTTCCTGCACAGCGTTTGCCAGCTCCGGCTCCGCGATGGAGACGACAGAGCCAGGTTCGGCCGCAGAGATCGCCTGGGAATTTTCCGTGCCTTCCGTTGCGCCGGCCTCATGTCCTCTGTGCTGGTCTTCGGCCTTGTACTCGGCGGCGGCAAACGCCGCGTAGGCCTTCTGCATTTCGAGTTCGAGAGAAACTGCCGCTTCCTCGGGATCGATCGCCATCGGAACCACCGTCCAGCGCGATGCCGAAGATCCGGCCGCTGCGGCCACTGCCATCGTCACCGGCACATCCGCTAGCTCTTCCGATGAATCTCCCGAATGGTTTCCGGGCTTGACGGCATGCCAGGAATGGCCGTTGGCGGGTTCCAGAGAAGCAAGGGCTGCGATCAGGTCGGCGGGATTTGTAGGGACCGCGACCGCTTCCTCTTTTTTTAAATCTTCTTCCCGAGCTTCGCTTCGGTCTTCAATTCGATCATCAATTCGATCATCAATTCGAGCTTCGCGCGCGACTTCAGTCGCTCCTTGGATCTTTTCCTCAATCTTGTTTGCCGCCTGCGAGTCCAAAGCGCGATCAGGGGGCACAAAAGCTTGGGAGTGCGTCTCTGCTTCCTCTCGCTCGCTCGACGACGAAATCCTGGATTGAACCTGTGCCGCGGCCGCGGCGATAGCTGCAATTTCTTCCGGCGTTACATCCTTCGGCAAGCCCGCAGTTGCAAGGGCGGCCACATCCACTCGGCCTTCCTGCCCCGAAACTTCTTCCTTGCGACGATCTTCCTTGCGTCGATCTTCCGTGGTTACGCTCGCAACAGCTTCCCTATTCGGATGCGAGGGATCCACCACCGTTCGCAGGTCGCGGTTCATGGCGTTGTAAATCGCGGGACTCTCCCCGTTCTCTTCTTCCGCTTCTTCAGTTTTTTCTTTTTTCTTGGAAGGAAACGCGATCCGGTTCTTCCAGCCCGATTCTTCATCGGATGGAGCGTTCTTTCCGATGCGGCTGGATTCCTCCGCCGATGCGATGGCTCGAGCAAAGCGGCCGGGCTTGCCGGGTTTGGAGAATTCCGAGCGCGGCACAATCTTGTCTTCCAGCTTCGAAAGAGCGCTAAGCAGTTCGCTGGCCTCAAACGGCTTGACGATAAAACCTTCCGCGCCTACGCGCCTGGCCTCATCAGGTTTGAAAGGCTCAAGCTTTCCCACTGTCAGCAGAACGGGGGTTCGCGCGGTTTCCGGCACTTCTTTGAGGCGCTGGCACACTTCCAGCCCGCTGTATCCCGGCATGTAAACGTCGAGGACAATCAGGTCGGGTTTCTGCTCCGCGATTTTCTTCAGCGCAGCCGACCCGTTATTGACGGTGATGACCTCGTAACCTGCGTCAGCGAGAATCTTCCGCCCCATGTTCTGTGCGGTCACGCTGTCGTCGGCGAGCAGTATCTTCCTAGCCAAAGGTATCCTCTGTTGAGGGGAGATACCGCGAAGTTAACCCGGCGCACAGGGTAAGTCAATGATCAGACGGGGGGTAACACGTTACCAGCGGTCAGCACCTACCGCGTCTCGGCATTTTCGCGACATGGTCGAGGCGAAAAGGGAAAAGATGTCCCGAAAAATTTGCTCCAGATCGCGCGGTGGCTTCCTTAGAAGGGAACGACCTTCTTCAATCCCCTTTTTTTCTTCTTCTTGCTGCTGGAGATTTCCTCATCCGTGGCCGTGGAACTGGCATCGGCACTGGCCGAACTACTCGACTGTCCTTGCTGGAGCTCATTCACTTGCGGCGGAGGAGGCAGTGCCTGCTCGGCCGTACTTTGGCTGTCAGGTGTATTGGGCTTGAGTTCGTTGGGATCGGGGACTGCATTCTGAGCGGGCGGGTTCGCCGTGGGAGTCGTCCCAGGTTTCAATTCGTTGGGGTCCGCGACCGCGCCGGGCTGACTAAGTCCCGAACCATTGGCCGATGGCGTATCCGAGCGCGGAGCCGGCTCGTTCGGCGGCGGAGTTGCGCTGCCATCGACTGTCTCGACCGAGATTGATTTTTCGCCAGACGTGCCCATCGCTGCTCGCGTCGCTTGTTGCACTACCTGCGTGGCGCTCATGGGCGTGGGATCGACTAAGGTTGGGTCGCCGACTTTAGTCGCCTGCGCTACATCGGGATTCTTCCGTACCACACTCATCAGACGGGTGAGCGTGCTGCTTTCTCGCCGGCTTGCGTCTTCTGCGCGATTCTGTGCGACCGCCGCTTTGGTGGGCCGCGGAATCGGCTGATGCAGAGCTGCCAGACGTTTCTTCGCATCGTCGGAGCGGTCCATGATGGGATAGCGGGTGAGAATCTTCGCGTAGGCGTCGGCCGCACCCTTGGTGAACTCCTCGATCATTCGGCCCTTCGCGGCTTCGTTTTTCATGTTGGGGTCGGAGCGGACGCGCCCGATCTCAGCCTCGTAGTTCTGACCCAGCAAAAACAAAGCCTCGTCGGCCTTGCTGTAGAGCGGGTACTTCTCCACCAGCGAACTCAGGCGCGCAATCGACGCCGGATAGGATTGCCGAAGGTAGTAAAACCGTCCAATTCCGAATTCGCGATCCGCCAGCACTTCCTGCACTTGCAGCAAGCGCTGCTTAGCCTCGGGTACCAGCTTGCTGTCGGGGAATTGCAGGATCAGATTCCGGTACTCATCCTCGGCGCGCTTGGCGTGCGTGTAGTCGCGGTCCGGCTTTTCCATCTGCTGATACTGGATGTTGGCAATCTTCAGCTGCGCCTCAGCCGCTTCCGCCATGTTGGGAAAGAATGTGATGAAGTCCTTGTATTCCTGTTCGGCCTGCGCCAGGGAGGCCGTGCCGCCTTCGGCGTACCAGGAATCACCTACCGCCAGCTTGGCGCGAGCGATGAATTCGGAATCCGGATAAGTATTGATCAGAGTCTGCAGCGTGATTCGGGCCACGTCGAAGCGGTTATGCCGCATCGCGTCCATGGCCTTGTCAAACAGGACCTTGTCGGGCTGCTTGGACCCGATATTCGCCAGCGGATTAACCGACTTTTTGTTGGTACAAGCGGTCGTGATCAGCAGCAACGTGCCCAGCACCGCAATGAATGAAAATCGACGTGACATGAATACCTCGAATTGCTCGCGTAGGGACAGCCGCCCCTTCGACTTCGCTCAGGGCAGGCTTCGGCTGTCCAGCCGAGCGAAGCTCGGCAATTTTGTTACTGCGTCGCCCCGCGTCGGCAGCCTTAGACTCGCTGGAGCGCCGCTTCCGTAGCAGCCTTCAGCAGCGCCTGCGCATTCTCTCTTGGATCGCCGCTACCGAACACGGCGTTGCCCGCAACCAGAATTTCTGCGCCCGCCTGGACCACATCGGTCACGGTGTTCAGTGAGACGCCGCCATCCACTTCGATCCGATACTGCAATCCACGTTCTGCGCGAATCTCAGCCAGGCGCCGCATTTTGTGCAGCGCGGACGGAATAAACTTCTGCCCCCCGAATCCCGGGTTCACCGACATCACCAATACGTAGTCCACGATGTCGAGCACTTCCGCGAGCGCATTCACTGGGGTCGCGGGATTAATCACTACTCCCGCCCGGCAATCGTGACTCTTGATGAGATGCAGAGTGCGGTTGAGATGACGGCACGCTTCATAGTGCACTGAAATCCAATCGGCCCCAGCCTCGGCGAAGTCGGGAATGTACTGGTCCGGATTCTCAATCATCAAGTGGCAGTCCAGCGGCAATTCAGTCGCCTTGCGCAGAGACTTCACGACTGGAGGCCCAATGGTGAGATTGGGAACAAAGTGTCCATCCATAATGTCCACATGGACGACACTAGCGCCGCCCTCGCCCGCGGCGCGCACTTGCTCCGCCAGCCGAGCGAAATCAGCCGAAAGTATAGACGCTGCTAGTTCGATCAACGTGATCTCTCAGAATCCGGGCTCTAGAAAACACACTCTCGTGAGGAAACTGCTTGCAGAAATTCTAACACGTGAGGCGTGGACTCTTCCGGCCGTCAGCGCATGGTACCCTCGTCGGACGTGTCCGCCGCACCCCAATTCGCCACCGCTGCATACGGACTGGCTGCTGTCCTGGCATGGGGAACCAGCGATTTTCTCGGAGGATACGCCACGCGACGCGCCAACGCCTTCTTGTTCACGACCATCGTGAATATCGGTGGGCTGATTCTGGTGGGTACGCTGGCGTCCGCCAGTCATGCTCCTTTCCCTTCGGGACGCGCCGTGGCTTGGGTTTTGGCGGGCGGCGTCTCCGGAGGAGCTTCGCTGGCCATCTTCTATCGCGCACTTTCCTCAGGAAGAATGGGGCTGACCGCTGCGGTCGCGGCTGTCTTGGGCGCTGCGATTCCAACCGTGGTTTCCATGTTCACGGAGGGCTTACCCGGCAGGGTGCCCATCGTAGGTTTCGTCTTCGCGGCGGCAGGTCTATGGCTCATCACGCGAACCGAGGACGGAAGCAGTCCTGAGGGCATCGGGATCGCTGTTCTGGCAGGGATTGGCTTCGCTGGCTTCTACCTTTGCGTCCGTCAGGCCGGGGACGCTTCTGCCTTCTGGATCGCTTCCTTCACTCGAGTCGGCGGGTTGATCGTTACTGGCCTGATCGTGCTGGGCAGCAGGAAATTTAGCGACATCACTGCCACCGGGGTACGCTGGGGACTGTTGACTGGCTGTATCGATTCCCTCGGCACGATGCTTTTTGTTCGCGCCAGCCAAACCGGGCGCCTCGACGAGGCGGTAGTCATTTCGTCGCTGTACCCGGCCGTGACCGTGCTGCTCGCCCGCCTGTTCCTGCACGAACACTTCACCCGCTGGAGGTTCGTCGGCCTGCTGGCTGCGCTGGCGGCAGTGCCTATGATCGCTTCGCCATAGAGGCCATAGAAGCTGGCTCCTTATTCTGGAATGTGGAATACATTGACTTTGCATAGACTCTACGCGTAATATGTCTTGTATTCCATATTCTGGAATATGGAATGGCTATGCCGCTTCACCCCCAAGACGTGGTCGTGGCTCTAAAGCTGGTGGCAAACCGCGATGCCAGCAGGCGCTGGACTTACGCCGATCTGAGCAAAGACCTATTTATGAGCGCCTCGCAAGTGTTCCGTTCGGTTGATCGAGCCGAAGCGGCACGCCTGCTGAGTGCTCCTACTATTGCGCCTCCGCCAGAGTTTGGTGATGAACCGCCGCGGGTGTGGCTATGGCCCAACAATAACAACCTCAAAGAATTTCTGATTCACGGCGTAAAGTACGCCTTCCCTGTCGAGCGCGGCGGACCCACTCGCGGCATTCCAACCGCAGAGGCTGCTGCCCCACTCGATCGGCACTTCCCCCAGGATTTTCCACTCCCACCTGTCTGGCCGCACGCCGCTGGCCCGCTCCGCGGCATTGCATTTTCCCCGCTCTATAAGAACGTCCCGCAAGCGGCGCTGCAGGACCCCAAACTCTATGAACTCCTCGCCCTTGTAGATGCCATTCGCGAGGGACGCGCGCGCGAACGCGAGATCGCCATCCGTGAGCTGACCGCGAGACTTGACCCCCGTTGACCCCGCCTCAACTGAACCCGAATCTTGCACGTCTCGCTTCCGCGGCAGAGAAGCTGGAGCCTCTACTCGGCCAGATCGTCTTCGTCGGTGGTTGCGTGACTGGATTGCTTCTCACCGATCCCGCTGCCCCTCCCGTTCGGCCTACGCTTGATGTAGACGCAATTGTTGCGATTGGCTCCTACGCAGAATTCACAGTCCTTGAAAATCGCCTGCGCGAACTCGGCTTCCACCAACCTCATACTGAAGGTGCGCCGATTTGCCGTTGGACAAATGGAAACCTAATTCTCGACTTGATGCCAACAGACGCGTCGATCATCGGTTTCAGTAACCGCTGGTATGATGCCGCTCTCGAGAATGCGCAGCAAACAAGAGTCGGCGGACATGAAATCCGCATCATCACCGCGCCTTACTTTCTGGGCACTAAGCTGGAAGCGTTTCATGGCCGTGGCAAGAACGACTTTCGTACCCGTGATCTGGAAGACATCGTGACCTTGATCGACGGCCGTCCCGAGCTCGCGGACGAAGTCTATCTTGCCCCAGCCGACTTACGGAAATAACTGAGCAGCGAGTTTGAGAATTTATTATCGAATGGCGACTTTCTGGAAGCATTACCTGGGCATCTGCTGCCCGACGCGGCCAGCCAGCAGCGTATCAGCCTGGTATTAAAGCGAATGAAGCAGCTGATCGTCGGAGGGTAGCCAATGTCCCTTGGACAATTCGAGACGCACCGTTCAGGCGTTTTCCTGGCTTGCCGCTGCATGTCGGGTCTTCTCGGCGGCAAATAAAAGTGGCCCCATTTCTGGGGCCACGATTCAAAGAGGCAAGTGGAAGGATGTGTCAGGAAAGGCGTTGCATGCCGTTCCGCCAGCCGGGACGGCAATTCGGGAAATGTCGAGAACGATCGAAGAGAGTGAAGGTCATTTGCTTGAGGTTGCGGCCTCTTTCGTTACTTGGAACGAAGCACTTGCCGAGCCAAATTCAGAACGCCTGTAAGCTCGCTCGCCGGTCTCAGTAAATATTTGAGACATAACGGTTTAGCTAGAAACTGGGGCGGTGGGGAGCACAGACCACGTGCCAATATGCGCCGAGGAAGTGCAGAACAATGCATATTCCCTGCATTCCCATGCTGCGGCCTCGACTGATGCAGGGCGAAGAGCAAAAACAAAGCCCTTGGCTCGCCAATCGTGGCTTCCAAGGGCTCACTGAAATAAGGGTTATGAAAACTCTAGCTGTTTCCAGCCACGGTGCGAAGCTTCCCGGGAAGGAAATGATAGGGTGGCCAAGGTCCGCTGATCGCTACCTCGCAGTTTTTCAATTGCTTGGCAGCGGTGCTGTAGCGGTTCTGATATTTTTCGACGCTCTTGGAATCGATCAGGTGAGCGATATCAATGAGCATGCCTGCCGGAGCGACTTTTTTGCAGCTGACTTCCTCTTCCAAAGGGTTAAATAGCTTGTGCACTTGAACTGAAAGGGCTCGTGCCTTGGTCTGACGCTCCCGATCCCGGGAGGCCTTCACCCGCAACTTAGACAGGTAGTCGCCACCGACTGTGTTAGGCAGCACCACTTCAATCATAGCCTCACGCAGCGAACCGTCGCGCACCATTAGCTTGATGTGCATTTCGGATTTGCCCCGCAGCTTGGCGACGCTCAGGCCGAACGCCCGACGGTTGACTCGGACGGCCTGCCGCAGTGCGTCATCGCTCTCGAAAATTGTCCCAAACTTGAAAGGAAGAACTGTGGAATTGCGGAAGCAGGAGCTGACGACCCGAGCATGTTCGATCGCAGATTTCTGATCGAGTTCCCCGGCCGTATGGTCAAACTCGCTCACAATGACGGCAAATTCACCACTGGGATAGCTCAGAACCGCAGCGCCGTTCACCCCTTGAACGCCCTCTAACAGGAAGGGACGACGCGTGCGAGTTCCATTTGGAAGGCTTTGGTGCTCAGTAAGGCAGTACGCATACCACGCCATGTTTTGGACCTCTTCGAACCGGGATAGAGACGAACCGGGCCGTCTCTCGTCGAGTTTTTCGCCAAAGTTTGAACGGCTATTCTGGAAGTATGGATCGGGCGGTACAGGGTCAAGAACCGGGAGTGTTCACAAACACGCTCCTTTTGCATATTACTTTGGTTCCGATGGAAAATGCAACTTTTTAGTGGCAAGTGGCATCTCTGAGCATTTTTTCAACAGCGACGGCATGGAACTGGGGTACTGATGCGGTCGGAAAACAGGCAGGTCGGTCTGCAGCATGCGGATGTTTTTAGCGCTATTCTCGTGTCGCTGCCGCTTTCGTGGCTCGCTCCTGCAGCGCAAGCAGCACAACTCGCAGCATTTCGTCCCACGGAGCGGGTTTGCCGGTCCAGATCTCAAATTGACGCGCGGCCTGGTGGACGAACATCTCGATGCCGGGGATCACCTGCGCGCCCCGTTCTTTGGCCAGCCGCAAAAGGCGAGTTTCAGCCGGATCGTAAACCATGTCAAAGACATAGCGGGCATTGATCTCTTTGTCCTGCAGCGGCGTCTCTCGCGTATTTCCCATGCCTACGGGCGTGGCATTGATGATCACATCGAAGGCCAGCTTCTTCAGGTCGGCGCGCTTGATGGTGCGAGCCCGCGCCTGCCGCGCCAGTTTTTTGGCCGGGGCTGCGCTTCGGTTCAGAACATAAACCTCACATCCGCGCTCCTTGAGGCCGAAGACGGCAGCGCGCGCTGCGCCTCCCGCACCCAGCACCAGAATGCGCGCGCCTTCGAGCGTGCTCAGGCGGCGTTCCAGCGGACGCACAATCCCGGCGGCGTCGGTGTTGAAGCCGTAAAGCTTGCCGTCCTGGGCGCGCACAACAGTGTTACAGGCGCCGATCTTTGAGGTGTGGGAATCGGTGTTGTCGAGGTACGAGACGATGCCCTGCTTGTACGGCATGGTAACGCTGATGCCGTGGATCGGAATCTCCCGCACACAGGCCAACAGATCTTTCAGCGTTTTGGCGTGCAGGGCGAGATAGACGGCATTGACGTTTTCCCGCCGGAACGCTGCATTTATGATGGCGGGAGACAGCGAATGGCTGACGGGATCTCCAGCCACACCGTAGATCCGCGTGGCGGCATCGACCTGTTCAATGCGATACACATTTCGCAGCTCCTGCGCCGTCACCTGACCGGGAGCAGTCTCCTCGCCCACGCCAGCGGAGGCAAAGGTGAAGACGCTGCCCGCCCGCACTCCGAGCACGCGGCTGATGATTCCCTGTTCACCCATGCTCATGCCAATCAGCGAGTGCTTGTCGCTTTCCTTGGCCAGGAACTTGATCATGGTGA
>WNFG01001972.1_pt1 | contig 27924 bp, 27 predicted proteins | sample 5400431 | NCBI WGS metagenome assembly WNFG01 (sample SAMN13153346, study PRJNA577476) | soil metagenome | isolation source: 120 cm saprolite under Douglas fir tree site 2 hole 3 replicate 2 | place: USA:California | collected 2015-04-18 | reverse complement strand
CCGAGGGCTCGATGGCGAAGTTGAAGGCCGGCGAGGTTGCGGTCAAGGTCACGGAGCAGGCGATCCAGATCTGCGGCGGCTACGGCTACATCCGTGACTTCCCGGTCGAGAAGTGGCACCGCGACGCCAAGATCTACACTCTGTTCGAGGGCACCAGCGAGATCCAGCGGCTGGTCATCTCGCGGGCGATCGCTCGGGATTAGCGTGGCTCGGGCTGGCGCAGCGCGGATCGCCGCACCTGGCTCGGACGACCCCCGCGAGGCCAGGCGCCTGGAGCGGCGGGCACGCCTATCCCAGGCCGCGCTCGCGATGTTCGCCGCGCGCGGGTATCACGAAACCTCGGTTGACGACATCGTCGCTCGCGCACGCATGTCCAAGTCAGCCTTTTACGAGCAGTTCGAATCCAAGGAGCACTGCTTCCGCGCGGTACTCGCGCAGGAGGGCGGCGAGCTCATACATGCGGTCATCGGCGCGGCGGCCGGCGGTCAAGACCATCGCGACCGCATGCGCCGCGGAATCCACGCGTTCGTGGTCGCGTGCTACAAGCGTTCGGCGGTGGCTCGGCTGATGATGGTCGAGTCGGTGGGCCTCAGCGCGAGCGTCGACGATGTCCGTCACCAGCTGCAGGAGCGCTTCGCGCACATGGTGGCCGAGGAGGTGCGCCTCGCCCTTCTGGACGACCAGTTCTATGCCAACCAGGACCCGCAGGTGTTCGGGCGGGCGGTGGTGGGCGCAGTCAACGACGCGGTGGGTTACTTCCTGACCCATCCCGGCGCCGACGCGCATACCACCGCGCGATGTCGTCGCGATTTTCGGAATGGATGCTCGGCGGACGCCGGCGGAAGGTGGGGGAGACCGTGCGCGGTTTGGTGCTCGACGTCGGCTTCGGCACCGGCCTGAGTCTCCCCTACTACCCGGCTGACGTTCGCGTGGTCGGCATCGATGTCAGCGCGAAGATGCTCGAGGTGGGCCGGCGGTTTGCCCGGGAGCGCGGCCGCCAGGCCGATGTCATGGTCATGGACGCCGAGCGCCTTGCGTTCCCCGACCACGTCTTCGATTCGGTGGCGTTCAACCTGTGCCTGTGCACAATTCCGGACCCTGAGGCTGCCGTCCGAGCCGCGATCCGTGTCGCGAGGCCGGGAGCACCGATGGTCTTCTTGGAGCACGTCCGCAGCCACGTGCTGCCGATCGCGCTGGTCCAGGAGGCACTGAACCCGGTGATGGTGGCTCTGCAGGCAGATCACTTCAACCGGCGGACGGCTGACTTGGTCAAGCGGTGCGGGGTGGAGGTGCTGTCGACCGACCGTTGGTTCGGGGGCATGTTCAACCTTATCGCCGGCCGGGCGCCAGCACGTTAACACCTTCGCTTGCAATCCGAACGCCTGTTCGTTATGATTATCGCAATCATGCGTACGCTCAGCACCCAGGTCAAGCTGCGCCGGTTCATCCGATCGAGCTCGGAGGCGTTCTCGCGCCTGCGTTGGCAGCCGGCCGAGCGCCGCATGGCCGGTCCGATCGTCGACCGCCTGCTGGAGCTTGCGGCCGAGGTACGGGACTCCTGGGCCCAGGAGAGCGTGTCCGGGCGCCCTGGCGAGCCTCTGAGCGTCTTCGTGGCTGACTCCCTGCGGGCGGCCGAGCTGGCGATCAGCGGCGTCGCCCAGGACGGCTCCGACCTCGAGCTGCTCCGCCAGGACTTCGAGCGGGCCGCGCTGCCCCTGGAAGTCTTCCTGCGCGGCCTGGACGCCGAGCCGGCGCTGCAGCGCTCCGCCTGAGCCGCGCTCGCGGTTTCCGCACGCTTGGATCCAAACGCGCTAATCGGAGCGCAACGATTCGCACGGTTGGCGCCAGAGACGCGAAACGCGTGAAGCTATGCGCACAATAGGCGACGCTATGAACGGGAGAACAGTCATTATCGGCATCAATAACTGACGATATCAGGCGGCCGCAGGCCCCTTCCCAACCGGGTTAAGAGCCTCCTGGAGGCGGCTCGGGGTGATGCGGCCCTCCGCGGCGACCGCGCCGTCAACCAGCACGACCGGGACACGGAAGTCATAGAGACGGTGCAGCTCGTCGTCGGCGTCGACGTCGGCGAGCTCGGGGTGGACGCCCAGGTGCTGGAGCATGCGCAAGGCCTCATCGCAGAGGTGGCAGCCCTGCCGGGTGACGAGAACGACGCGGACAGCCAATCTCCTAGGTCCGGCCGCGGCCGTCGAGCAGGACGGTCCAACGCTCGATCTTGACCGGGCGCAGCATCCCGTTCGCCGCCCATGGATCCTTCGCCATCCGCTCGTAGATCTCAGCCTCGGACTCGGCCTCGACGATGTGCAACGTCTCGCGCTCGCCCTCGAGCGGACCACCGAGCAGAATGAACCCGGCGTCGACGAGCCCGTCCATGAAATGCGCATGCTCTTTCCAGCCCGCCTGCTCGCGCAGGTCGCGCGACCAGTCCCAAGGCCCGCCGCGCTCGAGCCGGACGACGTAGAACGCCACGTTGACGAGCCTAAAGCCCTAGGCCGGCAGGCGCAGGGTCTCCCCCACCACGATCAGCGGGCCCGAAAGGTCGTTCAGGCGCTCGATGTCATCGACGCGGGCGCGGGTGTCGTCGCCCGGGTATCGATTTGCCGCGATCGTCCACAGCGTGTCCCCGGGCTGCACGACGACTGTCGTCGCGGCCGTGCCGCCCTGGGCGACTCGGCTCAGTGCCAGCATCACGGCCAACGCCGCCACCAGGACCAGGGCCCAGCGGTAGAAGCGCCGCAGGGTCCGGTCGGAACGGAGCGGCGTCTGAAGTCTGGTGGCGCGACCGGCGGCGTACATGTGTTCGCAACATTAACGAACGGGCGTTCGCGTGTCAAGGCATCGAACAAAGGTTTGCATGAAGACGCTCCAGGTGCTAGCATTGATTCAACGTCCCCCCTACGCCCCGAAAACGAACTCCTGGAGAACGAAATTGACCGAACAGCTCACCGAAAGGCAGATCAAGATCCTCGACTACATCCGCTCCGTGACCCGTGCCCGGAGCTACCCGCCCAGCGTCCGTGAGATCGGCGAGAACGTCGGCCTCAGCTCGAGCTCCACCGTCCACAACCACCTGAACCAGCTCGAGCGGCGCGGCCTCATCCGCCGCGACCCGAGCAAGTCCCGCACCGTTCAGCTCGTACAGGACGCCGAGGTCGACAACCAGCGGCGGAACGCGGTCTCGGTGCCGGTTATCGGCAACGTCGCCGCCGGCGTGCCCATCCTCGCCGAGCAGAACATCGAAGACCACGTCCTGCTGTCGCCAGAGATGGCCCAAGAAGGCAACTTCCTGCTCCGGGTCCGCGGAGAGAGCATGATCAACGCCGGCATCCTGGACGGCGATATGGTCCTGGTCCGGCCGCAGCAGGAGGCGCCCAACGGCGCGATCGTGGTCGCCATGGTCGACGGTGACGCGACCGTCAAGCGCTTCGAGCGCGGCAACGGGCACGTCAAGCTCATCGCCGAAAACCCGGCCTACGAGCCGATCGTGAGCAGCAGCGTCAGCCTGGTCGGCGTCGTCCGCGGCGTGATCAGGCTCTTCCGCTGAGACGGGCGCGCGCAGGTCGTGCTTTCGGCTTGATCGCGTAGGGCTCGAACCGCCGCACGGCGTGGCGGGGCACCCAGCCCCACGCGCGCGTGCCGCTCTCGACGTACTCGCTGCGCTCAACGCCACCGATTCTGCGTAGCTCCGCGAGCACTCCCTCGCGTCCATAGGGGACCAGGATCTCGAGCGTGGCGATGTCGCCCCGGCTGGCCTTGTCGAGGGCGTCGAGCAGGTCCGAGAAGCCGCCCTTGTTGATGGCCGAGATCGCGACTGCGCCGGTATAACGGGCGCTGAGCGCGCCCACCGCCCGACGGCGCGCGGCCGGGCCGAGCAGGTCGACCTTGTTCAGCGCCACCACCCGCGGCTTGCCGGCGGCTCCGAGGTCGGCCAGGACTTCCTCCACGGTCTCCGCCTGCTCTTCGACCGCCGGCGAGCTCACGTCGAGCACCTGGAGGATTACGTCCGCCTCCGTGACCTCCTCCAGCGTCGCCCGGAAGGCCGCCACCAGGTCGGTGGGCAGTTTCTGGATGAAGCCCACCGTGTCGGTGAGCAGGAGCTCCCGGCCGGTCGGCAGGTCGAGGCGCCGCGTAGTGGGATCCAGGGTCGCGAACAGCCGCTGCTCGGCGTGCACGCGGGCCCCGGTCAGCGCATTGAGGAGCGTGGACTTGCCCGCGTTGGTGTAGCCGACGATCGCCGCCGTCTCCAGCTCCGCTCGCCGGCGGCCGGTCCGCTGCTGGTGGCGTTGGGAGCGCACCTGCTCGATCTCGCGTTCGAGGTCTCGCATACGCTTGCGGATGCGCCTTCGCTCCACCTCTATCTGCTGCTCACCGAAACCGCCGCGAGCCCCCACCCCACCTCGCCGTCCTCCCACCTGGCGGTCGTACGCGTACGCGCCGATGAGTCGAGGCAGTAGGTGATGGAGTCGCGCCGCCTCGACCTGCAGCCGACCCTCATGCGTGCGCGCATGCTGGGCGAAGATCTCGAGGATCACCTCGGTGCGGTCGAGCACGCGTGTTTTGAGCCCGAGCTCGAGGTTGCGCTGCTGCCGCGGGCTGAGGTTGTCGTTGCAGATGACGAGGTCGAAGGCGCCCTCCAGCTTGAGCTCGCGCAGCGCATCGACCTTGCCCATGCCGATGAAATGCGCCGGGTCGACCTGAGCACGCCGTTGTATGTCCGAGCCGACGACGTCCGTGCCCGCCGTACGTGCGAGGTCGGCGAGCTCCGTCATCTGCACGCGCACGAGCTCGGGGGTCGTGCCCGGCAGCATTAGCCCGACAAGGTAAGCCCGCTCTCGCGGCGGCCTGGTATGGATCAGAGCTTGAGCCGCCTGAGTCGAGCCAGCGCTTCCTCCAAACGAGAATCGGGAGCTGTGACCGACAGCCGGAAATAGCCCTCGCCGTGGGCGCCGAAGCCGACCCCCGGGGTGATGTTTACGCCCACCTCGTCGAGCACGTGCCCCGCGAATCCGATCGAGTCATAGCCCGGCGGCACCGGCGCCCAGACATAGAAGGTGGCACGCGGGGGCTTGATCGACCACCCGAGGCCGTTCAGAGTGTCCGCGACCAGGCGGTGACGCCGTGCGTAGACCTCGCATGCCGCCCGCGTCTCATCCTCTCCCCCGTTGAGAGCTTCGATCGCCGCCCACTGCACGGCCTGGAAGATGCCCGAGTCGATGTTGGTCTTGAGCTGCCCGATCAAGCGCACCAGGTCGGCGCGCCCGCACACCCAGCCGATGCGCCAGCCGGTCATGTTGTAGGTCTTTGACAGCGAGTGGAACTCCAGGCCTACCTCACTGGCTCCCTCGATCTCGAAAAGGCTGAGCGGCCGGTAGCCGCCGAAGGCGATCTCCGAATACGGAGCGTCGTGGCACAGCACGATGCCGTGGCGTCGACAGAACTCGACCGCGCGTTCCAGGAATGCGCGCTCGGCCACGGCCGCGGTGGGATTGTTCGGGTAGTTGAGCCACATCAGCCGCGCGCGCTCCGCGACCGCCGTCGGGATGGCGTCGAGGTCAGGCAGCCAATGGTTCTCAGGCGTGAGCGGCATCATGTGCGGTTCGCCGCCGGCCATCAGCGCGCCGGTGACGTAAACCGTGTACCCCGGGTCGGGAGCAAGGACGATGTCGCCCGGATCGACCAGCGCGAGCGGCACATGGCTGATCCCATCCTTCGACCCGAGTGTGGGCAGGATCTCAGTCGCCGGGTCCAGCGTCGCCCCGAATCGGTCGAGGTACCAGTGCGCGATCGCCTCGCGCAGCTCGGCCAGTCCGAAGTACGACGGATAGCGATGGTTGGACGGGTCCGCCGCCGCCTCTTGCAGGACGCTCACGATCCGCCCGGGCGTCGGCAGGTCCGGGTCGCCGATTCCGAGCGAGATCACATCAACCCCCGCTCGCTTCTTCTCCTGCACCTTGCGGTCGATCTCTGCGAACAGGTACGGCGGGATCAGGCTGAGACGCTGCGCTCCGGCGCCGGCGGTTCCTTTCATGCGAGCTCCTGCACGTAATTGAGGATAGCGGGGAGTGGATCGGGCTCGATCGGGAACCAGCGCACGCGCGCGTCCCTCCTCCACCATCGCAGCTGCCGGCGGGCGTAGCGGCGGTTGGACCGCGCCATCGCGATCGGCAGCTCCTCGAATGTGAGCTCGCCCCTGATGTGCGCGAGCGCCTCGGCGTAGCCGATCCCGGTCAACACCGGCGCGTTCGGTGGCACGCCGGCATCGAGCGCGGCCTGTGTCTCGCCGACGAGGCCACGCTGCACCTGGGCCCTGCTGCGCTCGTCGAGCCGCCGATCGATGACTTCGAGAGCGGCGGTCAATCCGATGCGAACGGCCAGCCAGGGTGGCGGCGTGCGCCGGCGCAGGCGACGCAGTGGTGGTCCGGCCGTCTCCAGGATCTCGATCGCGCGGATCACGCGGACCGGGTTGCGCAGGTCGACGCCTGGGTCGGGATCGATCGCCAGCAGTCGCGTGCTGAGGGCATTGATGTCGAGCCCGGCGAGCTCCGAGCGCAGGCCAGCGTTCGGCGGCACGCCCGCAAGGCTGAACCCGTCAGACAGGGCGTCGACGTAGAGCATCGTTCCGCCCTCGATGATCGGCACGGCGGCGCGGGACGCGATTTCTTCGATGGCGGCACGCGCGCCCTCGACGTACTCGGCGGCGTTGAACGTGGTGGCGGGATCGACGAAATCGATCATGTGGTACCGGACGCGGCGCCGCTGTTCCTCGCTCGGCTTGTTGGTGGCGATGTCCAGGCGCTCGTATACCTGGCGCGAGTCGGCGACCACGATCTCGCCGCCGATCGCCAGCGCCAGCCGGAACGCAAGCTGAGATTTGCCGATGCCAGTTGGTCCGACGATAACGGGCACGCGGACCGCGGGTTGATGTCCGGCGCCTTGATCGACAATATTCACGGCGCGTGAATCATGTAACTTCCCAGGCTTCGCGGCCGCCGCTCTGGCTTGCTTGCGCTGCAGTGGCTGCGGGCGAGGGCGCGCTGTACTCAATCGGACGCTGGATCGTTCTCTTCGCCATCCAGCCTGTGCACGAGGACATCCGCCTCGTCTACGTTGCCGCAGAAGCCGGGCTTCGCTACGGCTGGTCCCGCATCTACGACATCGCCACGCTGCAGGCGTTGTCGGCGCATTTTCCGGCCGGGCAGAACACCATCACGTCGTCGTCAACCTACGTGCACCCTCCCCTCTGGGCTTGGCTGTTCGTACCTCTGACGTGGTTCCCGGAGCCGGTGGCCTACGCCTCCTGGACGCTTCTGTCTCTGATCGCCCTGATGGTCGCCTGGCACCTCACTGCTCCGTACAGAGGCCTGGCGAAGATCACCCTCGTGTTGGCGGCGCTGGCCCTATGGCCGGTGATGGACGCCTTCTATCGCGGCCAGCCGTCCATCTGCATCCTCGCCCTGGTGGCGGTCGCGTGGAAGCTCTGCCGCGATAACCGGCCCCTCGCGGCCGGCGTGGCGCTCGCGGTGGCGACTGCGCTGAAGCCGCAGGCTGTCGTACTCGTCCCGATCGCGCTGGTCGTGAGCGGCCGCTACCGGCCTGCAATCGCCTGGGCGGCCGGCTCTGCGCTCCTCGCCGGGGCTGCTGTCATCTCCCTCGGACCTGCCGGACTCACGAGCTGGTGGCACGCCCTCAATTTCGTCCAGACCGATACCACGCCGTGGTCGTACTCCACCCTGGCCTACCTGTTCGGTCTCGGACCCCTGACCTACGCGCTGCTGGCGATCCAGGGCTTGGCGGCACTGGCGATTGCCTGGCGACAACGCGCGAACATCGAGGTGGTCTTCGCGGTGGGACTGCTCGGGTCGGTGGCTTTCTCGTTCCACCTCCACGTCTATGACTACAGCCTCCTGGTCCTCTCCGCCTGGCTCGTCCTCCGCACGTCGCCTCCGCTGTGGCACCGGCTGTGGCTGCTCGCAGGCGTGTTCACGATGCAGGCGCTGCCTCTCGGAATCCCCGTTCCTCAGCTCATCTGGGACGCGGGCTGGCTCGTGATCCTCGGGACTGGTGTTCCGTCCGGGAAACCGCTCGTCAATCCATCGGCCCAGGCGGCCGGGCTTCGCTGATGCCGGCGTCGCCTCCTGCGCGCGCTCGGTCAGGCGTCCACGGGACGCATTCCCTCGTGTGCTCGTCGTCTCCTTGGCACCGGCCGCCGGTGCCGCGCCTTGTCGAGCTTATCCCCGGACAGACCACCTAGTAATTTCGCCGGAAGTGGCGCTTCAGCTCCTGCCACTCGACGATCAGCCGCGTCGGCCGCCCGTGCGGGCACGTGACCGATTCGTCGGCGGACTCGAGATCTGAAAGCAGTCGTCTCTGTTCGGCGATATCGAGGACGTCGCCGAACCGGACCGCCGAATGGCACGCGAGCGCGGCGGCCGCCCTGTGCATGCCCTGATCGCCTCGGGTCTCGCTCAGCGCCGTGAGCGTCTCCTGGACGGCAGCGGTAGCACGGCCGGCCGGCATCTCAACCGGCACCGCCGTGATGCGAAGACTCCGAGGGCCGAACTCCTCGTACTCGAGTCCAAGCGTCGCCAGGTCGGCCCGGTGGTCCGCAGCGGCCGCGATCAACGCCGGCTCCACGTCCACCGCCTGGGGCATGAGCAGCGCCTGGCTGGCGCCCAGTCCGGTGCGGAGCCGCTCCAGCAGCCGGTTGTACAGCACGCGTTCGTGGGCGGCGTGCTGGTCGACCAGGACGAGACCCTGTGGCCCTTCGGCGACCAGGTACCCGGGGCCGAACTGCCCGATCGGGCGCAGCATGGCCCTGGAGTCTTCACTGGGACTCGCCACCTCCAGTGGCAGCACGGCCGCGCCGTGCACGCCGCGCTGGGCCTCGTAACCCCGGGCCGCGGCGACGACCGAAAGCGGCGGAGATGTTTGGTAGCGGACAGGCTCGCTGGCGCCGAGCGCCGAGCGAACCGCGCGCTGCAGAGCCGCGAACACGGCGCCTTCCTCGCGGAAGCGAACCTCACGCTTGGCCGGGTGCACGTTGACGTCGACGAACGCTGCATCGATCTCGATGTCGACGGCCGCCAAAGGATGCCGCCCGCGCTCGAGCCGGCCCTGGTAGCACTCCTCGAGGGCGTAGGCGAGCGGACGTGAGGTGATCGGCCGTCCGTTCACCGCCAGCACGATTCCGTCGCGACTGCCTCGGCTGAGCCTCGGTTGCGAGACCATGCCGGTCACCAGAGGAGGACCGACGATGTCCAACATCTCCGCGGCCACCGCCGCGCCGTGGACAGACGCGAAGGCCCGCCGCCGATCACCGTCACCCGCGCTGCTGATGGCAGAGCGGCCGTCGATCGTGAGCTGGAATCGCACGTGCGGATGCAGGAGTGCAAAGGCGGCGACCACATCCTTGATGGCAGCGACCTCGGTGGCGTCCGATTTGAGGAACTTGAGCCGCGCCGGCACGTTGGCGAAGAGATCGCGCACCTCGACGGTGACTCCAGTCAGCAACGGCCCCGCGCCCCGTTCGAGCACCTCGCCCGCACGGATGTGGACGCGCGCACCCGAGCTCGCGCACTCCACGTCCGCGACCGCGGCAATGCTGGCGAGAGCCTCGCCGCGAAAGCCGAGGCTGGTGATCGCGTCGAGGTCCGAAAGCGCGGTGACTTTGCTGGTCGCATGGCGTACGAAAGCCAGCGGCAGCTCGTCTGCGGGAATTCCACCACCATCGTCGCCGACCCGGATCGACGTCCGGCCCGCCCCGCGCACGTCGATGCTGATACGGCGCGCGTCGGCGTCGATGGCATTTTCAACCAGCTCCTTGACCACTGAAGCCGGTCGTTCGATCACCTCTCCGGCGGCGATCGCGTCCGCGACCTCGGGCGCAAGAAGGTGAATCGGACTCACAGGTCGAGCTTGGCGCGCAGCTCGTACAGCTTCTGGAGGGCTTCGAGCGGACTCAAGGTATCCGGCTCGATCTCCTCCAACTCCTTGCGCAGAGCGTCGGGCGCCATCTCGATCGGCAGCCCGAGCTGCTGCTCGGGTGGTTCCAGCGGGCGCTGGCGTTCGAGCTCGGCCAGCACCTGGCGGGCGCGCGCGATCACTCCGGAGGGCAGCCCGGCGAGGGCTGCCACGTGGATGCCGTATGACCGGTCGGCGCCGCCGGGTACGACACGGTGCAGGAAGCGCACGGTCTCGCCCTCCTCCAGCACCTCGACGCGGTGGTTGCGAACGCGAGGCAGCCTTTCGGCCAGCGCGGTCAGCTCGTGATAGTGGGTGGCGAAGAGAGTGCGGCAACCGAGTCGCGGCGAGTCGTGCAGGTACTCGACCACGGCCTGCGCGATCGACACCCCGTCGTACGTCGATGTCCCCCTCCCCACCTCGTCGAGGATCACGAGCGATGCGCGCGTGGCGTGGTTGATGATGTTGGCCGTCTCGGTCATCTCCACCATGAACGTCGACATGCCCGCGGTGATGTCGTCGTGCGCGCCGACGCGGGTGAAGATTCGGTCGACCAGTCCGACGACGGCTTCGTCTGCGGGCACGAAGCTGCCGCACTGCGCCAGCAGGACGATGACGGCAGCCTGCCGCAGGAAGGTCGACTTGCCCGCCATGTTCGGACCGGTGAGGATGGTTATCTGCTGATCTGCAGGATCAAGCTCGAGGTCGTTGGCGACGAACGCCCCCTCCGCCAGGTGGCGCTCGACCAGGGGGTGGCGGCCGCCTTTGATGCTGAGGGTGAGCCCAGCGTTGACCTTCGGCCGGCGCCATCGCTCGCGTGCGGCGGCAACCGCTAGGCTTCTGAGCGCGTCGACGCTCCCGATTGCATGAGCCGTCGCGCGAAGGGCGGGCGCAGACTCGGCAACCTTGACCCCCAGGTCGCGGAGGATCTCGATCTCCCTCGCCGCGATGCGTTCCTGGGCGGTGAGCACGATCGCTTCCTTTTCCTTCAGCTCAGGGGTCAGATATCGCTCTGCGCCGGTCAGGGTCTGCTTGCGCGCGTACTCGGGCGGGACTGAGACCGCGTTTGCGTTGCTGATTTCGATGTAGTAGCCGAAGACCTTGTTGAAGCCGACCTTCAGCGAGCGGATGCCCGTCCGCAGGCGTTCCGAGGCCTCCAGGGCGGCGATCCACTCCCGCGCACTCTGCGATGCCTCCGTGATCCGGTCGAGCTCGGCGTCATAGCCATGCCTGATGGCACCTCCGTCGCGCGAATGCGGGGGCGGGTCCGCGACCAGCGCTTGCACGAGCTCCGACGCGAGCTCCGGGGCAGCCGTCATCTGGGCGGAGAGCTCCCTGGTCGCGAGCGCTTCGCACCGGCTCGCCGCATCGCGGACGGCCGGGATCGCCTCGAGCGAGCTCCGCAGCGCAACCAGCTCGCGAGCTCCCGATCGGCCCTGGGCGGCGCGCGAGACGAGTCGTTCGAGGTCGCCGACCTCCTTGAGCGCGGCCGCCAGCCCGTCCTGGAGGGTCGGCGATAACGTGAGCTCGTCGACCGCGCTGAGCCGCAGCTCGATCGACTCCGCCTCGCGCATCGGAGCTCCGAGCCAGGCACGCAGGCGGCGGGCCCCGATCGGCGTCCGAGTGTGGTCGACGAGCTTGACGAGCTCAGGCAGCTCCAGGTTCCGCACTGTGGCGGCGTCGAGCGGCATGGTCGCGTCGGGCGAGTAGGTGCGGACGCTCAGCAGGCCGGGGCCGATGCGCGTCTGGATCTGCTTCAGATAGTCGAGCACCGCCCCGGCCGCGCCGACGGCGAGCGGGGCATCGCCGGCGCCCACTGCAGCCGGATATGCGATTCCCAGTATGTCGCGCAGGCGTTGCTGCCCGCGCACCGGGTCGAATCGGTACTCCTCGATCGCGGGTGGCGTCAGCAGCTCCGCCGGCGCCAGGCGCTCGAGCTCCGCGCCCAGCCGGTCGGCCGGGAGCTGGCACAGGAGCAGCTCCCCGGTGGAGACGTCGCAGGCGGCGAGCCCGGCATCGGCTCCGTGGGTCCACGCCGCGACCAGGTAGTTGGGCCGAGCCGGGTCGAGGTAGGAGTCCTCGACGACGGTTCCGGGCGTGAGCACGCGCGTGACCTCGCGTTTGACGACTGGACCTTTGCCCGGGGCTTCCAGCTGGTCGACGATGACCACCTTGTGGCCCGCGCGAATCAGCTTGCCGACATAGACCTGCCACGCGTGATAGGGCACGCCGCACATCGGCGCCCGCCCCGACTTGCCGAGCGGCCGCGAAGTAAGGGTGACGCCCATGATGGGCGCCGCGACCACGGCGTCCTCGAAGAATGCCTCGTAGAAGTCGCCGAGCCGGAAGAGGAGGATTCCGTCCGGGTGCTGCTCCTTCGCTTCCCGGTACTGTCGCATTACCGGTGTGAGAGGAGGCGAGGCACTCACGCCGCCGGCAGCCCCATCAACTGGCCGGCCGTTGCCTTCAGGACGCGGAGGTTGATCACATCGCCCGGTGCAATCCCGGCCCCGCGAAGGACGACCGCGCGCTTCCCCTGCCGGATCCTGCCGTAAGGGCGGCCCAGCTCGTCGCTGCCTTCGATCAGCACCTCGACGTCGCGGCCCACCCATCGCGCCGTCTTGCGTGTCGCGATCTCGCGCACCAGCGCAAGGAGATCGTTGAGGCGTCTCAGCTTCTCGACGTCAGGCACGTCGTCCGCCATCCTGGTGGCGGCGAAGGTACCCGGACGAGGCGAATACATGGCCAGGTGCACGACGTCGAACTCGATCTCCTCGAGCAGCCGGCGCGTGTTGAGAAATGCTGCTTCCGACTCGCCGGGGAAACCCACGATGACGTCGGTCGCCAGGCCGATGTCCGGCATGAGCGCGCGCGCGTGCTCGACGATGGCGCGATAGTGCCTGGTCTGGTAACCGCGCGCCATGCGCTTCAGGATGCCGTCGTCGCCTGACTGGACCGGCAGCTGGAGCTCCCTGCAGACAACGTCGCTTGCCGCCATCGTCTCGAGCAGCTCTGGCTCCAGGTCCTGCGGGTGGGAGGTCATAAAGCGCAGCCGCCTCAGACCCGGGATCGCCTCCACCTCGCGTACCAGCGCGGCGAGGCCGCCTCGGCCTCCAGGGTCGTGGTAATCGTCGACGTTCTGGCCGAGCAGGACCACCTCCCTGGCGCCGGCCTCCACGGCGCCGCGGCACTCCTCGAGCACCTCCGCTATCGGGACGTGACGCTCACGCCCGCGGACGCGGGGCACGATGCAAAACGTGCAGTTGTGATCGCAGCCCTGGATCACGCGCACGTAGTGGCTCACTCCCGTGCGCCCCGCCGACGGCAACGCCTCGCCCTCGGAGTAGTCGTATCGAGCCGCCAGGCCGGCCAGGAATCCTTCGTATTCGCCGATGGGCACCACCGCGTCGAGCTGCGGGAAGCGCCGCCGAAGGTCGTCGCCCTCCTTGGCCACGATGCAGCCCGTGAGGGCGATCGTCCGCTCCGGTGTCTTCCAGGCCTTGAGCTCGTGGAGCTTCGAGTAAACCCGATCCTCTGAGGCCTGGCGGACAACGCAGGTGTTGAGGATGGCCACATCGGCGCGCTCGAGCGATTCCTCCTGGTAGCCCGCCGCGAGCAGCCTGCGCGCCAGGCTCTCGGAGTCGGCGGCGTTCATCTGACAGCCGATCGTCCAGATGTGGAACGACCGCGCCGTTACCTGCTCTCCACGAGAAGACGGATGCCGGTGCGTTCCTCGCCGTCGATCGAGATGTCGATGAAGGCCGGTATGCAGACAAGGTCCAGGCCGCCAGGCGCCACGTATCCACGTGAGATCGCGATCGCCTTCACTGCCTGGTTGATCGCCCCCGCACCGATCGCCTGCACCTCGACGCGTCCCTTGCTTCGGATCACTCCCGCGATGGCCCCGGCCACGGCAACCGGCTTCGAGGTGGCTGAGACCTTCAGCACCTCCGTTGGAGCGCGCTCCCCTGTCATTTGCTGCAACCCCTTCAAATATGTTCGCGGTCGATTCGCTGGATCGATGTTGCCCGGCCGGTGGAAGCCCTAATGGTAACCAGTACCGAATTGAAAGTCACGATTCCAGACGCCACTACGAAGCGGTTTGGGACCCCGGTCAGGAACCGCTGCAGGACGACGCCTTTGTCCATCCCGATGCAGCCGTCACGGGGACCGACCATGCCCACATCCGTGACGTAGGCGGTGCCGCCCGGCAGCACCCGCGCGTCGGCGGTGGGAATGTGGGTATGGGTGCCTACGACGGCGCTCGCGCGGCCCTCCAGGTACCACCCCATGGCCGTCTTCTCGGAGGTTGCCTCCGCGTGCATATCGCAGAAAACGATCTTGATTTCGGGGTGGGCGGCCAGGATGGCGTCGCTGGCGCGGAAAGGGTCGTCCAGGGAATCAATCGTGAAGATCCGGCCGATCAGGTTCATGACCAGCACGTCGTGGCCTGCCGCCGGGACCACGCACCACCCCTGCCCGGGCGCCTGGGGCGGATAGTTGGCGGGCCGGATGACGCGCTCCAGCGCCGGCAGCTCGGCTACGAACTCCTTCTGCGCGAAGACGTGGTTGCCCGTGGTGATGACGTCGGCGCCGGCGGCCCGCAGCTCGGCGACCAGCCTGGCGGTCAGGCCGAAGCCGCCGGCGGCGTTCTCCCCGTTGAGGATCGTGAGGTCGGCCTCTAGCTCCCGCTTCAGCCCCGGGAGGATCGCCTTGACCGCGTCCCGACCGGGCTGGCCGACGACGTCAGCCACGAAGAGGATGCGCAAGTCGTCAGCCACGCGGCTCAAGTCTATTGCCACTCCCCACCCGCCCAGCTCGCTTCGCGCGCGGGGCGACCTCCCCACAAGGTGGGGAGGTGAAAAAAGAAAGGGGAGCCCGACTTGGGCCCCCCCTTTGATTGGTTATTTGGCGTATTCGACGGCCCGCGTCTCGCGGACCACCGTGACCCGGATCTGCCCGGGAAAGCTCAGCTCAGTCTCGATGCGTTTGGCGATGTCCCGCGCCATCAGCTGGGCAGCGGTGTCATCGATCTGCTCCGGCTTGACCAGGATCCGGACCTCGCGGCCGGCCTGGATGGCGTAAGACTGCTGGACTCCCTGGAACGAGTTGGCGATCTCCTCCAGCTTTTCCAGCCGCTTGACGTAAGCCTCGAGTGACTCACGCCGTGCGCCTGGGCGGGCCGCCGAGATGGCGTCCGCGGCGATGAGGAGAAGGGCTTCCATCGAGTGCGGCTCTTCGTCGTAGTGGTGAGCGCGAACCGCGTGCACCACCGGAGCCGGCACCCCATGTCGCTGCAGTAGGTCTGCCCCGATCACGGCGTGCGAGCCTTCGACCTCGTGGTCGATGGCCTTGCCGATGTCGTGGAGCAGGCCTGACATCTTGGCGATGCGAACGTCGGCGCCGATCTCGGACGCCATCATGGCGGCGAGATAGGCCACCTCCTTGGAGTGGTTCAGCACCTGCTGGCCGTAGCTGGTACGGAACCGCAGGATGCCGAGGTGACGGACGACCTCAGGGTGAAGACCCTGGAGACCGACCTCGAGGACCGCCGCCTCCCCCTCCTCCTTGACCCTTTGCAGGACCTCCTGGCGGGACTTGGCGACGATCTCTTCGATGCGGGCCGGATGAATCCGGCCGTCCACGATGAGCTTGTTGAGCGCGACCCGCGCCACCTCTCGGCGGACCGGGTCGAACCCGCTGATGATCACGGCTTCCGGGGTGTCGTCGACGATGAGATCGATCCCGGTCGCCTGCTGCAGGGCCCGAATGTTGCGGCCCTCCTTGCCGATGATGCGGCCCTTGAGCTCGTCGGTCGGCAGCGGCAGCACCGAAACCGAGACCTCGGCGGTCTGGTCGGCGGCGATCCGCTGGATCGACTCGGTGACGATCTCTCGGGCTCTGCGCTCGCTTTCGTCGCGAGCAGCCAGCTCGGCCTCCCGCACCTTGCGGGCGACCTCGTTGCGCAGGTCCTGTTCGACCTGCCCCATCAGGATGCCCTGAGCCTCCTGCCGCGTCATGTTGGCGACGCGCTGAAGCTCCTTCTCCTGCTGGCGATAGGTGTCCTCGAGCTGGGCCTTGATATCGTCCAGCCCCTTCTCCTTGCCGCTGAGCTCGCGCTCCCTACGGTTGAGGTCCTCGCCCTTCCGGTCGAGGTTCTCCTCCTTCTGGAGAAGGCGCTTTTCGATCTGCTGCGACTGGACCCGGTACTCCCGGGCCTCCTGCTCGGCGGCGGTGCGAACTTTGACGGCCTCCTCTTTGGCCTCCAGCAGCTTCTCCTTGGCCTGGGTTTCGGCCTCCGAGAGCGCCACTTGGGCCTTGGCCTCGAGGGCGCTGGCCCCGTTGCCCTGGCGGTTCCGGAAAACCAGGTACGCCACCCCAAAGCCGGCGAGGAGTGCCACCACGGGTGCCACGAAAAGCAGTACGTAGACGTAGACAGGCATGTGACATGCACCTCATTTATTCGATTGTCAAAGTGCGGTTCCATCGCAGGCTGTGTGTCCGCCCGCGTCGGGTTGGCTCTATGACTGCGGGCGCAACACTTGCGCCCCTCGTGAGGAAATTCTAGGCCGGTGGGGGGTCCGACCGTCCCGCGAGCACGGCCTTGCAGGCGGCGCGGGCGACAGGCACGGAGAAGCCCCTCCTGACCAGCTTGGCGCCGATCTCATCGAGGATCTCGTGGCGGCCCGGCGAAGGCTTCCTGGCGTACAGGCGTTCTGCGATGTGGGTCGCGGCGGCAAGCTGCTCGGCCTCGCCGAACTCGGCGATGGCGGTGTCCACCTGGGCTCGATCGACACCACGGGCCGCGAGCTCCGCCGACAGCGCCCGGGGTCCCCGCACCGATCCTCGGCGTCGCACGAAGGAGCGCGCGAACGACTGATCGTCGAGGTATCCGAGCTCCTCCAGCCGCCTCAGGGCCGTCCTGATCGCGGTGCTGTCGTAACCCCGCCTGGTCAGCTTCAGCAGCAGCTCGACACGCGAGTGAGCGCGTCGTGCCAGCAGTCGCAATCCGGAATCGAGCGCGCTTGCGGTCGGCTGCTTAGACTGGCGGCGGCTAAAACTCCTCTGCGGCACCGGAGCTGTCCGACGCCGGCCGCGCGGCGGCCGCCCGCTGCACGGACTGCGCGGTCCCGCCCGCGGCCTTGGCGCGAACCGCGGTCTCGATCTCAGATGAAAGGGTCGGGTTCTCGCGCAGGTAGTTGCGCACGTTCTCACGGCCCTGTCCGAGGCGTTGATCGCCATACGACATCCAGGTCCCGCTCTTCTCGAGGATCCCGTACTCGAGCGCGGCGTCGATGAGCGAGCCTTCGCGCGAGATGCCTTCGTTGAAGAGGATGTCGAACTCCGCGGATCGGAACGGTGGCGCGACCTTGTTCTTCACCACCTTGACCTTCACGCGGGCGCCGACCGAGTCGAGGCCTGACTTGATGACCTCTACCTTTCGGATGTCGAGCCGCACCGACGAGTAGAACTTGAGGGCGCGGCCGCCAGGCTGGGTCTCCGGGTTGCCGAACATGATCCCGACCTTCTCGCGCAGCTGGTTGAGGAAGATGACCGAGCAGTTCGACTTCGAGATCGCGGCGGTCAGCTTGCGCAGCGCCTGTGACATCAGCCGCGCCTGCAGCCCGACATGGGCGTCCCCCATCTCGCCTTCGATCTCCGCTTTCGGCACGAGCGCGGCCACCGAATCGATGACGATGACGTCGAGCGCTCCTGAGCGGACCAGGACCTCGACGATTTCGAGCGCCTGCTCGCCCGTGTCGGGCTGGCTGATCAGGAGGTCGTCGATCTTGACTCCGATTCGCGATGCGTACAGCGGATCCAGCGCGTGCTCCGCGTCCACGAATGCCGCCACCCCACCCTGCTTCTGCGCCTGAATCCCACCTACGCCCAGCGCAAGGTCGAGCAGCAGCGCGCCGGTGGGGATCACGAGTATCTCGCCGCGCTGCGCGGCCTGTTCACCCAACTTCATGATCGAGCCTTTGCCATAGCTCTTCACGATGTGGGAGATCGCCGAGTCGAGGGACTTCTCTTTTTCCTTTTCCAATGTCTCGAATGCCTCCTAGGTCGTTGCGGCGAGTGTTCTACGTCGTGGGGCTGAGGTCAACGTCGTCTTAACAGCAGGCCGTTCGGGAAGTGTAACGAACAAGTGTTCGGCGGTCAAGTATCTCAAGCCGGCTTTCTCTCTTGCCGGCCGGCGCCCGAGCGGACCTCCTCGATGAGCAGGTGGAGCGCCTCAGCCGCAGCCTGGCGGCGGTTCGACCAGCGGTCGCCGGTGAAGATGTACTCCTCGCAGCGGCTGCCCCAATCGGACGCGATGGCGATGTACGTGAGGCCGACCGGCTTGGTGGTGCCGGCGGAGTCGGGACCGGCGATGCACGTGATCGAGGCGGCGAGCCTGGTTCCGAATCTCGCCCTCGCTCCGTCCGCCATCGCGAGCGCGACCTCGCGGCTCACCGCGCCGTGGCGTGTGAGCAGCGCCGCCGGAACGCCGAGCTCATCGCGCTTGGCCTCATCCGCGTAGGCGATCACGCCGCCTGAAAAATATGCGGAGCTGCCCGGCCGGTCCGTGATCAGGGAACCGAGCAGGCCGCCCGTGCAGGACTCGGCCACCGACAGCGTGAGCCGCTCGCGGGCGAGCATCGCGCCCAGCTCGCCGGCCAGCGGGTCGACCAGGGACGTCGAACCCGACGCGCCCGCACCCAACCCGATCAGATGGCGGAAGCGCACCAGGTAGTCGATGCCGCTCACGATCGTGAAAACGACCGCGACCGCGACCGCGATCGCGGCGACCCAGACCAGCTCCGGGTATGGCCGCTGGAGAATCAGCAGCGTCACCGCGGCCATCTGGGTCACTGTCTTCGTCTTGCCCAGGGGAGCCGCGGGTATTACACGTCCCTGCGAGGCGCCCACCGACCGCAGGATCGTGATCAGGAGCTCGCGCGAGAAGATCACCACGACCACCCACGCGGCGACGAGCCCCTCCTGGACGAGGACGATCAGGACCGAGAGCACGAGCAGCTTGTCAGCAAGCGGGTCGAGGAACTTCCCGAGGTCGCTGACCATGCCCCTGCGACGGGCGATCTGTCCATCGAGCGTGTCGGTGAACGAGAAGACGATGAAGAGCGCCGCCGCCAGCTGATCGTGGCCGGGAAAACGCACGAGCAGGAGCGCCATCAGCAGCGGGATCGCCGCCAGCCGGCTGAGCGTCAAGAGGTTGGGGAGGTTCACAGCTTCTAAGGAGAAGTGTGCGTCGGCGCCGGCTCCCACGTCATTCCAGGCCGATCCTCTCCAGGAGGTCGTCGACGTCCGGCAGGTTCATCAGCACCTCGCGAGACCTGGACCCCTGGTAGCCCCCGATGACCCGATGCTCGGCGAGCTGGTCGACGATCCGGCCAGCACGTGAGTAGCCGACGTTGAACTTTCGCTGCACGAGCGACACCGAAGCCCCGCCCTCAGCGGCGACAGCCCGCGCCGCGCGCGGGAACAGCGGATCCAGCTTGCGCTCGGTGGACTCGCCTCGCTCCCACTCGGTGCCGGCCCCCTGTTCGAGGATCTCCTCCATGTAGCGCGGGCCGCCCTGCGAACGCCAGAAGTTGACCACCGACTCGACCTCGGGGTCGCTGACGAATGCGCCCTGGATGCGTGTCGGTTTGCCGGCGTCGACGGGCTGATACAGCATGTCGCCGCGGCCGAGCAGCTTCTCCGCGCCGCCCGTGTCGAGGATCACTCGGCTGTCCACTTGCGAGCCGACGGCGAATGCGATGCGCGAGGGGATGTTGGCCTTGATCAGACCCGTGATGATGTCGGTCGATGGTCGCTGGGTGGCGATGACGAGGTGGATGCCGACCGCGCGCGCCAGCTGCGCGATGCGGCAGATGAGCTCCTCGATCTCGCCCGCGGCGACCATCATCAGGTCGGCGAGCTCGTCGATCACGATGACGATGTAGGGCAGCTGGCGAGCGAGGCGCTGCGTGGCCTTCTCGTTGTAGGCGGCGATGTTGCGCACGCCCTCGGCCGAGAACATCTTGTAGCGGCGATCCATCTCCGCCACCGCCCACCGCAGCGCTGCGGCGGCCTGGTGCGACTCGACGAGCACCGGCAGCGCGAGATGAGGCAGGCCGTTGTAATTCGTGAGCTCAACGCGCTTGGGATCGATGAGCAGAAGGCGCAGGTGGTCGGGCGTGACCTGGAAGAGCAGGCTCGTGATCAGCGCATTGATGCACACGCTCTTGCCCTGACCGGTGGCGCCCGCGATGAGCAGGTGCGGCATGCGGGTCAGGTCTCCGACGATCGACTGCCCGGATACGTCGTTGCCCAGGGCGAGCGCAAGCGTGTGCGTGCCCTCGCGGAAGGCGGCCGTCTCCAACACCTCTCGGATCGTGACCAGGCTCGCCGACTTGTTCGGCACCTCGATACCGACCGCGGATTTGCCGGGGATGGGCGCCTCGATCCGCAAGGGCGCGGCTGCGAGCGCCAGCGACAGGTCGTTGCTCAACGCCGTGATCCGCTTCACCTGGACACCCGCGCCGGGCTGTAGCTCGTACTGCGTCACTGCAGGGCCGGGATTGACCCCGATCACCTTGCATTCGACTCCGAACGTTGCGAGCGTGGTCTCGATGATCTTGACGTTGCGCTTGATCTCATCGGCCATGCGCTCACGGCGAGCGGTGACAGTGTCCAGGAGCGCTATCGACGGGAGCTTCCACTCGATCTCGGGGAGCTCGTCCTCGGGCTCGGCGATTACGCGCAGCACGGGCTTCTCGGAGGCGGCCTCCCCCTCCCCATCCCGCTCGGCCGGCACTGCCGGCCTCGTGTCTTCGTCGTCGGGCTCGACCTCCCAGCTGCGCAGGGCCGCCGCGACCGGCGGGTAGGCAGGGCCTACTTCCGTGCGGTCGGCGACCGCCGTGGCTTTGGCGATCGGCCTCACCTGCTCGGCGGGCGCCGCCACCAATCGCTCCAGCCTCCGCCGCTCTGCGAACGCGGCCTGCCCGGTCTTCACGACGGCCGCGATCAGCGAGCCCGGGCTGAAGTGAATCGTCACGATCAGGCCGATGACGAGGCCCGCCACCAACAGCGCCCACGCGCCCCATCTCCCGGCCAGGCCGACCACTGCGCTGTCGATCGCTCGCCCCGCGGATCCGCCCGCCTCCGCTGCGAGCCCGAAGAGGCCGACCAGCGCGATCACCGCGACGGTGCCCGCGAGCACGTCGAGCAGCCGCGGCCGAGGCGCCTGAGGCCACAGCATGTATGCGCCTAAAGCGACCGCTGCCGCGACCGGCACGAACCACGCCTTGCCGAAGCTCGCAACGAGCCATTCCTGCAGCCCGGCGAGAATCGAGCCGGCGTGGCTCGCCACCGCCAGGGCGCTGAGCAGTCCCACCAGGATCAGCAGGACGCCGGCGATCTCGCGAACCTGGCGCTGCGTGAGGTGCGGTCGCCTCGATCGCTTGGAGCGCGAGGTTCGGGAGCGCGACGAAGAGGCGCGGCGAGCGCCGTTCGCGTGTGAGCGGGAGCCTCGTGAGTTGGTGCGACGCATGCTGGTGTGCCCGGCGATGCCGGGCTCAGCGGATTCTACACCCGCTCGATTGGGCTGCCGTTTCTCCCGTCACCGCCGGCGCCCTGCGGGGCGCGGGCGGAGCTTCCCACGTGGTGGGGAGCCTAGACTCTGGGCGTGGCAGTCGATCCTTTCGCGGACGCCGAGACGCACTATCGCCAGCTGGTCGACGAGCGTCGCAACGGCGGCCTTCAGGCTCGCGCGTTCCGGCTCGCGGTGCGCGATCTGGCCGTCCTCGATGGCGAAGGGCGTCGATGGATGCTCGGCCCGGAGGACGGCATCTGGTATCGCCGCGAGCGGGAGCGCTGGCTGCAGGCGGATCCACCGCGCCGGCTCGTGTGCGCCTCGTGCGGCCATCACAACCTCGGACGTCACAGCTTCTGTGTCGAGTGCGGGCAGCGCTTGCATAGATAGAACCTAGTGGGAGTGCGCCGCCCACCAGATGACTTATGAGAGAGGACCGTGCCGGTCCCCTCTCATCGGGGCGCTCAACGGCCGCTCGGCGCTGGCGCAGTTTCCATCGTCTATTCGGCCGGATTCGCGCCCCTGCTCTTCCTCCGCGGGATCGGATTGTTTAAGTAGTCACTCCTGGCGACGCGTGTAGACGCTCAAGGACGTATGTCGCGGCCGGGCGAAGCCCGGCCGCCCTGGCAACTGCTAGTGGGAGTGCGCCGCCCACCAGATGCCGCCGGTCAACGCCGCCGCGAGGGGCACCAGCGCTGCCAGCATCCACAGGCGCCACCAGATCGGCCGCTGCAGGCCGCGCACGAGCTCGTGTCCGCAAAAACCGCAGTACCGGTCGAATGGCCCGGCGATGCCTCGACATCGTCCGCATTGATGCAGCTGCAGCCCGCAGTGCCCGCATCGCGAATCCTCGGAATGGTCCATCACGAGCATCGCGGGCTGGTCGCAGCGCGGGCACAGGCTCGGCGCGACGAGTGCGAGAGGCGGGAGCTTCATCTCGTCAGATCTCGGTTAAGACGGGGATCACCATCGGCCGGCGGCGCGTCTGCTTGTAGATCGTCTTCGAGACGGCGTCGTGGATGGCCTCATTGAGCGTGTTGACGTCGGCGTGCGTCTGGGCAAACCTGGCGATGCTGTCCATCACTGCTTTCCGCGCATCGGACATGAGTTTGGCCGAAAGCTCGGGCTCGATGACGCCTCGCGAGACGAGGTCGGGGCCGGCGCGCACCGTCGCGGTGTCGCGATCGAGGACGAGGGTGACGACCAGGATCCCATCCTCCGCGAGGTGCCGGCGGTCGCGGAGCACCACCTGCTCGACGTCCCCGACGCCCAGCCCGTCGACGAAGACCAGCCCGGTGGCGATCTTTTCGCCACGCCTTATTGATTCCTTGTCAAGCTCGATCGTCTCGCCGTCTTCGACGACAAGGATGCGGTCGGCATCGATGCCGGCTTCGCGCGCGATGTCGGCGTGCTGGTAGAGCTGGCGATACTCGCCGTGAACGGGGATGAAGTAACGAGGCCGAACCGCGTCGATCATCTCTCGCAGCTCGTCCTTTTGAGCATGCCCGGTGACGTGGACATGGCCGACCTCGGAGTAGAACACGTGCGCCCCGTGCCGGTACAGGTTGTTCACGGTTTGGTGGACCGACCGCTCGTTGCCCGGTATCGGCCGCGCGGAGATCACCACCCAGTCGCCCTTCAGAACGTTGACCACCGGGTGCCGCTGTGCGGCGAACCGCGCCAGGGCCGACATCGGCTCGCCCTGGCTGCCGGCCGTCAGGAGCAGGAGCTTCGACGGTGCGACCTTGTCGACATTCTCGAGCTGGACGGTGAGGCCCTCGGGCACCTTGAGAAAACCCAGCTCGCGAGCGGTCTTGAAGTTGGTCTGGAGGCTGCGTCCGACCACGGCGACCTTGCGGTCGAACTGCACCGCCATCCTCACCAGGTGCTGGATGCGGTGGATGTTGGAGGCGAAGTTCGCAACGACGATTCGTCCAGGCGCTTCGCCGAAGATGCGCTCGAATGGCGCATGCAGGTCGCGCTCCGATCCTGAGCGGCCCGACCGCTCCGAGTTGGTGGAGTCGCTGAGCAGGAGCTGCACGCCCTCGTCACCCAGGCGGCGGAAGCGCTCCATGTCGGTCGGGTGGCCGTCGGGTGGATCGGGGTCGAGCTTGAAATCGCTGGTGTAGATCACGCGGCCGACCGGGGTCTGGATCGCCAGCGCGACCGCATCCGGGATCGAGTGGCACACCGCCACCGTCTCGACCCGAAATGGTCCCATCTGCACGCTGTCGCCCACCCGCACCTCGCGCAGGTCTGCTTCCCGCAGGATGCGGTGCTCCTTCAGCTTGGGCTTGACGAGGCCGAGCGTGAGGCGTGTTCCGTAGACGGGGACGTTCAGCTTTTTCAATGCGTATGGCAGGCCGCCGATGTGGTCCTCGTGCCCATGGCTCAGGAAGATGCCGAGCACCTTGCGGCCACCCTCAAGCAGGTATGAGATGTCGGGCAGGACCAGGTCGATGCCGAGCATGTCCTCTTGCGGAAACATGAGCCCGGCGTCGACGACGAGGACCTGGCCCTCCCACTCGAGCGCCCACATGTTGATGCCGACCTCGCCGAGGCCGCCCAGCGGCAGGTACCGAAGCCGCGATCCGCCGATAGGGGCCCCCGCGAACTCACGCCGAAGGCTCTGAGTTCGTGGGGATTTCACAACAGGCGCAGCTGCTCGGCTTCCTGTTTGGGGACGGGGACCGGTTCTGGCGGTGGCGGCGGCGCCAGCAGCTTGTCGAGGTAGGCCTTGACGCGGTCGAAGTCGTGCTCGAGGTCCGCGACCAGCGCGCCGTTGTGCAGCGCGGCGGCCGGGTGGAAGAGCGGCACGTAGGCCACGTCGCCACGTCGCACCATGCTGCCGTGGATGCGCGATATCGAGCCCTGGCCGGGCAGCAGCCGCTCCAGAGCATGCCGGCCGAGAATGAGCACGACTTTCGGCTTGATCATCGACAGCTGCCGGGCCAGGTACGGCGAGCAGGACTCGACCTCGTTCGGCATCGGGTCGCGATTCTGCGGCGGGCGGCACTTGAGCACGTTGGTGATGTAGACGTCGGAGCGGCCGAGTCCGATGCGCGCCAGCAGCGTGTCCAGGAGCTTGCCCGCCGCGCCGACGAAGGGCTCACCCTCTGGTTCAGCTCCGACGACAAGCTAAGCGACTTTCACTCCCGTCTTGAACGTTATGAGGTCTCCCGCGTCCCCAATCGTCTGCATCACCGACTTGAGCTGATCGTCGGTCAGCGGAACCAGCGGGAGGCGGAATGGACCGGCCGGAAAACCCATGGCGTTGACCGCCGACTTGATCGGCACTGGGTTGGCGGCGGTGGTCATGAGCGTCTTGATGACCGGCAGCAGTCCATGGTGGATGTCCCGCGCGGTCTCGTTGTCCGCCTTGGCTTGGGCCTCGATCATCTTCTTCATCGAGCGGCCGGCGATGTGTGAGACGACGCAGATGACACCGTAACCTCCGACCGCGAGCACGGGCAGGGTCCAGCTGTCGTCGCCGCTCCAGACATTGAAATGCGCCGGCTTACCCGCGCAGACAAGACCGATCTGATCGAGGTCGCCGCTGGCCTCCTTGACGCCGATGATGCCGGGCAGCTGCGCGCACCGAAGCGTTGTCGCGGCGGTCATGTTGATGGCGGTGCGGCCCTGGATGTTGTACATGACTGTGGGGCCGACCTCGGAGATCGCTTTGAAATGCTGGTACATGCCCTCCTGCGGAGGCTTGTTGTAGTAGGGCACGACCGCGAGCAGAGCGTCAGCGCCGGCCTTCATCGCGCGCTCGGAGAGCTTGACCGAATGATGCGTGTCGTTGCTTCCCGAACCCATGACGACCGAGTGGCGTGGGATCGCCTTTTTGACGACCTTCAGCAGCTCGATCTTCTCGTCATCGCTGAGTGCCGGCGACTCACCAGTCGTCCCGGAAACGACCACGCCATCGGATCCGTCGGCGACGAGCAGGACGGCCAGCTTCTCGGCCGCCTCGTAGTTGACCGAGCCATCCGCCTTGAACGGGGTCAGCATCGCGGTCAGCAGGCGTCCGATTTCAGTGGCCACGCTAAAGCACCCCCATCACGAGCGCGTGCTCGGCGATCTGGACCGCGTTGAGCGCGGCTCCCTTGCGAAGGTTGTCGGAGACCAGCCAGAGCATCAACCCGCGGCTGGACGAGAGGTCGTCTCGAATACGGCCAACATACACCTCGTCTTTGCCGGCGACGCGGTGCGGGGTCGGGTAGATCTTGGCGTGCGGGTCATCCTCGACGATCACGCCGGGGGCGCTGCCCAGGACCAAACGCGCCTCGGCCGCGCTCAATTTTTCTCTGGTCTCAATCAATACCGACTCGCTGTGGCCGATGGGCACCGGCACGCGCACGCAGGTTGCTGCGATCGGCAGCTCCGGATCGTGGAGGATCTTGCGGGTTTCGTGGACCAGCTTCATCTCCTCCTCGTTGTAGCCGTCGGCGTCCGGCTTCCAGCCACCGGGGATCACGTTGTAAGCCAGCTGGTGCGACGTGACGGTCACGGTGGGCTCCTTGCCCGCGGCGATGGCTTCGGTCTGGTCTACGAGCTCGTCCAACAGCGCCCGGCCGGCCCCCGAGGCGGCCTGGTAGCTGGAGACGACGACTCGCGTGACACCGAACCGCTTGCGCAGCGGCTCGAGCACCATAGTGAGGGGGATCGTCGTGCAGTTCGGGCTGGCGATGATGCCCTCGTTGTCGCGGATGTCCTCGGGGTTGACCTCGGGGACGACGAGCGGCACGTTGGCCTTCATCCGCCACGCAGAGCTTTTGTCGATCACGAGAGCCCCCGCCTCCGCAGCGCTCGGCGCGTAGAGCAGAGAGATATCCGCTCCGGCGGCGAACATCGCGACGTCGATGCCTTTGAAAACGGTTTCGTCGAGATGCCGCAGAGTCAGGTGCTCGCCGTTGAAAGGCACTTGCATGCCTACAGATCTCTCCGATGCGAAGGCGCTAACGCTCGCCACGGGAAATTTGCGCTGGGCCAGGATCTGCAGCATCTGCCGGCCCACAAGACCCGTCGCGCCGACGACGGCAACGTTCAACCGTTTGGAGGTGGGCACGACCTTCAGTTTAGTTCGATCGGGGCAGCGTGGGAAGTCAGCGGAGGTCGAGGCCAAGCAGCTCGTCGAGGCCGCGGTAGAAGCGCGGCCCGCTGGTCACCCTTCGTATCGCGAGCAGGACGCCCGGCACGTAGGCCTCGCGACTCGTGGTCCGATGGGCGATCGTCAGGGTCTGGCCCGGGAGGCCGAATATGACCTCCTGGTCGGCGACGAAACCCGGCAATCGAACGCTGTGCACTGCGATGCCGCCCTCCTCCCCACCCCGCGTGCCCTCGAGCGTGACCTTCTCAGCTTTCTTATGGCTGAAGGGCTTGCTGCCGCGTCGCGCCGCGAGCCGCCTGGCGGTCGACAGCGCCGTACCGGAGGGCGCATCGAGCTTGGCTGCGTTGTGCATCTCGATGACTTCTGCCGCGTCGAAATGAGGAGCCGCAATGTCGGCGAGGTGCATCATCAGCACGGCTCCGACGGCGAAGTTTGGCGCAACGATCCCGCCCAGCTTCTTCTCCCTACACGCGGCCTCGATTCGATCAATGCCGTCGGAGGCGATTCCTGACGTGCCGATCACGGGCGCCGCGCCCGCGGCGATCGCAGCCAGGGCGTGATGCAACGCGACGTCCGGACGGGTGAAGTCCACCAGCGCCTGCGGCCGGCGCTCGCGTAGAAACGCGCCGAGGTCGTCGCCGGCGCCGATCCCGCCGACATAGTCGAAGTCGGGTTCGGCGGCCAGCGCCGCCGCGAGGATCGAGCCGACCTTGCCGCGGTGACCGGCGACCGCGACCTTGATCGGCCCGCTCATCTATATGTTTCCGCTAGTCGCGGCGGGGTCCGCGCCCGCGGCCGCCGCCGTTGCGACCTCCACGGTCGCCACCACGGAATCCGCCCTCTCGAGGCGGAGGCGGCGGGGATGCCAGGGCCGTCGCCATGGCCTCCTTGTCGATCTTCTCCTCGATCGGCTCGCCTTTTGCGGTGAGCTCATCGATCGCCGCTTGCCGGCTTAGGTTCAGGCGACCCTGGCTGTCGATCTCGGTCGCCTTGACGACGATCTCGTCACCCACGTTGGCCACCTCCTCCACCCGATCGACCCGGTGGTCGGTGAGCTTGGAGATGTGGACCAAACCGTCCTGGTTGGGCAGCACCTCGACGAAGGCGCCGAAGGGCATGATGCGGACGACCTTGCCCTTGTAGATCTTGCCGACCTCGACCTCGTCGGTCAGGCCCTTGATCCAGTCGATCGCTCTCTGCCCGCCCTCCTGGTCGACCGCGGCGATGAAGACACGCCCATCGTCCTCGA
>WNFG01000700.1_pt1 | contig 27964 bp, 29 predicted proteins | sample 5400431 | NCBI WGS metagenome assembly WNFG01 (sample SAMN13153346, study PRJNA577476) | soil metagenome | isolation source: 120 cm saprolite under Douglas fir tree site 2 hole 3 replicate 2 | place: USA:California | collected 2015-04-18 | reverse complement strand
CACGGGGTCCGGCCGAACCGGGGCGCGGGCGCTGGCTGGATCACGCCGCCGACGTTGATGAACGTTCCCCTGGCCGCGTTGTGCGGGTGCCCGGGCGCGTCCCCCGGCCTGAGCACCGGGGCCACGCAGGCGTCCGAGCCTTCGAACAACTCGACCAGCTCGGCCTGGGTGCGTTCGGCAAAGGCTTTGGCCAGCCGGGTCCGCAGGGCCGGCCAGCCGGACCGGTCGTACTGGCCGGGCAGGCCGGCGCTGTCCAGGCCGAGCCGGGTCAGCAGCTCGTCGTAAAACTTCGGTTCGAGGGCGCCGACCGCCATGTGCTCGCCGTCGGCGGTCTCGTACGTGTCGTAGAACGGGGCGCCGCCGTCGAGCACGTTGCTGCCCCGCTCGTCCTGCCATGCCCCGGCGGCCCGCAGCCCGTGGATGAACGACGCCAGCAGCGCGGACCCGTCCACCATGGCCGCGTCGATGACCTGGCCGCGGCCGGAGCGCTCCCGCTCCAGCAGGGCGGCGAGCACGCCCACGGCGAGCAGCATGCCGCCGCCGCCGAAGTCGCCGACCAGGTTGAGCGGCGGCACGGGGCGCTCACCGGCCCGGCCGATCGGGTAGAGGCTCCCAGCGACCGCGATGTAGTCGATGTCGTGCCCGGCAGCGGCGGCCAGCGGTCCGTCCTGCCCCCAGCCGGTCATCCGGGCGAAGACAAGTCGCGGGTTGCGCTCCAGGCAGACGTCCGGCCCGAAGCCGAGCCGCTCCGCGACGCCGGGCCGGAACCCTTCCACCAGCACGTCGGCGTCGGCGATGAGGCGCAGCAGCACGGCGGCGCCCTCGGCGTCCTTGAGGTTGAGGCGGATGGACCGGCGGCCACGGGCGAGCGGGTCCACCGGAGGGAGCGCCTGGCGCCCCGCCCGGTCCAGCCGGTCCACCCGGAGCACATCCGCGCCCAGATCGGAAAGAACCATGCAGCCGAACGGAGCTGGCGCCAGGCTAGCGATCTCGATGACACGCACCCCGTCCAGTGGTCCCATTCACCCTCCCCGGATCGCGGCATCGGCAAGTCCTGCGCCTGCCGGAAGCCTAGCGGTCTGTGCGAGGAGTCTTCTTGGCTGCACGTCGCCCAGCCCCCCTCTCACAGACCGCTAGCGGTCCGGCCGAGGAGCCTTCCGTAGCCGCGTGGTCGGCGGCCTTTCACGCGTTACGGCCATGATCAGTGCACCGTTCCTCGGCCGGCTCACGGACGCTACCTGCTGGTGGAGCGGCGGTCGGTGTCCAGACGCAGGGCGAGTGTGGGGCAAGCGGTCACCGCCCGGCGCGCGTGCCCGATCAGCTCCTCCGGGACCGGCTCCGGGGAGATGACCGGGTATCCCCATGGGTCAAGCTCGATGAGCTCGGGCAGCAGGTCGGCGCAGACTGGCTGGGCGGCGTCCGCCGGTCCGCGGGTTGGCCGGGCGGCATCCTCCGGTCCGGCGGCTGGCTCACTGTCCGGCCCGGAATCCCGGCCCGCCGACCGCGCTGATCACCAGGAAACGCTGCTGCGCCACCCTGGTCGGCGCTGGTGCGGGCATTCCGGCGCGGCGGGACCAGTCCGGCTTCAGCGGGCCCGCCATCAGCCAGGCACCGGTCGCGATCAGGACGACGACCAGCGTGATCGCACCCGCGACGCGCAGGCCAGCCCGGGACGGCCAGCCCTGGGCCAGCCGCCAGGCGATCAGGCACGCGATCGCGCTCACGCAGCCCAGGGTCAGCACCAGCACCCACCGGGTCGTGGTGTCGCTGCCGGTGCCCAGGCCGTGCAGGACCGCGACCGGCCAGCCCAGGTACGCCGTCCAGTGCACGAGCTGCCAGGTCCGGTGGCGCATTCGGGCCCGCAGCAGGCTGGTCACCATGAGCGCGATCAGCAGGTCGACGGCGATCGCGCCGAGCCCCAGCCAGATCGGCCGGTAGGTGCCGATGAACGGCACGAAAGCGTCTGCCACCCCGATCGGGACGAAACTGTCCAGCACAGTGGTCACGATGTGCAGCGCCGTGAAGGCGCAGGCGAGCAAGGAAATGCTTCGATGCAGGCCAATGGTGACGAACCGGGGCCACCGCTGCTGCTCGAAACGCACCGAGGTGAGCAGGCCGAGCGCCATGCTGGCGGTCAGCAGCACGAGCGCCACCATGCCGGTGGCCCGGGTGGCGAACCAGAGCGGCGTGGATGACGTCACCACGATCGCCCCGTGCGCCGCCGGGGTCATGAGCCCCCCGACACCACCTGGCCGGAACCTGCCGCCGGTGCCAGGTTCTGCGCGGGCGCCTGGGGCGTGCTGCCCTGCTGTGAGTTCCCCGGCGGCGAATTCCCTTGGGACGTGCCTGAGCTTGGGGAGTTTTCGTTCTGTCCAGTGTGGTTCTTGCTGGGCGTGCCGCCCCCGGTGGTCTTATGGGTGGTCGTACCGGCTGGGTGGCCAAGCGCAACGGCGATGACCGCCGACGACACCACGCCGGCCGCGCCGATCCGCACGGTCAGGCTTCTGACCCGGCGCAGCCCGTCCTCGCGGGCGGCCACCGCGAAACTCATGTCATCCCGCCGCATGAACCCATCCTCCCGCATTGCCCGGGTAGCGTGCCATGTGCGAGCACGCCAGGCACACGACATTGGCCAGCGAACCAGGCCGACCTTAAGGCTGGCTGTGAGTCGGCGCAGCCTTCGTAATGATCTTCTGGCCAGCTGCCCGGCGGCGAGGGTGGCGCGCCTGGGTCATCGGTGACCGGTCGCCGGGCGGCCAACGGCCGGCCGGCCGGGAAAGTTCGGCCCTGCGGCCGAGCACCGGTTACGGGGGTCTTACGAGCGGCGGCCCGAGCGGGCTGGGTTCTGCCGGTGCGCCCACGTATCCTCGCGGTATGCACGGTTACACGCAGGACAAGGACGCCTATCTCAAGCGGCTGCGCAGGATTGAGGGGCAGGTCCGTGGCCTGCAGCGGATGGTCGAAGAAGACGTCTACTGCATCGACGTCCTGACCCAGGTCTCCGCGGTAACCCGGGCCCTGCAGGCGGTCGCCCTCGGCCTGCTTGAGGATCATCTCGGAAAATGCGTGACGGAGGCCGTGCAGGCGGGCGGGGACGAGGCCCGCGACTCGATCCATGAGGCGGCCGAAGCGATTAGCCGGCTGGTCAAGTCCTAGGGGTCCTGCTGGCCGCCGGGCCAGCCATGCTCGGGATCCGCGAGAGCGGCGAAGGCGCGCAGGTTGGCGAGGCTTTCGCCGCGCTTGACGCGCCAGGCCCACTCCTTGCGGATCGACGAGGCGAAGCCGAGGGCCAGCGCGGCGTCGAAATTCTCGTCGGAGTAGCTGAGCACGCAGCCCAGGATCCGGTCGATCTCGTCCGCTGACGCTGAACTGAGCGGGAGCCGGCCCACCAGGTACACATCCCCCACGGGGTCAAGGGCGAAATGCACCCCGTACATCCGGCCATTGCGGTCGAGGAGGAACCGGTAGAACCGGGCATGGTTCTCATCCGGCTGCCTGCAGAAGAAAGCCTCCACGTGCAGGCTGTGGGTCCCCGCAATGAGCCAGGTCATGGTCGCGAGCTTGTGCTGGCCTTCCAGCCGGACCAGGTAGCTGCCCGGTTGCGGGCTCTCCCAGGCGAGCCCGAGGTCGGCCAGCGCTGACTCGATTGCGGCGGCGGCGTCCGCGCGGGTCACCTGCGGCCCGGCCGCGGCCACGTCGTTCATGGCCCAATCCTGCCAGGTGGCGCCTGTTCAGGAAGGCAGCGCCTGGGTAAACCGGTCCGCTGCGTCGGCCGTGGCAGTGTTCATGGCACCGGTGTAGACGGCCATCAGCCGGTCGACCGTTCCGTTCCAGCCGAACCGGGAGGCGTGCGCGACGGCGCCCCGGGAAAGTCGTTCCCGCAGGTCTGGCGCCGCGATCAGGTCGGCGAGCACGCGCGCGTAGCTGGCCGGGGCGTGGCCGTCCACGAGCACGCCCGATACGCCATCCTGGACGGCGGTACGCAGGCCACCGACGGAGGCGGCGAGCACCGGCGTGCCGCATGCCTGGGCCTCCACCGCCACCAGGCCGAACGACTCCGAGTACGACGGCACCATGACCACGGTTGCCGCCCGGTACCAGTCGGCGAGTTCGGACTGCGGGCACGGCGGCTCTAGCCGGACCACATGGGGGATCCCCAGGGTGTGGGACAACTCGGTCAGGCCATCCGGGTCCGCGCGTCCGGACCCGCTTGGGCCGCCGATGAACGCCACGGTCAGGGTGCGGGCCAGCGCGGGGTCATCGCGGATCAGCAGGGCGGCGGCGCGCAGCACCACGTCGGGCGCCTTGAGCGGCTGCACCCGGCCGGCGAAGACCACGACCGGCTGGTCGGCGGGCAGGCCCAGCCTGCGCCGGGCCTTGGCCGCCGGCCCGGGCCTGAACACCGAGAGGTCCACCCCCGGGTTCACCGTCCAGACCTTGGCCGGGTCAGCCGCGTAGAGGCCGATCAGCTGGCGCGCCTCCTCGTCCGTGTTCGCGACAAGCCGGTCCGCTGTCGCCACGACCTCCGCCTCGCCCCGGATCCTCATTTCGGGCTCGGCCGCGTCCCCCCAGGCCAGCGCGGCGTTCTTGACTCTCCCCAGGGTGTGCATGGACTGGACGAGCGGGACCCCCCACCGCTCCTTGGCCACGGTGCCGACTTGGCCAGAAAGCCAGTAGTGCGCGTGCACGAGGTCGTACCGGCCGGGCGAATAGGCCGCCTCGGTGCGCAGCACCTCAAAGGTGAAGTGACAGAGCTGGGCGGGCAGGTCGGCCTTGTCGAGATCCTCAAAGGGGCCCGCGGCCACATGCCGCACCAGCACGCCGGGAACAAGCTCGGCGACGGGCGGGGCATCACGCGACACCGCCCGGGTGAAGATCTCCACCTCGACTCCGCGGGCAGCGAGCCGCTTGGCGACCTCCACCACGTAGACGTTCAGGCCCCCGGCGTCCCCGGTGCCTGGTTGCTCTAGCGGAGAGGTATGGACACTAATGGTCGCGATCCGCCGGAGGAAGGGTCGGGGCACGGGCATGCACCTCCGCATGCTCAACCCCGTCCCGCCGCAGGGTGTTCCCGTTTGCCCGGCGCTGTCCTCACACTAGGCTCTTGCCCATGGCGATGCTGGTGCTGCTGCGGCATGGGGAAAGCGAGTGGAACGCGGAGGGACTGTTCACCGGCTGGGTGGATGTGGGCCTGTCGGAACGCGGTGCCAGCGAGGCGGCGAGCGGCGGAACGCTGCTGCGCGAAGCGAGCATCCAACCGGACATCGTGCATACGTCGGTGCTGACCCGCGCGATCCAGACCGCGAACCTCGCCCTCGAGTCGGCGGGCCTGCTCTGGCTGCCGGTGCGCCGGTCGTGGCGGCTCAACGAGCGCCATTACGGCGCGCTCCAGGGCAAGAGCAAAGCCCAGACCCGCGAGGAGTTCGGGGAGGAGCAGTTCATGCTCTGGCGGCGCTCCTACGACACGCCGCCTCCGCCGCTGGCCGACGACGCCCCGCTGTCGGCGGCCCATGACCCCAGGTACGCGCTGCTGCCCGGGGAGCTCAGGCCCCGCACCGAGTGCCTCAAGGATGTGCTGGAACGGATGCTGCCGTACTGGCACGACGCCATCGTCCCCGATCTCGCGGCAGGCCGGACCGTGCTCGTGGTCGCGCACGGCAACTCGCTGCGTGCCCTGGTCAAGCACCTGGACGGCATCGGGGACGCGGAGATCGCCGAACTGAACATCCCGACCGGCATCCCGCTCATCTATGACGTCGGCGCCGATTTCCGGCCGCAGGTTCCTGGCGGCCGGTACCTCGACCCGCAGGCGGCCGTGGCGGCCGCGGAGGCGGTCCGGGCCCAAGGGCGCTGATCCGCCGTGGCGATCTAGCCGGAGGCGCCGATCCGGCGCTCGCGAACTGACCGGAGGCGCCGATCCGGCCCGCCGCAAGACGGGTTAGCTGGGCGCATCTGGCCGGAGGCAAACGTTTGCATCTGGGCAAACCCGTCATGTCCAGGTGTCAACCTGTTTGTGAATACATGGGAAATGCGTCATGTATCGGCCCCCGGCCCCGCGCGTTCCGGCCGCCCGCCGCCTACCATCGAAGTGTGCACGTGCAGCTGGTGGCCATGATGGCCGCGCCGATCTGCGGATTCGGCCGCTTCGCGACGGGAGCCGCCGAGGCATGAAGATCCGGAAGGCGGTCAAAACAACGGCCCCCTACGCCGAACGACGCCAGCCGGCCCGGCTTCCCGCGGGCATCGCGGCCGTCCTTTCCGTCCTCTCCTCCTCGGCCGTGGTCATCGACAGCGAGGATCACGTGCTGCGGGCGAGTTCGGCGGCCCGGTCGTTCGGCCTGGTCAAGGGGGACAGGCTGATGGTGGGCGAGCTGCTCGCGCTAGCCCGTCAGGTGCGCAGGGACGGCGAGATCCGAGAGGGCGAGATCGAGGTCTCCGGTACCAAGCTCGGCGGCAGGACCACCAGCTTCGCGGTGCGGGTCGCGCCTCTCGGCTCCGCGGTGGGCGGCGGCGGGCTGGTGCTCCTGCTCGCCGAGGACCAGACCGAGAGCCGCAGGGTGGAGGAGGTCCGCCGGGATTTCGTGGCCAACGTCAGCCATGAGCTCAAGACGCCGATCGGCGCCCTGGCGCTGCTCGCGGAGACGGTGGAAGACGCGGCGGAGGATCCCGAGGCGGTCCGCCGCTTCGCCGGCCGGATGCGGCAAGAGGCGTCACGCCTCACCAAGCTGGCCCAGGACCTGATCATCCTGTCGCGGATCCAGGCGGCCGAGCCCATTCCCGACCCGATCCCGGTCGAGCTGGCCATCGTCGTCGCCGAGGCACTGGACAGGTGCCGGATGAAGGCCAACGCGCACGGCATCGAGCTCGCGGCGACCACCGATCCTGGGCTGGTGGTGCTGGGCGACGAGGATCTCCTGGTCAACGCGCTGCGCAACCTCCTGGAGAACGCCGTCGCCTACAGCCCCGAGAAGACGCGCGTGGTGGTCAGCACGAGGCGGATCGATGACCACGCGGCAGAAGTCAGCGTCGCGGATCAGGGGATCGGCATCCCGCAACGGGACCTGGAGCGGATCTTCGAGCGGTTCTACCGGGTTGACCCGGCGCGATCCCGGGCCACCGGCGGGACGGGGCTGGGGCTGGCCATCGTGAAGCATGTGACCGCCGCACACGGCGGCGAGGTCAAGGTATGGAGCAGGGAAGGCGCGGGGTCCACCTTCACCTTGCGGCTGCCTGTGACGACTCGTGTCCGCACCCTGGGGCCGGTTGCCCCGATATCCGCTGCACAACCTGCCTGGGAGGCTGTGAAGTGACCCGAGTGCTCGTGGTTGAGGACGAAGAGTCGTTCAGTGACGCACTCTCCTACATGCTGCGTAAGGAGGGTTTCGAGGTCGCGGTCTGCCCGACGGGCCCCGATGCGATCGAGACCTTCGACCGGGAGGGCGCGGATCTGGTGCTGCTCGATCTCATGCTGCCCGGGCTGCCGGGGAGCGAGGTCTGCCGCACGCTCCGCGAGCGGTCGAGCGTACCCGTGATCATGCTGACCGCCAAGGACAGCGAGATCGACAAGGTCGTGGGCCTGGAACTGGGCGCGGACGACTACGTGACCAAGCCCTTCTCCTCCCGCGAGCTAGTCGCCCGGATGCGGGCCGTCCTCCGCCGCCGCGGCGAGCCCGAGGAGCAGGGGATCTCCACGCTGGAGTCCGGGCCCGTCCGGATGGACGTGGACCGGCATGTGGTAACGGTCCGCAGCGACCAGGTCCAGCTGCCACTCAAGGAGTTCGAGCTCCTTGAGGTGCTGCTGCGCAATGCCGGGAGGGTGCTGACCCGGATGCAGCTCATCGACCGGGTCTGGGGTGCCGACTATGTCGGTGACACCAAGACCCTCGATGTCCACATCAAGCGGCTTCGCGCGAAGGTGGAGATCGATCCGGGCAACCCGCGGCACATCATCACGGTCCGGGGCCTCGGTTACAAGTTCGAGCCCGTCGGCTGAGACCGCCCGCCCGCAACCGCACCGCTGGGGCGCGCCGCTGGGCGTGGCCCTGGGGCGTGGCGCGAGGGCGTGGCCCTGGGGCGTGGCGCGAGGGCGTGGCCCTGGGGCGTGGCCCTGGGGCGTGGCGCTAGGGCGTGGCGGACGGCGACGGGGACGCCGTGGGCGACGGAGTGGCGGACGGCGAGGCCGTCGCTGATCCGGACTTCTTCTTAGCCGTCGGCGTGGGCGTCACCGTCGGGATCGGCGGCGCCGGTGAGAACGTCGCGTAGTACTCCGCCATGGGCATCACGGGAACATCCAGCGTCACGCTGCCCGCGTTCTGAAAGTTCAGGACCACCCGGAGAGCGTCACCGCCGCTCAGGCTCCGGGTGAGGCCGTCCAGGATGACCTGGGGGGCCGGGCCGCTCAGCAGTACCTTCTGGTCCTGCATGAGCCCGACTCCATCGTGCGGCAGCCGCACCGAACTGGCCGTGCCTGGCGCGGAGACGCTGGTCAGCCGGTCCGCGGGGCCGGTGTTGACGAGGGCCAGGAAGAGCCCCGCGGAACTGCCGGCCGCGAGTGAGGAATCTGGTGGCGGGCCAAGCACGAACATGTTGCTGATGACGATCTGGCCGGACGGACCGAGTGTGTTGATCACTGCGGACGCTCCCGCGGTCGGCTGATGCCAGTGCAACGTCGGCGCGTTGTTGCCGGCCTCGCACCCGGCGAGCGCGGGGACGGCTGCTGCCACCACGATGATGGCGACGCGTCGCAGCGCGGTAGAGCTGCGGCCCTGGAGGATCACGGCGTGCTCTCCTCGGGGAGATCGGATGAGGCCCACCTGGATGGAATGCCGCACAGCGTATCGGCCGACCCGGCCTGGGCCGGCGCCGGCCCACGCGGTCAGGCCGCGCGCTGCGGCTGGGCCATGCCCGGCGGCCCGGTGGACGTGAGCGCCCCGAGCCTGCTGGCTAGCTGAACGCCTGGCCCCAGGCGGCGCACCACCGCGCTGATCGAGCCATCGGCGTACGCGAGGACAGCGGTCAGCCCGGTGGGTTGGTAGGCCGAGCCGAGCACGTCCCCCGTGTCGTCGACGACATGTGCCGGATGCTGGCCGCTCTGGGTGGCAAGTGCCTCTACCTCTGTCATCGAGGCGGCGGTTCCGACCAGGTAGATCGGGACACCCGCGGCCGCGGCCTGCCGGCTGAGCTGCCACAAGGCGACCGCGCAGCCGCACCCGGACGGAATCAGCGCCAGCACGGCAGGCACCAGGCTCCGCAGCCGCGTCGGTTTGCCGGCCACCTGGACGGTCGTGTCCGGCACCGGCGGCAGGGCTTGAGGGCTGGCCCGGCCCGTCGCTGGCGTCGGGGCTCTGGCCGCGGCCGTCGGCTGGCCAGGTACCTGGAGAAATCGGGCCGTGCTGAACATGGTGACGGTCGCCCCGATGAGGAGGGCAAGCGCCAGGCAGCTGGCGAGCAGGGGGAGCACCATGCCGTCTCGGGCGAGCGGCCCCCGCAGCCGCCTGAGGAGCTTGTGCCTGCGCTTGGCGCGCAGCTCACGGTGGTAGGCCTGCACGTCACGGGCGAGGGCGCGAGCATCATCCGGGACCTCTATGTCGACCGGCGGCAGGCCATAGTCGTCCCGTTCCGGGTCCCCGCCAATGTTCACGTGCATCTCTCCGGCGTGCGCGTCGTAGCCTTCAGTATGTGCCTGTGGCGGGTGTGAAGTCACCGGTGGCCCCGTCCCCGGCGGTGGTCGGCGAGGGCGCTGAGGGGCGCATCTGGGGCCGGAAGAGCGCTGGCTCAGCGACTCGCTGACCACAGCTAGTACTTTCGAGACCCCAAAAGAGGCCCTTGACCTGCACGTTTATCGTCAACAGTGGGTATTGCCGCCTGTTTGGCGTGGTAGCATTGCTACAGCGGAAGGGGTATGTGCCACATGACTTTCAAGGTCGGCGACACCGTCGTCTACCCCCACCATGGGGCTGCTCGCATCGAAGAGATCGAGACCCGTTCGATCAAGGGCCAGGACAAGACCTATCTGGTTCTCAAGGTCGACAAGGGTGACCTGACAGTGCGCGTTCCCGCGGACAATGCCGAACTGGTAGGTGTCCGGGACGTCGTCGGTCAGGAAGGGCTTGAGCGGGTGTTCGAGGTGCTCCGCGCCCCGCACACCGAGGAGCCGACCAACTGGTCGCGGCGGTACAAGGCCAACCTGGAGAAGCTGGCTTCTGGTGACGTGAACAAGGTAGCCGAGGTCGTCCGCGACCTGTGGCGCCGGGACCGGGAGCGCGGGCTGTCCGCTGGCGAGAAGCGCATGCTCGCCAAGGCACGGCAGATCCTCGTCAGCGAACTGGCCCTCGCGGAGAAGACCAACGAGGACAAGGCCGAGGCACTACTCGACGAGATCCTCGCCTCCTGACACCACCTCCGGACGTACGTGCCCCATGAGCTGCCCAGGGTAGGCGTCGGCGTCGACGTCCACCCTTTCGGGCCCGGCCGCGCGCTGTACTTGGCCGGGCTGCTCTGGCCAGGCGAAGAGGGGCTGGTTGGCCATTCCGATGGTGACGTGGCCGCCCATGCGGCCTGCGACGCCCTGCTATCGGCCGCAGGACTCGGTGACCTTGGCGTTCATTTCGGAACCGCCGAGCCGCAGTGGGCAGCCGCGCCGGGTACGGCGCTACTGCGCGAGACTGCGGCATTGTTGGCCGGGGCCGGATTCGTCGTGGGCAACGTGGCCATCCAGGTCATCGGGGAACGCCCGCGCATCGCGTCGCGCCGCCACGAAGCGGAAAAGGTGCTCGGCGAGGCCCTGGGCGGGGTCGCCGTGAACGTGTCCGGGACGACCACGGACGGCCTGGGCCTGACCGGCCGGGGGGAAGGCCTCGCGGCGATCGCCACGGCCATGGTGATCAGGGCTGATCAGCGGTAGAGCCGCTGCATGTAGCTTGGGCCGTAGTACTCCTCGAGTTCCTCCAGCGTCTCCTCGGTGTCCTGAACGCTCTTGGTGATGCAAGCGGTGGACGGAAGCGCTGTCGGGTTCCACGTTCCGGGCTTCCAGAGTTCGGAACGCATGAACGCCTTGGCGCAGTGGAAGAAGATCTGCTCGATCTCGACCAGCAGCGCCAGGGTTGGCCGATGGCCTTTCACGGTCATGTCGTCGAAGAACGGCGCCTCGCGGATCAGCCGGGCGCGCCCGTTGATGCGCAGCGTCTCGCCGCGGCCGGGCACCACGAACGCCAGGCCGACGTGCGGATTGCCCAGTACGTTGCGGAACCCGTCTGCGCGCCGGTTGCCAGGACGATCCGGGATCGCGATCGTGGAGTCGTCGAGGACGTGGGCGAAGCCGGGCGGGTCGCCTTTGGGCGAGACGTCACAGGTTCCGTCCGCGCCGGCGGTCGCGATCACGCAGAACGGGGAGGCGGCCAGCCACTCCCGATCCACCTGGTGCAGCACGGACCGGTCCTTGGTGGCAGAGCGTCGGGCAGGCGTCCCGAGCAGTTCCCGGAGTTCGGCCTCGTTCGCGATCTCGACCATGCCTGCCGTGTACGGCATCACGTCTCCTGCTCAGGTTCTTCCTCGGGCGGTGTCGGCCTGCTGCGCATGCGGTCAAAATGCGGCGACGGTGATGGCACCGGCGCGGGCATCGGCTGCTGCGGGATGAGCACGGACCGCTGCTGGCCGGAGCCGTCGGCGTCGCGGTCGTGACCCGGCTCGGCCGCGGATGCGCTGTCGGGTTCCCCGGAGGAGGAGGAGGAGGACGAGGAGGCGCCGTCGGCCGGGTGGGCCTCGTCGCTCGCCGGGTCGTCCGTGCCCGGCTCGGCGTCGGCGGCGAGCCCGGCATGCTCGGCGTCCCCGGAGCCGGCCGCGTCGCCGGTCTCCAAGGCGCCGCCGGAGACCGTGGCGCCGCCCGTGTCCTTGGCGCCGCCGCTGTGCCCTGCGGCGCTGGAGACGGCGCCCCCGCCGCTACCCGCGGAGTCCCTGGCATGTCGCGCCATGGCTGCCTGTGCCGCGCCGGGCGACTGCCCCGCGGTGGCTGCCTGCGCCGCGCCGGGCGACTGTTTCGTGGTAGCTGGCTGCGCCGCGCCGGGCGACTGTTTCGCGGTGGCTGGCTGCGTCGCGCCGGGCGACTGCCCCGCGGTGGCTGCCTGCGTCGCGGTGGCTGCCTGTGCCGCGGTAGCTGCTTGCTCCGCGGCGGCTGGCGGTTCTGCGGTGGCTCGCGGTTCTGCGGTCGCTGATCGGCGGGCGACCGGCGCCTCCTGCCGCGGTGCCCGCCCGCTGGACGGCTCCCTCCCGTTCCCCGCCCGCCGCCCGTTCCCCGCGCGGACTGAACGCCGATGCCGCAGCATGGCCAGCCACAGGCCGAACGCGAGTAGTAGCAGCACCCAGGGGATGACCGCCACGGCGGCCGCGGTCGGCCGGTGGGGGAGGCTGATGCCCATCGCGTGCACCGCATCCGCGGCGGACACGGCCGCCAGCAGGGCCACGATCACCAGCCACGCGTAAGCCTTCGTCCACCATCCCGCTCCGCGCAGCGCGAGCGCGGCCGCCGAGGTAACCACCAGCATGGCGTCGAAGATCAGCGGATACAGCTTGGCGAGGGTGGGAGAGACCCCGGCGGCGAGCGCGATCGCGTGTATCCCCGCATAAGACAGCATGAACGCGGCCGCCGCCAGCAGGATCACGCCCGCGATCACGGCTACGAGAGCCACCAGCCGGAGCCGTGCGTAGAGATCCGTGCCGTGAGCGCCGCGAGCGGCGGCAATATTGTTCATCGGAGCCGGGTCGTTCATCGGGGCCGGTCGTCCTTCCTGGGGGGTGCCATATAACGCCGTCCGCCCATCGTCGGGACCGGAGAGCGGGGCGCCGCACGCCGGGATCGACGGGCTATGCCGCAGCGGTTTCGGCGGGCGAATGGGAGCGTCACAATGACGAACTGCCTCGCGCACCGCGCGCCCGCCCGCGCGATCTCGGCATCAAGAGAGACGATATGCCGTACTACTGGGTGGCCGGGGAGATTCCGGCCAAGCGCCGTGTCTGTTTCCGCGGACGCCTGGCGGGCCACCAGGCCGGGGAACTCAGGGGCGACGAAGGGTTTCCACTCCTGGCGCGTCATTTCCGCATCACTGACCGGCCGAGGGGCGGCTATCTTGCGCTCGGCAGGCGGCTGCTGTTCGCCAATGATGATGTCAGGATATCGGTCGTTACCGCCGGTGACACGGTGGGGCTTTATCGTAATTCCACTCGCGCCGAAACGATTTCCCCGCAGAACGGCGCGCTGTGGCTGAAGCCGGTATACAGCTGCTCGAAGTGGGCGCTGGTGATTATGTCGTGGCTGCCTGCCGCAGCGATCCCATCCTCGGCTGCCCAGTCAGCCGGCTGAGCCCGACCTAGCGGGTCGCGTCATCCCGTACCCTTTGCTGCGTGACGCTCCGCCTCTATGACACCGCCGCGCGCAGTGTGCGCGAGTTCGACCCGATCACGCCCGGGAAGGCCTCGCTGTACCTGTGTGGCGCCACGGTGCAGGCGCCCCCGCATATCGGGCACGTCAGGTCGGGAGTGAGTTTTGACATACTCGTCCGCTGGCTGAGGGCCAGCGGGTACCAGACCACGTTCTGCCGGAACGTCACCGACATCGACGACAAGATCATCCGGGTCGCCGCGGCCGAGGGAGTGCCCTGGTGGCTGGTGGCGCAGCGCAACGAGCGCGCGTTCGGCCGCGCCTATGACGCGCTCGGCTGCCTGCCGCCGGACGTGGAGCCCCGGGCGACCGGGCACGTCCCCGAGATGATCATCCTGATGCGGCGGCTGATCGAGGGTGGCCACGCATACCCGGCGGACGGCGGCGTGTACTTCGACGTCGGCTCCTACCCGGACTACGGCGCCCTGTCCGGCCAGCGACCCGAGCACATGCGGCCCGCTGACGACACAGAAACCAACGATGCCAAACGAGACCCGCGCGACTTCGCCCTCTGGAAAGGCGCGAAGCCCGGTGAGCCGGCCTGGGACACGCCGTGGGGGCCCGGACGTCCCGGCTGGCACCTGGAATGCTCGGCCATGGCCACCAAGTACCTGGGACCGGCCTTCGACATCCACGGCGGCGGCCTCGACCTGGTCTTCCCGCACCACGAGAACGAACTGGCCCAGTCCAGGGCGGCCGGCGACGGGTTCGCCCAGTACTGGATGCACAACGGCCTGGTCGGGGTGGCCGGGGAGAAGATGAGCAAGTCGCTCGGCAACTCCCTGCTGGTGGACGTGATGGTGACCCAGGTCCGTCCCGTGGAACTGCGGTACTACCTGGGTCAGGCGCACTACCGTTCGGCGATCGAGTACTCCCCGGACGCCCTCGCCGAGGCTGGCGCCGCGTACCGCAGGATCGAGGGTTTCGTCACCCGGGCCGCCGAGCTGGCGGGCCCGGCAGGCGCCGGGCCAAAAGGCGCGGCCGGAGAGCTGCCTGCTGCCGGGACCGGGGCCGGCGTGCTGCCATCCATCGCGTCGGCCGGAGCGCTGCCCGCTGCCGTGCTGCCGGAGGCCTTCTCGGCCGCGCTCGACGACGACCTCGGCGTGCCCCTGGCTCTCGCTGCCGTGCACGACGCGGTCCGTGACGGCAACAACGCGCTGGCCACGGGCGACGCTGGCCGGGCGGCCACGCGGCTGGCCGAGGCCCGGGCCATGCTGGACGTGCTCGGGCTCGACCCGATGGCCGAGCCCTGGGCGTCCCGCGGGCCGGATGACGACCTGTACTCGGTCGTCAGCGCGCTGGTCAGCGTGGCCCTGGCGGCGCGGCAGGCGGCCCGGGAACGAAGGGACTACGCCGCGGCGGACGCGATCAGGGACGAATTGCACGCGGCCGGGGTGGTCATCGAGGACACCCCGAACGGCCCCCGATGGGAGTTGAAGCAGTGAGCCGCGGCGGAGCCGGCGGCCCGGCCGGTGCAGGCCGGGGTGGCCGGACCAAGTCAGGCAAGCCCCGTCCTGGCACGGGCGGCTACGGTAAGAGGCGGCTGGAGGGCAAGGGCCCGACCCCGCCCGCACGCGAGCGGCCCGGCCACCCGGCGCAGCGGCGTGCGGCGGCGACATCCCGCGCCGGGGCCCGTGGCGGGTCGCGGGACGACGGCCAGGGTGCGGGCCGGCCGGCTGATGCTGGGAGACGTTCGGCGGGAAGGGTTTCTGAGGGCAGCGGGTACGGGGGGACCAGGGCCTCCGGGGACCGGGCGGCCGGGCGGGCCCGCGGTGCCGGTGACGCCCCCGAGGTGGTCGCCGGGCGCAACGCGGTACTCGAATCGCTGCGCGCCCGGGTGCCGGTGACGGCCCTGTACGCGGGCCCGCGGCTGGATCCCGACGAGCGGGTCCGCGAGGTGATCCGGCTGGCGGCCGACGCGGGCATCCCGATGATCGAGGCCGGCCGGCCGGAGCTGGACCGGCTGACCGGCGGAGCGGTCCACCAGGGCCTCGCGCTGCGGATCCGCCCCTATGACTACGCTCACCCCGATGACCTGGTCGCCCGGGCCCGCGCCGCCGGGCAGGCACCGCTGATCGTGGCCCTCGACGGGGTCACCGATCCGCGGAACCTGGGCGCCATCGTGCGGTCGGTGGCGGCGTTCGGAGGGCATGGCGTGCTCATCCCGGCGCGGCGCTCGGCGCGGGTGAGCGCCGGATCGTGGAAGGCGTCCGCAGGTGCGCTGGCGCGGGTGCCGGTGGCTGAGGCGCCCAACCTGGTCCGGGCGCTCACCTCCTACCAGGAGGCCGGGCTGTTCGTGGTGGGACTCGACGCGGCGGGTCCGACCCTGATCAGCGAGCTTGAGGTCGCGGACGGGCCGCTGGTCCTCGTGATCGGCTCGGAAGGCCGCGGGCTGTCCAGGCTCGCCGCCCAGCGCTGCGACCTGCTGGCCCGGATCCCGGTCACGGCCGCGACCGAGTCGCTCAACGCGGGCGTGGCCGCCGGCATCGCCCTGCACGAGGTCGCCCGCCAGCGCGCCTCCTGATCTCGTCCCGCCATTAACGAGCCCTGTGCGGGATTGGTGTCGTCCCAACGAGCCCTATTCCGCACAGGGCTCGTTGCGGTCGGCGAAGATAGGGTCGCGTCATCGAGGGAAGCCTCCCGAGGTGAGGCACGGCCGCCTATGAGAGACGCCGTAGCGGGATTGAGGTGTGGTCGTTGGAGCGGTTGCGGATCGGGACGCTCGGCGCCGCGCGGATCACTCCCGCGGCGCTGATCAAGCCCGCGCGGCACGTTCCGGAGGTGAGCGTCACGGTCGTGGCCGCCCGCGATCCGGACCGGGCCCGGCAGTTCGCGGCCAAGCACGGCATCCCCGTGGTGCACGCCTCCTACGACGCGCTGATCGACGACCCCGGCATCGACGCCATCTACAACCCGCTGCCGAATTCACTGCACGCGCCGTGGACGCTGCGCGCGATCGAGGCGGGCAAGCACGTGCTCTGTGAGAAGCCGTTCACCTCGAATGCGGCCGAGGCCGAGCGGGTCGCCGCGGCGGCCAAGGGCTCCGGGCTCGTTGTCATGGAGGCGTTCCACTACCGTTACCACCCGCTGGCCCGCCGGATGCTCGACGTGGTGGCTGGCCCTGATACCGGCCAGGTGGTGACCGGCCCTGATACCGGCCAGGTGGTGACCGGCCCTGATACCGGCCAGGTGGTGACCGGCCCGGGCACCGGCCAGGTGGTGACCGGCGCGGACGCCGTGGCCGAGCCGCGACCGGCGGCCGGCCAGGGCGCCGCTGGGGAACTGGGCGCGCTGCGGTACCTGGAGGCGTGGGTCTGCTCCCCACTGCCACGCTTCTCCGACATCCGCTATTCCTTCGACCTGGCGGGCGGGGCGACCATGGACGTCGGCTGCTATGCCATCAACTGCCTTCGGCTGCTCGGCCCCGGTGAGCCGCAGGTCGTGGAGGCCAGGGCGAAACTGCATGGCCCCTACGTGGACCGCGCGATGACGGCCTCGTTCCGGTTCCCGGGCGGCGCGACCGGCCGGATGACCGCGTCCCTGTGGTCCAGCCAGGTCCTGCGGATCAGCGTCAAGGCAGTCGGCGACCGCGGCGTGCTTCGGGTGCTGAACTTCCTCGCGCCGCAGGTCTACAACAGGCTGACGGTGAGCGCGAACGGGTACACGCGGCACGAGAGGGTCCGCGGCGAAGCCACGTACACCTACCAGTTGCGTGCCTTCGCCGCGGCCGTCCTGCGCCGCGAGCCGGTGATTACCACGCCGGACGACGCGGTGGCCACGATGACCGTCATCGACGATGTCTACCGGGCGGCGGGCCTGCCGTTGCGCGCCGAGCGCGGGTGACGCCGCCTGGCGAGCGCGGGTGACGCCGCGCGGCGGTGCCCGTGTGACGCCGCACGGGCGGTGCCCGGGCGAGGCTGTTGCGGCGGTGCGCCAGCGCCGGAGCGGCGGGCACGGCAGGCGGCCGCCTGGCGGCGGCCGCCTATGACACGCTATCGTTCGCTATGTGAACACACCGAGGGCCGCGGCGGCCGACTCCGGCGCTGCGACTGCGACTGCCGGCCCCGCCGCCGCGGCCACGGGCCCCGCCGCCGCGGCCACGGGCCCCGCCGCCAGGGCCGGGCCGCGCCGGACGGATTTCGTCCAGTCCCTCGACCGGGGGCTGGCGGTCATCCGCTGCTTCTCCTCCGAACGGCCGTCGCTGACCCTGTCGGAGGTCGCCGAGCGCACCGGGCTCACCCGCGCGGCCGCCCGAAGGTTCCTGCTCACCCTGCAGGAACTGGGCTACGTGGGCAGCACCGGCAGGCAGTTCTCGCTCCGCCCGCGGGTGCTCGCGCTCGGCTACGCATACCTGTCGTCGTTCAGCGTGGCCCAGATCGCCCAGCCGCACCTGGAGGATCTCACCGAGGAACTGCACGAGTCGTGCTCGGTGAGTGTCCTGGACGGGGACGACATCGTCTACGTGGCCCGCGCGTCAGCAAACCGGATCATGACGATCGCGCTCACCGTGGGCACCCGGCTGCCGCCCTACCCAACCTCCATGGGCCGGGTCCTGCTGGCCCACCTTCCAGATGCCGAACGTGAGGCGCTGCTGAGTCGCGCCACCCTCCGCAAGCTCACTGATCACACCATCGTCGACCTGGATCGGCTGCGGGAAGTGCTCGCCACGGTCCGCAGCCAGGGCTGGGCTGCCGTGGACCAGGAGCTTGAGGCGGGTGTCCGGTCCATCGCGGTACCCATCCGGGACAGTTCCGGCAAGGTGGTGGCGGCGATCAACGCCAGCGCGCACGCAGCGCGGGTGCCGATGCGGACGCTGGAGAAGCAGTTCCTGCCCCGACTGCTTGACGCCGCGGGTCACATCGACTCGGAACTCGCCGCCCGCCTGTCGACCGGATCGGGCATGGCCCGCTAACCGGCTAGAAAGGCTGTCGGAGGAGGTGCCTTAGAATCGGCGAACCGACCGGACGTTCCGCCAGCGGGCCTGGTACTCGGCCGAGCCCAGGTGCTTCAGGCCGGCACTCCTGCCCCACACGCGGCCGATCACCACGCCGATCACCAGCATCACGAGGTACGGAATATACTTCGCATTACCGGACGCATGGGCGGTTTGTGCAACATGGGCGGCTAACAGATATCCGTGCACGGTCGTCTAGATCCTCTGATAGGGCGTCTCTGGTCAGGGCATGGGCAAAGACGCGTAAAGCACGGACATAAACATAGCAGTTCTGGGTGATCGGGTCCGCCCTAATATCCGAGTGTTGAGGGAGAATGTCATGCGGCTTACCAAGCTGGAGCATGCCTGCGTCAGGCTGGAGAAGGACGGCGCTGTCCTGGTGATCGACCCTGGCATCTGGACCGGCCCGGACGCCCTGGATGGAGCGGGGTCAGTACTGATCACGCACGAGCATTTCGACCATCTGAACGCCGACCGCCTGCGGGCCGCGCTCGCCGCCGACGCCGGCCTGCAAGTGTGGACCAACGCATCGGTAGCGGGACAGTTCGCTGAATTCTCTGGACGCGTTCATGTGATAAGCCATGGCGATACGTTCGGTACTGAAGGGTTCGATGTTGCGGTTTATGGCCAGGAACATGCGCTGTTGCACCGGGATATCCCGCGGGTGCTGAACACCGGCTTCATGATTGATGGCGAGGTTTTCCATCCGGGTGACGCGCTGACCATCCCCGACGACGCGGTGTCGACGCTGCTGCTGCCGGTCAACGCGCCATGGCTGAAGCTGTCGGACATGATCGACTACGCGCGTGCGGTGGACGCGGGTCGCGGGTACGCGATCCACGACGGGCTACTCAACGAGCGAGGGCTGGGCGTGCTGGGCAACTGGCTCCCGCTGGCGTCGGGCCCGGGCGGCGGGAAGATCACCCGGGTGGAGCCCGGCACCGAGATCGACCTGTAGGTTATCTGGGCATTCCGGGCCGCGGCGAGCCGGCCAGCCAGTCAGCCCCCTCGCGGTAGAGCAGTTCCACCTCCGGCCCGCGCAGCCCGGGCAGGCCGAGCGCGACGGTGTAGCCGGCGTCAGCCTGCAGGTAGGCCAGGTGCCGGTAACCCTCCGGGAAGTCGGCCAGGACCTGCTGGTCGAGCGTGAGTTTCGCGGCTGGGTCGACCGGGTCGAGCCGGTCTTTCTCGTAGATCGGCTGCCGGCGGACGATGGCCCACACCTCATCGCGCTTCGCCATGAAGTCGTAGAAGCGGCCGGTGCAGGTGGCATCGGCCAGGATCCCGTGGACCGGGGCGCGTTGCTGGATGGTCATCTTGGTCTGCGCGATGGCGCGCTCCCCGCGGACCTCGCAAGTGAAGCCGCCCAAGAAGTGCAGGATGTTTACGCCCGCGTCGAATGCCTTGCGGCTGGCCCTGATGAAGTCAGTGGCAGGTCCCTGGAACCAGGTGGCCGTCATCCAGCCGTCGTCGTGCCAGAGCGTCGCGAAGGCGTCCCATCTCCCGGCGTCGCGGAACAGCGCCCAGTTCTCGACCACCCGGCGGATCCTGATTTCCTCTGCTTCGTTCTCGGTGAGCATCTGACGCGCCTCTCTGGGATGTGGGCTCTTTGGGTCATGCCCGGGTCTTGCCGCTCAAGGCTCACCCTGCCACTGCGTCGGCTATCTTCGGCTGGTGAGCAGGGTCGTCGTCCTCGGCAGCATCAACCGCGACCTCATGCTGACGGTTGACCGGCTCCCGGTCCCGGGTGAGACGGTCACGGCCAGCCGGCTGGAGGTCCTGAGCGGCGGCAAGGGGGCCAACCAGGCGGCCGCGGCCGCGGCGATCGGTGGCTCCGTCGCGCTGGCCGGCCTGGTCGGTACCGATGCGGCCGGTCCCGAGCAGGTGTCCGCGCTCGCCGCAGCCGGGGTCGACGTCAGCTTCGTCCGGGAGGACCCGCGGGCCCCGACGGGAACCGCCGTCGTCATGGTGGATGGCGCCGGGCACAACTCCATCGTCGTGGTCCCGGGGGCGAACGGCCTGCTCGACGCCGCTGGTGTGGAACGGGCCGCGCCGCTGATCGAGGGGGCGCGGGTCCTGCTGTTGCAGCTTGAGATCCCCGGCGCCGCGGTCGAGCGTGCGGTCTCGATTGCCCGCCGGGCCGGCGTGGTGACGATCCTCAACATCGCGCCGTACCGGGAGGTGCCGGCCGAGCTCTTGCGCGGTGTCGACTATCTGCTCGCCAATGAGACCGAGGCCGCTGCCTTGGTCGGGTCCGGCGTGTCAAACGTCGAGGAAGCGGCCCGGGCCGCTGAGGCCATGCGGCGGCTCGGGCCTTCCTGGGCGGTCATCACGCTCGGTGCGCAAGGCACAGTCGCCGCTGGGGACGAGGGGTGGATCCACGAGCCGGCGCTGGCTGTGGAAGTCGTCGACACGACCGGCGCGGGAGATGTGTTCGCGGGGGTGCTGGCCGTCGGCCTGGTCGAGGCGGAGCCGGTCCGTGCGGCCGTTCGGCTGGCCAGCGCCGCCGCTGGGCTGAGCGTGACCCGCTGGGGGGCGCGGGGGCTGCTGCCCGCTGACGCCCCGGCCGTCCGTGAACTGGCCCGTCGGGTGACGCCCCGGCCGTGAGGGGTCGGCAGGCCGGGGTGCCGGCCGGGGCCGTGACTGGTTGGCAGGCCCGGGGTGCCGACCGGGCCATGACGGGGTTGGCAGGCCGGGGTGCCGTCCAGCCGTGAGGGGGTTGGCAGGCCGGGTGCCGTCCAGCCGTGAGGGGGCTGGCAGGCCGGCTGCGGGCTGGGCCGTGAAGGAGCTGCTAGACCGGGTGCCTGGCGGGCGGGTGAGACCCGGCCCGCCAGGCGTCGTGAGGGTCAGATGCCTGGGCGGTCCCTTCTGCTAGGTACCCGGCCCCCGGTCAACTCGCCTGCGGCCAGTCGGCGCGTTCTGGTGGCGAGCTCTCGATTACCGCCGCTTCGTCGGTGAACTGGTCGGCTGTGAACCGGACGCGGGCGGTCTCCGCTTGCGCCCGGCGCACCTTGCGTTGCATCCGTTCCTGGGAGAACGAGATCTCCGCGGCCATGATGACCATGGTGATCCAGCAGCCCAGGATGAGGCCCATGATGATCGACGCCGCCCCTATGATGCCGATCACGGCTTGAGCTCCTGGCCGGAGTGTCCTAATCTGTGGCGGATGGCTGGACCTGCCCGTCGGGGAGGTCTGGATGATTGGGTAAGTCTGGATGTATAGTCAACGCAAGCCATGACTCCTCTTCCCGAAGTCTTCGTGGGAGGGCTGTGGTTTTTGACCGGGCCGGTGGATGCAACCACCGGCCCGGCATGATGTCCGGGTTCACAATGTCGGCCGGGTGCCGTGAAAGTGTGCGGCATGCGGGCTGTGATGCCCACAGCCGAGAAGGCGCGAAAGCTGGGCAGGGCGGGGCCCGGGCGCGCCCGCCGGTCTGCAGATCCCCCCGCCCGACCTCCATGAGGTGGCCCCCCTAACTCTTGCGGGGACGCTTGCCCGATAGTTTTATTGTTACTCGCAGTGCAAGTTTCAGTGACGCCTGCGGAAGCTATCTTCCCAAAGCCTTCACGGCATGCTGCTATGGCAGGAACGCTACGGTTGGGCAACACTGTCACCGGGTAGCTGTCCTTGATCGGGAGGAGCCGACGGGTGTCTGATTACGGCAGCCCGACTGTACGGCGGCGCCGTCTGGCGGCCGAGCTACGGCGCCTGCGTGAACGCGCCCATCTCACTGGGGACCAAGTAGCCGAGCGGCTCGGCTGGTCCCCCTCAAAGATCAGCAGATACGAGCTGGCCCGGACGGGGCTGAACCCAGCCGAGGTTGGGAAACTGCTCGATCTCTACGGCGTCGACGAACTCCAGCGCGACGAACTGCTCGCCCTCGCCCGTGAGGCCCGCCTGAAGGGATGGTGGGAGGCCTACGGGGACGCGCTCCCCGAGAACAACCTAGCGTTTATCGGCCTGGAAGCCCAAGCCAGTTCCGTGCGGGAGTGGCAGGTCGAGGTCGTTCCTGGCTTACTGCAAACGCAAAAGTATGCCAGAGAGGTCGTCCGTGGTTTTCAGCGGGTCGAGACCATCCCCCCGGGGCGGGTTGAGCGCCGTTTGCAGGCCAGGCTGGAACGTCAGCAGGTGCTCATCCGGGAGCCGCCCCTCGAACTGCATGTTGTCCTCGACGAGTCTGTTCTGCTGCGGTGCATGGGCGACAATTCGGTAATGGACGCCCAACTGCGCCGGCTCGTTGAAGTCTCGCGGCTCCCCAACGTGACGCTGCAGATCCTTCCACTGGATCTACCTCACTCGCTGAGCGTGGATTCTTTCGTACTTTTGACGTTTGGGGACGAACGGGGGGCTACGCTACACGACGTGGCCAGCGCCGAGCACCTCACGGGCGAGTTGCACCTGGAAGGCGAGGCCGACACCTACCAGTACCGATTGGCATTCGACTTCCTGGCGCAGCAGTCGCTCAACCCGGCTGAGTCACGGGAGTTGATCGCGAAGACGGTGGGGCGGGTGTGGTCCTAGGGTTGGGCAATGATGCCCCTAGGGTTGTTCCGTTTCACGGAAGATGAAGTTCTCCGGCTCAGTACACTCGGCCGCAAATCACAACGTGAGGTTTCGCCGTCCGGGTAACGGAAAAGAGACCCCGTGCGCCCAGCACGGATCTTCTCATTTCTATGGCCCGTCACCAAGCCGGAAGTCGGCTCTCACTAGCAGGATCAGCGCGAATCGAAGCGCGGCTGTTCGGTTGGCCCATGCCGTCGCTGGGGTAAGCGTGACCATCGGGGGTGCTGGCCGATGACACCCGGGCTGTGCGGGAGCAGGCGAGCCGGGTGGCGAGCGGGCTGGGGGTGAGATCTCCCGGGCCGCCAGGCGCCGTGCCTAAGATCATGAGTACCCTGCTGGTTATCTGAGAAGTCGTCGGTTACCTTGTCGACAGCCCGTTGTAGCGCTCTGCTTGCGGGACTGTGTGCCGCAGTCTCACCGGTCAACCGCTTGGTCATCGCCGGGCTCGGGGCCTACGCCTGCCTGTTGCGGCCAGCGCTGATCAGTTCCTTGCGAGGCAACCGGAGTTGCCGCCATCCTGGCATTGCAGAGCAGTTGGCTGGCGTGATAATTCGATCCCGTTAGTCATCGTTCTGGCCTGACTTTGCAACCTCAGCCAGGTTCGATGATCCTACTTAACGGAGGGGTATGCCGCTATGAATTTACGGCATGAAATCATTAAGACTAGATCCCGTCGCGGCGATCCAGGAAGAACGTTGTTCGCAGCCCTCGTCATTGCCGCCACTGTCACTGGACTAATTTTAGTAGCTCTCTCGCCTCTGGCGCTCCGTTCCCTCGCGGCACTTCGCGGATTTCGCTGGGGAGAACTTAGTAGTGTCGGGCAAACCTACAGTGCCGTCTCGGCCCTGTTGGTGGTCCTAGGGCTCTCTGGTGTGGCTATCACAGTTTTTCTTCAAGTTCGAGAGTCGCATCATGCTCGAATAGAGGCCATACGTACCCGCCACTACGATCTGGTTCGGATGGCAATGGAAGATCCAGTCTACATGCAAGCTTCACGTGCGCTAAGCCCACTGCGGACGTTCGATGAGAAGCGGCAGAGCATGTTCATCAACCTCGAAGTCCAATTCTGGCTGATGCTCTGGGAATTCAACGAAATGAGCGAATATGAGCTCCGGGTATTTGTGGCAGATTTGCTTGAAACGAGAGTTGGCTATCGCGATTGGAAACACAATGGGAGCGATCGAACTCTTAATGCTAGGAGCCGAAGGCAGCGACGATTCTTTCAAATAATAAATCAAGAATTTGAGAAGTCGGGCGCAGCCAAAACTGAGCTGACTTCTGAGAAACTCATGCCGTTTCATAACAAAGCAAAGCGATCACCTCGAGGGCCGTTTAGCTTGGGACTCGGCCTCGCAGCGTTGGCGCTGGGCGGTTCAGCCATACGTCGAATTCTGCGCAGACTCCGGACGAGGTAGGTCTTCACAAGCCTGAGCGCCGGCCAGCCCGGTACTACAGTCCCGGTTTGTGACTTGATCATGGTTCATCCCGGGCACGCCCGGAGGCGTGCCTGGAAGTGGTGGTAGCGGGCTCGGGCCTGGTGTTTTCGCCGCCAGCGGGACCAGGCGTAGCAGATCTGGCGGGCGGCGGCGCTCATCGGCGTGCTGGCCAGGTGCAACAGCCGACGCGCCTCGGGGACGCTGACCTTGACCAGGCCGGGGTCTTCGGGCGGTGACTCGTCCGCGCTGGCGGGGAGGATCCCAGTGTCAGCCCAGCCTGCAGGCTGGGCTATAGCGGCGTCCGGGCGGGTGCCATCGGCGGCGCCTGGTGTTAACGGGCGAGGCCGTCCCCAGCCACGCCCAGGCGTAGTCTCGGCGCCCCTTGCACCCTCTGCCGCACGAGCGGATCTCCCAGCTCGCGGCGGGCACTCCCCGGCCCGCCACATCGGCCCGCATCTTCCCCCGCTGCGAATGCAGCCGGACCCGGAAGTCACGCGGCACGGCTAGCATGTACCCCTTGCCCGCGTCCTCGCAGGCCTGCCGCAGCTTCGCGCTGCGGCCATAGACCTCGTCGGCGGCAGCCCAGCCGAACCGGACGCCGCGGCCGATCGCCCCGGTGATCATCTGCGTGCCCAGCTCGGTCTTGGTGGCGAACTCCACGTCCGCAGGCACCTGTGCACGAGCGCGCCGGACCTCGTCTTCGCACCACTCCTGGGGTAGGTAGAGCCGGAAGTCATACAGCGCGTGCCCCCGGCCGGTGACATACGCGCAGTTCACGACGGTCTGGCAATTCTCCACCTGCCCGGTGATCCCGGCGTGCTGGCGCGCGACCCCCACCGTCATGCGACCCTTCTTCAGTTCCGCGGTCTCATCCAGTACCAGGATCGCCTCCGGATCGCCCAGGTGACCGGCGATGAACTTCTGCACCGCGCCAAGCGCCGCCGCGTAGTCCCAGGCGTGCTCGGCCAGCAGCGCCTGCATCCGCCGCGGGCTCGTGTGTCCCGCGGCCTCGGCGAGCTGCCAGCACGACCGGCGGTCCCCGGGCTCGGCCAGCAGCGCATCTAGGTACGCGAACGCTGTCAGCCGCGACCTGGCCTGGCAGAACAGCGCCGCCAGCAGCGCCTGCAGCTCATCCCGGAGGCTTCCCAGCCAGCGGCCATCCTCTGCATGGCCGGGCGGCCACCTGCTGACCTTGGTATGTCACAGTGCATGATCATCCAGGTGGCCGTCCGCCCTGTCCGCACCGGGTCCCCGGCAGACCATGGTCATCCAGCCGCTACGGGAGTAACACCGTTAAGGTTGCGGTCCCTCAGAAGCCGATGGCTTCGCGGAGCAGCAGGACGGTGCCGCGCCCGGGGTGGAGTTCTGCGTTGAGGATGAGCAGGCGGTTGATGGCGCTGGGGGACCCGTAGGCTGTCTGGGTGCGGGCGCTTTCCAGCGGGAGGCAGTGGTCTTCGACACGGCGCAGCGCGGCGGGCAGGTCGGGTACCAGCTTCTGCGCCCCGACGATCCAGATCGCGCGGGCGGCGCCGCCGGCGTAGGCGGGCAGCTGGCTCCCGGTGCCCGAGGCGGCCACGAGAGAGCCGGTTTCGGTGACCGCGTGGACGCTGCCCACGACAACGTCGGGGACGGCGCGCAGCCGCCGGATGTCGTCGGCAGCGGTGATGCGGTCCATGGCCAGGGTCTGCGGCTTGATGGCCTGGTAGCGCCCGCTGGTGTTGATGTCGGCGTCGATGCCGGACAGGCGGAGGGTCTCGCTGGCGCCGGTGAGCACGCTGGCGCCCTCGGGTATCAGGTCTTTGACGCGGATACGGGCGGCGGCGGCGTTGTCGAGGATCTCGGCGGTGAAGCCGTGTGACCTCAGCGCAGCGGCCGCCTGCTCCAGGCGTTGGGCGGGCGCCGGGTCGGCGAACCGTATGGCCGGAATCGGGGTGGTCATGGTGCCTCCTGGGCTGGTCGTGGTGTGCCGGATGATGTGTTCGTCTGACTAGTTCGACAACGCAACCCGCTGGAATGTGAAGCGGCGCGCCATCCTCACATTCCGGTGCGCTGTCTTGTCGAACGGGTGAGGGCAGATGCGACCAAGGGAGGCGGCCGACACCATGACCACCCGATCGAGGCGAGGAGACGGCCGGCCCGACCCGGGCCTGAACGCGGCCATGAGCGAACGGCGCCGGCTGATCAATCTCGCCTACCGGCTGCTGGGCTCCCTGGCCGAGGCCGAGGATGCCGTGCAAGAGACCTACGCCCGCTGGTACGCCCTGTCCCGGCAGCAGCAGCAAGCCATCGAGAACCCGGGCGCCTGGCTGACCACGGTCGCCAGCCGCATCTGCCTCAACCTGCTCGGCTCCGCGCGGGTCCGGCGGGAGCGCTACGTAGGCGAATGGATCCCCGAGCCGCTGCCCGAACGCACGGAGTGGATCACCGGACGGCCTAGCGGCACCACCACCGACCCAGCCGACCGGGTCACCCTCGACGAGTCGGTCAGCATGGCCTTCCTCGTCGTGCTGGAATCGCTGACCCCGGCCGAGCGCGTCGCGCTCATCCTCCACGATGTCTTCGGCTACCCCTTCGCCGAGGTGGCCGAGGTCACCGGCCGGACGCCGGCCACGTGCCGCCAGCTGGCCTCCTCAGCCCGCCGCCGCGTCCGCGCCTCGCAGGCTCCCGCGGGCCCGGCAGCCCAGCAGGCCGGCGTCGTCAGGGCCTTCAAGCAGGCATGGGAAGCCAAGGACATCGACGCCCTCATCGGCCTGCTCGACCCCGATGCCACGGCCATCGCCGACGGCGGCGGCCTCGCCACTACCTTCCTGCGCCCCATCGAAGGTGGCGAGCAGATCGCGCGCGCCTGGGTTGAAATCGCCAACCGGGCGCCCAGCAACATGACGTTCCTGGAACGCGCGGTCAATGGCCAGCCCGGGCTGGTGGCTCAGCAAGACGGCGTCACCGTGACGGTGTTCGCGTTCGACATCGCAGGTGGCCGGATCAGGCACATCTGGGTAGTGCGCAACCCCGAGAAACTCCGGCCCTGGACGAGTGGCTGACGCGCGTCTGGCATCCCATCGGCTCCGCTCAGAGCCGCCGCCACCGGAGCAGACCCGTGCGTGCGACTGAGCGCGGCAAGTCTCGTCGATGAGCATCGATTGCCTCCAGGCTCATCAGCTGGGCCAGTCGTCCCAGCTCCGCTGGCAAGGTTGCGTGTGCCGCAATGTCACCGGCCAGTTCGTCGGCCGTCGCCCAGGCGTAGGCGGTCTTGCGCTGCGGCCACTGCTGGGGGCCACGGGACATTGCGGCCTAGACAACCAGGGTGATCCACACTCGATGACGGCGCCCATGATGCGCGACCACCGGGTCCAAGCATCAGGTCCGGGTCAGATCTCAGCCACACGCCTGCGGGCGTGCGACGGGTAGGCGTGCCAGATGCGGCCTAGTGCCGCAGGGCCTTAGCTTGACTCTGTCGGGGATCTTGGTCGCTGTGGCTTAGCTGACGGCTCGCCAGGAGCGCAGGCGCTGGATGTCGTGCTGGTCGAGGTAGTCCTGGAAGGCCGTTGGTGGTCGCGGGGCTGTGCTCTCGCCGGAGGGTA
>WNFG01003560.1_pt1 | contig 27968 bp, 28 predicted proteins | sample 5400431 | NCBI WGS metagenome assembly WNFG01 (sample SAMN13153346, study PRJNA577476) | soil metagenome | isolation source: 120 cm saprolite under Douglas fir tree site 2 hole 3 replicate 2 | place: USA:California | collected 2015-04-18 | reverse complement strand
AGTTGAAATTGCTGGCCTTCCGCTCATCTGCAAGCTCGGCAGTGAGTTCCGCTAAGTGATGGGCACAACAATCGGCTGGGCGTCGAGGGCGAGCGGCGGCTCAAGTCCTGCAAATTGCACGATGGCGATCTCGACTGCAGACACCGCGAGGAAGAAAGCGATCGCAAGTACGCGATCAGCTACGAGGCGCCTTTCGAAACCGCGAACGCGCGAAGCCTCGCGAACGTCTACCATTGCCAGCTGGTTCATGATGGATCCCTCCTGTGTGGCGACCGTATCGCGGCTGCCGGATATCGAAACTGCCTCTCAACCAGCAAAGTCGCGGGAATGACGATTTCGATCATTGCCCTTTCTCGCGCGACGTGAGCCGACGGCGACGAGCCTGCCTGCAGCCAACCAACGCACGACAGACCAACTGGAACGACGAGTTATTCCAGTCCGCCGATGGAATACGGACCAGTTATTGTTCATATGTGAGCTGCTTCACATTCGAGGACTCTCGTGTGAACCGCAGAGCCTGGTCCCGTGACCGGATGACACACCTGATCGTCAGACGAGGAATAACACTCACACTGCATCGATCTTCTAGTCACGGTACGCCCGGTACAGGAGAACGGCAGTGAGAAATCGTACCAGACATGAGCGGATGAAAATCGCTGATAATATTCGCGTGCATCAGCGACCAAAGCACGTTACGGCGTCAGTTGGGCCCGGCATGCCGTCGTCTGCTGTGCTGCTCGGGCCGTTGCAGCGCCGCGGGGCTACAAAATTTGCATTGAGACGCAAGTTGCTCATTGCCATGGTATCGATCTTGAGTTCGATGAGCGTCGCCTTGGCTTCGCCATCGTCGAATCTCCATAGACGTCAAGGGCGCAGTCTTTCGAGCCGCCGCGAATGATCGAGGTCAGGCCGGGATGGTGGATCTCCACCTATGACTGCGTCACCGACGAAGGGCAGGGCCGCTGGCGTCCTTGCAGTGCCGGCGGCGCCTAGTGAGGCGCCACCGTCATGGGTTGCGGCGGTCGACGGCTCTCCCGTCGAGCGGACGCGGGCAAGACGGCGACCCGAATCACCACTGGATCAGAACTGCGTGATGAGATCTCGATGGCGCCGTTATCAGGAATAGGCGGCCGCGCCATCCAGTCTTCTCGGCATCGCCGCGTCCCAAGGAGAGCGACGACATCCAACAAACTCGTTGGATCTGCGTACCCGGCTGTGGTCCCATCCCCCTCGTCCCCGAAGCCGGGTTCGCACGCGGCCGGTCCGGTTCCCGGACCGGCCGCACTCGACTGACTCAGCCGAGGAGCCGAACTTCGTGTTTGGAATAAAGCCAGGGCTGTTGCGGTCTTCTCACTGGAAACTGTTTTAGATAGGCAGGACAATCCCATGTCGGTCAAATTCAAGAGTGCGCTCATCGCAGTGATGATATTCGGGTCGAGCTCCGTGGTTGTGGCCCGCGAGACAGCCACCAGTCACGTGTCAGGCAGAGCGTGCGGTGCGATCCAAACCGCCTGCCTGCCTTGGCAAGCACCGATCGGCCACCGCCAGCCCGAGATCACGGACATTAGCAAGGTTCAGCCAGTACCGTCCGATCTGGAGCTGCAGGCGTTGGATAGAGCCATCGATCAGAAGCTGACGATCTGCCGCGGCTGCTAGAGCATCGCCTGCTGAAGCGGGAGTCGATCCGCCGCGGGGGAATGCGGCTGGACGGTCCACGGGGGGGAGGTGATGGGTTCGCATCCGAGGAGAACTCGCCCCACGCCGGTCTCACGGAGGTCCAGGCCGGCGATCGCCGAGGTGAAGCACATCAATCTGGCTCTCCAGGGCGGCGGTGCTCATGGCGCGTTCACATGGGGCGTGCTCGACCGGCTGCTCGAGGAGCCGCGCATCGAGATCGAGGGAGTGAGCGCGACGAGCTCCGGCGCGATGAACGCGGTGGCAATGGCCCACGGGCTCACCATTGGGGGGCGCGAGGGCGCACGCGAGGCGCTCGAGAATTTCTGGCAGCGCGTTGCGCGGCTCGCCGCCCTGTTCAGCCCGCTGCAGCCATCACCAGCCGAGCGCCAGGTTCACAACCATGGGCTCGATAACGCGGCGGCGCATCTCTTTTTCGAGACCGTGTCGCGGTTCCTGTCACCCTATCAACTCAATCCGTTCAACTACAACCCGCTGCGTCAGCTCATCGGACGAATTGTCGACTTCGAGCGGCTGAGGCAGGGCGCGGCAATCAAGTTGTTCTTGTCGGCGACGAACGTGCGGACCGGAAAGGTCAAGGTCTTCACGGACAAGGAGATCACTGCGGATTGCGTGCTTGCGTCGGCCTGCCTGCCGTTCCTCTATCAGGCCGTCGAGGTCGACGGCGAGCATTACTGGGACGGCGGCTACATGGGAAATCCGGCGCTGTTCCCGCTGATTTATTCCTGCGAATCGCCCGATATTCTCGTCGTGCACATCAATCCGATGGAACGGTCGGAAGTGCCGACAACGGCACGCGAAATCATGAATCGCGTTGATGAAATCAGCTTCAACTCCTCGCTGATGCGAGAAATGCGGGCCGTCGCCTTCGTGACAAAGCTGATCGACGATGGCAAGCTTGGCCACGGCGATGCCAAGCGCATGCTCATCCATTCGGTTTGCGCCGACGACGTCATGCGCGGTCTCGGCGTAGCCAGTAAGCTCGACGCCGATGGCGAGTTCCTCAGGCATCTCCACGCCCTGGGGCGAGAGCGAGCACGAGCATGGATCGATCGGCATTTCGACGACCTGGGTGCGCGCTCCACGGTCGACATCCGGGCTGCCTATCTTTGAGAAGCGAGAGCCGCGGGGAAAGGCACGGCACGCGGCGATCGTGCGTTTCGTCGCAAGCGCGCCCGGGAATGTCGGCCTCAACTCATCAGGGGAGCCCGATGCGGTGCACGAGATCCTGAAACCGAGCGTCGGATCGGAGCGGATCGAAGGCCGGCCGCAGCAGGATGGAGGGATTGAATCGCGCTTGATAGGCCTTGTTCAGCCAGATCATCGCTTGGTCGTTGTCGCCGAGTCCCACGTAGACCAGGGCAATATTCGCGTCCGCAGCGAAGCCTTGGCTCGGCCGGGCCTCCAGGTCCTTGGCTATTTTCATCGCCTGGTCCTGCCGTCCTGAAGCGGCGTAAGCATAAGCGAGATTGGAGTCGAATGCCGCACTGTCTCCGGAAAGTTCGATTGCTCTCTGAAGCTCCGCGATTGCTTCCTCGTACTTGTGCTTTTGCTGGAAGGCCTGGCCCAGTTGATAATGTGCGAGCGCAAAGTTCGGGTCCATTTCCAGCGTTTTCCGACTTTGCTCCACCGATTCGTCATAGAGGTGAGCAATGCACAATGCATCCGCCAAGTCCGCGCTGATGATGAGGGAAAGAGGATCCAGGCTCTCCGCTTTTCTCAATTCGAAGACGCCCTCGCTATTGCGTCCCATCACGATCAAATGCCAGGCATACCAGTGATGAGCCGTCGCATAGCCGGGATTGAGCGCAATTGCCCGCTGGTATTCCTTGTCGGCGGCCGCCCAGTCCCAGTCATAGAGGTCGAGGGCAAATGCCAGCGAGGTGTGGGCCTCGCCAAGGCTATCGTCCAAAGCCAGCGCCTTGGTCGCGGCCGCCTTCGCTTTCGGGGAAGCATCCCGGGGAGATAGGATAGCATATTCCCAATCTCCCGATAGTGCGTAGGAGTCGGCCAGACCGGTGTATGCCTCGGCGTAGTTAGGGTCCTTCTCGATCGCGAGGCTGAAATAGTCGATGGCTTTCTTCAAACCATCTCCGGTGCGCTTGTTCCAGAAGTACCGTCCCTTGAGGTATGCCTCATAAGCTTCCGGGTTCACTGCCTTCGACTTCTCCAGCGCAGCCCTTTCCTGTCGATTCAAAGTGGCCCGGATCTGCTCGGCGATGGCGCGCGCTACTCTGTTTTGCAGCGTCAGCATATCCCGGAGGTCCCCTTCATAGCTCTGCGCCCACACATGTCTGTCGGCGGGTACCTCGATCAACTGCGCCGTGATCCGAACTCGGTCGCCGGAACGCAGCACGCTGCCTTCCACCACGGCTTCAACGTGGAGCTCGCGGGCAATCTCGGCCAGGGGCTTGCGGACGTTTTTGTAGGGCATCACCGAGGCACGGGAGATCACGCGCAAAGCGCTGATCTGCCCGAGGTGGGTGATCAATTCGTCGGTCATGCCCTCGGCGAAGTAATCCTGCGAAGCGTCGCCGGAAAGGTTCTCCAATGGCAGCACCGCCAAGGAGCGGATCTTGGACGACGGGTAGTTCCAGGGATAGAGAATCCAAAACAACGCGACTGCAAGCCCCAGCGCCAGACCGAATCCGAAAAGCTTCCAAGCAAGAGAATGCGGCAGTCGCTTCCATGCGGCCCGTAGGTGACCGGCGCCGGAAGGACCGGCATCGCCGGCAACGTCGGGAGCGGCCTCGGGCTGTCGGCTCGGGGTATCGATCGTTTCGACGTCGGCCAGGAACCGGTAACCGCGACGCGCGACGGTCTCGACGAAGCGCGGGTTCTCGGCCGAATCGCCGAGCGCTTCGCGTATCTTATTGATCGCTTTGTTGAGGCCGTGGTCAAAATCCACGATCGTGCGGGGCCAGAGTCTGCTGCGCAATTCCTCCCGGCTCACCAGTTCTCCCGGTTTCTCCAGCAGCATTGCCAGCACCTGGAAGGGCTGCTCCTGCAGCCTGAGGCGCAGGCCATGTTTCGTCAGCTGGCCGGCTCGAAGATCGACTTCGAAGACCCCAAACCGCAAACACCTGGATGCGTCATTGGCTTGCATGGCAAACTCGGAACTTACTAAGCCCCAACCTTCCTTGCCACGCAAGCGGAGGATGAGTGTCCGCAAGCTATTGTCTTTATTCAGTTTTCGAGGGCACCCAGTTTCCAGTCAAAAACCACTGCCCGTCCATTGCAGCAATGGCGTCATGGCGATGAGGCTGCAACCGCACAACAAGCAGGCTCACGGCGCGGCGCTGTCTAAAGCAGCCGAGCGCGCCGGGATCGAGCACGTGGAATAAGCCGCGCCAAGACAAATGCAACCGTTAGTTCGACCACACCGAGTGCGGTTCAATGAATCCATCGCATCGCCGACTGAAGCTGACTGACGCGCCGTCCGATCCCATGGTGCCGGCGGCAAGTGCTGGTGGCGTGCCGCTTTCCAGCGACGGGAAGGCATCCGGCGATCGGCCGGCACAGGTTATGAGCGCGATCCGGCGCCCGAATGGCCATCGAGACCAGATCACCGGTCCCGAACGCGGCGCGCGTTTCGCGAGCGTGGTGCTGCCGCATCTCGCCGATGCCTATGCGCTGGCGCGCTGGCTCACCGGCAATAGTGCCGATGCCGAGGACGTGGTGCAGGACGCCTGCCTGCACGCGTTCCGCGGAATTGGCAATTTTTCCAATGGCAACGCTCGTGCCTGGGTGCTGACCATCGTGCGCCGCACTGCCTATACCTGGCTCGGCAAGAACCGGCCCGCGGCTCTCGTCCTGGTCGAGGACGTCGAAGGCGTCGGCCGCGCCCAATCCGGCGAGCCGGATGTCGAAACGCCCGAGACGGCGCTCATCGCCAAAGCCGACGCAGGGCTACTCGAGGCGGCCATCGCGGCGCTGCCGGCGCCGTTCCGCGAGACGCTGGTACTGCGCGACCTCCAGGGCCTCGCTTACCGCGAGATCGCCGGGGTGACGGAGGTGCCGGTCGGAACCGTGATGTCGCGGCTCGCCCGCGCCCGTCAGCGGCTGATCGCGATCATTGCAAAGCAGGCGGCGTGATGAATTCGACGCCGCTCCTGGCCTGGCATTCGGCGGGGTCCGCAGCGAGGCGGTTGCATGCCCCGAGCTTGCCTCCGCCCCAACTCTTCGCGGTGAAGCAAGCAGGGGATGAGCTTCCGGAAGGCATTGATTTCATTGGTCGAACGAGGGGACCCGGTTTCCCGCGAAAAAGGATTGTCCGTCCATTGCCGCGGCCCGCGTCGTTGCGGCGAGCTGTGACCCGACAACGGGCAGCTTCGAGGGGGAACGACCATGAAGGGACAGAGCGCTCGCGTCATCACGCCCCCTCGCTGCTGGCCGGGTTTATGTCGCGCCCCGGCACCGCTGTCGATGAAGAAAATTGGTGCTCTCGCGGCGGTGATTCTTGCACTCGCTGGCGCTGCACACGCGGCGGATGTGTCGCCCGGCGATATCATGGTGACGAAGGCTCCGTCCCCCGCCGCGGCGACCGCGCCTGCCGCGTGTGGCAGCCTTTGGGACTTTATCGTCACGAGTTGCCCGTTGAGTTGGTACGGCATCACGGTCTACGGCGTGGTGGACGCTGGCGTGACGTGGCAGAGCCACGGGACGCCATTCAATCGGACCTACGTCGCCGGAGAAGAATATCTCATCTCGAAGAACAGCAATCGCGCGCTGTGGGGCCTCGCGCCCAACGCGTTGAGTCAGTCGAACATTGGAATCAAAGGAAACAAAGAGTTCGCTCCCGGGTGGTCCTTTGTTTTCGATCTGCAGGCCGGCTTTGATCCCTATTCCTTGCGACTCGCCGATGGACCGGGATCGGTGGCTCAGAACGCCGGCGTGCCGCTCATCAGCCAAAACTCGAATGCCGATTCGAGCCGGGCGGGCCAGTTTTATAATTCCGTGGGTTATGTGGGCGTCAGTTCGCCGACCTACGGCACCCTGACCGTTTTCCGGCAGAACTCCCTCACATTGGACGGGATCGCTGCCTACGATCCGATGGGCGGCTCGTACGCGTTCTCGGTGATCGGATACCAGGGAATCGCCTGCGGGGCCGGCGACACCGAAGACTGCAGATTCAGCACGTCTGTGAAATATCGTGTCAACATTGGCCAGCTCCGGGCGGCGGCGCTCTGGCAATTCGGCGGTTACAGTCAGAACAACGGCTCGAACGGCGCCTATCAGTTCCAGATCGGCGGGGACATTCCCAACCTGGCCAACGGTATGCTTTCGTTCGACGCAATCTACAGCCACGTCACGGACGCCGTGGCGATCGCGCTTGCCGGGAACCCGCTGGGCCCTGCCGGGAACCCGCTGCCGCCGTGGCTGCCCCAGGTTCTCACTGCGACGATCTCCGATGACACCAGCGTGATGCTGCTGGCCAGATACACCAACGGGCCAATTAAATTGTATGCCGGCTACGAATGGATTCAGTTCGCGCCTCCGAGCGATCCCCAGACGTCCTTTACGGACATAGCGGGAGATCCTCTCTGTCTTGGCTGTGCCGCCATCAACAACACGAACATCAACAACACGGCCTTCTCCATTCACCGCAGGATCTTGCAGATATTCTGGACGGGGGCGAAATACGCCGTCACCGACAACTTAGATTTGACCGGCGCTTATTATCATTACAATCAAGACAGCTTTGCCGCCGTCGGCTGCTCGACCGCCGCCAAATCGACGTGCAGCGGGACGCTCGACGCAGTTTCTTTCGTGGTCGATTGGAGATTTGCGGCGAAGTTCGATGTTTACGCCGGGTTCATGTACTCGCGAGTCGACAATGGGCTAGCGAACGGCTTCCTCAATCACAGCACGATCGATCCGACGGTCGGGGGTCGCTTCCGGTTCTAAGAAACGCTCGGCCTCACGTTTCCGATCACGGTACTCGGTCGCGCCGACGAGGTGATCGAATGAATGGGCTCGATTGGCCTACCGCCTCTGGGGTCCGGAGCGGCTCGAGGATGCCGAGCTTCTCGCGGGCACGCGCGGGCGTCGACAGCTTGCCGCGCCGACGTGATGCGATGAGGAACCACGACCGGCCTTTGGCTATCCCGCTAAGGACCGACGAGTTGGCGCCGGCGGCCGGCAGTCCTGAGCAATAGAGCAGTGCGGCCCGTGATTTATTCCTGGGGCAAAAGACGCGCGCAGACGATCTTGAATGCTTGAACGAACGGGCCCGGGCTGCTTTCATCCAACTGCTGTAGCTGGCTTTGCGGCGAGCTCGGCGAGGCTGCCGATCGTTGCGGCTTGATGCGCCAGTTTGGTCCATGTTCGGGCCATCTGAACGAATATCGCTTTGTCGCGCGGATTGACTGCGGTTTGCGCCCATCGAAGGCACTCCCAGGCATTTTGCCGATAATCGTCGCGTGTACTCAAAGGACATCTCCCATATCCAATGACATTCTAACCGTCATTCCACTCGGTTAATTCCCAGTTGTTGCGTCGGTTATTTGCCGGAACGTCGCATCGGCAGTCGGGCGCAGCCTGCCGTATCGAGATGCGGTGCATTCGAGTGGTCACCGCCCTCGCTATGCTTCGCCGAACGTCTCAGAAGGGGCCCTGGCGCCCTTCGCCGGCCGTCCCGCGAGCTCGTCATAACAGGCGAGTCGGCCAGGGTCGTCCTTAACGGACAAACACTGCGAAAGTCCGACCGGAATGTGCGTTTCGGCGACAGCGGCAGTTCCGAACGTCCACACTGCTGGCGCGACCGCGGCGATGCACATGAGGACAGCGAGTGCCAAGGTGACGACCATGAGCGCGACCACATTCTCCACGAATGCAGATCGGTGCGAAACCCGCCTGCCGACGACCTGCGCCTTGATAAAGTGAGCTTGTGACGTGGCTCGGAGAAGCGTCCTCGCGACCCGGCTGACTAGCTCTCCCGGTTTTCCCAGCAGCATCGTCAGCACCTGGCAAGGCTGCTCCTGCAGCTTGAGGCGCAGCCCACGTTTCGTCACCTGGCCAGCTCGAAGATCGACTTCGAAACCCCCAACAGCAGACACCCGGCGGGGTAGTTGGCTAGCATGGCAAACCCCGAAGCATCAACCTTCCTTGGTGAGCAACCAGAGGACGAGTTTCCCGACACTATTGTTTTGATTCCAATTTCGAGGGCACCCGGTTTCCACGGAGCCATCAGGCTCTCCGGGATTTGGGCTGTCACCTTCGCGCTTCGATCACTACGTGCCGTTCGTCTACATAACCTGGAAGGAGAGCGGCGACCTGCCTTCGCAGCCGAGAATCCTCGAGATCTCCGTCCGACCAAACGCGAACGAAGAGCTCGCTGCCGGATTCGAATAGCTCGAAATCGAGAATCGCGCCCGAGCGCATCATGATCGTGAGCGCGCCGACTGCCGTCCTGAGATTCTTCATGGATCGATCTGCTTCAGCCTGTCTCTTTCGCGCATGGGCGCCGCCCCGAAAGGTTTCAGTCATGGCTTTACAGAGCCGTGGAACCACACGGGGTAGGCACCGCAGCGGACATGTCGCCTGCCGTCAGGGAGATCGAACAAAGCCCCGAGAGACGCGCCGCGGAACGCCCTCCAATGGCCGTACCGGTATCAGCCTGGTGCGCGGACTCGGCTGAATGACAGCGATAAACCGCAATTTATTCCCGTGCCGATGAGCGACGTCTGTGGCTCGAGACCTCTCTGAAGCCAGTGGCGCGAAGCGATCACGAGCCGCTGATTTCGGAAATAAGGGCGGATGGACGCGGTCTCCAGTGTGGAAGCCTCATGGTTTCATGGAGCGGCAGATGTCCGTGCCCGTTTCCGCCGAAATAAATGCCTCGCGCGACGCGGGTCCCGCTCATGAGAAATCGGTGGTCATTTCCGCAGATGATGCGCGGCAGGGCCCTCCCGGGCACGAGCTGCTCTATGTGCTGGGATTCGGGACGACCGGCGCGATTTTCACACTCGCGGCGGTTCTGACCTATTTCGAGCTGTTTCGAGCTTAGAGCTGAACCCGTTGAGCGGTGGGTACCGCGTCACCATTGGTCTGCAATTCGGAACCGCCCAATGGGCTTCATGACCTACAAGATAGGCGACGCGATCGCCCGTTATCTGCAAAAGCCGATTTCGGGATACGAGCCGTTCACCCGAAGCGATCCCGACGCCCTGCGCGCATCGCTTCGATCCGGAGACGTTCTGCTGGTCGAGGGAAACAATCGGATCTCCGGAGTCATCAAATATCTGACCCAGTCGACCTGGTCGCATGCCGCTCTTTATGTCGGTTCCATGGCCGGAAGAGTCGATGAAGACGGCGAGCCGCATGTACTCGTCGAAGTCGACATGTCGGTAGGAGTCGTTTCGGCGCCGCTTTCGAAATATCTCGACTTCCACACGCGGGTATGCCGTCCGGTGGGTCTGTCCGACGAAGATTGCGCAAGGGTGTGCGCGTACGCAGTCGAGCGAATCGGCTGCGGCTATGATTTGAAGAACATCATCGATCTCGCGCGCTACCTGGTGCCATTGCCGGTGCCTCAGCGCTGGCGGCGGCGTATGATCGCGCTCGGCTCTGGAGATCCCACCCGGCTGGTCTGCTCGACACTGATCGCTCAGGCCTTCGAGACGGTCCGCTACCCGATCTTGCCCAGAGTGACGTTGATGGAAAGCCCGGCGGCGCGCCGGGAAATTCTGCACATCCGTCATTCCTCGCTCTACGCGCCACGCGATTTCGATATTTCTCCGTTCTTTCAGGTAGTCAAGCCGACCATCGAGACTGGCTTCAACTACAAGCAACTGCACTGGAGCGACTTGCCGTCACTGGACCGGGATCCGCGCGAGAGACCGCCTAGGCGCATTCGCAGAGAACCGAGAAGAGCAGGTTCCCTGCTGTCGATCGGGGAATAGAGTCCGGTTTCGACCGGTCTCTTCCCTATCAGGTATTTCTCGGAGAAGACGGCGATGTTCACCGTCCGGTCAGACCGGCCATGATCGTCTGCTCCTGCAACGTCATCACCGAGCACGACGTGCGCAGCGTAATCGAGATGGAATCGCCGCACGGCACCGCTGAAGTCTATATTTGCCTGGGCTGCAGTGCCCGGTGCGGCCGCTGCGCGCGAACCATCAAACGGATCATGGCCGACGCGATCAAAGGTTGTTCCGTGGACTGCAGCTGCGGCGGCTGCCGCTAGCACACCTATGCCCGTCACAGCCCTGTCAGGGGGATCGGAACACTAGCCCCGCGACGAAGCCGCCCATACCCTCTCCCGCTGCGGGGAGAGCGGAAGCGCGCCGCGAGTCGCGCATGGAATAAACTCTCTCGTTGCAGGAGATGATTTTCCAGCAGGGGGGTTGGGCTCACTGATCCGACGGGGTGCTTCGGAACAGCTCGGTGAAATGCGCAAGTTCGGAAGCGGCGACGTCGGAGACGACCCAATAGGTCACGCCGTCTCCGGTCCATTCGATGACGTTGTAGCCTTCGATCGCGCGCGAGACCGGCGCGGCATCCGGCTTGCGGGGCGCGGGGATCGCGGTCAGGCTGATCAGGTGCTTGCGGTGATGGTAGACCAGCGTCGGCACCGGATTGCGCTCGACCACGTCGATGCGGCCGCCGATCAGCGGAAAGTCGTTCTTGGCGAGATCGACGACGCGCGGCGATTCCGGGATGCGCCCGTTGAACCACGGCTTGACCGTGTGCCGGTCCGAGGAGGCGACGTCGGCCGGCTGCGGCGCCATCAGGGCGCGGATGTGGTCGGAAACGATCGCGTCGGCGGTCGCGTCACCGGGCGGGGCGAGCACATAGAAGCTCGAGCTGCTGCCGACGACCACGGCCAGGGCGACGGAGGCGGCGAGGGCCAGCCAGGTTGGGCGCGATGGCATTCGGCGCAATCCGACGGCGCGCTCGATGCGCTCGCGCAATGCCGCCGGCGGCGGCGTTAACGGAAAATTGCTTCGCAGCGCACGCCCCAGCGCCTCGATGCGGTCGCGCTCGGCGGCGAGCGCCGCATCGTTGGCGATGCGCCGCTCGATTGCGCGCGCGTTGGCCGGATCAAGCTCGCCGTCCACATAGGCGTGCACCAGCCATTTCGGCTCGTCGTCAGGCGGCAGCATCATTTTCATCCTTTGCGATCGTCGTCATCAGCCGTCGCCGCGCCCGCGCCAGTCGCGACATCACCGTTCCGATGGGTACGCCGGTCACCTTGGCTATCTGGCGGTAGTCGAGGCCGTGCAGGTCGCGCAGCACCAACGTCTCCCGGAACGGCGGGGGCAGTTTCTGGATCGCGGCCTGGAGGCGTGCGGCATCGGCCTTGGCGATCATCTCGGTCTCCGCTTCTGCATCCCCGCACGTTATCTCCGCGCCCTCGACCCCCTCTACGTCGTCGGTGACGACCAGCGTCGCGGGGCGGTTCTTGCCGAGCCAGCTATATGCGGTGTGGCGCACGATCGTCAGGACCCAAGCGCGGGCATTTCCCTCCCGGAAGCCCGCAATTCCACGAAAGGCATGCAAGCACGCGTCCTGCACCACGTCCTCGGCATCGGTTCCGTTGCCGGTGAGCCAGCGTGCCAGCGCATAAGCCTCGGCGAGATGCGGCAGCACGACGCGGGCAAACCGCGTCTGGTCGTCCGGGCCGTTCAACCGCTCTCCTCTCAATGGATGGGCACGCTGCCCAACCAATTCCATTTGCATGGGCAATTCACCCAGCTAGGCCGCCGGCGCCGAATGGCATTCGACAAAATGAACGACGGACAGGGTCAAGACTCGGTCGTGGGCCGGTCTATTCCCGGCCGGGACGACGTGATCGCCTCTCGCCGCCCCTGCTTTCGCCCGGGAATAAAGCGCGCTCGCGTCCGGTCTCTCCTGCGTCAATCCGACCACATAGCGCGGGAGAAAAGGCAATGAGTGAATCCAAGAAAACCGACGACGACCGCGGCGTGAACCGCCGCAAGGTGTTGGAGTGCATGACCTGGGCCGGAACCGGGGTACTGTGGACAATATCAGGCGGCGTGCCGCGTTCGCTCGGCATCATCGACCAGGCGCTGGCGGCCGAGCCGGGCAAGCTGACCTTCCTGCAGATCAGCGACAGCCATGTCGGCTTCGACAAGCCGGCCAACCCCAATGCGATCGGCACGCTGCAGGAGGCCATCGGCAAGATCAAATCGCTTCCGGCAAGGCCTTCGTTCATGATTCACACCGGCGACATCACGCATCTGTCGAAACCGGCCGAGTTCGACAATGCCGATCGCGCCATCTCCGAAGCCGGGCTCGATGTGCATTACGTGCCGGGCGAGCACGATCTCATCGACGAGGAGGTAAAATTCTATCGCGAGCGCTACGGCAAGAACGCCAAGGGCTCCGGCTGGTACAGCTTCGACGCCGACGGCGTGCATTTCATCGGGCTCGTCAATGTCATGAATCTCGAGGCGGGCAAGCTCGGCAAGCTCGGCGAGGAGCAGCTCAAGTGGCTCCAGGACGACGTTGCCGGCCGCACCGCAAGCACTCCGGTCGTGGTCTTCGCCCACATCCCGTTGTGGACCGTCTACGAGCAATGGGGCTGGGGCACCGACGACGGCGCGCGCGCCATCTCGTTATTGAAGAAGTTCGGCTCGGTGACCGTCCTCAATGGTCACATCCACCAGGTGATGCAGAAGGTCGAGGGCAACGTCGCCTTCCACACCGCGCTATCGACCGCGTTCCCGCAGCCGGCGCCCGGGACCGCGCCCTCGCCCGGCCCGCTGAAAGTCCCGGACGACAAACTGCGGTCGCTGCTCGGGATCACCGACGTGAACTTCGTGCGCGGTCAGCAGCGGCTCGCCATCATCGACAAGCCCTTGCAGGGCTGAAGCCTCGAACGGGTGCTTTCATGCAAAGCCTACGTCCCGAACGGCGTTCCCGCCCCCTCGGCGCCGTTCTCCTGGTCGCCGCATTCGTTGCGGCGACCCTTTTCCTTCCCGGCGGCGCGCGCGCCGAGGACGCGGCGGTGCAGATCGACGATTTCGCCTTTTCTCGACGACATCCCGCACACGGTCGCCTCCTCGACGCGGATGTTCAAGTCGAAAGCCCTCGACACCGACGACAGCTACTCCTTCACCTTCAATGAGCCCGGGAGCTACGGGTATTTCTGCTCGCTGCACCCGCACATGACGGGAAAGATCGTGGTCGAGCCGGCGAATCACGCCGCGCAGTGAACGCGACGCGATCGAGGCCCGGGGGCATTCCACGGACGCGGTTTAGGTCTTGTCTCCATTTTGGCCCAAGGGGGCCATTCCACAGACAGGAAGGACGTCATGGCGCACAACCACGACAATCACGAATACGGCGTCAGCCGTCGGCACGCCATCGAACGCATGATCTGGGTCGGCACCGGCGTTCTATGGACGGTTTCGGGCGGTGTACCGAAGTCGTTGAGCCTGCTCGGGCGGGCCGAAGCGGCGACCGCCAGCGCCCAGACGAAGCCGACGATTCCGATCATCGTCAAAGATACGACGTCGCTCTACTGGCAGGTGGTGCTGGCCGGCGCGCGCAAGGCCGGTCAGGATCTCGGCGTCAACGTGGCCGAGCTCGGTGCCCAATCCGAATCCGACGTCGACGGCCAGATCAGGATTCTCGAGAACGCCGTCGCGTCGAACCCGGCGGCGGTCGTCATCGCGCCCGCGCAGTTTGCCCCCCTTGGCAAGCCGATCGATGAAGCTGCCAAGAAAGTCAAGATCATCGGCATCGATTCCGCCGCCGATTCCAGAGCCTTGACCTCGTTCTTGACGACCGACAACGAGCAGGCGGGTCGCATCGCTGCCGATATTCTCGCCGAGGCGATCAAGAGGACATACGCCGATGCCGAAGGCGACGTGGCGCTCATCACCTCGTTACCCGGGATCGCATCGCTCGATCAGCGCGCCAAGGGCTTCAAGGAGCAAATCGCCGCGAAATATGGTGCCTTGGATATCGTCGCCGAGAAGGTCGGCGACGGCAAGGCGGCGACCGGCTCCAAGATCATGATGGACCTCATCGCCGAGCATCCGGAGCTGCGCGGAGTGTTCGCCTCGAACCTGGTCATGGCGCAAGGCGCGGCCCTGGCGGTGGCCGAGAACGGGACGAACAAGACCGGCGACAAGATCAATCTCGTCGGCTTCGGCTTGGATGACGACCTCGTCAGATTTCTGCAGAACGGCACGATCGCCGCGCTCGTCGTGCAGAACCCGTTCCGCATGGGTTATGACGGCGTCAAGATCGCGCTCGCCGCCTCGAGGGGCGAACAAGTGCCGGCCAACGTCGATACCGGCGCCAACCCCATCACGAAGGCCAACATGAACTCCGCGCGTTCGCAGGAACTGCTCAACCCGAGGATCAAGTGATCTGACACGATGCACTGTGGCCCAGGAGAGAGATCGAGTGGTGGCCGTCGAAAACCGATTGACTGCGCACGACAATTGCTTGGCCGTTTGCCAAGCGGCTCGCCGCGTCACCCAATTTTATGCGCGCGCTGTTGAGCTATCGGGTCGCAGTCGGGCCATCGCGGCCACGATAGGGGGACGTGCAGCCGAAGATCAGTCGCGCCGGGTGGCATTTCCAGCACCCTACGCACAGAGCTGAATCGCCCAGCATTGCTGCGGTACGCCCAAAGCATCGAATTTCGACTCAGCGCCGCCGGCCCAATGGCTCCAGTTCCCAATTAGACTCGCTATTTTGGCCATAATGGCGCAAGCTTTGCTGTGCGCGACATGCTGCGCGGGACGCCACGATCACCTTCGGCAACCCCCTGAGCTACCCCGCGGTCCGGCTAGATTATCAAAGGCACCACAGAGGAGAGCACCCCCAATGAAACGGGCATCAGCCTTGCTATTCTTCACTTCCGCCATCGTAAGCTCCGCCTCGCTCGCATATGCGCAGCACGCCACTGTGGATGACCAGGAACTCATGACGAAGCTGAGGCAGGCCGCGCCAGCACACGTTCTGGAACAGGCAACGGTGATGAACACGGGAGGAGCGCCAATGTGCGCCGACAAGGCGGCCATGGAGTGGGTAGAAGCCTGGCAGAGCAAAGGACCGGCACCACAGAGACTCGGTTTCATTTACATGCTGAGCGGGGACAACGGGGCAAGCAATACCGATCCCTATGCCACCAAAGAGACCCCGGACAATAACTGGATCAAGACGGGCTCACATGTGATGATTGTGGGTGCCGAGGCCAAGAGCATGATGCAGGGGTACCCGAGAGACGCCAAAGCCGATCCCAACAAGCCATACGTCATGTGGCCGGGAACTCCGTATGAACATCTGATGTTGCCAACCAAATAGCCCTTTCGAAGAGGGAAATGATGGAGTGGCGCGACCAAGTGGCGGTCGTGACGGGCTCCGCCCGTGGCATCGGCCGAGCAACGGCCCGGCAATTGGCGCAACGCGGCGCCGCCGTATGCGTGAACTATGCTGCGCATGCGGACGCGGCCGAGGCCCTGATCGCCGAGATTGCGGCCACGGGCGGGCGGGCGATCGCAGCGGCGGCGGACGTCGCGGAGGCCGCCGCGGTCGAGACGATGGTCGCCCGAACCGAAGCAGAGCTGGGTCCGGTGACCATCCTTGTGAACAACGCCGGCGTGCAGTGGCAGGGCACGCTGGACACCTACGACCCGGAGATGGTCGCGCGGATGCGGGGGGTGAACGTCGATGGCGTGATCCATGCCACGCGCGCGGTGATGGGGGGCATGCGGGCGAGGCGCTACGGCCGCATCGTCAACGTGAGCTCGGTCGCGGCGATCGGCACCGCGCTGCCTGGCAATGCGTTCTACGCAGCAACCAAGGCCGAGGTGGTGAGTCTGACGCGGCGCTTTGCCATGGAGCTGGGTCCGCACGGCATCACCGTGAACGCCGTGGCGCCAGGCTTCGTCCGCACCGACATGACGCAGCGCGGCCGCGGTGCAACGGATTGGCAGGGGACGCAGGAGCGCCTCGCCGCACGAGCGATGATGGGCCGCATCGGTGAACCGGAAGACATCGCCAATGCGGTGGTGTTCCTGGTCTCGCCGGAGTCGGGCTGGATCACGGCACAGATGCTGACGGTGGACGGCGGGCGGATGGACTACATCGGACACGGTTAGAATCGAGCGTTGGGTTCCGACGTCACGCTCGACCTGTTTTTTGCCGGCTGCAACAGGAGCTCTGCGCCATGCCGATGACTCGAATCCTCGCCGCGATATTTGTCTTGTCGTTCGTGCTCTGCACCGGCCCTTCGGCGTTACGAGCTGCCGACTGCGAGGACACGGTTGCCCGGCATATGGTCGGCCAGGCTCTGCTGGCCGCGCACTTCGTCGCCCTCGCCGAAAAGGCGGGCATGACGCCCGGCGAGATCAATGCGATCCTGAAAAGCGTTGCTGAAAAATCTGTCATGCAGGAATTCTGGATCACCGATTCCGCGGGCCACGCTTACTTGACCAACACCGGGATCGACTTCACGTTCAGCCCGGATTCGACAAAGGCGCCCCAGGCGTCCGCATTCTGGCCGCTGATCAACGGCAGTAAGGACATTGTGATCCAGGGCGCGCGCAAGCGCGAAATCGATGACCAAATTTTCAAATACGTGGGCGTCGGCGGCGTCGACAAAGCCCGGATCGTCCAGGTGGGTGTCGGCGCAGGAAACCTGTGCAAATAGCGGCGCACTCGGATCGGGTTCACGGCCGCCTGTTAAATCAATGCGTTCGCGAGTAGACGTGCTAGCGCAACTATCCGGGAGGCAAGCCATGCGAGGCCAATCGCTGCTCAAACGCTACGCTTATGCGACGGCAACGTTCATTGCGCTGACGGGTTTGGGCACAACGACGAAATCACAAGATCTGCCATCCTACATGGCGCCGATTTCGGGTCGCACGGTCTCCAGTCCCGCCGACACCGCGGTCAAAAACGTGTTGGCGCTGAACACCGGCATGTTCGAGCTCTATGACGACGCTGCAAAAATCTTCCAGGGGAACATTCTTGCCAAGCATCCCGTCATTCTCGGCCTGTTCTCGGGGGCGGGCGGTAGGTTTATTCTTTATCGGCCCGGCATGGCGCCGCTCGAGGCGCCGTCGGTGCCCATCGTCTATCAATTGCTCAAATCCGTCGACCACAGCACCATGGCGCTCAGCCAGGTAGTGGGGCCGTATCTCGATAATCCCGCCGACCAGTCGTGGCGCGGCCCGATGCTCGCGTACCGCGCCCGGATGCAGTCCGCCCTCGCTGGCCTGGACGGGACGTCGATGCCACCGGAGTGGCGGGACAACGATCGCATTATTCTGCAGAACAACATTGCATTCATGGACGATTGTTTGGCCAATGGTGCCATCTCCTTCGCCGCGCTGGAGGCGTTCGCCAAGAAACAGGCGCCGTACCTGAAGGAGGACATCGCCTGGGCGGCGCAGACCCAGGTCGCCCATTGGATGAAGGTCCTGGCGGATTGGAAGAAGATGCTCGGCGGTGATTGGGATAAGACCTACGCGGCCAGCAATTCGATCTATGCCACGCGACAAAACAACGTATTGTTCAGCGTGTTGGCGCAATTTTTCGGGTCGGAGGCCGTCAACGACCGGCTCGTCCTGATCGAGACCATCTCCTTCACCATGACGCCCAACGACATGATGGAGGCTCTCACCCGGATCATCGCCGACCGCTCGGATGGAGCGCTATTCTTTGGCAATTACTACATGATGGACTATGAATTAATGGGAGGCGATGCGCGCGCCGCGATCGTCGCTGAAAGCACCAAACTCGGAACCAAGCCGTTCCTACCGCCACTGGTGCCGTTCGGGTCAAAGCAGTGGCCGATGCGGATCACGCCGGGTCCGGGACCCGGTTCCATTGCCGAGCTTCCGTGAGGCGACCGCCCGCGTCGGTCGAGCACCCTTCATGCACTCAGATGGCTAAAACCACGCCTCTGCGTTGGCGTGGCGGAGCCGCTCGATGGGGAGGACGCCATGATCACGCGACACCGCTTGCTCGAGACCGGCGTCGGCACGGCGCTCGTCGGACCCGGGCTGCCGTGGCTCGGCGCTGCGGCGTTGGCCCAAGGCAGGCCGAAGCTTTCGCCGCTGTTGCCCGTGGGCACGCGCTCGGAGGCGATTTTCGACGCGCTGCGGGGCAAGAAGCCGCTAATCAGCGCGCACCCGGGTTCGATCGCGTGGAAGCCAGCTGCGGCGCCTGCCACGGGCTCGATTTCGTGCCGATGAACTCCCCGTTTCTGAACGCGTCCGCCTGGCAGGTCGAGGTCGACAAGATGATCCATGCCTTCGGGGCGTCGATCGACGATGCGGACGCCAAGATTATCGCTGAGTATCTGATCAAGAATTGCGGTGGTTGAGGCGCCGACCGTCTCAAGATTGCCACGAGCAGCCCTGCGGGCTACTGTCTTGCTCGAAACCTGGGATCATCTGGGGAATCTTGGCTGAGGTTTGTGTGGGGAGTTGCCGCCATCGTGAGCATGACCGAACGAGAGTACGGGCCGAAGAACAATCGGAAACCTTTCGGCATTGCCATTAACATGCTGTTGGCGCTTGTCTGCCTGCTGATTTCGGCAGGCCCGACAGTCAGTGAAAATACCGGCGACTGGATAACCGGGTTGCCGCGAGAACCCATTCATGTGGCAGCGTGGCCGGGAGGAAGGAAGATCGCGGTCTGTTTCATTTTCTACGTTGAAATATGGGGTTTTGGGCACGGCCCGAATTTTCGATCGGATATGGTTGCGCGGGACCCCGATGTCGTCGACGAAGCGTTTCGTCAATATGCCGTAGATTGGGGCATTCCTCGGGTTGGAAGGCTGTTCGATGAGCAAGGGATGCCCTTGAGCATTGCCTTGAATGCGCTTTTTCCAGAGACGCGCCCCGATCTCTGGAAGCAATTTCGTTCGCTGGTCCCAAAAGCCCCTATCATCGCGCACGGCATCAACAACTCGACCGACCTGCTCCCGCTTGGGCGCGGCCTCGACGAACAGAGAGCATACATTCACCGCACTCTCGACCTGATCGAGAAGTATACGGGCGTGAGGTCACGGGGCTGGACGAGTCCTAGCGTATACCCCAACGGCGATACATTCAGGGCCACCGCCGCCGAAGGCATCGCCTATTCGCTCGACGGCATGGACTCCGATATCCTCTCTCGCCTCACCACCCAGTCGGGACCGCTGGTCTTAATTCCCTATCCGGCAGTCACAGTGGATATGGGGCAATACTTGCAGCGCTTGAAACAACCAGCTGATATGGAGCGGTTGTGGATCGATTATGTAACCGAACTGGCCAGGGAGGCCGAGGCGCACCCCGACCGTGAGGCCACTGTCGTTGCGATCGGCATCCATCCCTTCGTGGTGGGGACGCCCGATGGCGCTGCGGCATTGCGGCGTGTTCTCGAGAATTTCAAGAATCAGAAGCTTGTCTGGGTGACGGACGTCGAAGCGGTACTGGGCGTTGCTGGCGCGCAGCGGTAGCGGCGATGGCGGAATCTTGTCGGAGAGCCCACCCATGACTTGCCGCGATCATTGCGCTTCGAGTACCGCAATCTCCCTTCCCAGCCGCCGCGCCGTCGTTGCGGCGATGGGTTCCGCCGTCGTGTTGTCCGCGGCCCCTTTGATCGCCGCGACCGACGTGGCGACCGAAGACGAACGCCTCATGCGCTTGGCGATCGAAGAGGCTTGGCAAGCCGATTTTCCGTTTGGGGCAGTCATCGTGCGTGACGGGCTGGTGCTCGCGCGCGGGCGTAATCTCGGGCGGACGAACGGCGACCCGACCGCGCATGGCGAAATGGTCGCGATCCGCCGCTTCCTGGCAGATCACGGCAGCGCTGCGCTGCAGGGTAGCACGCTCTACACTTCCGGCGAGCCGTGCGCCATGTGTATGGGAGCGATCTTGTGGTGCCGCATCGGTCGGCTCGTCTTCGCCGCGTCCCTGCAGCAGCTAGCCACCAAGATCGATCAGATCATGATTTCGAGTGTCGATCTCGCCGCGAAGACCCCTTTCGTCCCGATTGCCATCACGGGTGGCGTCTTGGCGGACGACGCTATGCAGCTTTTTGCCAAATGAGTATTGGCCACGCGATGTCACAGTCCCGACACCAAAGTAAGATCGCCAGATCGGGCGTCCAATCAGAATTTGATTGTCGAGCGGTCCCGGCGTAGGATGTCCGTGATTGCAGAACTCGCGGCACTGGAACGTGTGTCGCATTGAGCGCCCGGTTCGCGGGGTGCCGTCGGCATAAAGGGGGTAGACGGCACTTCTACCTGTGCTTTGCGTGAACGCACCATGCGGCAGCGAGATTCCTTGCCGGTCATCCGATCTTCAATTCTGGGAGACTTTCGTGAAACATGCCTCGACCTTGATCGGCGCCGCTTGCGCGCTGCTCGGCTCACTTGCCATCACCGGACCCGGCTCGCAGGCGCAAGGCGCCGAGGTGCCGATCTACCTCAAGTCGATCGTCGGCACGCAAGCCGCGAGTCCGGCCGAGGTCGGCACGAAGAACATCCTCCAGCTCAACACCTCGATGTTCGAGCTGTATGACGGTTCTTCCAAGATCTTCCAGAGGAACTTTCTGGCGAAACATCCGGTCATCCTCGGCTTGTTCTCGGGAGCCGGCGGGCGATTCATCCTGTACCGGCCCGGCATCGCACCGATCGAGGCACCGTCCGTACCCATCGTCTATCAGTTGATGAAGTCCGTCGGCCACAGCACCATGGCGCTGGCCGAGGTGGTGATGCCTTACCTCGATAGCCCCAATGACCATAGCTGGCGCGGCGCGCTGGCGGCGTACCGGAGCCGGATGCAGTCCGCGCTCGACGGCCTCGAGGCGACCCCGATGCGGGACGACTGGCGGCCAACCAACCGTGCCATACTGCAGAACAATATTGCGTTCATGGATGAGTGCCTGGCGAAGAACGCGATCTCCTTGGAGGCCCTGCAAGCCTTTGCCAAGAAGCAGGCACCGCTTTTGAAAGAGAATATCGCCTGGGCGGCGGAGACCCAGGTGGGCCATTGGATGAACGTGATCGCCGAATGGAAGCTGATGCTCGGCGCCGACTGGGACAAGACCTTCGCGGCCAGCAACACCATCTACGTCGCGCGGCAGAATAACGTTCTGTTCAGCGTGCTCGCCCAGTATTTCGGACCTGACGCCATCAACGACCGTCTGCTGCTGGTCGAGACCATCTCGTTCACGACGACGCCGGACGAAATGTTGGAGGCGCTGACCCGCGTCGTCGCCGACCGTCCCGTGGGCCAGATTTTCTTTGGCAACTATCATTTGATGGACTTCGAGCTGATGGGCGGCGATGGGCGCCGGGCGATCGTCGACGAAGACGCCAAGCGCAAGATCGACCCCACCTTGCCGCCGCTGGTGCCGTGGGGCTCGCATCAATGGCCGGCGCTGGTCACGCCCGGGCCCGGTCCCAAAACGCTCGCGGATCTTCCTTGAAGTCAAGTGCAGCGCGCACACCGCGCGCGCTTCACCCGGCCCAACCAGCTCGGCTGTCAGCCGCCCCCGGAGGCGAACCGCATGAACCTGAATTCGGTCGTCGAGGTCAAACGTCCGGCCTCGGCCGACGAGATCAGGCAGTGGCGCGATGGATATGCCTGGCTTGCAGGCGGCACGTGGCTGTTCTCGGAGCCGCAGGACGCGACCGACACGCTGATCGATCTCGATCAGCTGCAGTGGCCGGCCCTCGAGGCATCATCCGCCGGGCTCGACATTGCCGCGACCTGCTGCATCGCCGAGCTCTATCGCTTCGAAGGACCGGCCGAGTGGATCGCCACGCCGTTGCTGCGGGAGTGCTGCAATTGTTTCCTGGCGTCGTTCAAGATCTGGAATGCGGCGACGATCGGCGGCAACATCTGCATGTCATTGCCGGCCGGCCCCATGATTTCGCTGGCTGCCGCCTTGGAGGCGACGCTGACACTGTGGCCGCGCGACGCCGCCCCACGGGAAGTCCCGGCTGTCGATTTTGTCACGGGCAACCACACCAACGTGTTGCAACGGGGCGAATTGCTCCGCAACATCCATCTGCCGGCACGCGCCCTTTCCGGGCGCTTTGCGTTGCGTCGCGCTTCGCTCACCCAGCTTGGAAGATCGGCCGCTCTGGTGATCGGAACGCGTGGCGTACATTCCGACGACGATCTCCTGATCACGATCACGGCGACGACGCCGCGCCCGCTGCAGCTGCGTTTCGACCGCTTCCCCTCGGCCAATGACTTGCGTCAAGCAATCGATGCGCGAATTCCCGCCGATTCCTACTTCGATGATGTGCACGGGACGCCAGCCTACAAGCGGCATCTCACCTATTATTTTGCCGAGCAAATCCGCGCCGAGCTGGCGCGGCCAGCCAAACCGGCGCAGCCCGGGGTCCGGGCATGAACTACACCGTCAATGGCGAGAAGTTCTCCGCTGAACCGCAGCCGGGTCAGTGCCTGCGCACCTTCCTGCGCGACCGCGGTGTGTTTGGCGTCAAGAAGGGGTGCGACGCCGGCGATTGCGGCGCCTGCACGGTCTGGCTCGACGGGACGCCGGTGCATTCCTGCCTGATGCCGGCCTTCCGCGCCGCCGGACGCGAGGTCATCACGATCGAGGGACTGGCGCGCGGCGGCGGACTGCATCCGGTGCAGCAGGCCTTTCTCGACGCGCAGGCGTTTCAGTGCGGATTTTGCTCGGCCGGCATGATCATGACGGTTGCCTCGCTCAATGATGAGCAACGGACGGATCTGCCTCATGCGCTGAAGGGCAACCTGTGCCGCTGCACGGGCTATCGCGCGATCAAGGACGCAATCCACGGCGTCGGCTCCGCCGAGGAGGATGTGCCCGGCAAAGCCTGCGGCGCGAGCCTGGCGAACCCATTCGGCGAGACGATCGTCACCGGGCAAGCGCGCTACACCATGGATCTGACGGTGGAGGGGCTGGCACACCTCAAGGTGCTGCGGTCGCCCCATGCCCATGCGCGGATCATCCGGATCGACCGCGGTGCGGCGATGGCGGTGCCCGGTGTCATCGAGGTCTTCACCTGGGAGGACGTCCCGCGGCGGCTCTACAGCACGGCTACCCACGAGGACCACCTCGTCGATCCCGACGACAGCTACATTCTCGACAATGTGGTGCGCTTTGTCGGCCAGCGGGTCGCCGCGGTCGTCGCCGAGACGGAGGCCGCTGCCGAAGCCGGCTGCCGAGCGCTCGAGATCGAGTACGAAATCCTGCCCGCGGTGTTCGATCCGGTCGCCGCCATGGAGCCGGATGCGCCGATCCTCCACCAGAAAGGCGGCGAGGCCAAAGGCAACATCTATGTGGATATTCACGGCGAGGTCGGAAGCGTCGAGCAGGGCTTCAAGGAAGCCGATGCCGTCCACGAGATGACCTATTCGACGTCGCGGGTGCAGCACGTCCACCTCGAGACGCACGGATCGATCGCCTGGAAGGACGAGCACGGACGGCTTCACGTGCGCACCAGCTCACAGGCGCCGTTCATTGCCCAGCAGAAACTTTGCCATCTCTTCGGGCTGTTTCCGCGGAACGTGCACGTCTTCACCGAGCGTGTAGGCGGCGGGTTCGGCGGCAAGCAGGAGATGATCTCGGAAGATCTGTGCGTGCTGGCGACGCGGAAGATCGGGCGGCCGGTGAAATGGGAGTTCACCCGCGAGGAGCAGTTCATCGGCGCGACCACGCGCCACCAGATGACCACGCATGTGAAGCTCGGCGCCAAGCGGGATGGGACGCTGACCGCGATCGAGATCCACGTCGTCTCCAATACGGGCGCCTATGGGGGACACGCGGGCGAGACGCTCGCGGCCGCGCTCGGCAGCCCGCTCACCGCCTATCGTTGCGCCAACAAGAAGGCGGACGGCTACGCGGTCTATACCAACATGGTCCCGGCAGGGGGCTTTCGCGGCTACGGTTCGTCACAGACGACCTTTGCGATCGAATGCGCGGTCGACGAGATCGCACAGCTGATCGGCATGGATCCGTTCGCGATTCGCCGCAAGAACATGGTTCGGCCCGGCGACTGGATGGAATCCGTTTGGAAGGACCCGTCCGACGTCGACTTCGGCAGCTACGGGCTCGACCAGTGCCTCGACATGGTTGAGAAGGAGCTGGCCGGCGGCCGTGGATCGTCAAAGCCGGATGGCAGCGAGTGGGCCGAGGGCACCGGCATCGCGCTCACGATGCTGGATTGCGGGCCGCCGACCGAGCATCGCTCGGGCGCGCTGATGACGCTGCTGCCCGATGGGCGCTACCACCTCGCCGTCGGCTCGACCGAGATGGGCAACGGAACCATGACCGCGCATCGCCAGATCGCCGCCTGCCATCTCGAGGCGCGCGCCGATCAGATCGACATCATCAATGCCGATACCGATCTGACGCCTTACGACAGCGGTACCTTCGCTAGCACCGGAACGGTCGTGGCCGGCCAGGCGGTGGGCCTGACGGCTCGAGCGTTGCGCAACAACATTCTCGACTATGCGGCGCGCAAGACGGGCACCGATCCGGCCGCCTGGCGCTTGGAGCACGACAGCGTCGTCAGCGGCAACAACCGCATGTCGCTCGTCGATCTCCATGCCGCGGGAATCAAAGCCGGCCATCGCTTCGAGGCCAAGCGCAAGGCCTACCTTTCGCCGCGCACGGTCGCCTTCAACGTTCATGGAGTCCGGCTCGCCGTCCACCGCATGACCGGCGAGATCCGGATCCTGCAGAGCGTGCACGCCGCCGACATCGGGCGGCTGATCAATCCCATGCAGTGCAGAGGTCAGATCGAGGGCGCCGTTGCCATGGGGTTTGGCTGGGCGCTCACTGAGAACATGGTCTACGACGCGGGCGGCAAGATGGTGAATCCCTCGCTGCGCAACTACCGTATTCCGGCCATTGCCGACGTGCCGCACACCGACGTGTTCTTCGCCGACACCTACGATACGATCGGTCCGCTCGGTGCCAAGTCGCAGGGCGAATGCGCGATCAATCCGGTCGCGCCCGCGGTCGCCAACGCGCTGGCAAAGGCGACCGGCGTGCGCTTCCCGAGCCTGCCGTTTACGCCCGATCGCATCTTCGCCAAACTAGCCTTCCAGCCATGAGCGGCAGCCAAAGTGCCTCGGCATCGTCAGGCCACCAAGGCCCGGTGACCATCATTACGCAAACGCGGGTGCGGCCGGAGGCCGCCGGTCCTTTCGCGCGCTGGCAGGATGAGACCGGCAAGATCGTTGCGGGCTTCCCCGGCTTCATCAACCAGACCGTGATGCCGCCGAGCCCGCCCGAGCAGGTCGACTGGGTGATCCTCCAGCGGTTCGCGCGCGCCGCTGATGCGCTCGCATGGCTCAATTCCAGCCAGCGGTTGGAGCGGGTGGAGGAGGCGGAGCCCATGCTGGTCGGCCACGACGACGTCCACGTCGTGAACGACGGCGCATCGGGGGCGTTGCCCGCGGCTGTTTCCGCCGTGATCTCGACGCGTATCAAGCCCGGCCAGGAGGCCGCCTATCGTCAATGGGAGCAGCGCATCGCCGCCGCCCAGTCCAAAGCCCCGGGGTTTCAAGGCTACCGGTTCGAGCCGCCGATCCCGGGCGTGCAGAATGATTGGCTTGCCATTCTGCGCTTCGACACCGACGCCAACCTGGAGGCCTGGCTCGCCTCCCCGGAACGCCACAAGCTGCTGGAGGAGGCCACGCCTTTCACCGAGGAGTTCCACGCGCGCATTGCCCGAACGGGCTTCGACCAATGGTTTTCCCTGGGGGCGGGCGAGCGCGGTTCCCCCCCGGCCTGGAAACAGAACATGCTGGTTCTGTTGATGCTATATCCGGTAGTCTTTCTTTTCGGAGCTTTCGTGCAAACGCCGCTCCTGACCAGACGTGCGGGCCTGCCGTTCGCGATCGCATTGTTCATCGGCAACGTCGCGAGCGTCCTGTTGCTGAGCTACCTCCTGCCGTGGACCAGCAACCGCTTCTCCTGGTGGCTGCAGCCGGCCGGCCCGAACCCGGGCCGGAGCGAACTCGGCGGAGCGGTGTTGGTGGTAGCGCTCTACGGCTTGATGGTGTTTGCGTTCTGGTTCCTCTCGTAGGCCATCGGGCGTGGCGGCATCGGACCGGCGCCATTGAGCCAGTCAGGCCGAAGGCTCCCACACGTTCAACCTTTTCGGCGGCGGCTACAAAATGGAAGCTGAGGCACGCTGTTTTAGATAGAATGCAATACACCACCGGCCGCCAAGTGGGTGAACTGAATCGCGGCCAGAGAATGAACGTGGTGGCCGGCGGCTAGACTAGATGTCTGCTAGGGGCGCACGTCTGCGACCTTGATGACGGGTGTTCTTTGGTCGGCGCCAGAAAGATTCGCCGGCACATTCTGCGCGGGCTGGCCCTCGGGCGAATGTCTATCAGGGCCCCGGCCCGCGCGCCCGAGCGGCCCATCGGGGGCATCGTCTGGATGGGCGTGCGCGGCGAAGATCACAAACCGCCCATCTTACGGTCGGCCCAGGCCTTGAGATCGCCGGCCGTGAACGTTCCCAGGAATGGGTTGGCATTGACGATCTTCTCGCGCGTGGTCCGGCCGGTCGCGTCCGCGCTCGCCATGAGCGCAGCCGCGTCGGCATGTTCCGCAACGGACAGGATCGCCACGGCTCCGGCGGGGCCGGCAAAATAGGTCAGATAGAGCGTGCCGGGCGTGACGGGAAGGCCGCGCTTGCTCAGCATCGCGGCGTTCCGCTCGACCCATCGCGTGGTGATCTCACGGGCAAGTTCCGGTTGCCGCCGCAGTTCCAACACTTGCTTTTCACCGCGGCCTTGGGCGAGGTCGGGCCGGTGCGCCCGGATCATCTCGAGCCACGTCCTATCGAGAAACTGGCCGGCTCCGGTCGCGCTGGAGCGCTTGTTCTTCGCATTCGGATCGCCGTTCGATTCAACCTGGATGATGCGCTCGACGACCGCATGGATCGCCGCGTCGCCGGTCAGTGGCGGACGTTCGAGGACCCAGCGAACCAAGTGGGTGCCGCCGAGCCAGGCCAATCCCAGCGCCGCGATGAGAGCGAGCGTGAGGAGCCCGACTGGGATCTCGCGGTCATCACCAGGCAGGTTCGAAGCCCACGCCTCCTGCCGATTGGACGACTTGACTTCGTAACCGCGTCCGATCGGATCGATCCCGAGGGGTGGCCGCTGCTGCGGCGAGGTAGGCCCGGCGAGGCATTCGTCGCTCATGCGGATCCGATCCGGGACCATGGCACGATCCCCGGAGGATCATCGGGCCAGGAGCTGAATCGAGATTTAACGCGTCCTTTTTTCGGCGGAATGTAACGCCGATCAGCAGCCCCGCCGGTCCCA
>WNFG01000849.1_pt1 | contig 27992 bp, 2 predicted proteins | sample 5400431 | NCBI WGS metagenome assembly WNFG01 (sample SAMN13153346, study PRJNA577476) | soil metagenome | isolation source: 120 cm saprolite under Douglas fir tree site 2 hole 3 replicate 2 | place: USA:California | collected 2015-04-18 | reverse complement strand
CAAAGACATTCGTCGCAACTGGACACAGACGTTCCCCTGTTCGTCGCACAGATCGATATCCAACGTGCCGCCGCTCACGTGACGTACCCACGCGACCATCTCCGCGCGGCAAGGCGAGATGACGCGCAACGTTTCCAGCGCCATCGCCGTCCCCGGCGTTCCGTCGATCCACGCCGTCGCCGCCTTCAGCGCCCCCTCCATCACACTCGGATGAAGAACATAGTCGCCCGGGACATGCGGCACATGCAGCCGCGCCACCAATTGGTCGTTGCCCAGCTGCCCCTCGAGCCGCTCGAGATCCAGCCGGACCGGCGCCGGCTCATGACTCCACGACGCGCGGCCCTGACAATGGACCCTCTCCTGGTCGCCGTAAATCTCGTACTCGATCTCCCCGCGCTCGCCGGCCGCCAATGCGATGTTGACGTGCGTGTTCTCCCGGACGAGGATCGGCTCTGCCCAGACCGTGTCGTGCAACTCCAGCACGGCCGATTCCGGTCGCTCCGGCAGGGCATGCTCGATCGCCGCACGCGCCATTTCCAGACAGGCCATATCCGGCAGCACCTTGGGATCTCCTGCCAGGAAGAGCTCCTCTCCGGTAAACGTCGAGCGATAGCGTTGTCCGCTCAGATCGGAGGTATTCGTATGCAGCAGCGGATGCAACACCGCCGTCGTGATGGCGCTCCCCCTGCCGGCCCCCGTTTCGATCCAGTAACGCTCTTTGGCAAAGGGATACTTCGGCAGACGGATGCGTCGCGGTTTGGCCGCGCCATACAGCTTCCTCCAGTCCAGCTCCAGCCCCTTGACCCACAACTCCAGCAGCTTGGACAGCTTCCGATTGGCCATCCATTTATCGATCGTTTCCTGCAGATCGGCATCGGTGCTGAACAACGACAGCGCCTCATCGTTGCCTCGATACGTCTCTTCGATGCGTTGCTCCCCAGCCTCATACTCTTCGAGCTTCTCGGCCAGTCCTTCGACCGAGCTCACCACCAAGCCCAGCCGCTCGTCCATCGCTTGTCGGCCCACTTGTAGTGTGTACGCCAGCTCCATCAGATCGATGGACGGTCCCTCCTTACGAACGAAGTCCAGTAGTTCGCGCACCTTCTGTTCGAGCTGTTCTGCCGTCCGGGCCGACAGAGGGATTATGGTCCTCGTCTCCCCCGTACCGTGGGATACCGGCCGCTGGACTTCGGCTGCCGCCGGCACATATTCGCCGAGCACTACATGCGCATTGGTGCCGCTGAAGCCCAATGCGCTGACCGCGGCCTGGCGCGCCGGCCCCGAGCCCCGCTTCCACTCCTGCAGTCGCGTATTGACGTAAAACGGACTGTCGTTCAAGTCGATGTGCTCGTTGAGCCGCTCGAAGTTGATTGTGGGTGGCAGTTGCCTGTGTTTCAGCGCCAGGACCGCCTTGATGAATCCGGCCACTCCCGCCGCCGTCAGGCAATGACCGATATTGCTCTTGACCGACCCCAGCGCGCAGTACTCTGTTTTCCGGGTGTACTTCCTGAAGGTCTCCTTCAGTGCTTCCACCTCGATCGGGTCGCCCAGTTTCGTGCCCGTCCCGTGGGCTTCGATCAGTCCGATGTTTGCCGGGTCGATCTGGTACTTGTCATAAACGTCCCGCTCCAGCCGCGTTTGCGACTCCGGGTTCGGCGCGGTAATGCCATTGGTCCTGCCGTCCTGGTTCACGCCCCATCCCTGAACCACTCCGTAGATGATGTCCTGGTCTCTTTCTGCGTCGGCCAGGCGTTTCAACACCACCACCCCCACGCCTTCTCCTGGAACGAAGCCGTCCGCACGCTCATCGAAGCTGAAGCACCTGCCTCCGGGCGAGAGCATGCCCGCCTGCGCTGTCCGGATGTGCATCTCGGGCCCGCCCATCACATAGACGCCCCCGGCCAGGGCCACATCGCTGTCGCCCGCGGTCAAGCTGTCGCACGCCTGCGCAATGGCCACCAGCGATGACGAGCACGCCGTATCAATGGACACGCACGGGCCCTGCAGGTTCAGAAAGTACGAAATGCGCGCGGCCAGGATCGAGGTCGCGCTACCCGTGAAACCGTGCGCACTCAACAGGTGCGCCCGCGACGAGAGGTGATAGTCGCCCGTGGCACAACCCACGAACACCCCGCACTTGCTCCCCGACAATGCTCCCGCGTCGTATCCCGCGTCTTCGATACTGTGCCAGCACGCTTGAAGGAACAAGCGCTGCTGCGGATCCATGTTCTCGGCTTCCGTCGGCGAGATGTTGAAAAAACGCGGGTCAAACCGATCGTATTCTTCGAGACCTCCCAACCACTGGCTGTTCGTCTTCCCTGGCACCGCTTCGCCGGCCTGATAGTAGGCGTCCAGATTCCATCGCTGCTTCGACACCTCGCCGATGCAATTCTTTCCCTCGGCAATGTTTTGCCAGAACTCCTCCAGATCATTCGCCTGCGGTGCCCTACAACCCTCGATTCCTCATGCACTCGCAAGGTCGCGCGCCTGCGCCGCCGTTTGCGCACCTCCACCTCGGGCTCGGAAATCATCGTGTCCTGCACTGTGATGGTCTTCCCAGACACGGCCGGCAGTTCTGCCGTACGAACCGCCACCGGTCCCGGCAGCGTCCCATGCTTTTCTGCTTCTTCCTTCACGTAGCGGCCGAGCTGGGCCAGCGTCGGGAAGTTGTAGACCTTCGTCGCCTCGATCGACAGGCGATATGTCTCGTTGATCTTTCGGATCCAGGTCACACCGCTGATCGAATCGAGGCCGAGATCGACGAACTGCGCATTCTCGTCCACATCGCTCTCGCGCATCTGCAGCTCATTGGCGAGGAGCGTCGTCAGGGTGGCCATCACCGCAGGCAGAGCATCGCTGTCGCCGCCGGATTGCGTCGCCGCTTCGATCCGTACCGGCTGTTCGCTCTCCTCGTAGAAGTGGGTGTGAATCTGCGCCAGCGTCTCAGCTTGCCCGACGAAGGTTTTCTCGTGCATGGCCACTTCGAGCCGATACGTATCCTCCAGCGGCTGGTGCACAGAAGCCGTCCACTGCTGTTTTAGACCCATGAGGCAATGGCGGGACGCCCGCGCCATTTGTCTGGCCAACGCCATCGCCGCCGGATCGACTTCGGCCCGCGGCAAAATGGCCAGCCTCAGTCCCCTCTCTTTCATTTCGCGGCCGGTGCAGGGCTGCGCCGTCAGAAGGCTCTCGCGCGCCAGGTCAGGGCCGATCCTTTCCGGCAGAATCCACGTCGCGCCGGCGCCCGGAGTGAATCCATACTTCATATACGGACTTACATAGCGGCTCTCCTCGCTCAGCAGGACGATGTCCGCGAACATGCCCAACGACCAGCCCGCACCGATCCCATGCCCCTGCATCGCCGCAATCACCGGCAGTTTGCAATCCAACGCCAATTGAAAGATTTTCGTATCGGTGAATTTCGCTTTGCCGGCCTGAATGGCGAGCAAGCTCTCTTTGGTGCCGCCGGTGGCGAAATAGCTGTCATAGCCAGTGAGGATAACGACCCTGTAGGCCGCGCGCTCGACAAGGGCAAAAACTTCCGTGAGCCCTTCAATGAGAGCCTCGGAAAACATGTTCTTTGCCTGCCGATCCTGCATCTTCACCACGACGATGCCGCCCGGATGCGCGCTGGCAGTGACCGCGTGCGACCGAAGGGCGATCGGCATCGGGGCGGCGATCAACGGCTCAGGAGTTTCGCCTTTCGGTTCCCACGCCGGCAGACTGGAAATCTTCTCTTTTATGACTGCGGCGCGATGTTTTTTCCACGACGCCAATGTGGGCCGCGGCAGTCCGGCCCAACCTGCGGCCACTCGGATCGCGGCAGGCAAGACGACGTCGTCCTGCTCCGCGACGAGCACTGTACCGACCCGTCGCTGCAGATCGCCTCCCGAATAGTCAGCGCCGGTCAGCAGGATTTCCTTGCCTGCATCAGCGCCGAAACGATCCGTGAGAGTCGAGACGACGGTTTGCGCCAGTGCCGCGTTTTCTCCGAGAGCCGCGGCAGAATAAACGCCAGTCCGGCTGTGGACGCAGGCGTCGCAGAACAGGCTGACCAGCCAGGCTTCGCCCGTGGCATTCCCTGCCAGAGCTGCCACGACCGGGATCTCGGACTCGATCAGCAGGCGTTGAAACTCCAGCACGCCATCCTCGGCGACACTTTGAAGAGCCCCGCTGACGAGGACGACGGCCTTGTAGTAGCGGTTCTGACGAATCTCTATGAAGATCCGGCGCAGATCCGCAAGCAGTTCTTTCGCCTCTCCGCTCGCGAATGTGACGACCAGCACGTGCTCGGCGCCGGTGCTGATCCGGACATGAGTCACTGGAGACACAACATCGGAATGGGACTGATCCTCCAGCACAGGCGCCGCGTCCGTACCGGGCGTCAATGCCGCGACCAGACCGACGAGCCGGCGCGCCAGGTGCCGTTTCAACAGACGGAGCGCATCTCGCGATTTCTCAGCCAGACTCGCCGCCAATTCTCGTGCGTGCGCTTCGACATCCGCCGCAGGCACAATGGGACACGTCCATCCTCTCGTCCGCAACTGGCGGCCTGTGGAACGGGTGGACACGTACAGGAAGTCCTGTGCTCCGACATCGCCGAATCGCTCGCTGAACAGGTCCGACACAGCTGTCGTCGGAAACACATGGTGCTCTGCGTCAGTGAATCCATAGGTCGCATCTTCGTTGCACACCATGAAATCGCAGAGCGCGGCGGCCAGGAATCCGGCGCCGACGGCATCGCCCTCCAGGACGGTGACGATCGGGTACGGAAACGACACCAAGGCGTGATAGAGCTTCCGGTCCACTACGGCGTTGTAGTCTTCGATTCCGCCGCGTGCGAAGCCGCGCCCGAAGCCGTTGAGCAGCAGAACTTTGACCGACGGCTCCTGCTGCACCCGGTCGAGCGCGCGCAGCAAGTCAGCGATCGCATCGTTGTTCAACGATGTGGCGATCTGGATTGAGAATACGCCGTCACCACGATCGAAGACGCTGACTGAAGGAGCGGACACGCCCAGTGTCGCATTCGAGAGCGCCACCGAGGTCTTGAGCGGGGGAGACTGCTGGTTCACTGGTGCGGGAGACGCAACGAGTGCGCTCGGCGGCGCCAGAGAAATCGCCCGCGGTTTGTTTCGCTCCACGAGCATTGGGAGCGGGCTTGCAGACGGAGCGAGTATGATTTCCTTGCGCGGCGCACGGATCACCGGAGACGATGCTGGATCGAGGACCGGCTCGACGGCGGCATCCACCGACACTAGCCGCCATCGGACGCCTCGCATCTGTACGGCGATCTTGCCCGACTCATCGCACAGGTCGAGATCCAGCTTGACCTCTGTGTCCGCCGCCTCCGTGCCCGGGGCGTACCGAACCAACGCGAGCATCGCCGGGCTGCAAGGCGAGACAATGCGCAACGCTTCCAGCGCAAAGGGCAATCGCGGCTGATTGGAGAATTCCGGGCCGCCGTCAATCAACGCAACGGCCGCCTGCAGAGCGCTCTCCATCAAGCTCGGATGAAGGACATAGTCTCCTGAGGTGTGCTCCACATTTTTCGGAAGCCGCAGCCGCGCCAGGAGCCGATCGCCATCCTGATGAATGGCGGTAATTCCCTGCAACGATGGCCCATGGATCAGACCCATGCGAGCACGCGCCGCGTATGCTCTACTCGGCTCGAACGGTCGGGACCCGAGCTGTTTCATGAGCTGCTCGATATCGATCACTGCCGGCGCCGCCTGACGACTCAAGACCGCACTGCCCTGGCAATGGACGATCTCCCGTTCCGCGTCCTGGCTGTAGATCTCGAAGTCGACCTGGTCGTCGTCGGTCGCCACCAGCGCGATGTCGAGCCGCTTCTTCCCGTCCTTGATGATCGGGTGCGTCCAGACGGTGTCGCGCAGCTCCAGGACCGCCGATTCACGCCACGCGGGGAATGCGTGCTCGATCGCCACACGCGCCATTTCCAGATATGCCGCGCCCGGCAACACCTTCCGAGCTGTGTGACCGTTCGCCGCCACCTGATGATCGGCGAGAAAGAATTCTTCTCCCGTGAACGTCGAGGTGTAGCGTTGCTCGCTGGGATCGGACGTGTTGCTGTGTAGCAAGGGGTGAAGCACCGCGCCTGCAGCGGCTCCGGCGGGCACCGGCCGCGCGGCCGCTGTATCGATCCAATAGCGCTCTTTGGCAAAAGGATACGCCGGCAGGCTCATACGCGGCGGCTTGGTCTCGCCGTAAAGCTTGCTCCAATCGAGCTCCAAGCCCTTGACCCAGAGCTCCAGCAATTTCGAGAGCTTCTCGTTGGCGATCCATTGATCGATGGTGTGGAGAAGATCGCCGTCCGTGTTGAACAACGACAGGACCTCTTTGTGGCGCTTCGCCTGCCCTTGATACGCGTCTTCGATGCTTTGCTCGCCGGCCGCATGGCGTTCGAGCTTTTCCGCCAGTTGTTCGACCGAGCTCACCACGAACCCCAGGCGTTCCTCCATCGGCTCGCGGCCCACCTGAAGGGTATAGGCCAATGCCGCAAGATCGATGGTGCTGAACCGCGTGCGAACGAACCTGGAAAGGTCCCGGATCTTCTGCTGCAATTGCTCGGCCGTCTTCGCCGAGAGCACGATCGCCACCTTCCCGACAGCGGCTGGCTCTGGCACCGGGGCCTGGTACTCCTCCACGATCATGTGGGCGTTCGATCCGCCCGCGCCGAAGGAAGAGATCCCGGCGATGCGTGGCAGTGTCCGGCCCTCGATCACTGGCGGCTCCCACGGTCTCAACGTCTGATTGACGACAAACGGCGTCGTCTGGAACTCGATCAAAGGATTCAACTGCGTCGAGTGCAGCGACGGAGCCAGTTGCCGATGCTGCATCTGCAGCAGGACTTTCGTGAGTCCCGCGATGCCTGCAGCGGATTCGCAATGGCCGATGTTCGATTTCGCGGATCCGATCAGGCAAAACCCGGTGTCCTGCGTATGGTGCTGAAACGCTCTGCTCAGCGCCGCGATCTCGATCGGGTCACCCAGCTTGGTCCCTGTGCCGTGGGCCTCGATGTAACTGATATGGCGCGCGTCAGTCCCGGATTCGGCCAGTGCCCGACTGATCGCATCGGTTTGTGCCTGCGGGTTCGGGACCGTGTAGCCGTTGGTCTTGCCGCCATGATTGAGGGCGCTGCTCCGGATGATGCCATAAATGTGGTCGCCGTCCCGTTCGGCGACGGAGAGTCGTTTCAGGACGACCACCCCCACCCCTTCTCCGGGAATGTATCCGTCGCCGCCCTCGCCGAAACTCTGGCAATGGCCGTCACTGGAAATGAACTGGCCCGCGCTGAGCACGAGATATTTGTTGGGATGAATGCTGACGTTGACCCCTCCGGCGATGGCCAGGCTGGTCCGCCCCAGTCTCAGGTCCTGACATGCGAGGTGGATGGCGGTCAATGAAGAGGAGCACATGGTGTCCAGCGTCATGCTGGGACCATGAAGATTGAGCGCATACGACACGCGATTGGCAATGCTGGACGCGCTGCCGGCCACCCCCAGCCGCTCGCCCCGGACGCTGGCTTCAGCGCCGAACAACTGGTATTCGTTATACATCACGCCGGCGTACACACCGACCTGACCGCCGAGATCGTGTTCGCACGGCATCTGCAGGCTCGCACGGGTGTAACCCGCGTCTTCAATCGCCATCCACGCATGCTGCAAAAACAAGCGTTCCTGCGGATCGATGTTTTTTGCGTCTTTGGGTGAGATGTTGAAGAACAGCGGATCGAATTCATCCACACCGGCAATGAAGCCGCCCCACTTGCTGAAATGGCGCCCACTCGCGGTGCGATCGTCGCTGAAGTATTCCTTCCAGTCCCAGCGCTCCGGCGGAACTTCGACGACGCAGTCCTTCCCGTCGCGCAGATTGTGCCAATACGCCTCGAGATCGACCGCTTCAGGATAGCGACCGCTCAATCCGATGATGGCGATCGGATCGGATGTCGTCGGTTCTGCGCGGCGCATCCGGCTGAAACGCCGGCTCGAGATTGGCTTGGCTCGAACGGAAGGAACCGTCTCCGGATGCCGGTCCGCCGGTTTCGCCCCGCGATTGTCATCGCCCGCGAATAGAGTGGCCAATCGGGCGGAGTGCGACTGGATGAAATACCGGGACAACTCGCCGATGGTCTGGTATTCGAAGAATAGGGTCTTGGAGAGCGAGCCAAAGGTCTGCTCCAAATGGTTCGTCAGCTTCAATGCCAGAATCGAGTCGATCCCGTATTTCTCCAACGCGGCCAGAGGATCGATGGAGTGAAACGGCAATTTCAACAAGCCCGACAATTGCCTGACCAAGTAGTCTTGCGTCCGCTCGGCAAGGCTCTCCGCATCGATGTCGGTGAGCACCGGTTGTTTCGGTTGCGGTTCGGCGGGAGGTGCGGAGTGACCGAGAAAGGCGCCGCGCATCTGCGCAGGATCCCCTTCCGCGATCAGAATCTGGTCGTACGGCAACGTCAGGCTGTGATGGAAGGCGGCTATTCCGGTTTCCGTGCGCATCGGCCGCACGCCCGTAGTCCTTTGCAGCCGTTCGTAGCTCGATGGATCGATGGTCATCCCGCCGGCTTGCCACAATGGCCAGTTGATCGACCGCGTGCGTCCATACCGTTGTTTGGCGGCCACCTGCCGATTGCGGTACGCCGCAAACTCGTCCATGAAGGCATTCGCGCACGCGTAGTCCGCTTGCCCCAGATTTCCAACCGCACCGGCGATGGAAGAGAACAGCACGAAGAAATCGAGCTCCACATCCTTGCTGGCCTGGTCGAGATGGAACGTGCCTGTGACTTTCGGCGCGAGTACCTCGCTGAATTCGGCGGAGGCCTTTTTCAGGATGAATTCATCGGCAATCGTGCCGGCACTGTGAAGGATGCCGTTGAGCTGCCCATACTCGCTTCTGATGGCGGCGATGAGCTGTCTGACCTGATCGAGATCACAGAGATCCAATTGCCGATAGTTCAGCCGGCCGGCTTCCGCGGACAATGCTTCCAGTCGGGCTTGGGTTTCCGCCCCGAAGAGCGAGCGTCCTGTCAGGACGGTCCTGGCCCGACCTGTCCGCTCGAGAATTTCTTTCGTAAACAGAGTCCCGAGCGCACCGAGGCCACCGGTAATCAGGTAGACGCCGTCCTGTCGGAACGCGATCGGCGGCTGGCCCTGCTCTTCCGGTACCTCTTGCCAGCGCAAACCCTGCCGCCCGCCGTCTGCATATCGAATCACCGGTTCCGCCGCGCCGGACTTCTCTTTCCACAGGATTCCGCCCAGTTCCTCGGTCGTCATCTCCGGCGCGGCGAGAATCAATCGACCGACGAGCCGAGGATTTTCCAGCGCCGCCGTCCTGAGCAATGCCGACAGGCCGGCAAAGACAGCTTGTTCCTCATGATCCACGACGACGATCTGGACGAGCACCCTGCCCTGCGGCTTGCCCCTGAGAATTGCCTGGATCCGCTCGAAACATGCGACTGCGTAGTCGCTGTAGCGTTGCGCGACCGTTCCGTGTTCCGCCTGCAGGGACACGCAATGAACGTGCGAAAGCAGCGCCCCCAGTTTCTCGACATCGACCTTCGTGGGCTCGCACAGAAGAACGTGGTGTTCCGTGTATTCGACGCTGCTGGCGAATGACTCGGCTTCGCTCGCCTGCCAGACCGGCGTCGCCACTAGAGTGCCGATTGCTCGATCCAGGACAGTCGTCGTCCTGATCTCCCTACTCAGCACGCGCAATGAGAATCCCCGCATTTGCACGGCGATGTTCCCGCGAGCATCGCATAGATCGATATCCAGCTTGACGACGGAGGTCTCCGCGTGACTGCCGGGCGAGTAGCACACCGAGGCGATCATCTCTTCGCTACATGGCGCGACGATGCGCAACGAGTCCAGCGCAAAGGGCACCCGTGGATGGCTGAAGTCTTCGGACGACCCGTCGATCAATCCCACACACGCCTGCACCGCGCTGTCCATCAAGCTCGGATGAAGGACGAAGTCGCCAAACGTGCCCTCTATCATCTTCGGCAGCCGCAGTTGCGCCAGGACTCGGCCGTTACCTCGATGGAGGGCGACGATTCCTTGAAACGCGGGCCCATACATCAAACCCATGCGGGCAAATGCCGCGTAGACGCTGCCCGGCTCGAAGTTTCGCTCCATCTCTCGCTCGATCTGCTCGAGATCGAGCTTGGACGGCGGCAATTCAGATCTCAGGAGCGCGCGACCCTGGCCATGAACGATCTGCTGCTCCCCGGCCTGACTGTAGATTTCGTAGTCGATCTCGTCGTGATCGTTCGCGGCCAACGCGATATTGACGCACGTCTTCTCACCGACGACGACCGGTTGCACCCAGACGACATCCCTCAGTTCCACGACCGTCGATTCCGTTCGCGCCGGCAATGCGCGCTCGACCGCCGCCCGCGCCATTTCCAGATAGGCGACGCCGGGCAGAACCTTCTGTATGGTTCCGCCATCCGCGCGAATCTGGTGATCCGACAGGAAGAATTCCTCGCCGGTCAACATCACGCTGTAACTCTGCTGTTCCAGATCGGACGTGTTGTTGTGCAGCAAGGGGTGCAGGACGCTCGGCGCCGCGGCCGGAGCCAGGGATTGCCTGGCGGCCGTATCGATCCAGTAGCGCTCCTTCGCAAAGGGGTACCCCGGCAGAGCGATGCGCTGGGACTTCGCTTCACCATGAAGCCTGTTCCAATCGAACTCCAGTCCCCTGACCCACAGTTCCAGCAGCTTCGAAAATTTCTTGTTGGCGACCCAGTTGTCGAGGATCGCTTCCTTGATGTCATCGTTCTGAATGATGATGCTCAAGGCCTCGTTGCCGCGTTTGACCTGTCCTTCATGAAAACCGGGAATCTCCCGCACGCCGTTGACATAAGCCCCGAGCCTTTCAATCAACTGCTCCGACGAGCTCACCACGAAACCCAGGCGTTCGTCCATTGGCGTTCTACCGACCTGCAGGCTGTAGGCAATCGCGGCGAGATCTACGGACGCCGCCCTGTCGCGCACGAAACTCAACAGATCCCGCGCTCTTTGCCGAAGTTGCTCAGCTGTTCTGGCAGACAACGGGATGATCACGGTCGTGTTCGGAGCGGCGACGGTGGCCGCTGGTCGCCTGGCCTCAACCGGCGGCAGATATTCGCCAAGGACCATGTGGGCATTGGTGCCGCCAAAGCCGAATGAGCTGATTGCGGATTGCCGCCGCGGGGCTCCTCGCAGTTCCCAGTCCTGCAATCGGGTGTTGACGTAAAACGGACTATTTTCGAGGTCGATATGCTCGTTCAGTCGCTCGAAATGAATCGTGGGCGGCAGTTGCCTGTGTTTCAGCGCCAGGATGAGCTTGAGAACGCCGGCGATTCCCGCCGCCGTCAAACAATGGCCGATATTGCTCTTCACCGAGCCCAGCGCACAGTATCCGATGTTCCGGGTGTACTTCTCGAAAGCCCTCTTGAGACCTTCCACTTCGATCGGGTCGCCCAATTTCGTGCCGGTACCATGGGCCTCGATCAGCTGAATCCCCGCAGGGTCAATGTGATATTTGTCGTACACCTCCTGCTCGAGGCGCGTTTGCGAGTCCGGGTTGGGCGCGGTAATTCCATTGGTTTTTCCATCCTGATTGACGCCCCATCCCTGAATGACCGCGTGAATGATGTCCCGGTCCCGTTCGGCGTCGGCCAGCCGTTTCAACAGCACCACACCCACGCCTTCTCCCGGAACCAATCCGTCAGCGCGTTGATCGAACGTGAAGCACTTGCCCATGGGTGAGAGCATGCCCACCTGCGACGTCCTGATGTGCATCTCCGGCCCGGCCATTACATAAACACCGCCGGCCAGAGCCAGATCGCTGCTGCCGGAGGTCAGGCTGTCGCAAGCCTGGGCGATCGCAACCAAGGACGAGGAACAGGCGGTGTCGATGGACAGGCAGGGGCCATGGAGGTTCAGCAAATACGAAGCGCGCGCAGCCAGGATCGAAGGGGCGTCGCCGGTGAAGCTCTGGCCGCTCAGTTGTTGCTCCCTAGACAACAAATGGTAGTCGCCGCATGCACAACCGACGAAGACTCCGCATTTGCTGCCGGACAAGGATCGGGCGTCGTATCCGGCGTTTTCGATGCTGTGCCAGCACGCCTGAAGGAACAGGCGCTGCTGCGGATCCATGTTCTCGGCTTCAGCCGGGGAGATGTTGAAAAACAGCGGGTCGAACAGATCGTATTCTTCGAGCGCGCCTAACCACTTGCTATTGGTCTTGCCCGCCACAGCGTCGCCTGGGTGATAGTAGGCATTCGCATCCCAGCGTTTGGCCGGTACCTCGGTGATGCAGTTCTTTCCCTGCGCGATGTTCTGCCAGAACTCCTCCACGTTTTTCGCTTGCGGAAACTGGCCTGCCATGCCGATCACCGCGATAGGCGGTGGAGTCTGGATCGCGGAGGCGGCGATGGCTCTCGATCCCGCTCGGCCGCGCCAGGACGTGAGCTTCTTCGCCGTGAGCCTGGTCGCGATCGCGTTCTGCGGCACAATGCTATTCGCCGGCGCCGGTGCTTCTACTGCAGCCATGGCCGGTTGGCTCGACAGCGTACCGTGCCTTTCCGCTTCCTCTTTGACGTAACGACTGAGCTCGGTCAGCGTGGGATAGTTGTAGATTTTCGTGGCTTCGATGGACGTGTGGTACTTCTCGTTGATCTTGCGGATCCACGTCACGCCGCCGATGGAATCGAGGCCGAGATCGACGAACTGTGTGTTGTCGTCGATGTCGCTCTCTCGCATCTGCAGCTCGTTCGCTAATAGCGATTTGAGGGTTGCGGCGACGGCAGGCAGAACCTCGCTGTCGACGGGAGAATGCACCAGTGCGACCCGAGTCTGCGGCAGGCCTGCCGGGGACGGCGTTTCGCCCTCCTCGTAAAACGTGTCATGGATGCGCGCCAAGGTACCGGACTGGCCCACGAACGTCTCTTGATGCATGGCCACTTCGCGCCGATACGTCTCGTCCAGAGGCTGGTGAACGTACTGGGTCAATTGCCGTTTGAGATTGATCAGGCGGTCACGAGACCCCCGCGCGATCTGTTTGGCCAGCTCCATTGCCGCCGGAAGCACCTCGGCCCGCGGCAGAATGGGCAGCCTCAGCTCCCTCTCTCTCAATTCGCCGCCGGCGTAGTGCTGCGCGGTCAGCAGGCTTTCCCTGGCCAGGTCATGCCCGAGCTTGTCCGCGAGAATCCAAGTCGCGCCGGCGCCCGGCGTGAATCCGTAGTCCATGTACGGACTCACATACCGGCTTTCCTCGCTCAGCAGCGCGAAGTCGGCGAACATACCCAGCGTCCAACCGGCGCCGATGCCGTGTCCCTGCATCGCCGCAATCACCGGCAGGCTGCAATCCAGCGGCAATTGAAAGACCTTATGATCGGTAAATCGCGCCGCGCCGCTCTGGATGGCCAGTAAGCTCTCTTTGGTTCCACCTGACCCGAAATAGCGATCGTAGCCGGTGAGGATCACTACCTTGTACGCCGGCGTCTGCTCAATGTGCGCGAACGCCTCGCTCAGGCCTTCCATCAAGGCATCGGAAAACATGTTCTTCGCTTCCCGACCCTCCATGTTCACGATGACGATCCCTTCCGGGTGAGCCGTCGCTGTCACCACTCTTGATTGGAGAGCGATGGGCGTGGGCAAGGAGGGCAATACGCCGGGTGTTCCATCTTTCTGCTCCCAACCGACCGGCAGGCTGCGAATCCTCTCCTGGAGCGCTGTCGCAGTATGTCGCTTCCACGAAGCCAGAGTGGTCCAAGGCAGTTTGGCCCAGAAGCTGGCCACCTCTATGGCCGCGGACAGAACACGATCCTGCTCGGCCACGATCAATGTGCCGACACGTTGCTGGAGATCAGTACCGCGATGATCTCCGCCGGTAAGCAGGATTTCCTTGCCTACGTCATTGCCGAATCGGAGGGCAAAGATCGCGGCAACCGTTTGCAGCAATCCTGGGTTCTGCCCAACGGTTGCCGAAGAGTAGATGCCCGTGCGGCTGTAGACACAGGCATCGCAGAATTGGCTGAGGAGCCACGCGTTGCCTTGCGCATCTCCATCGAGAGCAGCCACGACCGGGATTGGAGCCTCCACGACCAAGTGCTGAAACGCCAAGATTGCGTTTTCGGCGACGGCATCGCCCGCTCCGGGAATGAAGTCGGGATGCTCGCTGACGAGCACGATGGCCTTGTAGTCGGTATTTCGATGGATCGTAGTGAACATCGCGGTCAGATCTGCTACCGATTCCTCCATCCCCACCGTCTCGCCGCCAGCGCAAAATTTGATGACGAGCACATTCGCCACAGGGGAATTGAGCTGGATGTACTTTGCCGGCGAAGCAATGGCCATTGTGCCCGTATTGGACCGACTCTCCGTCGCCGGCACTGCGACGCCGATCGGCGTCAATTCCTTGGCCATACCGGCCAAATGACGCATCAGATGCTGCTTCAGCAGACGAAGGGCAGCCTGAGGCTTCGCCGCCAGCGTCGATGCCAGCTTTCGTGCAGACGCCTCGACCTGGGCTGTCGGCAGGATGGGACACGTCCATCCTTTCGCACGTAGTTGCCTGCCGGTCGCAGGCGCCGAGAGGTACAAGAAGTCCTGTGCCCGGACGGCGCCGAATCGTTCGCCGAACAGCGTCGTCTCGAGAGGCGTTGGATACAGATGAGCGTCCGCATCCGTGTACCCATAGGTCGCATCTTCGCTGCATACCATGAAGTCACACAGCGCCGCGGCCAGAAACGCGGCGCCAACCGCATCGCCCTGCAAGGCGGCAATGACAGGATAGGGAAACGACGCGATGGCCTGAACCAGCGTTGTCTCGACGGCTGCGTTGTAGTCTTCCCGTCCGCCGCGCAAAAAGCAACGCTCGAGGCCATTGATGATCAGAACCTTGACCGACGCCTCCTGTTGCACTCTGTGCAAGGCCTGTTGCACGCGGGCGATCGCGTCCTGTGAAGACTGATCCGTGATCTGGATCGAGAATATGCCGTGTCCATCGTCGTACAACACGACACAAGGAACCACGGCGGGTACGGCGCTCGCCGATGTCGGCACGCCAGGTGTCGCATTGGAGAGCGTAAGCGGTGCGCTGCTTCCAGAGGGCTGCGCTGCACATGCGCTCGGGGTCGCCAACGTAATCGCCGCCGGCCTTTTCCGTTTCCCAGGCATCGTCGCTCGTGGATCGGACGCGAAGGGGATTTCTCTGCGCGAGGCACGGCTGATGTCCGTGATCGCCGCCGGAAATGATTCGAGTACGGGTTCGACGATCTCCAGCGAAGCCTGCTGCCAGGCCACGCCTCGCATCTGTACACAAACATTCCCGCGCGGATCGCACAGATCGATGTCCAGCTTGACGGCGTGCTCCCGCGGCCGGCTGTCCGGCGCGTGACGCGTCCAGGCCACCATCTCCGACATACATGGCGATATCACGCGGAGCGAATCCAGGGTCGACGGCAAACGCAACGCCTGGGCGCCTTCGGACGAGCCGTCGATCAAACCCGTACAAGCCAGCAGGGCACCGCTGATCAAGCTCGGATGAAGGACATAATCCGCCGCGCCGTCTTCAACGTTCGCCGGCAGGCGAAGGTGCGCAAGCAACTGATTGCTTCCGTGCTGGATGGACTTGATTCCTCGTAATGAAGGTCCGCAGACAATACCCATCCGGGCGCACGCCGCATAGACGGCGTCGGCGTCCGACGGACTCTGCCCCATCTGCCCAGCGAGCTGCTCGAGATCGAGCCTGGGCAGCGCCAGTCGCCGAATCGGGAAGGCGCGGCCCTGGCAATGGACGATCTCCTGGCCCGCATCCTCGCTGTAGATCTCATAATCGAGCCGGTCGCCGTCGCCTGCAAACAACGCGATGCTGACTTGCTTGCTCGCGCTGACGACGATCGGCTGGGCCCAGACCACATCCCGCAGTTCGAGAAGCGTTTCCTCAGAGGCGTGAGCAGACCTTTGTACCGCGACCCGCGCCATCTCCAGGCAAGCCGCCGCGGGAAGAATCCTTTGTCCGGCCACCTGATGGTCTCTCAGGAAGAATTCCTCGCCGCTGAACGCCGAGCTATAGCTCTGCTGGCTCAGCTCAGAGGTGTTGCTGTGCAGCAAGGGATGAAGGACCGCGGCCACGACGCCTTTGGCCGCTGCTCGCTCGCCTTGTGGCATCTCGATCCAATGGCGATCTTTCGCAAATGGATATGTCGGCAGGCTCATACGCCGAGGCGTGGTCTCGCCATAGAGTTTGCTCCAATGGACGTCCAAACCCTTGACCCACAATTCCACCAGGCTGGAGAGCTTCCCTTCGGCGATCCACTTCTCGACCGTCTGCCGCTCGGCGTTGGCGGTGAACGCCGCAAGGGCCTCTCTGCTGCGTTTCACTTCTCCCCGATATGCGTCTTCGATCCCCTGCTGGCCGGCCACATATCCCTGGAGCTTCTCGATCAACTGGTCGACCGAGCTCACCAAGAAGCCCAGACGTTCGTCCATCGCCTCGCGACCGGCTTGCAGCGTATAGGCCATGGCAACCAGATTGATGGCGCTCGCCCGCCCTCGAACGAACTCCAAAAGATCCAGCGCCTTCTGCTGCAGTTGCTCGGAGGTCCTCGCCGAGAGCGGGATGATCACGCTCGCAAAAGCCTTCGGCTGTTGCACAGGCGACTCATATTCCTCCACGATCAGGTGGGCATTCGATCCGCCCGCGCCAAAGGACGAGATGCCCGCGATGCGCGGCAATGTTCGGCCATTGATCACCGGTCGTTCCCAAGGCGTCAGTGATTGATTGACGACGAACGGACTGCTGCCGAAATCGATATGAGGATTCAACTGCGCCGAGTGCAGTGAAGGGACGATCTGCTGATGCTGCATTTGCAGCAGGACCTTGGTGAGTCCGGCCATGCCCGCGGCGGACTCGCAATGGCCTATATTCGACTTGGCGGATCCGATCCGGCAAAACTCGGTGTCCCCGGTATATTGACGAAACGCTTTGTTCAGCGCCGCGATCTCGATCGGATCGCCCAGCTTGGTGCCCGTGCCGTGGGCTTCGATGTAGCTGACATGGCGCGCGTCGGTCCGGGATTCCGCCAGTGCCTGACCGATGGCGCTGGCTTGCGCCTGCGGGTTCGGGACGGTGTAGCCGTTGGTCTTCCCGCCATGATTGAGAGCACTGCCTCGGATGATTCCGTAAATATGGTCGCCGTCTCGTTCGGCCTCGGAGAGCCGTTTCAGGACGACCACGCCCACGCCTTCTCCCGGGATATACCCATCGCCGCCCTCGCCGAAGCTCTGGCAGTGCCCGTCGCCGGAGATGAACTGACCGGCGCTGAGCCCGAGATATTTGTTCGGATGAATGCTGACATTGACGCCGCCGGCGATGGCCAGGCTCGTTCGGTCCAGTTTCAGGTCCTGACAGGCGAAATGAATGGCCGTCAACGACGAGGAGCACATGGTATCCAGGGTCACACTAGGGCCGTGCAGATTGAAGGCGTACGACACGCGATTGGCGATGCTGGCCGCGCTGCCGGCGATTCCCAGGCGATTTCCGCGCATGCTCGCCTCGACGCCGAACAATTGGTATTCCGTGTACATCACGCCGACGTACACGCCCACCTGCCCCGGCAGATCCTCCGCGTGCGACGCCTGCAGGTTGGCGCGCGTGTATCCCGCATCCTCGATTGCCATCCACGCCTGCTGCAAGAACAGCCGCTCCTGAGGATCGATGTACTTCGCTTCCTTCGGCGAGATGTTGAAGAACAGAGGATCGAACTCGTCGACGCCCGCAATGAAGCCGCCCCACTTGCTGTAGTGGTGCCCGCTCTTGGTGCGATCGTCGCTGAAGTATTCCTTCCAGTCCCAGCGCTCTTTGGGAATCTCGACGATGCAATCCTTTCCGTCGCGGAGATTGCGCCAGTAGGCGTCGAGATCGACCGCTTCGGGATAGCGACCGCTCAAGCCGATCATGGCGATGGGATCGGATTCCGTCGTCGGCCCAGGCGTACTGCGCATCCGGCGCGAGTGCCTTCTCGAATCAGGTTTGGTCTGGGCTCGCGGTTCAGCACGCGCGGCGACACTCGCCGGCTGGCCACTGCCGTTGCCCGTCGCAAGCAATGTAGTCAAACGAGCCGAATGCGAGTCGACGAAATATCTGCTCAACTCGGCGATGGTTTGATATTCGAAGAACAATGTCTTGGAGAGCGTGCCGAACGTCCGTTCCAAGTGGTTCGTCAGCTTCATCGCCAGGATCGAACCGATCCCGTATGCCTCCAACGCTGCCTGCGGATCGATCTTGTGAAGCGGCAGCTTCAAGACTTCCGCACACTGTCTGCGCAGGTAATCCCGGGTTTTCCCCTCCAGGGTCGCGTCGGAGTCGATCTCCGCCGCCTCTGTGTCCGCAGCTCCGGATGCCGCTGCCGCGGCGGGGAGAGGCGTAAGCTCAGCCTCGATCGGCCGGCCGGAAAACAAGGCGAGGCGCATCTCCGCGAGATCACCTTCCGCCACCAGAACCTGATCGTAGGGCAGCGCCAGGCATCGATGGAAAGCGTGCAGGCCCGTAGCCGTCTGCATAGGCCGCATGCCGGTGTTCTGTTGTAGCCGCTCCTGGCTTGCCGAGTCGAGACTCATCCCGCCGTCCTGCCAGAACGGCCAGTTGATCGACAGTGTGCGTCCGCGCCGTTGTTTCGCGGCCACCTGCCGATTGCGATGCGCCGCAAACTGGTCCATGAACGCATTCGCCGCCGCATAGTCGGCCTGGCCTACATTTCCGAACGCGCCGGCGAAGGAGGAAAACAGTACGAAGAGATCCAGTGCGGCGTTCCGGCTGGCCTGATCCAGGTTGAAGGTGCCGATGATCTTCGGCACGAGGACCTCGCTGAATTCCGCGCCGCCCTTCTTCAGGATGAAGTTGTCCGCATTCAGGCCGGCACTGTGAAGGATTCCGTCCAGCCGCCCGTACTCCTCCTGGAGCGCGGTGATGAGCTGTGTGACCTGATCGAGATCGGCCACATCCACCTGCCGGTAGCTCACACGGCCGCCGCGAGCCGACAATGAGTCGATCACGGCCTGCTTTGCCGCGCTCAATCGCGAGCGGCCCGCCAGCACAACCCGGGCTTCGCTGCGTTCGACGATCTCTTCGGCAAATAGAACACCCAGGCTGCCGACTCCGCCGGTGATCAGATAGACGCCTTGGTCCCGGAACGCGAACGGCGGCTTGCCCGGATGTTCTGATACCTCGCGCCAACGCAAGACCTGCCGCTCGTCCTTTTCGTATCGGACCAGGGCATCCAGCCCGCGGGTCCTCTCGTGCCGCACGACCCTGGCCACTTCCTCCGCCGTAATGTACGGCGCGGCGATGATGACCTGGCCGGCGATCTGCGGATTCTCCAGCGCCGCCGTCTTGAGCAATCCCGACAGACCGGCAAGCAGGGACTGCTCCTCACGGTCGCCGACGACGAGTTGGACAAGCACTTTGCCCTGGGGCTTGCCCTGCAGGATTGTTTGCAATAGGTTGAAGCACGCGAGCGCATGGCTGCTGTAGCGCTCCGCGATCGTGCTTCGCTGTCCGGCATCCAGCAGCAGGAAGCGGCAGTGCGGGAGCAAAGACCCGAGCTTTTCGATTTCGATGTTCGAAAGCTCGCACAGAACGAGGTGCTGTTCCGCGTACTCGATCGGGGTCGCGCCGGAGGATGCCTCGTCGAAGCCGCTGGCTTGCCAGATCGGTCTGGCGAGCAAAGCACCGCGCTTCGCCTCTTGCTCCTGCAGTTTGAGAGCCCGTATTCTCTCCAGCGCTTCCGCTTGAGAGAGTTTGCCATTGGATAGGTCGTCGTAGATTCGTCTTAGCTTTTGTTTCATCTGCAATGCATCCGCTCGCCGTTGAGTGAAACAGCCTGAATTGAAGAATGGGGATTTAGGATCGAGGTTGCTCTTTACGCGCGGACGCTTAGGCAAGCTCTCGCACGGAAATCAGCCGGTCGCCATCGAGCAAGGCGGAGGACGAGCCCACTGTGGCCGTCAGAGTCATTTCCGCATAACGTTTCGTCAGGACCGCCGCGGCGCCCTTCATCATGCGCTCGCCGATTTCGCCGACATGACGATTGCGCCACGACTCGAGCGCGGTTCCCTTCACCCACTGATTGAAAGCGCCGAGCGCTGGCCCACACTGCACCTGGTAATTCACGCGATCTTCCTCCACTCCGCGCATGGCCAGCCGCGTCGTATGGATGAAATACCACTTGAAGACCAAGGCCATCTTTCGCTTGGGCGACAGCTCCGACTTCTCGAATCCGGGATGGATCCGTGAATAGTAATTTTTCGTCTCCAGCCACACATCTTCGAACGAGCGCCTGAAGTATTTCTCCTCGATCTGCTTCCTGGTCTGGCGATCGATCTCGTCCAGGGAATCGTGCCTCATATAAAGCTCGTACAGCTTGTTCGCCCGGCCTGGAAAGAACACGCCCTTCCTGAGAACCTGGACCTTGGCTCCGGATTCGAACATGTCTCCCGCCGGAGCGTATGCAGTGTCCTGAACGTTGATCTCCTGCAGCATGTCCTTGACGCTGTCGCTGGTCCCGGCCTGAACGGTGCATTGATTGATGGAGCCGGTGGTAATGAAATCCGCCCCCAAGATGAACGCTGCCGCCGCCGCTTCCGGGCTACCGATACCGCCCGCCGCGCCGACGCGAATTCGTTTTTCGTACGAGTACTGCAACATCATCTGGTCGCGCAGATGCAACATGGCCGGCATGAGCGCATAGGCGACGCCCTGATCGGTGTGCCCGCCCGAATCGGCTTCGACACAAATATCGCTGGCAACGGGGATACGCCGTCCCAGCTCAGCCTCTTGCGACGTAAGGCGCCCTGCGGCAACCAATTCCCTGACTATGGCTTCGGGGGCCGGACTCATGAAGGCGCGAGCTACCTCAGGACGGGACACCTTTGCCAGGACGAAGTGGGGAGCGCGGATCGTTTCCCCGGGACCGCGGGTCAAGCCGCGGAGCCGGTACCGCACCACGCTTGGTGCAACATCCATATACGCGGCGGCTTCCACAAAGCGAATTCCCCGGGAAAAGAAGAGATCGACGGTCCGATCCTCGAGGCCGGGCTGGTCGATGTTGTGGAGCAGATTCATCCCGACGGGTTGGTCCGCGGCGACCTGGGACTGGATCGATTCGATGGCGGCGTCAATTTTCGGAATGGTCAACCCACCGGTCCCGAAATAGCCGATCAGGCCCGCTCTGGCCATGGCGACCACCAGCGCCTCCGACGCGATCCCCTTATACATCGCGCCGGCGGTGTAGGCATACTTCAGACTGTATTCCGCCCGGAATTCGGCGTCGCCGAGGCGCGCCGGGTCGATGGTCCTGAGATTCGTGGGTACGGTCATGGCGGGGGTCGCTGCGCGGATGCAGCCGTTATCCGATGTCCACGGCCTCTGCGACCGACACTTCACGGTACAAGACATCCGCGATGAGCTTCCGATAGAACTCATGATCGAAAGGCGGCTCGTGGCGCTTGACCGGCAATCGTGCGGGGGAAAGATCGAAGGCTCCCTGCTGGTGATTCGATTCCATCTCACTTCCGACGGCTCGCATTGCAAGCCCCCGCATTTGTACACAGACATTCCCGTGTGGATCACACAGGTCGATGTCCAATTTGAAGGTCCTCTCGTCGGGCATGCTGCCTTCCGCGTAACGCACCCAGGCAGTCATCTCCTTCGTGCACGCCGATGCGATGCGCACCGACTCCAGAACGAACGGCACGAATGGGTTGCCGGAAACGCCCTTCAACTCGCCGATCATCAGACCGATCGAAGCCTGCAACGCGCTGTCCATCAGACTGGGATGCAATCCATAACCATGGCCGCTCGACTCGACCACGGTGGGCAAACGCAAACGCGCGAGCACCTGCTTCTCTCCCATGCGGATATCGATGATCCCTTGATGCGCCGGTCCATATTCGAGGCCCATTCCCGCGAACGTCGCATAGACCTCGGGTGCGTCCAATCCACCGTGATCCATTTCGTCCGCGAGCTTCACCAGATCGAGCCTCGAAGGTGTGGACGGGCGATTCAGAAAGGCCTGGCCCTGGCAGTGAATCGTCTCCTGTCCCTCCTCGACGCTGTAGATTTCGAAGCCCACCTCGTCGTCTCCGTGTGCGAACAGCGCGATGGAGATTTGCCGATGCTCATGGGCGAACACCGGTTTCAGCCAGACCGTGTTCCGTAGCTCCAGGATGCCCGAGCCCGCCGGCTGCGGCGACGCTCGATCGATCGCCGCCCGCGCCATTTCCAGATACGCGACGCCAGGCAGAACTCTCTGTGCGGTGCGGCCATCCGTACGGACTCGGTGATCCCTCAGAAAGGATTCTTCGCCGGTGAACGTGGAGCTGTAGCGCTGCTGACGGAGATCGGACGTGTTCTGGTGCAGCAGTGGATGGAGCAACGCCGTCACCGGGACTGCGGCGGCCCCCGCCCCCGCTGTTTTCGCATCGATCCAATAGCGCTCTCTGGCAAATGAATACGTGGGCAGGCTCAGTCGCCGAGGCTTCTTCTCCCCGTACATCTGCGCCCAATCGATCTCCAGTCCCTTCACCCACAGCTCCATCACCTTCGACCGCTTTCCGCGCAGCAGCCATTTACCCACTGCTTCCTGCAGTTCCTCATCGCCACGGAACACCGCCAGCGTCTCACTGTTCCGTTTCGCCTCCCCGCGGTAAAGCCCTTCAACCCCATTCTTCCCTTCGACGAACGCGCCTAGCTTCTCTTCCAACTCCTTCATCGATCCCGCCGTCATTGCGACGCGGTGCTCCATCGCCTCTCGCCCTACTTGTAAGGTATAGGCCAAATCCGCGAGATCGCCGTCGTTGAACCTTTGGCGCCCGATCGCCTGCCGCAGTTGCCTGGCCCGTTCCTTCAGCCGCTCTTCGTCCTTGGCCGACAACACCACGACCGCCGGCCCCTGCGCGCTTCCTGCTCCGCTCTTCGCTTCGGCCCTGTCTGTGCCGGCATACTCCTCCACCACCACATGCGCGTTCACGCCTCCGAATCCAAACGCGCTGACGCCTGCCCGGAGCGGTCGCTCTCTTCCCTCTCCATCCTTCAGCCTTTTCCACGGCTGTGTATCTCTGACGATATAGAAAGGACTCTCCTCGAGCTGGATGTAGGGGTTCACCTCTTCGCAATGCAGGCTGGGGACAAGGGTTCTATGCTTCAGTTGCAGCACGACCTTGATCAATCCTGCGATCCCTGCCGCCAACTCCAGATGGCCGATGTTGCTCTTGACCGAGCCCAATCCGCAGTAGCCGGTACGCGCCTGCTCTCCAGTCTCCTCGAATAGCCTCTGAAAGGCACTCTTCAAACCGTTGACCTCGACCGGATCCCCCAATGCCGTCCCCGTCCCATGTGCCTCGATGTAAGTCACGGTCCCGGGACTCACTCCCGCGCGCCGATAAGCGTCTTTGATCAATCCCGCCTGCGCCTGGGGATTGGGAGCCGTCAAGGACTGACCGCGTCCTCCGTGATTCTCCGCGCTTCCGCGGATCAATCCGTAGATGTGATCTCCATCCCGCACCGCGGCGCTCAGCTTTTTCAGCACAACGATCCCTACGCCTTCGCCTCGCACGTAGCCGTCGGCGCGGCTGGAGAACGTCTTGCACTTGCCATCGCGGCTGAGCATTCCCGCCTTGCTGAAGCTGATATGCGCCGTCGGGGTCAGGAGCGTGTTCACTCCTCCCGCGAGCGCCATGTCGCATTCGCCGCTTACAATGGTCTGGACCGCACGGTGCACCGCCACCAAAGAGCTGGAGCACGCCGTTTCGATCGGCTCGCTCGGCCCATGCAGGTTCAACATGTAGCTGAGGCGGTTGGGACCCACAGAAGGCACCAATCCGGTGGCGCTGTATCCCTCGATGCCGGTCCGGGCCTGCATCAGCTCACTGTATCCAGTGCCCGCCGTTCCTATGAAAATGCCCGTCCGGCTTCCCCACAATTGCGCGGGTCCATATCCGGCATCCTCAATCGCCTTCCACCCATACATCATCAGCAACCGTTGCTGCGGATCCATCAGCTCCGCTTCCCGCGGTGAAATACCGAAAAACAGCGGGTCGAATTCATCCACACCGTCGATGAAGGCTCCCCATTTCACGCTGCTCTTGTTTCCATCCTCCCGCTCGTCGCCGTACAAGGCCCGCCAATCCCAGCGCTCCCGAGGGATCTCCACAATGCTCTCTTTGCCGGCCTGCAGGTTCTCCCAAAAAGCATCCAGGTCTTCCGCCCCCGGAAACCGTCCGCTCATTCCGATGATGGCGATCGCCTCTGTTCCGCTCTCCTGTGGCTCCGCCTCCTCGGCTCTGGATCTGCCCGCGACCTTACGAGACTTCTGTGCCCTTCCGCGCTTTCTCCCCTCCCAGGATCTTCCTTCTCGCTCCGGGCTCTCCTCCGATTCCTTTGCTGCCGGGGCTTCCGGCCGCGGTTCCGTCCCCTGATCGGCTTTGCCAATCTCGAGTTTGGCCGCCATCTCCCCTGCATGCTCCGCCATCAGATGTCCGGCGACTCTCCTCAACGTCGCATGCTCGAAAAAGACGGTGGGCATCAACTTCAAGCCCCAGGCCTCATTCACATGGTTGGCAAAGCCCGTCAGGCTGATCGAATCGAATCCGAATTCGCTCAGCTCCGCATCTACATCGATATCCTCGCTCTTCACCTTCAACAACAGACACACCGCTTCAACGAGCCACTGTTCGACCTTCTCCAGCAATCCCGAACGTCCCTGCGCTTCGTTGGGCCGGGATGCGATGACCGGAACGACATCGGAAACCCTTCTTTGCGGTTTGACCGCGTGCTTTTGCCGGATGATGCCGTCGCTTTCGGCGACGATGATCTGCTGCGCCAATCCACGCGCCTCCTGCGCCGGAAAACAGACCGTCCGGAACCCTTCCTCCTCCAGCACCCGCTTCCACGTCTCCGCGGTCAGTCCCGGATTCCCGTCCATCCTCAGTTCTGCGTCTTCGTACGACCACCACCCCTCCAACAGGCCGAACGTCAGATGGGTATACACGCTCTTCGCCCCGATCTCGTTCAGCACTAGGATCCCGTTCTCCTTCAAAGCCGCCTTCGCATTCCTGATCGTCTCCCGCACTCGTCGCGTCGCATGCAGCACATTGGCGGCGATCACCACGTCGTACACCCCGCGCTCCACCCCCTGCTCCTCTAGCGCCCTCTCCACATTCACGATCGCGGTTCTCAGATACTCCCGCCCTTTTCCATACGCCTGCTCGCCATGCAGTAGAAACCATTTCGAGACGTCGCTGTAGCAGTACTCCTCCACCTCCTCGGGGTACCGATCCAGTTGGCGCAAGATCCCTTCACTGGTTCCTCCCGTGCCCGCTCCCAACTCCAGCAGCCGCAGTTTCAATCCTCCCTGCCTCTTTCCCGCCTCTCTCCTCTCCTCCACATACCGAACGACCACGTTCGCCATGACTCCATTGAAGTAGTCCGCAATCGCGTTGTGCTTGTAAACGCCCTCCACCAAATCGAGCGACGAGCTCGGAAACATAATGTCCGTCGCGCGCTTCTCTCCCCTCAGGATCTCCCCCAGACTGCGCAGCGTCGCTTCGACCAACTTCACCTGCGCGCCCATCCCTGCTTCTTCCCAGCGGCTCTTCTCCCTCTCCCATCTCGTCCACAGTGGCTCTTCTTCTTTGATCGCTTTGCCTCGACCGACCTTCCAAGTCCCGGCAGCGTCCTGTAGGTACCCGTGCCTGACCAGAATCCTCAGACTCTCATCCACCCAGCGCTGATACTCTCCCGCCACTCCTGCCTTCTTCGTCCATTCCTCTCCACGCCACTCTCCGTCCTTGCACATCGTCTCCATCTGCGCCCAGAGCATCCTCACCAGCGCTTCATCCATTGCACGCCGCTGCTCTTCCCAACTCCGCATCCGCTCCGGGGACTCTTCTCCCACAACGGCCAACCGTTCGCACACCGACGGCGCCTCCTCGCGCGCCGTCCACATCCGCTCCTTCTCCACTGTGACTCCAAGCGCGCGCGCCGCTTCCAAGCGCTCCATCCGGATCATCCCCACCTGATCCAGGGGAGCTGTCAACAGCCGCTCCAATCCGGCCATCCCCTCTTCCGGCTCGATCGATCCCACTCCCAGTTGCCGCATCCGCTCCTGATACTCCGCGCCCGCCACAATGCCGACGCTTCCCCAATATCCCCAGTTCATCACCTTGACCGGATGCTTTACGTTTGCGGATTGCCACTCCGCAAACGCGTCGGTAAACGTGCATCCGGCCGCGTAATTGCTCTGTCCCGGTGCCTTGAGGAAGCTCTGCAGAGAAGAGAAATACAGAACGAAATCGAGAGGCTCGCGGCCGAAAACCTGCGCCAGCTGCACCGCCACGTCGACCTTGGCCGACAGTCCCGCACGGAACTGCTCTTCGCTCATGTTGGCCAGGCTCTTGTCCGCCAGGACGATGGCCGCGTGGATCACTCCGTCGATCCGGCCATAGCGTTCCTTGATCTCTCGACAGACCCGTTCCAGCTCTTCTCGGATCCGGGCATCCGCCGCGATGTAGGAAGGCCGCTCTCCGCGCCCTGCCGCGACGCGCGCCTGCTTCTTTTCGATCGACTCATCCTTCGCGCGCCGTCCAATCCAGACGACACGCGCGTCATATTTCCGGATGAGGTGCTCGCTCAGCACTTCGCCGACGCCGCCCGCGCCGCCGATCACGACATAAACGCCTTCGCGCTTGTAGCCACAGACCTCGCGCGCTTCGTCTCCCAGGACGCATTGCACCAGTTGCCGCCGGTACCACTGTCCTTCCCGGTATCCCCATCCATCTCCACGCTCATCCCAACCCAGCCGCAACAGCTCTTCCCACGGCAGCGCTTCGCGTCCCACATCCACGAGCCGGACCTTCCAGTTCGGATACTCCTTCGCCATCGATCCGGCCAGGCCGTACACGCTGCTATGCGCCGGATCCACCTTCTGCTCGTGCTTTCCTCCGATCCTCTGCGTCTCGTTCGTAATGATTGTCCACGCCAGCTCGCCTGCCTCGTACGCCTCGCACAGCAACCCCTTGATCAGCCGGAAGCCGAGCAGCACTCCCTCTTCCTGCTCTTGGATGAAACCTTCACTCGCTCCGCCACGATCTTTCGCTCGCGGTAAGACCCAGACCACGTGGTCGACCCGACGCGCTCCCCGCAGTTTGTCGGAGATTTCCTCCACCGTCGCGCGTTCATTCACTCGCAGCACTTCGGCGTCCGGACACAGTTGCCACAGCCCGCGGTGATGTTCCTCGTCGCCGCCTATCACGACGACGCGCTCCGAGACTGTGGGCCTTGCCTCGCCCATTTGCACCTGCACCACGTCCCAAACAGGCGCCAGCGTGACCAGCCCCTCCGGCGTTGCGCTTTCCTCTGATTTCCTCGGCCTGCTCTGACCCAACGCTCCTTCCAGCGCCCGGGCCGCAAAACCCTTCAATTGCACACACACTCGCCCCTGCTCATCGCAGAGATCAATATCGAGCTTGACGACGTGATCCTCCGCCTGGCTGCCCGGCGCGTAGCGCACCCATGCCACCATTTCCGAGGTACACGGGGATACGATGCGCAACGATTCGAGCGCAAACGGCAATCGCGGCGTGGCACCTTCGGACCAACCGTCGATCAACGCAACCGAAGCCTGGAGGGCGCCGTCCATCAAGCTCGGATGAAGGACATAGTCCGGCGATGTGTCCTTCACACTCGCCGGCAGCCGGAGCTGCGCCAGCAATTGGCCGCTTCCACGATGAATGCCAGCGATCGGCCGAAACGACGGTCCATAGACGAGACCCATGCGGGCACACACTGCGTACACGCCGTCTGGCTCGACCTTGCCCTGCCGCATCTGGGCCTCGAGCTGCGCGAGGTCGAGCCTGGCCGGCGCGGATGGAACGCTCCAGGCCACACGACCTTGACAATGGACGATCTCCTCGTCCGCGTCCTGGCTG
>WNFG01001549.1_pt1 | contig 28124 bp, 29 predicted proteins | sample 5400431 | NCBI WGS metagenome assembly WNFG01 (sample SAMN13153346, study PRJNA577476) | soil metagenome | isolation source: 120 cm saprolite under Douglas fir tree site 2 hole 3 replicate 2 | place: USA:California | collected 2015-04-18 | reverse complement strand
CGGCGAGGAAGCGCGCGCCGGAGGTTGGGGGCCGATCGTCGGCGACGAAGGAAGCGGCTACGCCATCGCCCGCGCCGGCCTGGCCGCCATCCTGCGCGCCTACGACGGCCGCGGGCCGGCGACGCTGATGACCGAGCTCCTGCAGCGCGGCTACGACATGAAGCCTGCTGACCTCCCTCGCTTTGTCTACGCACAGACGACGCACGCGGACGACATCGCCCGCGTCGGCAAACTCGTCATCGACGCGGCCGAAAACGGCGATGCCCAGGCCGCCGAGATCGTGGCGCGGTCCGGAGCCGAGCTGGCCAAGGCGGTGCTGGCGGTAGCGCAGAGACTTCGTCTCATATCCTCCGACTTCCCGGTCGCCTACGTCGGCGGAGCCTTTAACGCCGGCGAAACACTTCTCGCGCCGATGCGCAACGCCGTCCTTGCCGAGGCACCGCGTGCGCGCATCGCCCCGCCAGTACACACGCCGGTCGAAGGGGCCGCGCAGATGGCGATACGTGCCGCGACGAATCCACGTCCAACGCGCGCGGGAGCGTGATCGTTAGGACGATCATGACCGACGTGCTGTCATCGATGCACGATCAGGCGGGGGGAATACTGCACCTCTCCCGAGTGGGCGACTCGGTCGCGGAAGTGCGGCGCAGCTCCGCTGGTCCAGCGCGGCGAACTGCATCACTCGCCTACCGCGGCTTTGATCGCGCTCATGGAAAGGAACATTGCAGCGGGCTGAGGGCGCGCATCAGATTGGCCCTCCACCGTGTCGACAGCAATGAAGCCGTATTTTGAATAGAAGGCGATCGCGTCGGGCTTTGCATCGACGACCACGCCAATGCAGCCGTAGTCAGCCGCCAGCCGAACCGCGAGCTTCAGCACGAACCGCAGGAGTTGGGCACCGACTCCCTGACCCTGAGCCGACTCGTCAATGGCAAGCCGCGCGAGCCGAACCACAGGAAGCGGGTATCGCGGCAGCTTTCTCCGCGCGGTAACAGGCAGATCCTCGATCTCCACGTGTCCAGGAGCGATCGTGGCGAAGCCGCAGATCCGCCCCCGGTCGACGGCGACGTAGGTCACGCCAACATGGTGTTTGAACTGGTTTTGGCCTGCGAACTGATGAAAAAAGCGGTCAAGCTCAGGAGCGCCGGATTGAAACTGAGAACGTTCGTCTCCCTCGCGGAGCGCCCTAATCTCCATCGCCCATCAGGTCTCGGAGAGCCTTCGTGGCTTTTCCGGATTTCATTTGCTTCAGGATCGCCTCGCCCGATCGCCTCGCTAAAACCAGTTTCGGGTGGACGATGACGTCCGCCGGAAGTTCCTGCAGCGCTTGCAGATGGTGACGCAGGGCCTGCTCGACCAGATACCCTTTCTTGACTCCTGTGGCGCGAACGTGTCTCTCCAACAGGTCCCTTGTCGCCTGGGACACGATTGCCGAGATCTGAGTTTCTTTTTCCATGGCTTTTCCAGGAGAACCCTACAGAACTGTAGAATGGATGTCAACCGTGAGGAAACAATGCCGCGATGATCGAGGGAACCCTAATCTCTCGTTTTCGCAGCCGTCCTCGCGTAGTGCCCGGCAAATGTCACGTTCATCCCGAAGTGGCCGCCGATGGCGTGCTCCGTTACATCGACGGCTTTGCGGGAGAAGCGGATCACGACGCTGTAGCCGTCCGGATCGCTCCAGGTGACGATGTCGTCCTTCACCGTTGCCTCGAACTCGAGCTCGCCGATGTTCGGGCCGTACTTCTCGTTCTTCGTGTTCCAGAGCGCGATGCCGCTGACCTTGACGCGATCGCCGGGAAGCATGGTCACGTCGAGCGAGGCCTGATCGTTTTCTCCGTTGCGCTCGTAGTGACCGGACACGTCTCGATTGCGCGCGAGCGCAGGAATGGCCAGCAGCAGGATCACGCAAATCCGAAGGGCGGTACGTGGGAACATTGCTTTCCAGGGCCTTACATCGACGACATCGAGTTCAGGAACTCCGAATTCGTCCGGGTCTTCTCGAGCTTCTCGACCAGCAGCTCCATCGACTCGACTGTCGACAACGGCGAGAAGACTTTGCGCAGCACCCAGATCCGATTGAGCTCGTTACGCTCGAGGAGGAGCTCCTCTTTGCGCGTGCCGGACTTGTTGATGTCGATCGCCGGGAAGACGCGCTTGTCGGAGAGTTTGCGGTCGAGGTGCACTTCCATGTTGCCGGTGCCCTTGAACTCTTCGAAGATCACGTCGTCCATGCGGGAGCCGGTATCGATCAGCGCGGTGGCGATGATCGTCAGCGAGCCGCCCTCTTCGACGTTACGGGCGGAGCCGAAGAAGCGTTTCGGACGCTGCAGGGCATTGGAGTCGACGCCGCCGGAGAGAACCTTTCCTGATGGCGGCACGACGGTGTTGTAGGCGCGGGCAAGGCGTGTGATCGAGTCGAGCAGGATGACCACATCGCGGCGATGCTCGACGAGCCGCTTCGCTTTCTCGATGACCATCTCCGCGACCTGCACGTGCCGCGACGCCGGCTCATCGAATGTCGACGAGATGACTTCGCCCGTCACGCTGCGCTGCATGTCGGTGACTTCCTCGGGACGCTCGTCGATCAGCAGCACGATGAGCGTGACCTCGGGATGGTTGGTGGTGATGGAATTGGCGATGGCCTGGAGGATCATCGTTTTGCCGGTGCGAGGCGGAGCTACGATCAGGCCGCGCTGCCCCTTGCCGACCGGTGCGATGAGGTCGAGCACGCGCGACGACATGTTAACCGGCACCTCGAGCTTGATGCGATGCTCGGGATAAAGCGGCGTGAGGTTGTCGAAGAGGATTTTCTCTCTGGCGACGTCCGGATGCTCGAAGTTGACCGCTTCGACCTTGATGAGAGCGAAGTAGCGCTCCCCCTCCTTCGGCGGCCGGACCTGGCCGGAGACGGTGTCGCCGGTATGGAGGTCGAAGCGGCGGATCTGCGAGGGAGAGACGTAGATGTCATCTGGACCGGGCAGGTAGTTGTACTCGGGGGCGCGAAGGAAGCCGAAACCGTCCGGCAGGCATTCGAGGACGCCTTCCGAGAAGATCAGCCCTGACTTTTCCGTCTGCGCCTGCAGGACCGAGAAGATGAGGTCCTGCTTGCGCATCCCGGTGGCGTTCTCGATGCCGTGCTCCTTGGCGATCTTGGTGAGATCGGGGAGCTTCATCTCCTTGAGGACGCGGATGTCGAGCGTCTCCGCGGCCTGGGTCTGCTCGCCGCGCTTGTTCAACAGCAACGGGGCGGAGGTAGCGGGTGGCTCGGCGGCCGGTGCATCGTTTTCGACGTCGACAATCGGAGCGGGAGGCTCCTCAGGTTCGGCATTGACGACATTGACGGCTGCCGCCGGCGACTCTTCCTCGACCGCCACCGGTGCCGCGGCTTTCTCGGCCTTCGGCTTGCGCGTGGTCTTGCGCGCCGATTTCTCCGGTTTCTCGATCGGCAGTTCTGCTACGGCGACGGTCGTTTCGTTTTCGAATTCAGTTTCGGACATTGGATGGACCTCGTTAGTTTGTGGCTCTGATCCAAAGACGCGATGCGATCTCGCGCCGCACGGATTCGATTCCTGTTTTTGTGATGGTGGAACAGGCGATGAGCCTGTCTTCGGTGATCTCGAGCTCTTTCGCGATCGCCGTCCGGCTCTTCGCGAGCTGGTTGGTGGACAGCTTGTCGCTTTTGGTCAGAAGGATCCGTTCGTCGATTCCCGATGCGGTGGTCCAGTCATGCATTTGACGATCTTCCGGGCTGGGAGTTCTGCGCACGTCGAGAAGGATGAAGATCAGCCGGAGAGCGTCGGCGCTCTCGAGGTAGCCGCGAACGAGCTGGCCCCAGGAGCGTGCGATGTCCTTCGGAACTTTCGCGTAGCCGTAACCGGGGAAGTCGACGATGTAGAAGCGATCGTTGATCAGATAGAACTGAATGGCCTGTGTTTTTCCGGGCGTCTGGCTCACGCGCGCGACTGCTTTGCGTTTCAAAACGGCGTTGATGAGGCTCGACTTACCGACGTTGGAGCGACCGACCATTGCGAATTGTGGTCTGCGGTCAGTCGGAAAGTCGTCGGGCTTGTACGCCGCGCGGTGGAACTCGACTGTTCGGATGTCCAATTGGTGTCTTGCTTAAGGGAATGCAGAAGCAGAGGTGCTGCGAAGAGGTACTTGCGAGTGGTTTGGGAGATTAACGACGAAGATTGTGCAGGTATTCTCCGCCGCAGGTCAAGGGATGGTCACGAAGAGCATGTCCACAAGAATGGAACATCCGTGCCAGTGACGGGTGGTTTCGCGAGTCGCGGCTCGCGAGGTTAGCCTCCAGCCGGCCCCTTCCGACGCTCCTTCAGGTACTCGGATACCTCCTCAACCGGCTTCGTATTGAAAATCTCCTTTGCCGACAGCCCCGCTTTGCGCGCCACCCAGGTGCCGCTGATGAGCGCGGCATATTCATGGACAGAGTGGGCGTCGGGGTTGATCGCGAAGCCGACGCCGAGGTCGAGGGCGCGGCGGACGTGGCGCCAGTCGATGTCGAGGCGGTTTGGATTGCCGTTGATCTCGATCATCACGCCGCGCGCGGCGGCCCTCTCGAAGATGCGCTCGTAATCGATTGTGTATCCGTCTCGAGAGAGAAGCTTGCGGCCGGTCAGATGGCCGAGGAAGGTCACGCAGGGGTTGTCGAGCGCGCGGAGCATGCGTTCGGTCATCTCATCCTTCGTCATCTGGAAACGCGAATGGATCGAGGCGATGACGAATTCGAATTTCTCCAGCGTCGTTGCGTCGTAGTCGATGGTGCCGTCCGGGAGGATGTCAGCCTCGGTGCCGCGGAAGACGCGCATCGGCGCGACGCCGCGCTCGTTCGCGGCGATCTCTTTCTGTTGCAGCCGGAGTTTCTCCACGCTCAGACCGCCGGCGTAAAACGCCGCCGGCGAGTGATCGGAGATGCCGACGTATTCGAAGCCGCGCTCATGGGCGGCGGACAGCATCTCGTGCACGGTGTTCCGGCCGTCGGAGAAAGTCGTGTGCACGTGAAACGTCCCGCGAAGGTCCGAGACCTCGATGAGACGGCGATGCCGTTTGCGTTTCAGATCGTCGCCGTTCTCCCGCCGCTCGGGATCGACGTACGCCAGGCCGGCCTTGTCGAATAGCTCCTTCTCCGTGCGCGCGCGGCGAAGTTTCCCGCCGTGCGCGAGGAACGCCGCGACGAACTCCGGCGTACCGGTGGTGGCCAGCATCGTCGCGCCGAAGGCCTCTGGTTTGCTGAAATGGAACCAGACGTCGATCTCATCGCGAGCGAATGCCTTCACCGTGTCGTCGTCGATCCGTTCGATCCGCTCGACGAAATTGGCCAACGCCTCGACGACTTGCTCCTGCGCGCGCGTGGCGATGACGATGTTGACGTTCCGGATGACCTCGAGCCGCCGCCGCACGCTGCCGGAAACCTCGGCGTCGTCGATTTCCTCGATGGCGGCGAGGTGCTCGCGAATCTGTTCGCCGACTTCGACGCCGATCGGAAGCAGGAAGCGCGACTCGCGGTGGCGCGCTTTCTCGATGCTGCCAAGAATAAATTGTTCAGTTTTGGTTCCGAAGCCAGGCAAAGCCGCCAGACGTCCGGCCTGTGCTGCTTCCTCCAGATCGTCGAGGCTGCCGATACCCAGTTTCTGGTAGAGGATGCCGATCTTTTTCAGACCGACTTTCGGTACACGCAGCAGTCCGAGAATCCCGGAGGGGTATTGCGCCCGCAGATCTTCGAGATACTTCGATTGCCCCGTGCGCACCAACTCGTCGATGACAGCGGCGGTGCCTTTGCCGATGCCCTCCAGCTTGATCAACTCGCCGCTGGCAATGAGGTCGGCGGGCTCGGCGTCAATCGCGCGGATGCTCTGTGCGGCGCGCTCGAACGCCAGGGCGCGGAACCGGTTGTTCTCGCTCAGCTCGACGTAGGTCGAGATCTCGTCGAGCGCGCGTGCGATGTCGAATTTGTTCATGCAGTCGCTATCATGATGAGTATGCAAGCAACTGACCGCTTGGTGGATTGTCTGATAGTGGCCATCGACCGCTCCTCGCGCGACGACATCCTCCGCCTCGCCGATGCGTTGCACGGAGTAGCGGGCGCCTTGAAGCTTGGATTGCAGGCATTCGTGGCCAACGGGCCGTCGATCGTGCGCGAGGTAATCGCGCGCGGAGCAAAGGTCTTTCTCGACCTCAAGGTCCACGACATCCCGAACACTGCCAGACACGCGGTTGCCGAGGCGGCAGCGCTCGGTGCGGCGATGGTGACGGTGCACGCCTCGGGCGGTGCGGCGATGCTTCGCGCCTGTTCTATCGATTTGACAGGCGATTCGACTCTCGTCCTCGGCGTCACGGTTCTGACCAGTCTGGACGAAACGGAGTTGCAGCGGATCGGCTTCGCCGGAACACCGCTCGAAACCGGCGTGCGGCTGGCCAGGCTCGCGCAGGAGGCGGGGCTTCGCGGCGTCGTTGCCTCGCCACACGAGGTATCCGCGATCCGGGAGGTTTGTGGCAGTGAGATGCGCATCGTCGTTCCCGGGATTCGTCCCGAAGGGAGCGAGGCGGGAGACCAGCGCAGAACGATGACGCCCGCCGCGGCGATTGCGGCGGGCGCGGATTACATCGTCGTCGGACGGCCGATCACGGACGCGCGCGATCCGCGGTCCGCGGCGCTCGCGCTCATCGATACGTTGCGGTGATCAAACCGAGCGGCGGCGCGCCACGCAGTTCGACCCCGGCCCCGGAAACAGGACGGTCTGGCTCGAGAACTGACGCCGGTTGCCGGCGGCGTCGGTCCCGACCGCGCGCAGCACGTGCACACCCTTGAGGATGGCATCGAGGTTCGCGAATACGCGCCACGTCGAGACCGGTGTGGTCGACGGAATGTCGTTGCGCGGTGGTCCTGAGAGCGAGGCGGAGCCGAGCGATCCGCCGTCGAGGAACAGCTCGACGTTCGTGATCTTCAGAGTTCCCGTGACCCATCCATGAATCTCGGCGCCGCCGCAGACCGTGCCGGCGATCGAGTCGAACTCGATCCGGCCGGTCATCAATCCGCAGGCACCGTAGGTCTGCGTTCCGGTCATTTCACCGACGACGTAAACGAGCGAGCCTACCGCGAGCGGGTTCCACTTCACCTCGTCGCCCTGCGTGTAGGACACCTGTTCGTACTGACGCGGATCGCGCCCTTCCAGCATGGCCGTGGCGTAGTCGAAGACGTCGAAGGCGATCGTGCGCGCGGGCTGGAGCGTCTGTACGTCGAGCTCGTCGATCATCGTGATGAGCCGCCCGCTCGCCTCATCGAATGTTCCCTGTGGATGGAAGATGATCGGATTCGACCGCTCCACCTGCAGGTTCGCCGTGGTGTGGTAGGTGAAGGGGTTGAAGAAGGCCGGAGCACCCGGACTCGGATTGATTATGTACGTGATGATCACGCTGTTATTGCCGATGGCCAGGAGGTTCGAGCCGTTGCTGATCAGGAATGTGCCGGGAGTGGCGCTGCCGCCGGCGAAGACCGGACCGGCCGGATTTGTGACGTTCCAGGCGACTGTCCCGCCGTTCGCGGTGCCGATGAGAAAGCCGAAGTTGAAGGCCACGTCATTGAATCCGCCGAGCGGGCTCAGGTACGTCGAGATGGAACTGACGCGGACCGGCGCTGCCGGGTTGGCAACGCTGTAGATGTCGATGGTGTTGAAGCAGGTCTGGATCGGTCCGATGGCCCCATTCGCGGAGCACGGCAGGTCGGTGGCGGGATAGACCGCGGCGAGTGTAGTGCCGCTGACGGCCAGGCGGTGGTAGCGCAGGCCCGGCGTCCGCGAAACGAGGATCGGCGCCGTGCCGCCGGCGCGGACATTGCGGAGGTCAAAGATCTCGAGTCCGGCTTCGCTGCTGAGGTAGAGGAAGCCGCCCCCAAAGGCGACGCCGCCCTTGGTCTCACGGGCGGCCAGCGCTCCGATGAAGTCCTCGCGGGCGACCTGCATGTCTCCGAGATCGGTGACCGTGTAGGTCGTAAGCGTCTGGCCGCGGAGTGCGAAGACCTGCGATCCGAACCGGAAGACGCCGTGCGGCGACTGGTAGAACGCGGTCGGCGGCGCATTGGTCGCTACCAGCGTAAGGGGACAGGTCGCCTGGTACTGGTCGGCGAGCGCCGCCGGAGCGGAAAGGACGGCGACAGCAAGGACAACGAGAGCGAGCCGTGACAAAACGCGCATGCATGCCTCCCACAAAAAACCACACCCGGAATGCGCTCCGCAGAGCTGGATTCAGAATCGACTCAGGCGCTAACTATCTATCAATTGGGCACTTTTTTCAAGGCCGGGGCGGCACGGCGGGCGGTGGTGCCCACGCTCGGCCAACAGTTGCTAGGGAAATTCAGGACCCCCATGGCGGGCGTGTATCATGTCGTCGAACCATCTCCTGACTGTCAGGAGATGGAAACAACCACGGCTGTCCGCGGCGTTACGAGTGGGGAACTATGCTCGACGGTCACGTGCTCGTCCTCAACAGGGTCTTCCAGGCTGTGCAGATAACCTCTGCCCGGCGTGCGCTGACCCTGTTGTATAAAGGGCAGGTCAAGGCCGTCGACTCCGAGTACCGGACCTACGACTTCGAGAACTGGGCTGACATCCCGGTCCCGGGCGATGACGAGCGTTTCGTCCGCACGCCCAGCCGTAACATCCTGATTCCGCACGTCGTTCAGCTACTGGTCTTCGATCGCCTGCCGCGGCAGGAGGTCAAGTTCTCGCGCGGCAACATCTATCTGCGCGACGGGAACCGCTGCCAGTACTGCGGCAAGAAGTTTTCGTCGTCCGAGCTGTCGCTCGACCATGTCGTCCCTATCTCGCGTGGCGGGAAGTCGACGTGGGAGAACGTCGTCTGCGCCTGCCTCCCCTGCAACGTGAAAAAAGGGAACAAGCTCCTGACCGAGACCGGCCTGCAGCTCAAGCGTCAGCCAGTGCGCCCGAAGTGGCACCCGCTCCATCGTCTGGAAGAACTTCCTCGACGAGGCGTACTGGAACGTCGAACTGAAGGAGTAGTCGGTCCTCAGATCACGCCGAGGTCGATTGCCCGCAGAACGGCCCGCGTGCGGTCGCGTACGCCCAACTTCGCCAGCAGATTCGAGATGTGGTTCTTCACCGTACCGTCGGTGATGCTCAGCAATTCGCCGATCTCCTTGTTGCTGTAGCCGCCGGCGAGAAGTCGTAGAATCGTTCGCTCGCGGTCGGTGAGCGGCTCGGGGAGGTCGGCGGATTCGAATGATGAGTCGCTCTTTTCGAGCGCGCGCATGATCCTCTCGGTGATGACCGGCTCGATGCATGTTCCCCCCTCGGCGAGCGTCCGGATGGCGCCAGCCAGGCGTTCCAGGGAGACGTCCTTCAGCAGCCAGCCCTTCGCACCGGCGCGGACGGCCTCGAACAGGATGGCATCGTCGTCGAACGTCGTCAGGATCAGGGTCGGACGTGCGGCGTTACGCTCGCGAAGGGTGCGCAGAACGCCGACGCCGTCGAGCTTGGGCATGCGCAGATCGAGAAGGACGACGTCCGGCTTCTCGCGCTCGATGACCTCGACCGCTTGCTCGCCGTCGCTGGCCTCGGCGGCGACCTCGATGTCCGGTACGAGAGCAAGAAGGCTCCGTAGGCCCTGGCGGACGATGGTCTGATCTTCGACGATGCAGACTCGAATCACGCCAACGCTCCGAGGGGGAGCGTTACGTGGACGGAGAACCCGCGGCCGCGGGTCGACGTCACTTCGAACGTTCCCTGCGCCTGCTGCACCCTCTCGCGAAGGCCGCGCAGTCCGTTGCCGAAGCGGACGTTGTCGGAGCCGACGCCGTCGTCGCGGGCATCGATCGAGAGTGTGCGGCCGGCAGTCGCCTTGTTCAGACTCAGGTTCAGCCAGAGATTGCGGGCGCCGGAGTGGCGCACCGCGTTCGTCACGATCTCCTGCACGGTCCGCAGCGCGACCTGGGCGATATTCGCGTCGGCCACGGCCAGCTCGTGCGGGAGGTCGAGATGGAGTGACGGCGCAACGATCACGTCGCGCAGCGATTCCAGAGAGGCCGTCAAATCGACCGGCTCGTCATTGCGAAAGCGGCTGACGACATCGCGAACGTCGGCGAGGAGATGCTTGGCGATCGACTTGCTCTTCTCGATGTGCTCCTTCGCCTCGCCGGTGGCCACGTGGCTGGCCACTTCCAGATTCAGGCTGAGCGCGGTCAGGTGGTGGCCGAGCAGATCGTGCAGATCGCGGGCGATGCGAAGCCGTTCCGAGGTGCGGCTGCTGATCTCGAGGAGCTCGGTCGTCATGCGCAGCTCGGCGTTGGCCTCGGCCAGCGACTTGCGCGCCTCCATCTCGGAATGGGCGACGTGCATCGAGAAGAGCGCGAAGAGTGAGAACGCGAAGTAGACCATCCCATAGATCACCGGCGAGCCGCCGTTCCTGCCCATGATCAAGCCGAGGACGATCGAGTTGACGGCGATGCCACCGATGGCAAAGCGAGGCGGATAGGCACCGAGTTGCGCGGCGATGATGACGAGCAGCACCGGTTGAAAGCCGGTCGGCTGCAGGTTTACACAGGCATAGGCCGCCAGCGTCTCAACGATGAGCATCGGAATGCGCGTGGCATTGGTGCAGCCTGGCCGCGTGCCGATGAGGAAAGCAACGATGAACACGATGAATGCGCCGAAGAGCATCGCCGCCGGCGGCGCGAAAAGGGATCGGTACTCCGCCTCCCAAAGCACGCTGGGAATCCCGACGATGACCCACGTCAGGATCCCGACCAGCTTCATCTTCTGTTCGTTCACGCCTGGCATTCTAGAAGTAGAAGCGCGCGCCCGCCGTGGTGACGCGCCGCACCTGCATGTAGGAGAGCTCACTGGCACGTGCGCCGGCAAACTCGGTGTCGATGAGGTAGATGCTCACATTCGCCAGCAGCCGCCGGGTGAGCGTGGCGCGCGCGAGAAGCGATCCGTCGCGAAGATTCGTGATGGCGATCAGCTCCGCATCGAGCCTGTCGTGCGGCCAGGCGAGGCGGAGGAAGGCGTAGTTGCGCGCCATGCGCAGAGGCGCGTAGGCGGCGTTCGCGGCGCGGATTCCCGCTTCGTCGTGCGCGGAATCGGCGGCGGTGCGGAAGGCGCGAAATGCATCCGCATCGAGACCGTCGTCGCCCCGATAGAGCTCGACGACGACGTTGACGTTGCTCTTGAACGTGTACTGACCTCCGGCGAGCGCATGGCGGCGCGCCACCTCGCCGTGCAGCTCCAGCGCGTCGCCGAAGACACGTGCGGCGCTGACGCCCTGCCGGGTGCCGCTGCCGTCGCGCCGGAAGTGAAGCGAAACATCGGTCCCGCCGACCAGCCGGTAGACACGCGCGGCAATCGCGCCGTGATCGAGCGCGTAGAGCGAAACGTTTGTGCCTCGGACGAAAAGGTCGGTGCGAATCATGCCGATGCCGCGATTGGCGGAGAGGCGGTCTGAGGGATCGGCCGGATTCTTCTTCGGGCTGACGAATGCCGTCGGATTCCAGGCGTAGCCGGTCCCCCACTTTTCGATGATCCGGCCGATCGTAATGTCGAGCCATGGACGCGGATTGAGCTGGAGGGACGCTTCGCCGACCTCGGCCTTCCGACTGCCTCCCTCGGCGGCATCCCCGCGCAGCTTGAGGTGGAGTTTCCAGGCATGGCTTTCCGGCGCGGCGTCGAGGAATGTGACGGCATCGCCGGAGCCGGTGCGGTAGGGCAGCCCCGCCACGTTGCCTGGATTCAGCGCGGATGCGGCGTTGGCGGGAGTGAGCTGCCACTCGGCACCGGCGGAGCCGAAGAACTTGAAGGAAACGTGGGTCGGACTCTCCAGTCCGGCCGGTGGTGGTGCGACGTCGCCCCGGAGAGTACGGACCGCGTTCAGCAACGCCACCGCAACGATGACCGCCTTCACCATTTGCCCAGCGCGTCTTTCGTGAACATCTTCTCGGCGTTCTCCTTCGGAGTTAGGTTGGCGTAACGCATTACGGTGCGGTTGCCAGGTCTCAGCAGGTCATCGATCTCCACCTCGGTGACGACACGGCGGCCGGCCATCGTTCCGTACTGGCGGTACGTGGCGCGCTTGATCAGCTTTCCGGAGACGACATAAAAGTCGGCGCGCCGCGGCTCGTACGACTGCTTGTCGACCCAGAGCCTGACGTGGTTGTAGGCGACGGCCGGGTCTTTGGCCAGGAGGTCGACGACGAACGCATCGCCATCCTCTGCGACCGACTTCGCGTCGTAGTCGATCGAGAAGTTTGTCCGCGCTACGTCGCCGTTCGATGCCTGGCCCATCAGCCGCTGCAACGGCGAGATGCGGATCGGCCGGCTGGCGGTCGGCACGTAGATCCACATGGCGTCGCGCAGCATCAGCAGGTATTTCCCCTTCTCCGTCTGCGGGAAGGTGAACTCGACGATGCTGCGATCGCTCCCTTTTCCGAACACGCGGAAGCGTGAGATGTCCGTCCTGCCGCCCGGCGCGAACGAAGTGAGCTCCACGTCGACCGAAAAACTCTCGATCGGATTGCGAAATACGTCGGCGCGGGAGAGAACGGAAGCGGCGTCCCCGCGCATGCCGGACTCTCCTGTCCGACCGGTACCTGGCAGCATTGCGCAGAAAACTGCGATGGCGATGATCGATTTCATGATGGCTCCTCGGGTATCGGGAGTCGGGAGTCTGGGGTCATAAACCGTCGTGCTCCGACCCCCGACCCCCGACCCCCGACTCTTCAGATATGCCCCAACGCATCCACGATCTTCAGCCGCGACGCCTTGAGCGCCGGGAGGATTGATGAAAGCGTCGAGGTGATGACGGCGATGAGGAAGGCGGTGATGAGGATGCCCGGCTGCATCAGGACGCGCAGCGGGTAACCCTGCGTGTAACCGGGCGGCGGCGGAAGCATGAAGTGCGCGTTGTTGATGATGCTCGATGTGCCGGCACCGGCCAGCAGTCCCGCCACGCCGCCGATGATGCCGATGAACAGCCCTTCGAGCAGGAAGAGCCTCCAGACTTTCGATCGAGTCGTTCCGATGGCCATCATCGTGCCGATCTCGCGGGTCCGCTCGAAGATCGACATCACGATCGTGTTGGCTACGCTGAAGATGACGATGCCGAAGACGACCATCCCGATGAAGCCGAAGATGCCGTTGTAGAGCAGAACGACCTGGTGATAGAAAGTCGCGAGCTGCGACCAGTCCTTCATCTCGAGCGCCCAGTGCTTCCGCGCGAATAGGCGATCCAGATCCGCACGAACGGCGTCGGTGTCGTCGGTTTCATTGAGCAGGACGAGCAGGCGCTCGACCTTCGCGGTCTGCAGAAGCTGCTGCGCGCCGGCCAGCGGCATCTTGATGGCGCGGTCGTCGTACTCCTTGACGCCGCTGGTGAAGATGCCGGCAACGCGCACGTCGATGGCGTTGAGTGAGCCGGAGGTCGTTGTCGACATCAGCGTCAGGTAGTCGCCCGGCTTGGCGTGCATTGACGCAGCGAGGCCCTTCCCCACGATGACGGCATCCGGTTCTGCATCGGGGAGATTTGTGCCGGCGACGAGGCGCTGGGCGTTCATGGCCCGGTCCTTCTTCGGTTCGACAGCAGTGGCCATGAAAGTCTCCGACTTGTCGCCGTTGCTGATGAGGCCCATGAGCGTGATCTGGGCGGTGGTCATGCGGATGCGTCGATTGCTTTCGATGGCCCGTCGTAGCTGCGCGACGTCATCGAGGCCGTACTCGAGAGGCTTCTTTGCCTCCGCGCGCTCGAAGCCGCGCTTGTAGATCTGCAGATGTCCCAGGCGGTCGCGGATGGTGCTCTCGCGAAGGCCGCGGAAGGTGATGGCCTTGTAGCCGCCGAAGAGGATCAGGCCGACGGCACCGAAGACGATGACGAGAAGCGTAATGGCCGAGCGGCGGCGGTTGCGGAAGACGTTGCGAAGGGCGAGTTTGGTCAGCATCGGATTCGTTCCTCAGGAGGCGCGGGCTTCGAGCCGCGGCTCGGTGACGATGTCGCCGTCGTGCATGCGCACGCTGCGGCGGGCGCGGGCCATGAGCGCGGGGTCGTGCGTTGCGAAGATGAAGGTGCAGTGCGTTCTGTCGTTGAGCTCTTCGACGAGATCGAGGATTTTTCCCGCGGTCACGGAATCGAGGTTCGCGGTCGGCTCGTCGGCGAGGACGAGTTTCGGTTCGCCAACCATGGCTCTGGCGATGGCCACGCGCTGCCTCTGACCGCCGGAAAGTTGGTCGGGCCGCTGGCGGGCCTGATCGCTCAATCCGACCTGCTCGAGCCAGTAGCGGACGCGATCGTGCCGCGTCGCCGCCGGGAGGTGTTGCAGCAGCAGCGGGTATTCGACGTTCTCGTACGCCGTCAGGACCGGGATGAGGTTGAAGGTCTGGAAGATGAATCCGAGCGTGTCGCGGCGGGTGGCCGCCAGGCGGTGCAGCGGCACGGGTGTGACGTCGACTCCATCGATGACGATGCGTCCGCTGTCGGGCTTGTCGATGCAGCCGATGAGGTTGAGCAGTGTCGTTTTACCGCTGCCGGAAGGACCGGCAAGTGCGAGAAAGTCGCCGCGGCTCACCTCCAGCGAGACGCCGGTGAGTGCGCGGACGTGGACGCGTCCCAGGGGGTAGGTTCGGGCCACATCGGTCAGCCGGACGAGTGGTTGCTGGTGCATTAGCATCTCCTTTGCACCCCCAATCTAGGCGGCGGTCAGGAGTTGCACATGTGCCGGAAGACGGCGTGCCAACCATGACTTTCGGCACACCAACCGAAAATCGACGTTTGACGCGCAGAGTGCAGTAGCGCACAATCGCGCGAAAACGTAGTAGGAGAGGAAATACTGATGGCGACAACGAGCAAGAAAAGCGGCGGCAAAGGGCTGGCCGCCGAAGTCACCCCGAGCAGCGATCTGGCGGCAATCGTCGGCGACAAGCCGATCCCCCGCAGCGAAGTCACCAAGCGCGTGTGGGATTACATCAAGGCCAAAGGCCTTCAGGACAAGACGAACAAGCGGATGATCAATGCAGACGACAAGCTGCTGAAGATCTTCAACGGCAAGAAGCAGGTCTCGATGTTCGAGATGACTGCTCTCGTCAGCAAGCACCTGAAAGCGTAGCGCTCACGGCGACCACGGCGAACGAGGCCGGCGTAACTGCCGGCCTTTTTTGTTGCCAGGTGCGCGGCGCGACGTTTACCGGATGCCGGTGTCGATGTTCACGTCGAGGCGCGTGACGGTATTCGTCTTGATCTCGATGACCTGAGGCAGGTCGGACGTGCGATCGATGCCGTTCGGCTTGAGATCAACGGTATACCTCGCCGGTGCCAGATCGATGAGATAGGCGCCCTGCGAGTCGATATCGACCGTGAAGAGGAGATTCGTCTTCGCCTCGTTGTAGACGAGGATCTTCCGCGCGGCGTACGCCGAAGGCGGCGTTGGACAGGGATTGGTCGTCTCCGGCCCGGGACAGTTCGGGCCGATCGTGACGATGCCCGAAAGGCGGCCGTGCTCGGTGACCGTCACCGAGCCGGTTGGCGACGTCGGGCTGTGGCAGGCAATGACCAGGAGAACGATTGCGATCGCGACTGCGGGACGATGGGGGCGCATGACGACTATTCTAATCATCCATTCGCCATCGGCAAACGTAATGACAGCAAAGGGGGAGTCATGAAGAGATTGTTTTTGGTAGCTGCTCTCGCTGTCCTCGCGGCCGGTGCCTCATCGAAGGCGGCTTCGAACGACGCGGAAGCGGGCATCCGCCGCGCCAATAGCGACTTTTCGGCGAACGTGCATGCGGCCAACGCCCAGGCCATCGTCGACAACTACTACGCTCCCGACGCCGTGGGGATGGCGCCGAACATGCCGGCGCTCCACGGTCGCGAGGCTCTCCGGCAGTTCTGGTCCGGGTTCCTGACCACCGGCGCCATCGATCTGACTCTCACCTCCGACAATGTGACGCAATCGGGTAACGTTGCCGTGGAGATGGGCCACTACGACCTTTCGATCACGCCTGCCGGCGGACAGGTCGTCAAGGACAAGGGCAAGTACCTGGTGATGTGGAAGAAGACGGCCGGCCGCTGGTGGGCCGTGGAAGACATCTTCAATTCGGATCTACCCCTGCCGAAGTAGGATCAGGACGACAAGAGTTCATCCAACGTCTTCCAGAACCGCGGGTACGACTTCGATACCACCTGTTCGTCGGCGATCGTGACGTTGCCCCGTGCCAGCCCTGCAATGGCGAAGGCCATGGCGATGCGGTGGTCGTTGTGCGTCTCGATGGTCGCTGGATCGCTTGCCGGATCGGACGACCAGCCGGGCTGAATGAGCAGCGAGTCAGGCCGTTCTTCGACCGTCGCGCCGAGGCGGCGGAGCTCCGACGTCACGGTGGCTAGGCGGTCCGACTCTTTGACCCGAAGGTTTGCCACGTTGACGATCTCGACCGGCGACGACGCAAGCGGCGCGATCGCGGCAAGCGTCGGTACGAGATCGGGGGAGGAGTTGCAGTCAAAGCGGCCGCCGCGTAGCTCCTCCGTGCCGGTGACGGTGATCTCGTCCGCGATGTTCACCGTGCAGCCCATTGCCGCGAGGATGTCGAGAAAGGCCGCGTCGCCTTGCGCGCTGGGATGCACCAGGCCGCGCACGCGGATCGTGCCGCGTGTTGCCGCCGCGGCAGCGAACCAGTACGAGGCCGACGAGTAGTCGCCTTCGACGTGGTACTCGTCGCGCCGCAGCGTCGCCGCGCTTACGTGGACGATGTTGCCGCGCCGCTGCACGTCGGCGCCGAACGCGGTCAGGATCGACGCGGTGATGTCGAGGTAGGACGCCGAGGCCAGCGATGTCAGGCGCAGCGTGATCCCGTCCGGCAGCGTAGCGCCGGCCATCATCAGCGACGAGGCGAACTGGCTGGACGTATCGGCTGCGATCGCGACGTCGAAACCGCCCCGCATCTTTTTTCCTCGGATGCGCAGCGGCGGGTATCCCTCGCGATCGACGTACTCGACCTCCGCGCCGATCGATAGCAGAACCTCGACCAGGTCGCCGATCGGCCGCTCATGCATCCGCGCCTCGCCTTGCAGGATGAAGCGTCCCGGCGTAAATGCCAGCCATCCGGTTAGAAAGCGCATCGCTGTCCCGGCGTTGCCGATGAAGACCGGCACCTCGTTGGCCGACATGCCGACGCGCGGCCCGATGGCGACGCCGGTCTTGAATGTGCCGTCGATCCGGAATCCGATCGTCCGCAACGCTTCGAGCGCGTAGCGGGTGTCGTCCGCATCGAGGCAATTGGTAATCGTGGTCGTTCCCTCGGACATCGCACCGAGGAGCAGCGCCCGAACGGAGTAGGACTTGGACGGAGGCGCCGTCACGGCGGCGTTGAGGTGGTCGTGTTTTGGGATCGATTTCATCGTCAGAGTTCCAGGACCAGGCCGTCATACGCCAGCCGAATCCCGGCAGGCAGCGTGGCCTCGACGGCCGCATGATCGACTTCGTGGGTCAGGTGGATCAGCCATGTCTCGCGTGCGTTGATCTGCTTTGCGGCAGCGACGGCTTCTTCGATTACGAAATGCGTTGGGTGGCGCGGCGAGATGCGCAGGCCGTCGAGGGCAAGAATCTCGACGCCTTTCAGCAGTTGTATCGTCGCGTCCGGGATGCCGTTGGTATCGGTGATGTAGGCAAAGTTGCCGATGCGAAACCCGAGGATCGTCCAATCGCCGTGCTCAACCGGCAACGGGGTGATGGCGATGCCCTCGTGCACGAACGGGCCATCGATCTCGATCAGGTCGAGCTGCGGTTTGCCGCCGCCGATCTGTGAGTCGGACCAGATATAGCTGAACGCGCGGCGGATCGCCGCCGCCGTCATCGGATTGGCAAACGCCTGGATGGCTTCGCGCTGCCGGAAGTTGAAGGGCCGGATATCGTCGAGCCCCATGAGGTGATCGGAATGCGAGTGCGTGAAGAGCACGAAATCGAGGCGCGGGATCGGGAACTTGAGAAGCTGCAATCGCAGATCGGGGGAGGTATCGATCAGAAAATACTTTCCTGCCATCTCGATCTTCACCGACTGCCGCAGCCGCTTGTTCCGCGGATCGGCTGACGTGCAGACGGCACAGGAGCAACCGACGACGGGAACGCCGGTGGAAGTGCCGGATCCGAGGAAGGTGACGGTCATCTGCATCGCCTCGCGATGATAGACGCTGCCGCGCGGAGGCGCGTATCTCCGATCATGCGGAAGCTCGCGACGCCCGTTCTCCTCCTCCTCGCCGCCGCATGCAGCGACTACATCCGCGTCGATCCGTCGACGGCCACGATCGCAGTCGGGCAGACGATCACGCTGGAGGCCCGCCGTATCCCCTCGTCGTACCAGGGCATCCCGAGGTCGCCGAACCGGATCGAGTTCAGCGGCGAGGGGGCCGCCGTCTCCGCGGCCGGCGTCATGGAGGCGCGCGACAGCGTTGCCGGCATCGTCGTGCAGGGAATCGAGCCCGGCATCGCGTCGATCGTCTCGCGCCACACCGACGTCTTCACACCGGGCGTAATCACGGTAACCGTCGCCACCGTGACGGTGTTTGGATGCGCCGAGAGCCCGACGTTCACCCCGCAGTTCGCCACGATCCAGGGGCGCGTGAACGAGCCCGTGCTGCTGCACGTCGAGTCGTCGTTCGCCGGCAGCACGTACCAGTGGTACGCCGGCGCGCGCGGCGACACGTCGCAACCGATCCCGTTCACGAACGCGCCGTACTACGTCGATTTCGTACCGCGCGCGCCCGGCGCATATCCGTTCTGGGTGCGCGAGACCGACGAGTGCGGGACGGCCGAGGCGGAGTTCCTCGTGAACGTAGGAAATCCGCAACGGCGGCGCGCGGCCGGGCATTAGATCTCGACGAACTCGGCGGCGCCCGTCGCCGGATCGACCACCATCGCCTCCCCCGTTTCGTACCACGGAGGCAGGATCGTGATGGTCGCGCCGCCGGCAGGCAGCACGAGCTTCTGGTGGAAGTGGCCGAAGACGACGTCCGTATAGCCCTGCGTGCGGCGTTTCGCGCTATACGCGGTCATGAGGTCGAGCGGCAGCCGCGATTTGTGCTTGAAGTTCGAGGACGCGAGCCGCGCCTCGACCGCGTCCACGAACCAGCGCGCGGTCTTCTTCGGGATGAGCTCGAGCCCGAGCCGCGAGACCTGGTTCTTGGACGAGAAGCGCCAGAAGCGATACGGCCAGTCGCGGTCGTTGATCATGTCGCCGTGAACGATGAGGTAGCGGCGGTCTCCGGCCGTGAACGCGAACTCGAGCCCGATATTCGTTACCGCCTCCTCGGCAAACGAGCCTCGGAGGAAGAAGTCACGGTTCCCTTCGACATAATGAATCGGCATGCCGCCGTCGCGCAGTTCGCGGAAGCGGGCAAAGACGTTTGCCACCGATTGCGTATAGAACTTTGGATGGGCGATGAGGTAGTGAAAGAGATCCCCGTTGAGGTAAAGCGCGCGCGGCCGGAGCGCGGCCAGGCGATCGAGCCACGACAGAATCGGCGTTTCGTCTCCTTCCGAGAGTCCGATGTGTGAATCGCCGATGACGACGATCTGTCCAGGGGGAATCAATCCTTGAGCTCCTCCAGCGCACGCCGAAGTTCGCCGTAGGCGTCTTCGCTGAACGCGCAGAAGACTACGCGCTGCAATGAACGTGCGTGCGGCCGGAAGTCTAGCGTGGTCGATAGCAGCACGCGCGAGCAGCGTCCCGGTTCAAATCCGAAGGGCCCCGGCACAGGCGGCATGGCCACCGAGGCAATCGCCAGCTCTTCGGCGCGTTTGAGCGCCGCCCACATGGCGTTTCGCAGCTTCGCGTCTTCATCGCCATCGCCGTTGCGCGGGACGATGGCATGGATGACGAACTTGCAGAGCACATTGCCGCCGCTGGTGACGACTGCATGCCCCACCGGCACCGAGCCGAAATCCGCCACCGGCTTGCTCGCCGAGGCCGGATTGATGATGGCGTCGACCTTAAGAGAGGAAACGTCGGCGCGAAGGAGCTCGATGTTCATGTGGGGACGTGAAGTGTATCGTCCGGGGGCTGCTCAGTGGGCGACGACACGTCAACGCGCCGGCTCGGTCGGAAGACGTTGAGCGTTCAGATCGACAGTCAGGATTAGCAGAACCGTGAGGATCGGTAGATTCTTGGGTCAATAGCAATTAGGCCTGACGGCCATATCACAACCCCGTGTTCAGCTTCGCCCGCGGGTCCTCTTCATACGCGGCGTCGATCGCATCCGCCGCTTCGAGCACCTCGGGTGCGGTGCTCTTCGGGACGGTGACCTCGACGCGGTAGTAGTGATCGCCGAATGTGCCGGCCTTCTTTTTCACGCCCTTGCCCCGCAGACGAAAGGTCTGGCCCCCTTGGGTACCGGCGGGGATGCGCGCGCGCACGGGGCCGTGGATGGTTGGCACTTCCACTTCGCCGCCGCGGATCGCTTCGCCGACTTTGATCGGCAGGTCGATGTAGATGTCATCGCCGCGACGCTCGAACAGCGGATGAGGGCGGATGTGAATGAGCACGTTCAGATCGCCGGCCTGCCCGCCGTTTCCGCCGGGAGCGCCTTTGCCGCGAAGGCGGATTCGCTGTCCGTCTGAGACGCCTTCGGGGATTTTGACCTTGACTCCCTTGCCGCCGATCACCAGATCCATGGTGGTGCCGAGGATGGCATCGCGAAAATCGATCGTCAGCTCTGCGTCGAGATCGGCGCCGCGCTCCGGCCCCTGCTGGAAACTGACGCCGCCGCCGAAGAGGTCGGAGAAGATGTCTGTGAACCCGCCCCCGCCCGTCGAGCGCCGGCCGCCGCGCGCGCGCGCCCCCCCACCGCTGAACTGCGAGAAATCGAATCCACCGAACGGGCTGCCGCCGCCCTGAAACGGATTGGCTCCGCCCTGGCCTCCGAAGTGGAACGCTTCCTTCCCCAGCCGGTCGTACTGCTCGCGTTTTTCTTTGTCGGAGAGAACGGCGTAGGCCTCGGAGATTTCCTTGAACTTGTTCTCCGCGTCCTTATTGCCCTTGTTCTTGTCGGGATGGAACTTCTTTGCCAGGCCGCGGTAGGCCTTCTTGATCTCATCCGCGCCGGCGGCCTTCTTCACGCCGAGGATGTCGTAGTAGTCCTTTTCGGCCATCTTCCGACAAAGCGTTTTAGCACATGAATTGCTTCGGGGGCCGGTTGGAGAAAGAATCCACCGCACATGTACGGATCACTGGCGCGCCGCAACATTCTGACGATGATCCTCGCCGGCGGCATGGGCGAGCGGCTCTACCCGCTGACGCGCGACCGCGCCAAGCCGGCGGTGCCGTTCGGCGGCCGCTATCGCATCATCGACTTCGTCATCAACAACTTCATCAACTCCGGCTTCTTCAAGATCAAGGTGATGACGCAGTTCAAATCGAACTCGCTCATCGAGCACATCACGCGCACGTGGCGGCTGGTGCCCGAGATTGGCCAGTACGTCGACATCGTGCCGGCGCAGATGCGCAAGGGACCATTCTGGTTCCGCGGCACCGCGGACGCGGTCTTCCAGAACCTCGAGCTGATCTTCGATGAACAGCCGGAGTTCGTCTGCGTTTTCGGCGGCGATCACATCTACAAGATGGATGTGAACCAGATGCTGCAGGAGCACCTGACCAATGACGCCGACCTGACCATCGCCACCATCCCCGTGCCGGTGGAGGAAGCCCATCACTTCGGCATCGTCGAAGTCGACAGCGACTGGCGCGTGACCGGCTTCGTGGAGAAACCGAAGGAGGGAGCGAAGACGATTCCGGGGCGGCCGGACATGGTCCTGGCCTCGATGGGCAACTACATCTTCAAGGCCAATGTGATGATCGACGTATTGCAGCGCAACGCGCTGCGCGACGCGGCGCACGACTTCGGCAAGGAGATCATCCCGGCCATGTACCCGCGGATGAAAGTCTTGGCCTACGACTTCGGCCAGAACTACGTGCCGGGCGAGGCCGAAATCAACCGCGGATACTGGCGCGACGTCGGGACGATCGACTCGTACTTCGCGGCGTCGCTCGATCTCGTCGCCGTCACTCCCCTCTTCAATCTCTACAACGCGCAGTGGCCGATGGTCTCGGCGCCGCTGAATCTGCCGCCTGCGAAGTTCGTGTTCGCCGACTCCAAGTCGCAGCGCATCGGGATCGCCACCGACTCACTCGTCTCGGCCGGCGTGATCATCTCCGGCGGCACGATCAACCGCAGCGTGCTCCATCCGCGCGTGCGCATCCATTCGTACACCGACGTCGACGAATCGATCCTGATGGACGGCGTGGAGATCGGCCGCCACTCGAAGATCAAACGGACGATCATCGACAAAGGGGTGAAGATCCCGCCGAACACGACGATCGGCTACGACCTCGAAGCCGACCGCCAGCGCTTCACCGTGACCGATACGGGAATCGTGGTCGTGCCGAAGGGGGCGGAGGTCTCGGAGGCGGTAACGGTGTGAACTGCGCGCCTTCGGTAAGCGTTAGTTGTCCTCGATGTCGTCGTCGCCTGTGTCCGTCAGTTTTCGTTTCAGAGCGGGGTAGCCCGGCAGCGAGCGCATCGAGGCCAGATCCGTGTCTCGCTCGATGAGGGCGATGGGAACGGTGTGGCGCTGGGCCAAGGCATCGAGCGTCGTCAATGCTTCCTGCGGTTTTCCGGCCGCGGCCATGAGGCAGGCTCGGTTGTAGGTCGGTATCCATCCGTTGGGGCGCAGGACTTCGGCGCGGCGGAAGAATTTGTCGGCTTCGTCATTGTGGTTGAGGCGGCGGGCGCAGTTTCCCGCCTGCACGATGGCGCGAACATCGGACGGCTCGATCTGGATGACTTTCGTGTAGTTGGTGTAGGCGTGGACGAAGTCTCTCCGGTCGTAGTAAAGATCGCCCAGCCGCCGGTAGACGCGGGGAAACGTGGGGTCGGCCGCCACTCCCTTTCGATACCACTGCTCGGCCGCGAGATCGCGTCCGCGAAGTGCTTCGATGAATCCCAGGTTGGCCATGGCCTCCGCAAAATGGGGATTGATGGCCAGCGCGGTCTGAAACTCCTTCTGGGCGCGATCGAGCTCGCCTTCGGTGATCGCGATTCCACCGAGCACTCCGTGCACGCGGAATTGCTGCGGATCGATGGCCAGCGACTGCTGGTAATATTTCACCGCTTTCTCGTGGTCGCCGGTTTTGACCCCGATGAGGCCGAGGACATTGATCGCGGAAACGTTCCGCGGCGTCAGTGCCACGACCTCCAGGCACTTGGCCTCGGCCTGCCCCCATTTCTTCTGCTGCGCAAAATGTCGAGCCTCTTCCAGCTTGTTGTGGATCGGCAATCCATCCTTCGGATCCATTCCCTGCATGCCGGAACGTTCCGCGTGTGACGCGAGATAGCCGAGCGCCTGAAGCGACTCCTCGGTCTCGCGCGTCATCGGGCTGGCTGCTGCTTTCACCGCGTGACGGCTGCTGTCTTTCATCAGTTGCGTCAGCTCCGCGTCGAGCTTCGCGCCGATGCGCGGGAACTTCGCCAGAATGTCGTTCAGTTCGTGCGGATCGTTGCGGAGGTCGTAGAGCTCGGGGCGGGGAGCGCGGATGTATTTGTAGCCATCGTCGCGGACCGCGAACAGAGGAGCCATGCCGAAGCCGACTTCCGAAAGGAGCGATTCCGAGTACTGCGGAAGCTGCGGCGCAGGCACCCGTCCTCGAACCGCGTCGCCGAGGTCGTGTCCATCGGTCGTTTCGCCGCCTGGCAGCCGAAGGATCCCGAGCACGGTCGGAACGACGTCCACCGACCGCACCGGACCTTCATAAACAGCCGGAGCAAACGCCGGATGGTAGCGAACGAGTAGCGGCACATGAACCGTGGCGTCGTAGACGAAGATGGCGTGCGTCTGCTCGCCGTGCTCGCCGAGACTCTCGCCGTGATCGGCCATCAGGATCACGATCGTGTTGTCGAGCTGGCCGGTGCTTCGCAGCGTTTCCACGATCCTTCCGATCTGCCGATCGACGCCCGCGATCTCGGCGTCGTACGGAGATACGTTGAGGGCGACGTCGGAGAACGATGCCCGGTACGGTTGGTGTGGGTCGAAAAAGTGGACCCAGGTGAAGAAAGGCTTGGCGCGAGTCTTGTTCCAGTCGCCGAACCACTGCAGAAAACGATCGGCGGTCTTCGGCGCTTGGCGCTCGCGGATCATGAACAGCTTCGGGTCGTTCTCGGCCCAGAGGTCGTCGTCGTAGGTCTCGAAGCCTTTACTGAGGTTGTAGCGGCGGTTCAGCACCAGGGCGGAGACAAAAGCGTGCGTGGTGTAGCCGGCGGCGCGGAGGCGATCGGCGAGCGTAACGGCGTTCTCTCCGAGCGCGTACGCGCCGTTGTCACGAACGCCGTGAGCCGTGGGAAAGAGGCCGGTGAAGATCGACGAATGCGCCGGCATCGTGATCGGAGCGGATGCGATGGCATCGGTGAAGCGCACGCTCTCGCCGGCCAGCTTGTCGATCGCGGGGGTGCGGGCCAGCGTAAAACCGTAGCAACCGAGGTGATCGACGCGAAGGGTGTCGATGGTGATGACCAGGACGTTCGGGCGATCGGCCCGATGACAGGAGACCGTGGACAGAACGAGGCTTAATGCGATAATGACGGCAGTTGCGAGATGACGTTGACGGGTGCGATGGGTCATTGATGTTCCAATTTTAGTAGCAACGAAGCGAGCGCATACGTTAAACTTGAGTTGGTTGGTCCCCAAATCAGAGGCTGGACCGCGAACTGGGGTTCGTGGAAACAAGTGAGGTGCGTGTGAAAAAAGCATTGGCCGTGGCAGTTCTGTTCCTGACATCTTCGATTCTCCACGCCGACGTCTCGGTTACCGACCGGTCATCGACGTTGCGTTTTCTCTCCGATCCATCAGCCTTGCGGCCGGGCCCGGAAACTGCCAACCCGGCGGACCGCGCGGCGAGACAAGCCGCAAACCAGGCAAAGAGGGATGCGAAGAAGGCCAAGCATCACGGCCTGACGCCGGTTACGTCGGACGTTACGCCCACTCCTGATCGTGCAGCGCTACGCGCAGCCAACAAAGCGAAGCACGATGCGAAGATGGCCAGGCATGCGCATCACGGCCTGACGCCGGTTACCTCATCGTTGCATCCTCGCGCGGAAGCAACCGGATCGATCTCGCTCATCGACGCGGCCGGATTGAAGTACTTCATCAATACCAACATCACCTTCAGCACCAGCTCATCGGCATCCGGGGCCGCCTCGGAAGCCTCGTATCAGGGGCCGATTGTTGTTTCGACAGCGCTCGGCGCAACAGCGACGTCATCGCCGAGCGACATGTTCGACGGGTACCAGGCGCTTTGCGTCAGTCTGACCAATGCAACCGGCCCGTGCGCCACAGGCAACGCGAATTTTACGATGTACAACCAGAACGGCCCCGCGGCGTTCGACCTTACGGTGCCCGTGAGCGCGGCCTGCACGAATCGTCAGGTCAAATACCCCAACAAAACGATCGGCGGGCTCTCGGTCACCAGAAAGGTTTTCGTTCCCACCAACGATCGCTTCATTCGCTGGATGAACTTCTTCACGAACACCACCGGTTCGCCGATCACGTTCACGATGATCACCAGCAACAACCTCGGCTCGGACAGCAACACGAAAATCGTCAGTTCATCGAGCGGAGATAACGTCGCCACGACGGCCGACACCTGGGTTTCGTCGTTCCAGAACTTCCCCAGTGCAACGCTCAACGCCAGATCAACCGACCCGCGCATCGGGCACGTGCTCTGGGGCCCAGGTGCACCAACTCCCATCAACAACATCCATTTCGTAGACGGAGACGACAATCCGTTCTGGTCATACTCGATCACGCTGGCCGCCGGACAGACCAAGGCAATCCTGAACTTCGCCACCGGTCAGGGAACGAAGGCCGCCGCAAACGCGCAGGCCGCCGCGCTCGATCTTCTGCCAGCCAACGCGACCCAATGCCTCTCGGCCACGGAGCTCGGCCAGATCGTCAACTTCGCTACCTCGACGGATCTGTCGATCGTGAAGAACACGGCCGCCCCGGCCGCATTCGGGAGCAACCCGATCACCTTCACGCTCGCCGTGACGAACAACGGACCGTCGCCGGCGAACACCGTCTCCGTCAGCGACACCCTGCCCGCCGGCTCGACGTTTGTCAGCGCCTCGGGTACAGGCTGGGCTTGCGGCTTCTCGGCGGGCACCGTTACCTGCACCGTAGCCACGCTTCCCGTGGGAGCGGCGCCGGTCATCAATCTCACATTCAACGCACCGCCCGTGGTCACCGCCGGAACGCTCTCGAATACGGCCACGGTCAGTAGCGCCACCACCGACACGAATCCCGCGAACAACAGCAGCACGAAGACCGTGCCGATCTTCCCGGCCGGCCAGATCCCGGCGCTCAGCACCTGGATGCTCGGTCTGCTCGCCGCGGCTCTCGGCTTCGTGGCCCTGGCGCGTAGAACGTAGTCTCTCGATTACACTCGACCCCGTGAAGGCCGAGCGACAGAAGATCGAAGCGGCGCGCGAAGCGCTCCGTTCCGTTCGATCCGGTATGTCGCTCGGCCTTGGCACGGGCAGCACGGCGAAAGAGTTCGTCACCCTCCTCGGCGAAGCGCTTGCACGCGGCGATCTGCGCGACATCCGCTGCACGTGCACCTCGAAGCAGACCGAGGATCAGGCGCGGCCGCTCGGCATCCCCCTCTTTGCCCTCGCGGAGATCTCGCCGCTCGATCTCGCTGTCGACGGGGCGGACGAGATCGACGCCAAACTGCGGCTGATCAAGGGCCGCGGCGGTGCGCTGTTGCGCGAGAAGATCGTCGAGCAGCAGGCCAGGCGATTCATCGTCATCGCCGATGAGTCGAAAATCGTCGAACGGCTCGGGGTTGGCGTGCTCCCGGTCGAGGTCACGCCGTTCGCGCGCGAGGTTCTCGAGAAACGTTTTTCGACGATGGGCCTTGCGCCGATGCTTCGCCTTCGCGATGGACAGCCGCGCACTACCGATGAAGGGCACCTCATCCTCGACGTGCGCGTTCCCGGGCAAAGCGACATCGCGGATGTCGTGGCAGATATCCGGAAACTTGCCGGCGTCGTCGAAACCGGCTTCTTTCCGACTGAGGCCACAGAGGCGCTGATTGCGACGAGCGAAGGGGTGCGCAGGATGACGCGCGGGACTTGAGAGACACAAAAACAGGCGTAGCGCCCAGCGGCGCTACGCCTGTCCGTGATTATTCGGTAACGTCGCGCAGGGCCTGGTCGAAGCGATCCGCGATGTCCTGGGGCTCACTGCTCCTGATCGGAAGAAAACCCTTCGCGCCGCCGGGCGCTGGGGTTGGTTTCGGGGCCGCGGCGGCCGGTTTGCGGTGGTTCATCGTTTTCTTCACCGCGCCTGACATCTGATCGACGTAACTCTGCAAATCGGCACCGTCCGGCTGCCGGGCCACGTGCTGTGCCCACCGGTAGGTCTGGAGCGACTGCACGGCGGCAGCGGCCAGCATGTTGTCGATGGTGAACTCGAGGTCCGCGGCAAACTCACCGATCTGCTTCGCCAACGGAAGAACCTGATCGCGATACTGCAGTGCAAGCCGACCGGCCTTGACGTCGAACATGTCGCGGTCCTTCGCCTTGGGAACCGAGGAAACGACGGTGATCGTCGGGACGAGCGATGCGCTGCCGAATTTTGCGCTTGCGGCGATGCGCCTGACCTGGCGAGCGTCGAACTTCAGAAGACCGGGCACGGCTGTCTGCAATGTGTCGACGATGGCGCGAAGCTCCTCCGCGATCGCGTCGGCTGTTGTGGCGGCGAGGACCGCCGGACTGTTGGGAGTGGGTGTAGGGCTCGGGGTGATTGTCATGTCATATCTCCTTTCATTAACTACGCGTCTCCGATGAATTGATAGGGGCGACCGTTTGGCCATATCTGGCCTGTCGGTTCTCGCCGCAGCGTTATGATCCGACTTAGGTAAGACGTATCAGCCCGGCAAAAGGTTCCATACCCACGTCGTTGTGGATTTAGCCAACTATAGGTTTCTGTTATCGACATCCGCCGTTCCGAAATGTCGCACAGGATCGGGATGCCGCATGAAATCGGATCGAAATCGCTCCAAATTGGATCG